>Ga0255212_1000023_pt1 | contig 90351 bp, 87 predicted proteins | sample Miss_Yuk_RepC_8d_FD_188425 | JGI IMG/M metagenome (GOLD analysis project Ga0255212, IMG submission 188425) | Freshwater microbial communities from Mississippi River, Louisiana, United States - Miss_Yuk_RepC_8d | ecosystem: Environmental > Aquatic > Freshwater > River | place: USA: Louisiana...
ACAAGACCTATATTGATAACAATGAGGAGTTATTGGAGAAGGAATTTGGTGCCGCACACAATTTCCAAACTAGTACTCGTGGTATAAAAATTCGCGGCAGTTATCCCACAATTGAAGAGGCGGAGTTGAGATGTAAAATGCTTAGAGAGATTGACCCTAATCACGATATTATGGTTGGTCCTGTTGGTTTGTGGATGCCTTGGGAACCTGAAGCGTATAAGACTGGTCGTGTTGAGTATATGGAGGAGGAACTTAACCAGTTGATGCACGAGAAGACCAAGAATGAGTCTAACGCTAAATCCGCATTTGATCAGCGTGTTAAGGAGAGCAAGAAGAAGGCGATTGAGGAGAACATCAAGAATGCTGAGAAATCTGGTAACTCATTGACACAGTCGATTGACGAGCAGGGTAATCTAATTGGTGTCAATAATGGCAGTACCCAAGAGTTCGGATTGAAGGATAAGGATAATATTTCTTCGGCAGATATTCAAATGGAATTGTTTGAAGGAGAGAATATTGTTGTTGGCAAAACCGATAATGGTCAGAGTCAATTAGTTAGTGGACCTTTTGCTAGTAAGAAAGAGTAAATCAAACTTTTCTAACGTAGTGAAACAAATATAAAATAAAATTAAAAAACCTAAAATGTATTTTACCTTATTTCAAATTAATAAAGTAAAATGATTTATTTAAATGTGGATTTACCATTTATTCGCTTTTTTCACGCTGATTTTTTGTCCTCCGCCGCGTTTTTTCACCGAATTTGGGTCATATTGCTCCTCTTCATCTTCATCTTTGAGTCCCTTCGATAATTCCCAGAACTCTTTTGAACCCAATCTGAAGTCACCGTGACTGTCTGCTTTGTACCAAAACACTTGATCGTGTAGTTTATTGGATTTGGAGTTATTATTTATCACTAGACACTCATAATTTTCGGTACATTGATCCATCACTTGACAAAAAGACTCAAATGTTGGAAACATACCCGCATAATTTTCATATATTCGTTTTCTATTTGCTATGTAATTCTCTCGAAGAATAAAAACATAATCTATGTTGGTTCTCAGTGTGGGCGGAATACCGAGAGGATATTGCATTGTTATGACCAACATTACTTTCCAATGTCTCAATTTATACCATTTTCATTTAGACATTTCCTTCTAAAATCATTAAATCTATGCTTTTTAAATGGGCACAGCATTCTCTCGAATGGGTTTAGACTATATCTTAAGGCATCATCGAAGTTGGTTAGACTTCTCAACCCCACGGGCATTTAGTCGTTGAACTATCACCATATCCTTACCTATATCGGACTTAGGTGACAAGCTGCGGGTTATCTCTATTTTATACCTTTTTACTATACCTTATGTGATTAGCATAAGCCATTATTATATTTCTATAATAATTTAGTAGTATAAACCTTACAAGACGTCTCCGCAATTTGGACGTGTTGCTTAATGCTAATAAGCAGTAAACTAGCCATTCTTTTAAAATGACTCCGGCAAACATTCACCGTTCATAAAGAGTAAGCGCATCATTTTATCGCGCGCCCATGTGTTATCATATAAGCAGTCATCTAATATGACGAATGCGCGAGGATCAATAGTGCTGCGTTTATATGTTTCCATTTCTTTTTTGATCTGTTTCAACACAGTGCGTTGTCGTTTCAAAATATTTTCAATAATAGCAGTATTATATTCATTGTGGACGAACAATTTGGGAACCATTTTTCCGTAAAACCCGTTACCTTCTTCTGTTCCCGAAATAACGGTACCAATTGGAATTTCTTGCTGATAAAACAATAAATCTCTTACCAAGAAAGATTTACCGGTATCACGCTTTCCGATTAAAACAACAACAGGACCTTTATTCTCATTTGGTTTGAAACTAATGCTTTTCATATCAAATTTCTTTAATTCAAGCGTCATATATTATATTGTATAAAATTTTAATTACAATAAAAAACGCAATTATATTCTCTCTTAATGTAGTTATTAAGAGAGAAGTAAATTCAAAAAATATGAATAACACTTTTGTATAAATAATAAGTTAAAAACACATATAATTTATATATTAAATACCTAATAATGATAAATATCAATTATCAAAAAAGGAAGAACACCGAACTTTTTAAAGGTTTAGAAAGTTCAACATCTTTGTTTCTCTCTAAAACACAAAATTATATTCCAATTTACAACAGATTCTTTAGTTTGAATGATACCAACTACAATAATATAAATTTGAATCACAAATGGTATATTTCATCTATAAATGAAGATGATAAAAATGAAGATATAAATAAAAGTGAAGATAGTAATAATGACTATAATAAATTATATAGTTGTCGCATTAAAAATATCAATACCAATAAGGTTAAGGATAAGGATGTATTTTTCAAACTGGCGCCATTATTAGATCCTTTTAAATATTTAATTGGAAAATACAGTAATGATGATAAAATTTTGAATCTACCCAGTATTAATTCAGACGAAACACAATGTAATAGTAAAATATTAGATATGAATAATTCGGCATATGTTGATGGTCTATTTTTATTTCTCTCTAGTAACCTAATTTATGATAATAATTTCCAACATGGCGTTGATTATTACGGTTCTTTTTTAGCAGTAAAGAACAACTTTGTTTTGAATATTTACGATGATATTGATTACCTGAATAACTCTGATTTTTTTAATAAAAACAAGAATTCGCTCTTTAAAGTAGATAATTACGACCATTTATTTCAGTTTCAAAATGAAGAGACCAAATTAAAACCGCTTAAAATAGAACATAACTCATCAGTTAAATCAAATATATCTATTAAATCATTTGACAATGAAATATTTGAGGATATGTTTAATGATGATAACAAATTGGTGAATTTGGAAGACTTAAAAGGTGGTGATTTTGCTGAACTAATTGACATTACAAATTCAAATATGACAAATGATAATGATAATAAAGTTTCGCTAAAATCAAATTCAACTTGTTCATCTAGAACATCGTACACTGTTGATGGTGAAAATGATGATAAATGTGATAACTGTGATAACTGTGATCCTCTTTTAGAAAAGGTTGATGAAAATGATGATAATATAATTGGAGAAGATACAAATGAAGTAGATGATACAGAATGGGTAGATGAAGACTCAAACGCATTAGAAGATGATGATGAGAGTTATGAAGAAGAGAGAATAAATGCTATTATACCAGAATTTCCTGTTCAAGTTATTTGTATGGAATTTTGTGAAAATACATTTGACGATTTAATTTTATCAAATGATTTAAAAGAAGAAGAATGGATGTCGGCATTTATGCAAATAATAATGATTTTAATAACTTATCAAAAATCTTTTGCTTTCACTCACAATGATTTACATTCTAATAATGTAATGTATAATTACACTGATAAAAAATTTATTTACTATTGCTACAAAAAACAATACTACAAGGTACCAACATTTGGCAGAATATTTAAAATAATAGATTTTGGTAGAAGTATTTACAAATACAATGGCAAACTATTTTGTAGTGATAGTTTCCAAATTGGCAACGACGCCGCCACACAATACAACACCGAACCATATTTCAATGAAAAGAAACCACGTTTGGAACCTAATTACAGTTTCGATTTATGTCGCTTAGCCTGTTCTATTTTTGATTATGTAGTAGAAGACATGTCAGAGGTTAAAGACCTTGCCAAATGCGACCCTGTTAAGCGTCTTATCGTGGAATGGTGTCTAGATGATAAAGGCATTAATGTTTTATATAAAAATAACGGACAAGATCGTTATCCTGATTTTAAATTGTATAAAATGATTGCTCGATGTGTTCATAATCACACTCCTCAAGCACAATTAGAACGACCTGAATTCAAAGCATACGCTAATTTTAAAGGAACTGTCCCAAATGATGTAATAGATATTGATAAAATACCTGTTTTGGTTTAGACACCATTATATTTATTTTTAAATTAGTAAGTTTTTCATTAATATTATAAATTATATTATTAATGAATGATTATGGATTTATTATTACTAGGCATGTTAATTCGGAATTAACCAATAATTATTGGAATAATTGTGTTCAATGTATTCGGCGTTTTTATCCATATAAAAAAATTGTTATCATTGATGATAACAGTAACAAAGATCTTGTTGTACCTTTTTACAATTATGACAATATTGAAGTAATCGAATCTGAATTTCCTGGTCGCGGCGAACTGCTTCCTTATTATTATTTTATTAAACGCAAGTTTTTCGATAATGCGGTTATAATTCACGATAGTGTTTTTTTCCATATTCGTATTAATTTTGAAAAACTAATTGGTGTTAATGTCTTGCCATTTTGGCATTTCTATTCTGATAATGAATGTATAAACAATTCAGTACAAATAGCCAGTGTTTTAAATAATTCTAGAGAAATTATAAACAAATTAACATTACACAATAAAGTCCTTGGTATTGATAAGTTCAATTGGTTTGGTTGTTTTGGGTCACAATCATTTATAAACCATGATTTTTTATTGTATTTAGAGAGAAAATACAAAATATCAAAAATGACATCTGTGGTTACTTGTAGAAAAGACAGATGTTGTCTTGAACGAGTTATGGGGGTAATCTTTTACAGCGAATATCCTTTTATTACTAAAAAAAAGTCGTTATTAGGTTTTATATTTAAGTATCAAAATTTTAGTAATTACACATACAAAAATTATGAAGAAGATGTTAAAAATAATAAATTACCGCGTCCAATTATTAAGGTTTGGACCGGACGTTAAAACTCAGGATTACCTGTGAAAACTTGTGGCGCCGCAATAACTCCACCATCCTGAATAATTGGTTTCAACTGACCTAAAATAAAATAACCGATTATAACACTAATATATACTAAAAGCGCATCACGAATTAAAAATTTCAATGGTTTCGCCTCTCTATCAACAAATCTCATTTCAATAAATTTTGCTATAACAAAAATAACTGAGACTATTGCCGCAATAATAAATACGTTATCCATTTAAAATACTTATTGTATATATTATTTATCTTTTTACGCAAATCATAATTTTATAATTTTTATAATTTTATAATTTAATTTAATCTAAAACTTCAATTTCATCTAGCAACAAATCGGGTAATAAATCCAATTTAGGTTCCTCGATAGATAATAATCCTAAAGAATCTAAACTAACTGGTTCACTTGATATATTCAATCTAATATTATCATCATCGGAATCATCATTTGCTTCATCTATTTTTCTTTGTTCTGCTCTCATATTGCTGATATAATCCAAATTTTCATATGTTTTTGGTACTACTACATTTTGTATTTGTCCATCACTAGTAGAAACATAATCAATATCGTTAAAACCAACCTTATTATTTGTATTTACAGCACTATTGGTTGGAATTTGTTCTTGTTGTATCTGAGGTTTAGGTTGTTCAATAATTTGCTCTTTAATTTCTTCAATAACATCTTCTTCAATTGTTTCATCCATATACGCCTTCAAAATTGCTTCAACTGGAATACTCTCTCTTAGTGTGTTCAAAATACATTCTTGAACAATGATTTCCAACTCTCTATGATTTTTTTGAATGTTTAAGGGTGGAATACCAATTTCAAATAAATACACATTTTTATAGACTTTGCGCGCTACATTGATGTATGTCTTGTGAATAAAATCATCCAACTTAGGCACTTTAATATCAACCTTCTTCTGTTTCTGTCCTACACGCATAGCAGTCAAAATTTTCAATTGAATAATATGAACACAAGTGACTAAATCTTCTAAATAAGAACATCCGGATTTGTCACAAATTCTTTTTCTTTCTGTTTCAATAATTGTTTGATTCCATTTGGGGATTCTCGAAATAAAATTTTGAAATGTCATTAGGTACTTATCCATTTCACCATTATCCCTACATAATTTTATGGCTTCGTCTAAAATAGATTTGTATCCATCGATAATTAGTGGCGTCAAAATAGTAATAAGACGGGCACCCCATTCATTCTTTGATTCGTGAAGCGAACTTACGTTAAAATCATCCATAATTACTAAATAGTATTTTTATATTTTATTTTTTTAAACTAATTATAAAATAAAATAATTTATTTTTTGTCTATTTCTTCTTCTAATTTTTGTATTTCATCACCATATTCAGGTCCTATATATCCAGCATCTAGAGATTGTTTAAATAAATCTAATATTTCAGCCAAATCTTCTTTACTCATAGGGGTATTTTCAAAAAAATCAAATGCAATACGAGACGCTTTATCTGATTTTTCTGGAAACATACTTCTTAAATAGTCACACATTTTTGGGTATTTAGATTGTCTATCATTAGAAGATACTTTTGAAAATATACTTGCTACTGAAATTCTTGTTCTGCCAGGATTGTCTCTTTTCGCTGACGCTACATTTGCTGTTAATTGTTCTGGTAATACTTTTTCGGAACTAAGACCTGTAGTTATTACCAATTCATCGTGAATGCTATTTATTAAATCCGAAATTTCATTTATTTCCTTAGGACTAAATCTATTAATTACTTTTGGGTTATAAATATACTGTTTGATTTCTGATATTATATCACTTAGAATTATGTCTAAATCTTTTGAATATGTTAAAAAATTACCAAATTTATCTTCGCGTGGTAAAGTAGATCTACCATCGTCATTATGAACTATTTGATTTAATAAATCCATTACAGTAGTATATCTATTTGATAATTCATATTTATTCAACTCTGGGTTATAATAATTGATTGTTTCAAAACCTTTGTTGTGGGGAAAATAAGTAAAAATCAAAGATCTTAAGGCAGTTGCTATACCATATTGTTTAAGTGATGCGCCACCGTATATAATTGGTCTAATCTTATTTTTTCTGATTTTTCTCATTTGATTTGAAGTTTTTCTACTTTTTTTATTTTTTTTTTGTTTTCTTATTTTTCTTCTTATAGTTTTACCACCTCGAAATTTTGTTGATGATTTTTTTACATCATTTAAACCATGATTTAATGTAATAGGTGTGTATTCCATCATATATATTATATATATAATTACAAGTTTGTAAAAATTACCTTTTGTAAAAATTTACATAAAACTAATGTTTTCTAAAGATAATTCTGAATTCAAAAAAACAAAATTCAAAATAAATAATATCAATAGTTTCTCATTTCTGAATTCCTTTCGCACTCGGTTAAAGGCAATTAATAATTCATAACGTTTTTCCATTGTAAGCGTCGATTCTAAAAACTTGTGATTTTCTAATAGTTGGATTATATCTAAACCACTATATCCTTTTTCATATAATTTTGTACAAAGCGCAATTAACTGCTCGAGCGTTATTTTTTTATTTACAGTTTTAACCAACTCTTTTTTTAATGAATCTAATCGCGCTACTTTGATATCTTTCATATTAAATACATTATTCAAATTGTATTTGTACAAATTAACAATTGCTCCATTTATAACCGGTTCAGGTACATAAATTTCGCAAAATCGCGACAATATTGGTTTCATTAAGTTATATTTGTCCTCGGCAACAATAAAAAACCGCGTATTATGACTAAATAACTCAATACATCTACGTAGTGCGGACTGCGCATCAATAGTCAGTTTATCAGCATTTAATAATATAATGCTTTTAAAAGTATTGCCGCTATTTGAATTAATATGAGTCTTTGCAAAGAATTTCAATTCATCACGAATGAATTTTATACCTTTGCCATGTGAACAATTTACATACATAACAAATGATTTAATTTTCTCTCTATCATCATCATAAATTTTGTGTATAAAATCACTAACAATTGTTCGTTTACCACTACCTGTTGTTCCATGAAAAAGCAAATTAGGTATTTTATGATTTGTGTAAAAAAAATCCAATTTATCCTTTATATTTTGATGAATATTTAACATTATATGTACTTACTTGAAATATATCAAGTGTTTTTATATTTTAATATAACGTAATTAATATATTTTTATTTTTTATTTATAAAAACTATATCAAACCAATATAAATATATATTTTTATATATTTTATATAACTTAGAATGACGTTACCAAAACATTTTTTTTGTCAATGTATGAAACCGTGGAAAGTTTGTTTAAATCAAAAAAATAGTTATAAAATTGATGTTAGAGATCTTATTGATATAAATAATATAAATTATATTAAAAAAAACGAAATATCAAAACTACATATAAATTACGACTTTGTGAATAAAAAATGGTTACAATACAGATTCAATTGTAGATTTCTTGATGACAAGAAGCAATATTAATTATTAATACACGCATTATATGCTCGTAGAAATTTACTTCCCTCATCTATATCATCTGTGTCAAATAAATACCTTTTATTTACCTTTTTCTTGAATATATCGACCTTTTCTTCGATTGTTAATTTTGAGTAAATATCAGTAAATACATCTAAATCAATTAGTCTGTGTACTTTATATAAATTTTCTAGAGCATCATTCAGTTTATCGTAATGTTGTGGTTTAGAAATCCAAATACAAAGCGCCTTTATAATTTTATCTTTATTTGCATATTCTGCTAAACTTTCACTTCTATATACTATTTCAGGTTCTATTATTTCATTAATTATTTCTTGTTTTGTACTTAATGATATATTGTTATTTGTAGTTGATTCCGGATCTGACTCTGACTCTGACTCTGACTCTGATTTAGATTCTGATTTAGATTCTGATTCTGACTCTGAATCAGATTCCGATTCCGTAACTGTTAATGAAATATTAGGAATAATTGTATTTTCTTCTTCCGTATCTGACTCTATAATTAAAACCTTATTTGGTTTAGGAGGTACAATAATAGCAGGTTTAGCAGGTACAATATTTTGTACAGGAGGTTCTTTATATTTTTTACTTAATTTATGTCTAAAATTTTCTTGAATCCATTCATTAGGTCCTCTTATATATTCTGGCCAGTCTTCATATTTTGTTTCTGACTTTTGTAGTAAAGGCGGTACATGTTCATCTAATTTAGCATCATAATTAGTAGTAAATCTTGTATTTTCATAAACTTTTCTTACACTAAAATCACCGCTTTTCTTATGTGGAGGTGGAAGTCGAGTCGTAGTTTTGTTATTTCTATTTAAATTATGACCATTTAAGTGATCTAAATTTATAAGTTTATCAACAAATTCATTATTTTTAAATAGTTCTCTTAATTTTTTTTTATCTAAAATTTCCCAATTATCACAATATGAACCTCTTGATGTAAGTTGACATGAAAGATCGTAAAATTGTAATTCATTGTCTAAATCTTTTTTAGATATAGGTTTAGTTGTACATTCATTTTTATTATTTTTATCACATTTTTTATAACCATTATCTGTTTCAATAATTGTTAACCTATCTGGTAATTTATCTAGAATTTCACAAACTTTTTTTGATGGTTCTTCATTAAACTTTTTTTTAGAATACACATAAATAAATGCTTCCATTTTATCTTGAATATTCGGATTATTATAATGTAATAAATCAAATGGAATTGATTTTATAGTAGAGCAATTTAACCCAGGAATAGTTGCTGGTTTAGTATTAATATTAATAATTCCATTATCTCTAGTAATATCCATTTCAATTAGACCATTCTCTATTTTTGTACCTTCTTCCAAAATTGCTGAATATGTTGTACTTAGAAATACTATATGATTTTTACTAATATCTGTTGTAGTATAATATTCAATAAGATCATTATGCCTCTTATCTGAAACAGGAGTAATTGTAATAGTGCCTGGCATATCTTCCTCAATACTAAATTTATCCCATAATGCACAACTTAAAGGTGTTGCGGATTGTGGTTCATTAGAATATACTCCACCATTGTAAATTGGAGTAATAAAATCTAAATTTATTTGGTTTAGTTCAACCTCATTAACTGGATCATATTCATCAGTTTTTGAGATAATTGTTACTGTTGTCTGTAAAATTTCTACAGGAGTTCTTTCGATAGATTTTTTATCTAATATTTGTTTTACCTTAGGATTTAAAGATAATTTTTTACCACATGTTTCATCTCTAAATAAATTTGTATGATATGCCGCATTTGCTTTTGCTCCCATGTTATGGCAACCGTGTTTTGAATTATCTGATTCAGTTCTATGATGTAATTTGCTCCATCTTTTCAATCTTTCTTTATTTGCTCCGTGAACACCTTGATCAATCGATATTATTAAACGATTTTTTACATCGTATAAAGTTATATTATTTCTACTTTTTTGATCTTGTTTATTTTCTTCTTTTTCTGCTTCAACCTTGTTAAAATTTAGTCCTAAGTCGCCTAGCGCTAACAAAGAACCGGCGTCACTAATATCACTATTTTGCTTATTTTGACTCATTCTTGTCTAATTGTAGTTTTGGTAAACGATTAAATAAATAATTTATACCTTAAATTTATTAAGGTAAAGCATTTCAATTTTATTTTAATTTAATTTTTAAATTAAAAAATAAAAATTAAATTTATATTCAAGGTTTAAACTTCGTTTAAACTGATGTCGTTAGTGAGTGTGTATAAGGATTGCTTCTAAAAGCGTTCAAAATATCTGGTTGAATACGGTCACATCCTGCACACTCATTATAATATTGCGGCACATTAATAGAACCATATGTTTCAGCAGATGGTGGCAATGGTGTCACTGATATTGCCGGATTAACTCTGCCATCAAATCGGTCGCTATCACTCTTAATAGTTGTTAAATGCATTTGTTGATTAAATATTTGGGTTCCACCTTGGTTAGGTCTATTCATAACAGTTGACGATTTAATGTCATTATTATGCTGTTTATATGCCGCCTCATAACTCATATCACCATATCCAGTTGCCGCACCACCAGATGTACCAATATAACTACAACTTGTTGTATCACGTTGAGTTTGCTCACCAGGTGTAGCGTTATTAACATACATACCCTCTTTTTGGTTATTAATGTTAAATGTTGGCGCGTATAATGTTGTCTCCTTAATTGTTGTAGTTGTTGTATCATTCATGTTAATAACATAACTACTTGGCACAGATGATGTTGCTTCACCATAAATACGAACATTGTGTATTGTTTCATCTTTACGAGTTGGTCTAAACATATCCATAATTGGAGCAATAACCGCACCAACAGCGCCACTAAATCCGCTTCTATGTGTATCAGGTTGTTTCACAGTAGATCTATTATTTTCATAATTAGTGTGACTACGCAAAAAATTATCAGTGTCTGTACTAGGACCACGACGCTGTGCCGACGAATGATTGACACCACATGTCATAGACTCTTGGCGTTTACTCTTCTCGAAATTTTCAGGAGCGTACGCTGCTTTTCTATCCGCTGCTCCAGCAGGACCCATGTAGTCTACAACAACATCATTACGTCTTACTATTCCCATTTCTTGAATCGATCGTAATGTCTCGCCCTTTTCAGCGCCAGTTGTGGTTAACCAACGATCTTGACTATTGATAAAAAATGTATCAGGTCTTTGTTTTTCCACACGACCCATTGTTTGAGTCGACGCCGCGTTCTTAATATATGAATTTGCGGGACCCTCATGATTTGTTAACTCATATTCCAATTTGGGATTTGTCGCTACTCTCATTTGGTCCACAGTATAAGGCAACCATTTATCACGCGCCTCCATTCCTGAATTGTAACCACCTGTACCATTTACGCTATTATAACCCTTGTCTAAACCAGGACCAACCATAACACTGTCAAATGGTTTGATATTATTATTTTTCATACCTGGATTCACACGGGATTGGTAAAAATCACTGTTATTGGGTGTTCCATAAGCCCATTGTACATTATCCTCTGGTTTGAATAGTGGCGCTTGCTCAATTTTCTTAATTATTTGTGAACCAGAACCAATCATGTTATCTAAAACGGATTCTGCTATATTTACATCATATGTGTTACCCTTTACCTTACCACCATTAAAAGGTACCATATTATTGTGTTTAAATTGTTCTGAATCTAAATAATTGCCAGTCATCGAATAAATTTGTTGGGGATTTTGTCCAACAGGTACATTATTTCTTACCTTTTGTTGATATAAATTTTGGTCAAAATACTTATCTGTTGCGGCATTTGGATTTTGATATTCTTGAACAGTGTCAACTAATTGATTAATATTTGAAACTGGAAAATTTTGAGGAGGCGTATTTGTATTTGGTAAATAATTTCGATTTGCACCCATACTTGTAAAATTCTCTTGACTTATTTTTTGTTTTTTCCCATTTTCAGAATTACATGATTTCGATGGTGTTTGATTTGAAACTATATACATACCACCTAATGCTATTAAAGGGATCGCTAATTCCATATTATATATATAAAGTATTATATTTTTTAATTTTATACTGAGTGAAAGATATTAATAATAATCTAAATAATATTATTAGATTATTATTATTTTAACTTTTTTTTGCTGAAGCACATGAATTTGTTTGCGCGCATGTAGTTGGTCCCGCTACATAACCACCTCTTATCAAATTATAACTCGATGGCAAATAATTATTTGTTTCATTAATTACACAATCTCTCTTGGGAGTAAAATAATCTTTTTCTAAAATTCTTGTACTGAGATTATTTTGAAAAGGCATACATGTGTTTTCCTGAGGATTCAAAGGAGGATAATACCAGTCAGTTTGCTCTACATCACGATACCACCACGCTGGATTAGTTGCTCTTGATTGATCAGTAAACAAATTATTACAATTAGGATATTTTATTGCTTCGTTGCTAACATTGAAATTTTTATATTCATCTTTTCCTAAACAATCACGACTTAATGGTTTATTAACACCTCGTAATTCACTTTCTAAATTAATTGTATTTGTTCTTAAATTGGCACCCCATTTTTGGATTATTATTTGAGGGTCTTCTATATAACAAGGGTTCGCACCATTACCAGGTACATTTAATATCCATCGTCCAGGATCTGTTTGCTGTTGTAATTTTTTCATTGTTCTTGCATCATCATAATTAAATCTGGTATTTGCCATTTTATTATATATATATAATATACTTGTAAAAAAAGTATATTATAAAATGAAAATATAATATATAAAATAATTTAATAAAATGTCACAACATTGCCGTAATATAGTGAACCATCTGAATATATAGTTAATATAGCATAAGGTGTTCCAGAAGATGTTAATGAAATATTCGAGTTATAACTTAGACGTAAACCTGAGATTGATGAAGATATTGTTGTTGCGCTAACGAAATTACCAGAAATATAAATTATGGCTTGATAACCTGCTGGTAAACTTGTTATTGTTATTCCTGATAGTGTAGTTCCACCAGAAGCGTATGTAACGGAATAATAAGCAACTGGAGTAGTTTGCGCTGGAACTGTAATGGTTGTACCAGGAGTAATTGTAGTTACTGATGTAGTTATTGCCGTTACACCTGTGGCACCTTGTGGACCTTGTGGACCACCAGAAGGTCCTGTAACACCTTGAGGTCCTTGCGCTCCAGTAGGTCCTACACAAGAACGACCTGTAGCACCTTGATACCCTTGCGCTCCTGTATTTCCTTGGTATCCTATTGGTCCAACAGAAGCAGGTCCTGTAACACCTTGTGGACCTTGAGGTCCTTGTACTTTCAAATCACAGCATCTTTTCGCGCCTAAATATTGGGTATAATTACTTGACATATATATATATATACTTTTTTTTTATTATTTAATTTAATGATAATATTTATCTCAATATTATATTTTTAATTTTATTAAGAGGGGAGATTTGCTAAGCAAAGTTTTATCTCACCAAGACTTGCTACATTGTACTTTACAACAAGCGGCAAATCATTTTCCAAGTAGACTTCAATTTGTGAACAAAGATTGGTACATTTAATGAAATACCCAAGGTTCTTTAGAGAGAATTCACCTTGAATAATTTTAGAAGAATCTTGCTTCAACACAAAACCCATACTTCCATCAGATTCAGCGCGATGAATTTCGGCAGAAGCAAACTGTCCAGAGCATTTAAATATGAGTTCATTACCAACTGATTTAATTTCCAATTTATCAGAAATACAAGATAAATCTCGAATAATTTTTTGGAAATCAGCGGAAGGTAAAGTAATAATAGACGAGAATTTAACATCTGGATACTCAAGTTCTTCCTGGTCAGGTTCAATTAGTCGCAACTTCTGAGTCTTACATTGTTTAATCTCCCCATTTTCAAACTTTAACGCCAAATGTGAAACAATTCCGTCAGCGTAATCCGCATTTTCGATATAAATAGTTAAGGTATCATCATTATCAATCGAATTAATCAATTTAAACAAGTGAAACATATTAACGCCAATAATAATTTTCTCCTTTTTACATTCATAGAATTCGAAATTTTGTGCTGCTAAATAAAGATGAGCTAAGATAGTATGAGATTTATCCATGTTAATAATTCGAATACCATCGGGTTCAAAAGTAATATTGGTTTCTAATAGAATATCCTTTAGAGCAGTCATTAAGGTTCTAAATGGTGCGATTTGTACTGTTTTAATTGTTAAAACATTTCCATCAGTTACACACTGCGTTTGATTTTTGGATTTATCGGTAAAAGTAGACATTATACTAGTTTTTAATTTAAATCTTTAAATACTTATGGATTTAAATTATTTTATTGAATTACGCTAATTCTAATTTCTAATTTCTAAATATCAAATTTGTAATAAATTACATTACATATTTTTAATCAAATCTTGTGTTTCAAGATCAATATTATTCATAATATTTTCGAGTGATTTTACATTATTTGCCGCCATTCTATCATTTGTCAAAAAACTAATCAAATCTAATATAATCTTTATTTTATCCTTTGACCATTGAGCGTTTAACTTGTCGATTACTTCATTATTGTATAAAATTGACATATTATCTTTACAAAAGATATTCTCATTGTATATTTGTTCTACAAAATTATTGATTATTATGTAATAATAATTTAAGCATAAACAAATAGTTGAATATTCTTTATAAGTTTCTTTTAATTTTTCTATGCCTGCTTGAGCACATTTAAATAAACTTTTTATTCTTGGTGTAGATTCAATATTCTCTTTTTTCAGAAAATGTTGACATGCGGCATGTATTGGATTGTACATATATTGTAAATCTGATTTATTTGTATTTAGGACATAACGACAAAATGCTTGAAATACTCCTGGTTCTTGAAAAAATATAATATTATTTTGTATCAATATTTTTGTTCCAATTGGTTTGTTACTGATAATTGCCAATTTAATTATAACTGAAAGAGGATCTAAAATATACATTTTTACATTATCATTGGTAGTGCTTTCCGCCATTTATTTAATTTATAATATAAAAATATATTTAATATTTTATATTTTATAATTAATAAAAAATTTGTATTTTACACTTTTGAAGATTTAAATCCGCACCCTTATACTTTATTTTTTATTATATTTTACTTGGTAACTGCTGATTAAATTGTTAAAAAAAATAAAATAATATAAAGAGTATATATTAATTTATATTATAATGACTACAAAAATGATTTATCAAACAATTGAAGAGTATTTCAGTCAATTTCCTGATGATGTAGAAACAATAGAGGTTTGTTTTAATTCAGATCATCTTCCAGATTTGTCACGATTTTATAAATTAAAAATATTGAGTTGTCATAATAGTAAACTTGTGTGTTTGCCTTTACTGCCATCTACTTTAAAAGTATTGTGGTGTGATAATAATCAACTGACAAGTTTACCTTTGCTACCATCTAACTTAAAAATATTGTTTTGTGATAATAATCAATTGACATATTTGCCAGATTTACCATCTACTTTGAAACAATTACATTGTAGTAATAATCAACTGACGTGTTTGCCTTTGTTGCCATCTACCTTGGAATATTTGATTTGTTATAATAATCCACTTACACATTTGCCTTTACTGCCATCTACTTTGAGAATATTTAATTGTAGTAATAATCGTCTAACACATCTTGATAGGCATTATTCTAGAATGAATGAAATAAAATGTTGTTATAATTAATTGATAAGTTGGATAAATTTCTTGAGAATTGGTTTTAAAATATAAAATATAAAATAATTAATAAAGTTGTCTCTACCAGTTGTCTTTAAGGGTACTGTTTTAAATTTTTAAGAATATAAATATATGTAAATCTAATGCCAAACATTGTTATTTTTTTCACATAGTATCCAGTCAGTAACTATTTTATAATCTAAAATATGTTCCTTTTCAGAAACTGTATAAATTTCTGCCGAGCTTGTAAAAGAACCACTACCGGCAAGTAACATTCCAGAGAATTTATCTGGCATAAGATGAATTTTGTATTCATTAGGTTTTATATCTATTTTACGAATTTGATTGACATTTATAAGATAATTTGTTAGGCGAAGAAATCGTGACATTTATATAAATGTATTCTTTTTGTTTTTAAATGTTTTATGTATATTATTTTCTAGATGTTATTATTATTTAAAAACTTATTAAAGACATCTTATTATATAAGATTTAATATGTCTGAAAATATAACAACAAATATAAATATAGATGATTTAAAAAGTAATTGCTTTAATGCGATAACCGAATTATTTGAAAAATATAAGGACCATGAATATATGTTACAACGAATACATACCCATGTTGTCAATTATTTGCCAAATTCGTTGTCAAATGAATGTAAACAACACGAAGACCGTTTAATCCGCAATAATTATTTAACAAATGAACAGCAAGTTTTTATCCAGGTTTTCCTTAGTAAAAACCAGTATTTTTATTTACCAAGCAATAATTTCTTTTATGAATATAATGGCAACAACTTTTTAATTGTTAAAGAAGACGATATTATTCATAAACTATTATCCAGTATTTCCAAAGATAGAGTACTTATGCAATGGAAACATAAAACAAAATTAAACATTATTAAACAAATTCGCGAGCGTTCTCTCTTCACATGTATTCCAGAAACGGATACTATTCAGGATATACTGAATCATTTATATCCCGCTATATTTACAAGCAAAAACGTCGCCAAATATTTTTTGACAATTATTGGTGATAATATCTTAAAAAAGAATCAAAATTTGATTTTTTTGGTTAGTCCTCAAATGAAAAAAATACTTACAGAACTTGATAATATTGCGTTTGGTTCTATTGGAACTAGTAATGCAACAAATAATTTTATGACCAAGTATCATGAAAATCATTCTTATGAAAATTGTCGATTAATCAAGATGAATGAAAGTTTCACAAATAATGTTTGGAGAGAAATCTTGAAAAAAATAGGTTTGGATCTACTTTGTGTTGCTGTTCATTATTCAAAACGTTATGAAAACTCGGATAAATTTATTGAAAACAAAACAGATGAAGATATTACAAATTATGCATATTATTTGAAAAATTCAAAACCATCTGAAATTGTCTCCGAGTTTTGTAATAAATATATAATTAGCGCTTCAAATGATATCCAGTTGGAATGGAAAAATCTACATTTTCTTTGGAAACAATTTCTCTCTAATTCTGATTTACCAAACATAATTTATTATAATTCTTTAAAGAATATATTGAAAGAGTCGTATAATTATAATGAAAGCACAGATACATTTATAGGAATAACAAGTAAGTATTTACCTATTCAAAGTGATTTTATTAAGTTCTGGGAAAGTTCGATTAAAGTAATTGAATATAATAGTTCTTTACAAATATTTGGAGATGAACTAGAAATTGATGAATTATGTTCTCTCTTTAAATCTTGGGCGAAACAAAACCCTGACAATGTTTCTAGTAATGGTAACATTTCGGAGGAGAATGTTATTAAGATATTAAAACACTTTTTCCCTAATATTGAAATTGTTGAAGATAAATATGTTCTCAATGTGTCTTGTGTGTTATGGGATAAAAATAATGAAATTGAACTATCATTTCAATATATTAAAACGCAAATAAAAAATAATGCCGAAACACAAGCGTTAATTTCATTTGATGATGCGTATAATCATTATTATAAGTATTGTAATATTAATTCACATAAATCAGTTGTTAGTAAACGTTATTTCGAAAAATACCTATATTTTAACTTGTCAGATTACATTGTTTATGAAAGATTTATTGAAACGAGTTGGATAAGTAATTAAAAATAAAAAAAAATAAAAAAAATAAAAAAAATAAATTATAATGTTAAGTTATTATCATTATAATTTTGAATTATATTTAATTGGCATTGCCAGCAACAAATTGTAGGTTAACGCCACTTGTTCCAACACCTTTACCATCATAATCAGAGGGACTTAAAGCAGACATACCGCCTCTCATTTTTCTACTACGACTGCGACTGCGACCCTTTCTCATTGATGTATCCTTCTTAATGAAACCAAATTGACCTTTCTTGGTCAAATAACCAGCCTTAACAAGTCTCTTCTCCTTCTTAGCAGTCATATGTTTTGCTCTGGAAACAATGCGTCCTGCCTTATTTTGCATAAGATCAGATTTGCAGAGACCACCAGTAGTCTTGTAAGCGGTGCCATGCCAAACTTGGGCGCGGGTACCAATCAAAACATCAAATGTTTTACCAGCGACGGAATATTTGCCAGTCGACGTTCTAGAAAATTTTGTCATTATAAATTTAAGTGAGAAAAAAATAAAAATTTTAGTTTTGTAATATTTATGAAACGCATTAAAATCTATTTTTAGGAGGCATTCCACTTCCACCAGGTGTTCCTTGAGGGTTTCCTAGATAGTTCAATTTTAACGGTTCTCCTAAATAAAAACTGCCATATTGTGTTGAACCTCCTAAACTTGTCTGTATTATATGAGAATACCATATTTTACGTGGAACTCTATATGAACCTGAATCCGAACCTGGTATTCTTTTATCATAACTATCTGGTATACATGAACAATTTATGTTATTCTTATTTGGAAAAAGCGCGTTTAATTGCGCTACATAATGAATCATCCTTGAAGAATTTGAATTATTACCTGGTCTAAATTTTCTTGTTGACATTTTATATTATTTTAGAATATAATTAAAATATATTTATTTTATTCTTTAATTTGTATTTTTCTATTACACCATTCATGAAAAAATTTAGGTTCATTATTTATTTCATCAAATTCCAAGACGTCATTATAAATTAATATATTGTTTTTATTTAAATTGTATTTTGAAGTATCAAAATATGTTTTTGTATTATTATAAATTTTTGGAACAGTTATTATATTATATTTTTTAATATTATCAATATAAATCTCTCCACAACATAAAAATGGAAGACTTGAGTCATTTAATTTATTTGAAAAATCATTGTCATATTTATAATCCTTATAAAGTTTTTTATCTATTTCTGTTATTTCATTTTTATTAAATACTATTTTGTTATTATTATTCTTATTATTTGTATAAAAAGCGTCTACAACAAAACATTGTTTATTTTTATTAATTAGTATAGCAAATACATGATCCTCATCATAAATTATTTCTTTTGTATCATCATAAATTACATATGATGATGTATAAATTACTCTAATTTCATTATTACAATCCTTATTATATTTTTTACAGCAATATAATTGAAATATATATGCTAAAAAACCTGTTAACCATCCATGTTCTCTACAATCATTTGATAAAAATTGTAATGCCATTATATTAGTTAGTGAAATTGGATCTTTATTAATTTCTGATTGACATAGTGTTAAACTATTGAATTTATTATTCCATGATCTTGTTGGATCTGGTATTCCATTAATAATTTCAAAAATTATTGATTTATCTGTTTCTAACATTTTTCTAATCTTAAAAATTATTTTATTTAAATACATAGGTGTTTTAAAAATTTGTATATCTTCATCTTCTAAAATTTCTTTATTAATAATATTTAATGCCCTAATAACATCATATTTATTAATTATTATATCAGGATATCTAGCACCAAACTTAGTTCCTCCTTGTATAAATAACGCATTATTTTTATTATAAGAAGTAAAGTTAAAATTATCGTCTAACCCTATATCTGATAAACTAGGAAAAGAATAACTATTATTTATAATTAAAGAAATAAAACTATTATTATAGTATCTATTATATAGAAAAAATAATATCAAAAATAAAATAATTATTATATAAAAATATGTATATTTCATTAAAATAAATATATATAATTATTTTTATTATTTTATTAATTTATTAATTTAAATTTTTACAAATATTTTTACAAATATTTTTCATGTAAATAAAATTGAAATTATTTAAAAGGTAAATGTGAAATAATATAACTACATAGACAATGAACGCTCAAGACGCAAATCTCGCTAATAAATATCAACAGAAGACTGATAAGCAGCATATCTTGGATAATCCAGATACGTATATTGGTTCTGTTGAAAAAATAGATTCTCAACAATGGATTTTAAATGATGATAATTCTAAAATTTTTGAAAAGAATATAGAACTTGTTCCTGGATTATTCAAACTTTTCGATGAGGGTGTTGTTAACGCTCGTGATCACGCAGTAAGAATGGCGCAAGCAATCGCTAATGGTCAAGAAAATGCATTACCAGTAACCAATATTGAAATCACAATTGAAGAAGATGGTACTATTATTATGTTAAATGACGGCAATGGAATTGATGTTGCTGAACATCCTGAACACAAAATATGGATTCCTGAATTGATTTTTGGTCATCTCAGAACATCTACTAATTACAACAAAGATGAGAAAAAAATTGTTGGTGGTAAGAATGGTTTTGGTTTTAAACTTGTGTTAATTTGGTCTACATATGGTTCAGTCGAAACTGTCGATCATATTCGCGGTCTTAAATACAGACAAGAATTCAAAAACAACTTGGATGAAATCTGTAAACCATCAATTACTAAATGTAAAACCAAACCTTATACAAAGATTACATTTAAACCTGACTACAACAGACTTGGACTTAGTGGTCTTACACCAGATACAATCGCACTTTTGCGAAAGCGTGTTTATGATATCGCTGCTGTAACAGATAAAAGTATAAAAGTTAAATATAATTCGACACTTGTTCCTATAAAGAATTTTCAACAATACATTGATTTATATATTGGCGAAAAGAGTGATGCGCCACGTGTATATGAAGATTCTGACGGTAGATGGGAATATGCGGTTGGTTTAACGCCAAATAATGAATTTACACAAGTATCATTTGTTAATGGTATTCATACAGCAAAAGGCGGAAAACATGTTGAATACATATTAGGTCAAATTACCAGAAAGTTATGTGATTTTATTGAGAAGAAGAAAAAAGTTAAGGTAAACCCAAACAGCATTAAAGAACAATTGATTTTGTTTATTCGTTGTGACATTGAAAACCCAGCATTTGATAGTCAAACTAAAGATTATATGAATACACCTTCTTCTAAATTTGGTTCAAAATGTGAAGTTAGTGATAAGTTTATTGAAAAGGTTGCTAAAATGGGCGTCATGGATGCTGCGTTACAATTGACAGAAGTCAAGGAAAACAAGGCAGCGAAAAAGACTGATGGCGCCAAAACCAAAAGTATTCGTGGCATTCCAAAATTGACAGACGCTAATTGGGCGGGAACTGAAAAGTCCAAAGATTGTGTCATTATATTTTGCGAAGGTGATTCAGCAAAAGCAGGTATTATTTCCGGTTTATCATCTGACGACCGTAATACAATTGGTGTTTACCCAATGAAAGGTAAAATATTAAATGTAAGAGGTGAACCTGTTAAAAAGATTTCTGAAAATAATGAGATCGCAGAAATTAAAAAAATATTAGGTTTAGAAACTGGTAAAAAATACAATACAATTGAAGATGTTTATAAGCATCTGCGTTATGGTAAGGTATTATTTATGACGGATCAAGATCTAGATGGTAGTCATATTAAAGGTTTAGGTATAAATTTATTCCAGTCTGAGTGGCCTACTCTAACTGAAATTCCAGAATTTATTGGTTTCATGAATACACCTATATTAAAAGCAAAAAAAGGTGACGTTGAATTGAATTTCTACAATGATGGTGAATATGAAGAATGGAAAGAGGAAAATGATAGTAAAGGATGGAAGATTAAATACTATAAGGGTTTAGGAACTAGTACTGGTAAGGAATTTCGCGAATATTTTGAAAATAAAAAAGTAGTTGGTTTTACAATGTCTGAGAAAAGTGATGATACAATTGATATGGTCTTCAATAAGAAACGCGCAGATGATAGAAAAGACTGGTTAAAATTATATGATAGAAAAGCGTATTTAGATACTAAAAAATTAAATGTATCGTATGACGAGTTTATTCATAAAGAGTTAATCCACTTCTCCAAATATGATTGTGATCGTAGTATTCCAAACTTGATGGATGGTCTCAAAATATCATTGCGTAAAATATTGTATTCAGCATTCAAGAAGAATTTGACAACTGAAATTAAAGTTGCCCAGTTTTCCGGTTATGTTTCTGAGCATTCTGGATATCATCACGGTGAAGCAAGTTTGAACGCTGCGATTGTTGGAATGGCGCAAAACTTTGTCGGTTCAAATAATATAAATTTATTTATGCCAAATGGTCAATTTGGAACTCGATTACAAGGCGGTAAAGATAGCGCGTCGGAAAGATATATATTCACTCAACTTAACAAAATTACTAGAACTTTATTTCCAGCATATGATGATAATATATTGACTTATTTGAATGACGACGGACTAATGGTTGAACCGATTTATTACGCACCGATTATTCCAATGATTCTTGTGAATGGTTCAAAGGGTATTGGAACTGGTTTTAGTACAGATATTATGTGTTATAATCCAGTTCAAATTATTCAATATTTGAAAAACAAATTAACTTTAGCAGAAAATAATGTAGAGTTTATTCCGTTTTATGATGGATTCAAGGGTCAAATAACAAAACTAAGTGATGAAAAATTCTTGATTAAAGGTTTGTATGAAAAGACTGGCGCAGATACAATTCGTGTTACTGAGTTACCTGTAGGTTTTTGGACTGAAGATTTTAAAGAATTGCTTGAGAAATTGATTGAACCTGGACAAGATAAAGAAGGTAAAAAGATTGTATCAGTTGTTAAGGATTATGATGATATGAGCAAAGATACCAACGTTGATTTTACAATTACATTTGCGAAAGGTAAGTTGGAAGAATTAGAACAATCTAAAGGTGATTACGGATGTAATGGACTTGAAAAATTATTGAAATTGTATACTACAAATACGACTACAAATATGCATCTATTTGACGCAGAGGATAAATTACAAAAGTATGATAGAGTATCTGATATAATTGATGATTATTATGATGTAAGAATTGAATTATATCAAACTAGAAAGGATTACATGATTGATGCTCTTGAAAAGGAACTGGTATTATTATCTAATAAAGCAAAGTATATTCAAGAAAATTTGGATGGTACAATTGATTTGAGAAAAAAGAAGAAAGATCAAGTGATTGAAATGTTACAAGGAAAAGGTTATGATATGGTAGGCGATGATAATGAATATAAATATTTAACCAAGATGCCGATGGACTCGGTTACTGAAGAAAATGTCGAAAAATTGCTTAAGGAAAAGGGTAACAAAGAACAAGAACTAAATGTAGTTAAAAGCACAACTATAAATCAGATGTGGTCTTCAGAATTGGATAATTTATTAGAACAATATTTGGAGTATAAGGAGTTAAGACAAAGACTTATGGATGGCGAAGATACAAAATTAAAGAAAAAAAAGGTTGTTTCAAAGGGAACAACATCTGTAAAGAAGATTACAAAGAAATCAAATTTAATAGTTGAAGACGCATAAATATAAAAATTTACTATATAATAAAATAATAAAATGCGCATTTTTTTTAATAATTTTGTTCAATATATGGAAGATAAAACGAAGTATTATTACCACAGTATAATTGAATATCAGCGCCGCAATATTTTAATTGAATAATCTTAGATGTGGATGGATTATCACAGTTTGTGAATTGGGTTGGAATTTTATAAGTAGATATAATGCCATAGTTTGTTACTAGTAAATTAAGCGTTTCAATGTCTATATATAAATAATACCAAATGTCATCATGAATGTTTCGATACTTTAAAATATTTAAACCAGAGTTTAGATTTGTTTGAAATTCTATAAATAACATAATATTAACTATATTATTATATTTAATATTTATTTAATTTTAATCATTTTTATTCAATGAACACTATTTTTGGTACAACCTTTAAGCGAAGCGACAAAAGGTTGTTTTAGAACCAAGTCTTAAATTCAAGTTCTCTATCAGTATTATTTGCCATAACGGGATGCGCAATTGGCACCACTAATGTACTGGCGTCATCAATATATTTCATATAACCTTGCGCCTCACTATAAACCTGTTGAATGCAATAATTTAAGACAATTTTGTTTAATTCAACAACTTGTTGGGTAATATTATTTGGTTGATTTGCAGAGTTTTGTAAAAATACACTTCGCATAACAATTTTTAAAGAATCGCAATCTTGAGGACCAATTGTGTATTGACCATTAGACTTGTGATAAACACCAGCGCGTATACCATTTTGTAAGATTTGAATATTTTGTTGAGAGAAAAATGCGTTAGATAAAGTAGTATCATTCCACAATCCTTCAGTTGGGTTCCTAAATGTCACACACTGGTTTGCTGGTATTTTATCATACATTTCAAATAAACTAGAAGTATTAGGCGATTTAATATCTACACGACCATTATTAGATTTATTCATTTATATTACACTTATAGAAAAAAAATATATTTATTTTATATATCAATGGAAGGTTTTCAAAAAATTGTTTTAATCGCTGCTATAATTATTTTAATTATTACCTTAGTAGTTATCGGTATTACTCTTACCAAAGGTAGTTCTGTTGAGTGGCCACCAGTGGTTCCTCAATGCCCCGATTACTGGGTGCTAGATGGTTCTGGTAATGATGCAACATGTGTTAATGTGAAAGATTTAGGAACTTGTAAAAGTGTTGGTGGTAAACATCAAACTATGAATTTTAATTCTTCTCAATTTACAGGATCACAAGGTGCGTGCAATAAATATAACTGGGCGACAAAATGTAATGTTACATGGGATGGAATTACATATGGTGTAAGTAATCCTTGTCAACAATAAAATATTTATTTTTTATTTTTATAATAAATATTTTAATTAATAACATTAAATATATCATGAATAATAACATATTTAATTTAATTAATAAATTACCAACTGATATTATTAATATAATTGAAGAGTATATTCCTAAAAAAGAATTTACATTTACAAATAAAAAAAATTATAAATTATATCATACGCTTATAAAATCTAGCATCAAAAACTATGAGTTATATATACGAGATACTATTCGTCGTGATAATAATTTTGTTTTTGAAATGATAGTAAGAGAGAACTATCTGAAATGGAATCAGTTTAAAAACTATATCTACAAAAATGAAGAGTTTAAAAATTATAATTACTTTATTATTGATTATTGTATTGAAAATGAATCAGCAAAATGTAGAATTTTTATTATAAATTTTTTAAAAGAACTTGGATTATATAAAAACTAACATAAAAAGAATTTAATTAATTAAATATATAATGGAGAATTTAAATATTAATAATATTTTGGATAGAGATGAAAAATCAAATGCTATTAAAGATATATTAAAATCATTTGAACAAAATAAAAACAATATGTTATTTAAAAAAGGTATATATGTTTATGGTGACCCAGGAACAGGCAAAACTACATTTGTTACAAATATTTTAAAGGAGTTAGATTATGATATTATTAATTATGATGCGGGTGATATTCGAAATACGTCTGTTATTGAAGATATTACAAAACATAATATGTCTGACAAAAATATAATGAGTCTTTTCAATAAAAAGGTAAAAAAAATTGCTATTATAATGGATGAAATTGATGGTATGAATAATGGTGATAAAGGAGGCATTAATACATTAATAAAACTTATACGACCTAAAAAAACAAAAAAACAAAAATTAGAAGAAATCACTATGAATCCAATTATTTGTATTGGTAATTATCGTGTCGACAAAAAAATTAAAGAATTGATGAAGGTTTGTAATACTGTTGAACTAAAAACTCCTACTAACTCACAAATTGAACGAATTACTCAAACCTTATTTACTGATATTGATACAGATAATAAGAATAAAATCGTTAATTTTATTCAAGGAGATTTGAGAAAATTAAATAGTATTTATAATATTTATAAGGATAAACAAGATTTCTTTAAAGATGATACAATCGAAAAACTATTTCAAATTAAATCATATAATGATGACACAAAAAAAATAACTGATAAACTTATTAATAATTACTATAATATAAATGATCATAATAATATTATGAATGAAACTGATAGAACTAGTGTTGGTTTATTATGGCATGAAAATATCATAGATGTTATTGAAAAATACAATAAAAATATATCAGTACCTTTTTATATTAACCAATTAGACAATATTTGTTTCGCTGATTATATTGATAGAACCACATTTCAAAAGCAAATATGGCAGTTTAATGAAATGAGTTCATTAATAAAGACATTTAAAAATAACAAGTTATACCACGACAATTTTAATAAAAAACAAAAAAACAACATTACAGAGGTGCGATTTACAAAAGTATTAACCAAATACTCAACAGAATATAATAATTCATTATTTATCCAAAAATTGTGTCAAAAACTTGGCATGGACAAGAAGGACATATTTGGTTATTTTATTGATTTGAAAAATAAATATGATGATAATGAGATTTTTGCACTATTTGAAAATTATGAAATAACTAAATTGGATATTAATAGGATCTATCGATATTTGGAAAAATATACAAAAGAAAATGCTACTGGTACAATTGATAAGGAAATTGAAATTGAAAATGACGACGATGATGAAGCAGTCATGGAAGAATAAGTATTTCACATATTTGTGTATTAAAAATATAATATTTTACAAAATAATATTATATTTTATCAATTAATAAAATACAGTTAATAATTAAAAATCAATATTTTTATATTTAACGAATCAATACGTTACCTCCTTGTTTTTTATCCTTCATTTCCTTAATTAATTTGTCCCTCTTATAATTCCAAATCTCTAAAATATCATCACTTACAGTATTGTGTAAATAAGATATATAATGTTGAGGTGAGGTGAAAAAAAGTGTAGGCAACTTATACTTACCATTACACTCACCAGTTGATAATCTAACAGAAAAAAATAGGTCTTCGTATTTACTACCAACAGTATAATTATAATACTCGCCAGTCTCGGCATTTCTAATTCTAGACCCAACATCGCCACTAGTATAAACACCTATCTTCTTATCTTTATATGTAATAACACCCTTGCGGTCAATTGGTGCTAATCTATTAATTATATAAAAGTTCTTATCAGTTTGTTTAAATTTAGTTAACTCATTATTATCACTAGTTGATAAATTATCATTCTCGGTTTCCATAACGTTACTCATTTAAGGTAGTATACTATAATATATAGTATCCTTTTAAGTATGTTTTATAAATTTTATTATTATATATACAAATACATTATATTATATAGTTAATTTTGTTGCGCTATACAATTACGTTTAAACTGTATATTCTCAGTTATTAACTGCTTTATTTTATCCTCTAAATACTTAACCTTATCTTTTAGTTGATTATTTTCTATTGTCATCTCTTGAACTACTAATGATAATTCATCAACCTTACTTTGAACTGATTGTGAGTTTGCTCCATTAGATAACTTGTTCATCAAATTATTATAATCACTTTGTTGTTTCATCATTTTCTCTCTATCTTTTTTCATTTTAGTTAATTGTTTTGTAACATCCGGTTTATTTTCAGGTAATCCTGGAGAATAATCATCTAATAATTTATTTATATCTTCCATAAAAAATTTCAAAACATCAGGTTCCTTTACAATATCACAAGGCGTTACAGTCGTTTCCTTAATATAAGGATTTGGCATTTGTTTTAATAAAACTTTTTTATCAAATGAGTTATGATTATGTGAAAATACTAATATTGATTTGGTTGGGTCTAGTTGAACAAACGGAATAGTATAATTCTTTAAAAAATTCTTTTCTTCAGCTAGACACGCTGTTTCATCAAATTTTGTTTTAAGTAATAATTCTTTTCTAAATGCGAATGTTGCGGCTGTAGCGTGGTTTGGTCCATATGGTCCAACTTGAAACATCTTTTGTATATGTTTAAAATATATGTACATTATACTTGATCCAGCACATAATGCTTTGGGGTTTTTTAACAATGTTTCTACAGCGTGACTTACTCTATCTGGTGGATAATAATCATCGTCATCCATATAAATAATTATATCACCCTTCGCCTTTTCATTTGTTATATTTCTTTTAGTTCCTAATGATAATTTATTGTCATATTTAAAATATTTAACTTGGGGTATATGCGCTACTAAATCCTCAATTTTGTCTGTTCCATCGTCAACAATAATCCACTCCATTTTATCCTTTGGATATGTTTGATTTTCAAAACACTTGATTATGATTGGAATAAATGGACGTCTATTAAATGTCGGTGTACAAATACTAACAAATGGTTCTTTATCAAGTTTTATACTTTGTTTTTTCATTATTTAATAAAATACAAAATTATATTTATATTGTATTTTATTAAATTTTATTTATTTTTATTTTTATTTTTATTTTGTTTTTCGATTTAGTTTTTTAAGATCATTTACTAATTTACCTCCTCCAGATTGTTTACCAAAAACCATTTGATATAACAATCCATGTTTTTCTGTAGAGTCAACTGTTGTACAAACAGTTCTTTTTGCTTGTAACTCTTTTGCCACTGTAAAAGGCGTTAAGTTTTCTTCAATACTTCGTTTAAATAAATCCATATTTATAACTCCAAAATAAATACATAATATTCCGATAAGGAATACAATACCGTTTGTAACACCTAGATAAGTAAACGCTGCTGAAAGTACAAAAATACTAAAAATTACCATTATAGATATTTTATATACTTTCGCCGCTTCTCCCAAAACACTCAAATATCCAGCTGGTTTATCTGACATGAGTCCTGTATATGAGAACATTATTAAACAACAAAATGACGAAATTAAACCATCAATACCAATAAAAAATGGAGCAAAAAATAGTAATATAATTGATAGCATTATCACTAAAAATATACCCATACCGTAACCAAATGGTTGCGTCATTGTTACGTCCTCCCATACAGGTTTTTCACCCTTTTTCGTATTTGTATTTTTCTTAAAAAGCCAAGACATATTGTAAAACCATAAAAATAACCCATAAATACAATTACAAAACAATAATATACTTGATATTACACCTAGTATAAATGGTCCAAATAAAACTACTAATCCTTCAGGAGCGCCATTTAATGTATTAAAAGTGGAATTTATGAATTTAAAGTCAAAATATATTAGTGATTCAATAATTGAAATAAAATAATTCATTATATTATTTGAATCATAACTATTTTTATATTCACGTAAGGTTTTTAGAAGTTCAAAATCCGAATTTTCATCATAAGGAAATTTTAATTTAATCGATCTGGGATTATTCGCATCTGCGTATGTTTTAAATATATTTGTATCAATTGGCGTAACGGTTGGTTTAGAATCTGAAAAGGGAAAACAATAACCATCTGTAGGAAGTATATTTGATTGCGCTATTTTACAAATATATAAGGCATAAACACCAAAAATAAAATATATTACAATAAATAAAATTGTCACAAGTAAATTTGAACCAAATTTAGACCAATTTGGCGTATTGCTTGAACTAGTTCCTTCATTTTCCGCTTGTTTTTCATCAATTGCCGATGTATCGGATGTTGTTGTAGTATCTGACATAATTACTTATATTTAAATGATATAAAATATTTACACTATTGTTTATTTGCTAAAATACTTTTATAAAGTATAAGTTTTTATATTAATTAATAATATATATGGAAAATCAATATTATATATTATTTTTAGCAGTTATCTTTTTTATATTATTAGTTTCAATATTTAAATGGATAAATTATCTCTCTATAAACAAATATATTGTAGAATGTTTTCAACAGTTAAATCAAATAAACAATTCCACAAGTCATACTGTAGATTTACCCTTAACAACAACATATAGTTGTAGTAATTTCTGCGGTCCTACATCTAGGTGCGCTAAAACTGGTCAACAATGTTTTGCCGACATTGATTGCCCTGGGTGCCAACCTCAAATAAATAATAAATCGAACAATACTAAAACTACAACTAAAACTAATATTATAGGTGATAACGCTGCTGGAAAACTTACCTTTAGTATGACACCTCAATATTCCACTTTAACAACAGATATGGGAACAAGATCAATGACATTTTTGGATAAACAATTTTCAAAAACACCGTCACCTACATTTGGAATAAATACGTGGCGCGATGATTTTAATGCTGAACAAAAATTATTCAACAAAAGATATAAACCACCTTCTGATTTAAAATATATGCCTTCTTACCCACCTCGATACAGTGTCACAGGTGATTATTTAGAAGACGGACCATTAGCGTCTAATGCAACAATATAAATTATTAATTTTCTAAGTAGCGTATAATAATCCTGCGTTTCCACCAACAAAGATAACCATATTTACTCTCTCTTCCATGACATATAAATCATAATTATAATCATAAATACGCCATGTTGGTTTATTTACACCAATTATTTCTCCTGTATCTGGATTACAAATTGTTAAAACTTGTGCGTATGGATCAACAGGAGGATTAATAGTTACAAACTCAAACTCAATATTTGTAAATCTACTCATATTCATAGCACCTGATGGTTGTAATGAATATGGTGACGTATCTAAACAGAAATTATAGCAATATAATCCATTTGGTGCAAACCCATCTGTTCTAGTAAATTTTTCAACATAATTATATACTCCGGCAGGCAACATATTTTCTCTATATTGTCCATCCAACAAAATACCCATAGAAACCAGAATATTCTTCAAATTTTGTTGATTATATACACCCGTTGTCATTAATCCTGATAATGTTCCATCCGGATTTGTTCCAGGTCCAATTAATGGTGGTCCAAGAGGATCAGGATTTGAGTAATCACCTGCTGCGGGTGCCGGAGTAATATCTACTGGCATATAACTATATGGCCAATTTGTGTAATTTGACCATTCATTCCTCAAATTTACATCACTTCTTTGAAAATAAAACATCCAACTAATTACCATACCAATAGAATCAATTTGAACCTTATTTTGACCAGTAACATTATAATAAGGTCTTTCATATATTTGTTTAATTAAATATTTCTGCTCATTTTTAGCAAACAGTTTTGATTCATCATTAGAGAGAAAACAATATGTACAATTTAAATGTATATCAGCGTTCCAATTTGTTCTTGTATCGACATATGATGTAGGTCCCAATGTTTCATCTGGTGGAGTTTGTAAAAATCTGTAAAATTGCATGTAATATTGATTAAAGTTGGGTGCAACATATGGAAAATTATTTGTATAATCCATTACATCACGTATCTTAAAAATCTGATTAATCGGTTTAAATGTAACACTAATTTGAAGTTCATTATATTGTAAAGATACTAAAGGAAACGCATTTTGTGTTTTTAGATTAAACCAAGAACCTAATGGAATATACAATATTCTTCCCATAATAGATGGTTGAGCGCCAGCCGGATTAGATGTGTAAAAAGCATTTGGGTATGAATTCACATGAGTACCATAGTTTGCTGGGTCATTCATTTCAGGAACATTACCAGTCATTTCATTAAATAAATCGATTTTTTTACCACTAAAATCTCTTTGAACGGACGCCAAAATATAACGCCCTGAATATTCTTGTAATTTTTGATTACCACACGTAATCGTAATTCTATCAATCATTTGAGCGCCGAGATTATCTATCCATTTAAAACCATATGAAGCCCAATCGGTATATACAATAGATCCATCTGATTGAACAACTTCTTGAGGAGGAAAAATTGGACTCCAAATTGTCGGCATCGCTATAGAAACATAGCAATCCATTAATAAATCCGCATAGCGTTTCACTTTAAATACAAATGTGGACTCGGTTGTTAAGTTGAGTGTTGGTGTTCCTTCATAATCAAGACGAAAATTTTGTTTTCCGAAATTAGTATATTTTTTATAAGTTGTCTTCCAAAATGTCTTCTCAGGGTTTCCATTTAATATAATATTTTGTTGCCCTTCTGAAACCAAATTAAGTAATCCACCGCCCATATTTAATATATACTTATAAATATTATTTAACTAATTTGATTAATTAATATATTAATTTTAAAAATTAAAAATAGCATTAATATATTAGATTAATGTCATCAACAAATTCTACCGATTATTTAAGCAAAATAAAAAATATGGACCAATCATTTGTCATATATATGATCGCCACATTTATTTTCATCCTTTTGATATTTATGATTGTTTATATTATTAAATTGACTAAACTAGAAAGTTCAGAATGTGATTATATGAATACTTTATACCCTTCTGTTGATGGTAATATAAGACCTATTTCAGGAAACGATCCAGATTGTTCTGGTTGTTTATACGATTATTATATTAAAACAGCATATAACGCTTGTTCAGGTGGTTCTTACAAAAACGATTTTGTCGATGTTTGCAATTTAAAAGCAGTCATAAAACAAGGTGTTAGATGTTTAGACTTTGAAATATATTCAGTTGATGATAAACCCGTTGTAGCGACAAGCACGCAAGACAGTTACTATGTTAAAGAAACATTCAATTCTGTTAGTTTCGCTGATGTAATGAAAATAATAAATAGTTACGCTTTTTCTGGAGGCACATGTCCGAATCCAACTGACCCAATTATAATTCATTTACGTATTAAAAGTAATAATCAAAAGATATACTCAAAGATGGCCGCTATTTTTAAGTCATACGATTCTGTAATGCTCGGAAAGGATTATAGTTTTGAAAGTAACGGCACTAATTTAGGAATAACCCCATTATTAAAATTTCAACAAAAAATAATTCTAATCGTAGATAAAATCAATAATGCATTTTTAGAAAATAAAGAGTTTTTAGAGTATGTTAATTTAACAAGCAATTCGATTTTTATGAGAGCATACAATTATTATGATGTGAAAAATAATCCGGATATAAATGAACTGACATCATATAACATGAAAAATATGACAATCGTTTTTCCTGATAACGGATCAAATCCTTCAAACCCTAGTGGTCTTTTATGTAGAACATATGGATGCCAAATGGTAGCGATGCGTTATCAATATGTAGATAATTATCTTGAAGAAAATGCGTCTTTCTTTGATATAGCAAGTTATGCGTTTGTTTTGAAACCGCAGGCGCTCCGTTATGTTCCAGTGACAATTCCGGATCCTACACCCCAAAATCCCAATTATAGTTACGCTACACGTACTGTTAGTAGCGATTATTATAGTTTCAATACATAAAAACATTACATTAATTTAAATTAAATATGAGTTGATGTCAATATCATCAATTAAATATTTTTTTTTTATTTTATCTGCTAATAAAATATGTACAAGTGTTTTTTTTAATTGTACATTTTCCTTGATTTCATCAATAATAATTTTTAGAGTTAGTAACGGTTTCCAATTATCGTAACAATCATAAGAATCACAACATAAACACTCTTTATTTCGATATTTACGAAGTATATTTCTTTCACCTTTATCATTTATTCTTAATAATTCCATGTATGATTCACCATTATAATATATTTTTGGAGGAGTAAAAGGATATGATTCGTTAAAAATAAACCCAAATCTCTCTTTTCCTTCAGTAATTATCATTTCTATTTTATTAGAATTATTTGATAAGACTAAATTAGGGTAAATTTCATATAATGATTCACAATCCCGTGTAATTCGTTTAATATAAACTCCTTTAAACTGGGATAATAATTTCTTATTTGTTTCTTTTATATTTTCCATACAAATTATTAATTTACTAATTTTAAATATATATTATAATAAATATTCATATAATATATTTTATTCTTTTAATATATGAAGCAAAAAATATGTAAAGATTTAAATTTTAGTGATTGTGAAATGGCAATTTTACGTATGGCTGTAGATAAAGCAGAGGAAAAAATGGGTAAAAGAATTGTCAACTCTGAAGATGTTCAAAAAATAATAAATGTTGTTGAGGATTTTCTTAAAACGGAGGATTTAATATGTTATGGTGGAACTGCGATTAATAATATTTTACCCGAAGAAGACAAGTTTTATAATAAAGATGTAGAAATACCAGACTATGACTTTTTCTCTTACAACGCTTTAGAAAATGCGAAAAAACTTGCGGATATTTATTATAAAAAGGGATTCACTGAGGTTGAGGCGAAAGCAGGTCAGCATCACGGTACTTACAAAGTTTACGTCAATTTTATACCTGTTGCCGATATTACACAAATCCCAAAAGAAATATTTATGGCTTTGAAAAAAGATTCTATTAGAGTAGCGGGTATTTTATATGCGTCACCAAATTTTTTGAGAATGTCAATGTATTTAGAATTGTCGCGTCCTGCCGGAGATATAAGTCGATGGGAAAAAGTTCTCAAACGTTTGAGTCTTCTTAATAAAAATTATCCCTTAACCACTATAAATTGTAATGAAGTTGAATTTCAAAGAAGAATGTCTGATAAAGAAAATGAAGATGTAATTTACGAAAATGTTAAAAACACATTTATAAACCAAGGGGTTGTTTTTTTTGGTGGGTTTGCGATTTCTCTCTATTCTCAATATATGCCAAGACATTTACAAAGACGTTTACAAAAAATTGCTGATTTTGATGTGCTTTCACATGAACCTGAGACAACAGCGCAAATTGTAAAAGAAAGATTAAAGGATATTGGTATAACAAATTGTAAGATTATAAAACATGATCCAGCAGGTGAAATTGTCCCTGAACACTATGAAGTAAAAGTTGGCAAAGATACTGTTGCTTTTATATACAAACCAATTGCGTGTCATAGTTATAATGTGCTTTTTTTGAAGGGACAAAAGGTAAAGGTAGCAACAATAGATACTATGTTAAGTTTTTATTTGGCATTTTTGTATGTTGAAAGACCTTATTATAATGAGTTTTCAGAGAGAATATTATGTATGTCCAAATTTTTATTTGAAGTGCAACAAAAAAACCGATTAGAACAAAAAGGATTGTTACAAAGATTTAGTATAATTTGTTATGGACACCAAGAATCTGTTGAGGAAATGCGCGCTGAAAAGGCGGCGAAATATAAAGAATTAAAACAAAGCAAAAATAAAGCTCAATTGGATGAATGGTTTTTAAATTATAAACCTGATCAGGGAAAAACTCCTTTAGAAAAGGAAGTAAAGAGAGAAAAAAAGACAAAACCTAAAAAAAGTAAAAAAACTAAGAAGTCGTTTTTTGATTTTTATGGAAAAAAGACCAGAAAAAACAAAAAGGATTTATATTAAATAATTTAATACATTCTTCTCTATTATAAACAGTACGTTTCCAGTATTATGATAAAAATTTCGTGTGTTATTTTTGATAATATTTTATATAACATGGTTGTTTCAAATCCTATAGGTAATTGAGTTTTAACATATATTAAAAAATATGTCAAATAAATACTTAGTTTTTCAATTATTATTTTAATATAATTAAATCCTATATTAGAAAACGACCAATCATTTACATAACTACACATTTGTGTATTTGATTGTTTAATATAAAAATTATGTATATCTAATAGTCCAGAGAGAATCCGATGATAATTAGTCTTCTCATTTTTAACATTTAATAAATTTCCAATTTTATCATAACCAAAAAGATCCAGGTATAATATTTTTTTATTGGGTTCCACTGTAAAAATATATGGATTTATTCCGTCTATATACGCTTGTTCATAAAGCATTTCTCCATCAATTAAATAAGGAATGAAACACGATTTTATAATTGTATTCATAATTTCATCAATATCCTTATATTGCGTCTTTACTGTTTTTTTCCCCTTTTTTATATTATTATAACAAATATACAATTTTCCATTGACCTTTTCACAAATTTTATCAGGAATTTTCTCCTTTAAATGTTTTTTTAGTTCTTTTATTGTAGGTAATTTATATTTTGATTTAAATTCATTTTTAACAATATCATATAATTGTGGCATTGTATCCAAAGCATCAATAAAATAAAGAAATGCTACAACTGATCCAATACTACAACCAGATATTCTTTCAATTACAATAAAATTACGTTTTTCCATTTCTTTTAAAAAGTATAATGCACCTACCAAATAACTACCATTAAAAATACCGCCATCTAAAACTAAATCGATTCTTAATGGTGTTTTCGAATTCTTTAAATCATCTGGTAAATTATCAATTAATTTTATTACATATTCATTTATCATTATGTTTATATGTAATAAAATATGGTATTTTATATTTTTGTTTTATAACGTATTTTTACAATTTACAAGATATTTTAAATAATATTTAATTTTTTATTTTGTAAAAGTCTTTCGATAAATTTCTCTTCTTCTTTATGTGTCACATAAATATTGATTAGTTCCGCAGGTGAATAAAAATATTCGTTAATTTTTTCTAGAATACTTGGGTCAATAGTTTTTTCAAACAAATGATTGTAAATCTCTGATATAGTATTGCGACTAGCGTTATCCAATTTATGTGTAATATCTATTCTGCCAGGTCTTGTCAACGCCGAATCCAATTTTTCATACTGATTTGAAGTAATAATTAACATTCTTCCAGGTGTTTCACGAATACCGTCCCACAAATTTAAAATATCATCAAGTGTTATCGGTTGCTCAACACCGCTTATAGCGCCACCAGTCATAGTACCATTAATATCGCAAATTGTTTGTAAAACATCACTTACCTTTACTGTGTCGTTTTCAGTTTTAATTAGACCTTGTAAATTTGTACTACTTACATTGTTTGTACTTTTTTTGACCTGGTTTTTTCTTTCTAAAATAATATCTCCAATACAATCAATATCCTCAAATACAATAATTTTCTTATCAAATGATATATCCCTTTTTTCATTATCATAATTATAAGTGTCTTCGAAAAAATAATATTCTAATTGTTGTTTGGTCTTAATTATTTTCAATGGTATAACAACAATATGTCTTCCTGTATGATTTGCAATTGCTTTAATCAATGACGTTTTTCCAGTACCTGGTGGTCCGTGCAATCCAATACCAAGCGAATAAGGAATCCCTTTTTCATAATACCAATCTTTTCTTTTTATAAAATAATCTATTTTGTTAATGATATCTTGCTTACCATCAAAAAAAATATTTTTAAATGTTCTGTTGCTTTCAAATATATATTCGCTCCAAGACGCATATTTAGTATCTTCATCATCTATTTTAACTTTATCTAAAACATAAATAAATTTTTTGTTTGTACGTCTATCTTTTATAGATGAAAGATGCTGACTAGTAATATTATCAATATATTTTTTTAAATAATCAAGTGAATGTTTATACGAATAAATTTTTAAAGTAATGGTATCAGTTTTTGTAATAATTTTCTCCTCTTTTTGATTCCCCTCATCTTTTTCAATTTCAGAATGAACATAAATGTCATCATCAATTAAAAAATGCTTATTTTGAAAAACTATAAAAATATCTTCGTGTTTTTTATCTTCTCTATACTTGGCAGCGGAATCATAATTACTCGATGTTTCTTTTATTTGATAAATCGTCTTATTTTTTTCAATATTATTTATAATATAATTCCACATTGCTTTAAAGCGAGCACTATATGAAGATGTTGTAGTTAATGTGTGTGAATATGCTGATGTTGTAGAACTCTTTTTGCCTTCTAAAATAATTGTATTTTTTTTATAAAAAATATTTTTTATACTTTGAAGTGATATATTGAATATGAATTTATCAATACGATTGTCATAAATATAATTCATAATATAACCTATTACGGTCATAGCAACAACAGATAAAATAGAGTCTATAATCATATTATCTGTTTTAAAAAAACTAATAATATTCACTTTGATTATATTTAAATAATTTGTTCGTATATCTTCCATATAATTATTTTAATTGTTATAATTATATAGAAATCTTTAAATGTTATTATTTTATATTTTCTCAGTTACTAACGTTTTATCAGTTACTAACGTTTTATCAGTTACTAACGTTTTATCAGTTACTAACGTTTTAAAACGCACCAAAATGAGTTGAGACTTTATTCAGAAAATAAAATAGCATACCAAATAAAGCACTTGAAAAAAGGAAACCATTTATGTTGAAATTACCGTCATTTGAAAATAAAACTGGAAAATAACTAAATAAAAATCGTCTGAAAAATGGTAACTGAAATAAGAAATATAGTACAGCAAGTAACACAGGTGTTTGTATTTCATTATACATGTCATCTAGCGAATTACTACGATTCACATTTCTATTATAACTATCAATCATATCAGATGTTTGTTCATAATCCTTAATATAATCGGTTTGTCTTTCATGCATTGGCACATAATTAGGTTGGATTTGTGCGTCATTACTGTGTCCAGATGTGTTCATAGGAATGTCTCGAGATGGCAACTGTGTAGCGCCAGCAGTTGCTGCTTGTTGAAGTCCACTCACAATTTGACTAATAGTGGTTTGATCTAGACTAAAATTAGGGGTTTGCCCTTGATTAGGCATTTGTTGTTGTGGTTGTACTTGTGGTTGCTGCATTTGTTTTTGTACTACATTTTCAGAAGCATTAAGTGTAATATTCCCTCCTCCAACCGGATCGGTAGGTAAATCTAAAATACTTGTAGAATCGCCGCTCATAATTATTATAAAGAATGATTGATTATAATAATTACGCAAACCTATTTTTGTAAACTTATTCAAATGTCACAGTTTTGGCATTTGTATCACATTTTGTTGCTAGAGGATTATATTTATAACATTTATCGCCAGTTTTGTATATTTTGTCTTTAATATTATCTAAAGGTGGCGCATGAAAAATCAAACAATCTTTGTCTTTGCAAACAGTTCTAAAGAGAGACGCCAAACCAAAACCCAACAAAACAGACATTATGATTTTACCCGTTTCTGTATGAACAAATTTTCCAAGATATATTCCCATATATATTTATATTACTTTTATAATTACTAAAATAATTGCTAAATATTTTAACTTTGTATAGGTATAGAAGAAATTAGTGATTCATCTGTTGGACATTTTACTTCTTCTTGATCAAAATAAAAACAATTGTCTGCTTTATCCTTAAATAAAACCTTGTCAACATTTTCAGGACTAGGGTATATATATATATTTTTCATTTCAGGACCTAAAATGTAAATAAAAAATATACCAATAGCGAAACTTACTAGAAATACTGGTAACGAAATATAATTTAATATCATTATATATTTTATATATATTTTATAAATATTTATAAAATAAATTATGTCCTAATCCATTCATAAAATGTATGGGAATCCTTATACAAAAAATATTTTATTTTATCTGGTGGATTATATATTACATTCCATACACTTAACATATACTGTTCATTAAATCTTATAGAATATTCAAAATGTTCTTTATGAGTACAATCATACTTCATAGTATATTCTACAGGAGTTGGTATTTTTAATTGGGATAACATATTATATCTATAATCATTTTTAGATATACAATTTATATATTTCCCCTTTCTATATTTAATTCTTCCATAATATTCTAATATTAGATTTACAATATCTTTGGGAAATTTATCCATTATATATTTTTTATTACACTACGTTTTTATACTTTTATTTATTATATTAAACCTTTAGACATTTAAAACGCCGTTTTTCTTTTAATAATATATGACAGAATTCAAAAATATATTAATTGGAACTAATGCGTATTCATCTGATTGGACATTATCATTAAATAAATTAAAAGATAAACAAAATATAATAATTTGTAATTTTAATGATTTAAGCGTTTTAGAAAATATATTAATTACAAAAAATATATCATATATACTTCCTTTGTCAAATACAGATAATAATTTAATACAAAACAATATAAAAAAATTAAATATTAATATTAAAATATTATATCCAACTGAAGAAGTATTTAACTTGTTGAACAATAAAAATAGTTTTACCGAATATATGTTAAAAAAATATATTACTTGTATTCCAGATGTATATTATTTAAACAATATAAAACTAAAAGATGTCGAATTTCCTGCTATTAGCAAACCAATATATTCGACAAATGGTTTAAATATGAAAATAATTATGAATAATGATGATTTAGTAAAGTTAAATAATGATTATAACAATATTCAAAAATATATTACATATGAATATGAGTATGGAGGATATTTTTTATGTATAGATGGTATTATTATAAACTGGAAAATTATACGCTTTAAATATAATAAATATAATATTAAAAAAACAAATTTCCCAGAAAATTTTGAAAATGTTGAAAATATATCAATTGATATATTTAAAAATATAATACACAATTTAAATTATTCAGGAGGTATGTGTATAAACTTTAAAATCAATGAATATAATAATAATATATATATTTTTGAAATAAATCCACGTTTTGGAGGTTCTGCTTTTACAAATAATTTTATATATGAATTATTATGTATATCTTAATGCTTATTTTTACGGCATTTTAAATGTCCAAAGGTGTAAAATATATTCTTAGAAATTACCTCTCTCAAATTTTAATTGCTTCTTAACTATATCTGCTAATGTGTTTTCCAACATGCTGTAATTTTTGCTACCATCTTCCTCATTTTCTGAAAATAGTGTTAATAAAGTATTTTTATATGATTCGTCAAATTTATTAAATATATCATTATAAACTTGGTTACCAAAATCATACATTCCATCTTCTATCAATTGTGGGGGAATAATTAAATTACTGGGATTTTTAAACTCACAAGATTTACCTTGAAGTCTCGCTTTAACACAATTATCCATAAACTCTTGTAACCATTCTGTATCAGATAATAAAGCAGTTTTCAATTCATCGTTCATTTTATTCCATAAACTCTGATAGTTCTTATTCGACCAAGTAACAGTTCCCATCTCTTCATTAATTGTTGGTTTACCAATAATATCACTTGTAGATTCTGATTCTTCTGACGCTGACTCAGATGTTGAATCAATAATCAAACGGCGTTTTTTAAGATCATCGCGTACTGAACGTGCCGCAGGTTGGATACTTGTATCAAAAACAACTGTTTCGTATTTGTCACTATTCATTTCCAAATCCTTTATAGAGTAACTCTTTTGAATTAAATGATATGTATTATCACTTTCGTCAAATATTACCATATTTTGTTTATATTTTAATCGCATAATTTGTTTCAATATTGGTTTTAATTCATTTATATATATATTACTTACTGATCTCACAAATTGTATATCATTTGATTCATCAAAACTCTTCATAGATGTTTTGATTTGTTGTATAAGTATATATGATTTTTCTAATTCCTCATTTACCTTTTCCTTTGTTTCTGGATCATCCGTAATTTTAATATAAATTTCAAGATATTTTTCCAATAAGCCAGTATAATCCTTTATAGTAGCCTTTTGTATATCAAAATTTTCTAAAGTCTGTTCAGTTGTAATTAACCCAAATAACAACTTATTTTTATCACTTATTATTTCATTTTTTGCTATATGAATTTCATCATCAATCATTTTCAATATGTCATTAATGTTCTCAAAATTACCAACTGCTATATTTATATTTAATCCACAAGGTTCAACTGCTTTACAAAAAGCGCGCAGTTCTCTAAATTTTCCACCCATACTGTCATTATTTACAACTGAAGCAAATGTAGTACCACCCGGTTTTCCACAATTAACACATTTAGGTTTCAATTGTTTAAATTCCGCCTTTTTCTCCTTGATACTAAGCATTTTATTGTTTATTATTTTTTTCTTGTTTTTATCATTATCATTATCATATTTACTTTTTAATCTATAATATTCATTAATGTTGTTTTCAACAGACTCATTATTATTATTTTTAAGAGATTCATCTTCAATCATTATTATATATAATTATTCTATTTTTATTCTATTTTTATTCATTAATTTATTATTTATTATTTTTTAATAAAGTTTTCCTTTATTAATATTGTCATAATCATTTTCCCAATTTGGCAACCCAGTTATCAGTTCCTGATGTGCTTTCCTTTTCGCTTCTTGTAAATTTTTAATTTTGGATAAAATATATTGTTGTTTTTCTTTATTTTTTTTCTCTTTTTCTACATCTGTCAATCTACCTTTATATTTGTATAAAAGTATTAATCCTAAAACTAATAAAAATGCGATTAATAATCCTATATTAACTACAGTATTATGAAATTTATTCTTAACAATATGACATTGTTTAAGAGATTGATCCAAAAAATATTTTACTCCTGGTTCAGTAAGTATTGGTTTAGAAAATCCAAAATCCTGGTTAAAAATATTGTTATCCATAATAATTATAGTTAAATTTATAAATTAATTTATACATATTATCTATATGGCTAGTTCTTATTTAAATATTGTTACATTTTTATTGACTACTTTATTTTATTATATGGCACTTAGACCCACATTGACATATGATATCGTATCTGATCAAACAAAATATACTACTTTTATCAGCAGCAATTATTTGTATTTAGGTATTTATTTATTGTTAGTGATGATGGTTCAGTTTATGGTAAACGCTTCTATAATAACCACTACGTGTGGTGGCAGTATTAGTGAAAATATGGGCGCTTCCGGTGCGTTTACATTTATACCATGGATGTTAATCTTTGGCGTCGTTATAATTGTTTTAGTTATATATCCTGGTTTTAAAAGCGCTTTTTCAGATGTAATTGGTTATTTTTATGTATCATCTCAAGCAAATGATTTATTGGTGAAATTATTGGCGAATCAAGGTGTCGAGAACGCTTTAAATAATAGCGCGAATAATAATACAAATGTACAACCTGTTTCTACTACACCTGCCGAAGGCACCCTTGTAGGTGGCGGTTCAAAGGAAGAAATGCAAAAAGCAGCAGATTTAATTCTTAAAATTTGCGGCAATACATCTATATTAATTAATCAAATGGTTCCCAGTAATTTTGAGAATTATTGGCAATTGTTAAATCCATTAAAGAAAGAAATATATCAATCAAAAAATGGTAATGAAGTATCAAATGAGGCGCAACAGATTAAAAAACAATTGTTTGATATTGTTGTTACACGAGATACTATAGGAGAGGCGTTATGGTATATTTATACTGGTATTTTACTAACATCCATAGTACAACTTAAAATAACAACACGCGGTTGTGCTAGCAATCCAAAAACTATGGAAGCAAATTACGCCCAATACCAAAAACAACAAGAAGCAGCGCAACAAGCAGCGGCAACGGCAACTAGCACTACATACACAATAACAAATTAATTTAATACTTATTATAAATAGAAAAACATTTATTATAATTACAAATAATAAATATTTTATAGAAAACATTTTAAAATAACCTTGGACTAGCGATATAATACATTACAACCAAATAACTTAATATTCCTAAAATCAAGGATAGCAACCAGATTGGCATAATCGTCTTATTTCTATATCCAACACCAAATTCGCGAATGCTTCCATCTTTATTATATAAACACGCTGGTTTCATCATTTGAATTGAGACAAACATAAACAAAAATAAAACTATGGCAAATAATGGTGCGTTTTCTCTTATATAGTTTCGGTTCATACTTATATATATCAATCTTTAAAAAAATGGCGTTAAATCTAAATTATTTTCTTTGATTTTTGATTTATTTGATTTTTTGTTTTCTTTTTCTAAATTAATTAATCATCACTCCAATCAATTTCTTCTCCTGCTTCAGTAACTTCATAATAATCATTTCCGTCCATATAATCTGTTCCCATATTTGTCATATCGTATTCTTCTCTCTCAATATCATTTACAACATCTCGTTCTTCAATATAATCATCTATCATTTGATCTAAGTCACCATCACCAATATTCCTATTTTTACTGCGAAGTTTCTTCTCTATTTTATCCATCTCATCTCTAAAATCGCGCTCTTCATCATACGTCTCTTTTACATATGTTGTAAGACCCTTTTGCAAACCCTTACTCCAAACACCTAATTTATTAATTTTTAAAATAGTGTCCGCATCTCTTTCTTCATCTGTAAGATTTTTGAGTCTGTCTGTAACCATATCTTTCTCTCCTTCCCTCAATTTAAAAACCCTATCAAGTATTTCTTCGTATGAAATATCAATAACATCTTTTTGATTATCAAAAATTTCAAAGAATGTCACTAATAATTGCGCTATTTTTTGTTTTAACCCCTTTTTATTTCCACTTAATATTTGAGTATCTCTCTTCGCATGCGCAGTTACATCAAAATCTACTCTAGTCTCTTGATCCTCTAAATACTCAACAGTAAATACATCCTCTACACTAGACTTCTTTGTAACTTCATTAACAATCATATCTTCATCATCTGTTAAATCTATATAATTTATAATTACTCTTAATAAATAGTATTCAAATAAAAATCTACTTGTTCTCTCATCAAATACTGGTTTCATAATCTTCTCACCATATTTGATACTAGTAAAACAAGGTGTTTCCTTTGACAACTTCATTAAATTATTTGATGATTTTTGTATTTTTTCTAAAATGTTATAAATACTAGGGACACCATAAAATGTTTTTAATTTCTTATAATAATCACTAATATGCTTTTTAATTTTATTCGAATGTGGTTTAGAGAGACCCAAGTAAGCGGGCATTGTCACATTTTCATAGTCAACCTTATTCAAAATCATATTTGGAAAAATAGTCACAAAGTTTGCTATAAACGATTTATAAAAATTAACAGTAGTATACAAACAATCATCCGATATTTTAATATCAGCGTTTCTTATTGAACCTTCACAACTCCATTTCGACATTTGATCAATTATTTTCGTAAACTTATTAAATGAACTTTTAGTAATGTCAGTACCTTTATGTTTATCTATAAAATCCTTTATGTCTTCTATCATCTCTTCATTATTTCTTATTAAATAATCATTGAGATTCTTAATTTCACGAGACGTTTCGCTCGACGCTATATCAAAAGTATCTAATGCGTCTGTAATTAATTTACGAAGTGAACCCTCTACAACCTCATCATTCTCGTCATGTATTGTTTCAACTACAGCCAGTAATTTTGTTATTGATGAGACATGAGGTCTATCAAAATCCATTTGTATAATATTATTACGACCAATTAACTGTAACAACCTTAAAAACGCTTCATTATCAAATCTTCGCCCTGCCTCCTTCAAATTTTGTATTATCTTCTCTAAACTTAAATTACCACTTACTAAACTTAAATCAGGTTTATCAGTACATAAAGGTATTAATTTATCGGGGATTGGTATTAATGATCTGAATTTACAAAAATAAATAAATGATAAATAAATTGTTTTTTCATCGAAATTTTGACTAATTGGAGGATACTTATTTTTTGTATTTACTATACTGTATAACATTCCACTTTTTGAATAATTTGTCACATCTTGAATAATGTTTGACAACCTTTGGACAATCTCATTATATTCCATTATAGCAGGATCTTGATTAGTAAAATATGTAATAGTGCTTTCACCTTCCTTACTTTCACAACACGAATTTTCGAGATATGGTTCATTATTTGCATTCGCTAATAACAAATGCTTCCTTTTAACCAATTCTTGTATTTTCTCTTGAATCGCAAGTGAAAACTGAATTATTTTTGAATCAACGACTAACAATTTCTCTCTTTGGTTCTCTGATCCTGATTTCAAATCACTCATTAACGCTCTCTTAAACTCATCAGAAATGTTTACAAGACGTTTAATTTTAAAAGGTACTAATGGTGGCAAAAATTGCGTCCAATTTGTAATATCATGATCTTCTGATATTTTCTCCACATTACCTGCCAAAATGTAATCCATTTTCTCATCGAATTTTCTCTCCACATCCGGTACCATTGGTATTAAAACATTGTCAATTGCTCCCTTAATTTTGTTCACTATAAAGTCTGTCTTCTTACCCTTCAACACATTCCACGGTTTTCCTGATTCGCGAATATCATAAGCGACACATGCTAAATATTCAAGACTACTTAAATTACCATCTAATTCAAATGGATGACCACTAAATGATCTCACACAACCAGGATGAGTCTTTCTTGTTTTCACAGATGGTATCGATGTTTGAACCGCAATTAAAAACATACCTAATGTGTAATATAAAATACCTGTATTATAGAAATCCTCATATGATGGAATCTTTTTACCCTTTTCAGCCATTTCCTTAATTTTTTGCTTGTAATCTTCTTCTGATTCCATTGTACTACTTAACGCTGATAAAACACAATTGATAATGAATTCTTTTTGGTATTCAATATTAATACCCATCGCAATAGATAAAGCATTCACTATATTGGATATTGTTTTGTTTTCATATGTGTCATATACAATATTTTTGGTTTTAGATGAAAAAATCTTGTTTCCCGCTTCATCTTCTAATATACCTCGTGATGATACCTTAAAACCGTCTTCATATCCTTCATCTATATCATCATCTATTTTCACAATTTGCCAACCACTATTTTCATCAACCCACCAATCACCATCATCACTTAATTTACCAATGCGACTAATTAAGGAGTCAACAAAATCTTGATATTCATCCGGTCTAGTAATAAAATAACCTGCCAAATCATACTTGAACATTGGGATTAAAGGCACATTGGATTTTTTACAATAACACCAATGTTCGTTTTCTTTAACATTTAACGGACCAAAACTTTCTGTTTGTGGATCTCTAGCATACGCATTCACAAAACGAATAATGTCAATTTGTTTTTTTGTAAAATCACTTTGTGACAATATAAGACTTAATAAACTAGCGTATGGTGAAACTGGTCTAATCGGCGCATCATCATCAATATTGGCGCCTAACTTATATTTCTGATTATTATACTTTAATAAATTATTATTTTCAATACTAGTTAATACACCTATAATAGACATATAATATTGAAATTTTTCTTGTATAACTCCTTCAAACTCATCTTTTGACACTCTATATTTCTCGTCAAATTCATTTAAAACATCCTTTAATAATTTATTTTGAATACCGAGTTCATCTACTTCTAAACTTATACATTTATCCTCATCATTATTATTATTTGTAACATTTATACATTTCTCTTGTAAATCACAAAGAATACTCGAATCTGTAGTATTTATATTTATATTTTCCGCTATTTCATTATCTAATACCCATTTGTTTTCTTTGCGAACATAATAGTCTGGAATTACATCCTTTTTATATAAAATAGCGTATTGACCATCCATAACCTTTTTGTGACCATCCAATAAAGTATTGGATAAATAGTCCGCATCTTTTTCACTTAAATTTAATTTCTTTTTTAAATCATTTGTTATATGTAATTTTAAGTCTTCAGGTTCCATACGAATTATTTCCTTTTCATAATTATCTAATAAACTATAATTTGTTTTATCATATTTCTTATCAAAATAAATATGTTTATCATTATCTTCTTGAAGTTCATCAAGAGATATGTATTGTTTTGCTATTATTATTGGTCCACAACTATCATTTTTTTGTTCATTATCATATTTTTTATTAATCTTCTCCTTTTCAGTTTCAAATAATGCAGTGTATTCACTAGGAAACATTAAAGGCGCACTCTCCAATGCAATTGCTGTTGTATATAATCTACTACAATCTTTCAACATTATTTTTCTCAATAATTCAGAGTTTGTATAATCCGAATATTCGTATCTTAACTTGTCTCCCTCAATTATTATATCGTAAGCGTCAAAAACATCACTTCGCAAATTTTGATTTTTTTCTATTATTGATATTACTGAAAAAGCGTTTGTAAAAATTACATTACTTTTTGTAAATTTCCTTAAAGATTGAAATAAACGCGAACGCTCAACATAATTTTTATTAAACTCTGATATTTTCTCATCTATGAATTTAGTGATTTCTTTATATTGCATATAAGTCAAATCATCAGTATATACTAAAAACGGTTCCAAGTATGATACTACGTCTACTATCGATAATTTACCCGTTATATATTTTTTCATTAAATCAAAAAGTATCTTGGTCTTAGGAATAATTGTCTTAACAAACTGCATATAAATTTGCTCATTTGTTAATTCCTTTCTGTCTTCAGGAGCAAGATTTAATACATAATTTTTAATACTATTAACAAAATTATTTTCATTAAATTCAATCTCTCCATCTAAATTCTCAATAATCACATTATTAACAGTCGTCTTCTTCTTCAATAATTGCCAATAATCTACAAATATCTGATTTAGATTTGCTCTATCTAATATTGTTGTACCTGGAAGATTTATTTTTGAAAACCTTATAACCGATTCTGGTAATGTTATAAAAGATCGGATAGACATTGTATCTGGATTTGTCATCTTAACTCGCGTTGTCAGTATACGACTGCCTGTCGCATCTAATGTTTCAAGTCTTGTTAAACCCATGTTGTATTTTTGTATAACAAAACGTCTAGATCTAACATTGTTATTTGTAAAAACGGAGGAATACATGTCTTCTAAATTATCTATAATAACGTTCAAATCAGCGTCTACATTTCTCTCTGTTAGTAAATCACTTGTTGATTCCTCATTGATCAAATTAAATGGTGTAAAATATGAGTTTAATTCACCGTATAAGAGTGAATATTTATTTTGATCAATTGGCAAATCATTTGATCTATAATTATCAATTAACGCTTTTATTTTATCTACATCTTCATTAATATCAAGATAAATTAAATCGCTGTTTTCATCTTCATCAGCAACTTCATTTGTATATATCTTTTTAATATTTTTAACAACGGGCAACAACCATAACAAATTTTGTTTAAAATTTTTAAAATATTGTGTTAATGGTTTATACGTAGATTCATTTACTAACGCCGATTCTACAAGACCATATTGATCAAATGTAGAAAATTTCTCTCTTAGTTGCTTAAACCTTTCAATTGTTATATGAATACTATTTAAAACACGAGGCGTCCTTTGTGCGTTTGGAATCGTAGATAATAACTCATCCAATAAATCGCTCAACTGGACTTCAATACTGTATCTTTGAGCGCTACTCTTTACATCTACAAATTGAACAATTGGTCCCAATTCTTCATCACCAAATGTAATCTGATCTGCGCGTAAAATAAACTCTCTCAACTGATCCTTTACATTTTTAACCGGGACTGTGTATTGTATGTTTTCTGTTGGAACCATAACACGTTCTTTTTCTAAATCTTCAATGGGTTCTATTTCTCCCTCTTCTGATACTTCTACCTTTTTTGGTTCTTGTGGTTTCTCTCTAATTTCTATAATCTTAATCGGTAAATCCTCTGGAATACCTTTATAATCAAAATTTATATATAATGTGTCGCCATCAACTGTTCTTATTTCAATCATATCTTCCTCTAAATTGGTAATCTCACCTGTTATTATAACTGGTAATTCTCCGGCAAAATGAATATCTACCCATTTACCTGGCGTTAAATCGTTTTGCCTTGCGTAACTAGGAGTATCACTCCTACTCAAAATGGCAATTTGGGTAATTGTTCCATCACCAATAATACCATCATCTGATATTTTCAATCGTGTTTTTTCTAGACTATCCACATTTATTAAATACATCTTTGATCTGTCAATATAATCAATAATAAATGTTTGGTCATTTAGTTTTTCATTTTTAGGATTTAATATATTAATTACATCTCCTAATTGTAGTTCTATTTCGTGTTTCTCTTTTTCTTTAAGTATAGTTTCGCTTATATTTTCACTTTCTGCTGAAGACATTTGTTTCTATATTTATTATAGAAATTTTTATGCTTAAGTAAAAATCAATTAAATTATAGTTTAAAGACAATTCGCTAATTATATTTAATAAATAATGAATCCTCCAGTTATTAAACCCTTTAACTTATCTGAATTACCTGATTTCAATAATTTGATAAATGGTACAATTATCGAAAGCAAAATTCTAAAACTACAACCAATTGAGTGTCGAACCTCCAATAATCAAAAATACTCCGTCATTCGATATTTGAAAGAATACTTGTGTTTAGATATGATTCCTACATATGGTTTATGTAGATCTGTAATTTTAAATAGTGTAAATAATGTTGTTGGTTTTGCTCCTCCTAAATCTATACCATCTGACACATTTATTAAGATGTATCCTGAGAAGACTGAGCATTTAATTGCTCAAGAGTTTATCGAAGGTACAATGATCAACGCTTTTTGGGACCCTTCTATTGGATTAACAGGTGGTTGGGAAATCTCCACTAGAAATACTGTCGGCGCTACATCCAGTTTTTTTAAAGGTCCTAATCAAAAAACCTTCCGTACTATGTTTTTAGAAGCAATGAATGAGATTAATTTGGCATTAGATTCATTGAATAAAGACTTATGCTACAGTTTTGTTTTACAGCATCCTGATAACCGTATTGTTGTTCCATTTAAAAAATCTAATTTATATTTAGTAGCACTTTATAATATCAGAATTGTAGATGGTAATATAACAGTATTATCATATCCTATGTCAGATTTAAAAAATTATAATTGGGGACCTGCTGCTATTAAATTTCCACAGGTTTATGAGTGGAACACTTATACCGATTTGATTGAAAAATATGCGTCAATGAATACATCATATAGTGTGATGGGTGTTGTTGTTTATAATAATCTTACTGGTGAGCGTATGAAAATCAGAAATCCTGTGTATGAGCAAGTGCGTAATTTGAGAGGCAACCAACCAAAATTACAGTACCAATATTTATGCTTGAGAAAGGAGGGCAAGGTATCCGACTTCTTACAGTTTTACCCTGAAAACAAAAAGGAGTTTTCATCATTTAGAGACCAAGTACACTTATTTACTAGCACTTTGTTCGCAAATTACATCTCTTGTTACATTAAGAAGGAGAAACCATTAAAGGAATTTTCTGAGCAATATAGAACTCATATGTTTAACATTCATAAGATTTTTATGGATGAATTAAGGGAGAAAAAAATGTTTGTAACAAATACTACTGTCATTAACTATGTAAATAATTTACATCCATCACTTTTGATGTATTGTTTGAATTTTCAAATGAGAAAGCGCAATATTGATACTATTACTGCTGACAATAATGTTTAAAAAATAAAATATAAATAAAAAATAAAATAATTATACGTTTAATTTTATGAGTATAATTATTATAATAAAACTTTATAAGATATTTACTTCTTTATATTTTAGTTCTTAACCAACTTCAAGAACTCTTTCTTAACCTTTGTGAAAACTTGTATCGCATCATCAATACACTCCTTTAAATTACCCTTAATCGTCGACATATCAACCGGATCTTTGTACGCCACTCTTATAATACTTTGAGTATCGTGAGGATGCATCTTCTTAAAACCACAAAATGTCAAGGTCTTGGTTTCGTAAAATTTCGTATACATAATATACTCAATTACTTTTCCAATTGTATAATCTTCATTCTCCAAAATAATATCATACGAATTACTCATCGTGTTTTGCGACTTCTCAATTGATAATTCATCCTTTTCCAATAATGTATCTTGATATTCTAATTTATCAATCAAAATCTCACACGCCTTATGTACTAATTCTACGTTATCATAAACACCTATTGTTTGAACTATAAAATCAAAACTGTCCTTCTTTGTAATACGCATTCCGTCTAACAATTTCCAATTTTTCGCTTCAAAAGTTATATCTTCCGAATTTTTACCCTCATCCTTCCATGTTTGTTTAAGTTTCTCTAAGGTCGCCTCCTGCGCAACACTATCTACCGTAAAACCATATGAACATGTCGAAACCGCATTAAACATACCATCCTCTTTAGCAGTACCAATTGATAATTCACAAGTCAAATGAATCTTCTCGCCTGGTAACTCCTCTGAAATTTTAGGTCTTAACCTTACAAAATCAATAAAATAACCAGTATAATCATCTGCTGGAAATATTTCTCTAATCTTTGCTTCACTAATTGGTTGTCCTGTAACTAAATCATTTATAACAAAATCCTTTGTGGTAACATACATAGTAGTATCTGTTATATTTTCAACATTAACTTCCAATTGATAATTTTTTAAGGGAAAGTTTTCAACATCTTTAATATGAATTGGAATACAACTTAAACGTTGTTTTATAATCTCATTATTTAGGCGACTTGTATTAGCAATAATATTCGCCTTATTTTGTTCATGGGGAGTAGTTTTGAATACGACTAATGGTATATCCGATAGAATTGTTCTTCTAATAGCATTTGCCAAACTTACATTTACTCCACTTAAGGTAAACATAAGTGTTTCATCATTATGTCTAGAATTTAGTTCAACATGGGGATTCATAGTATCTAATAATACTTTATATTTAAATTGTATAATTTAAATCAATTTTTTTATTCAGTTTTTATAATTAAATTAAAAATTAAATTTATAATATTTTAATTTTAATTATAAAAAAATGAGTTAAATATTTAATACGATTAACTAATTATAGAATAAATGAGTTCGATTTTATATTATAGTAAATTTTGTGAACATTCGAATAAACTTTTACAAACATTATCAAAAGCAGGTCCTCAGAAAGACATACATTTCATTTGTATTGATAAAAGAGTTAAGGATAGCAATAATAAAATGTTCATTGTTTTAGAAAATGGACAAAAAATAATTATGCCTGAAAATGTAAATCGAGTACCGGCGTTACTTTTATTAAATCAGAATTATCAAGTGCTATACGGCGAGTCAATTCTAAATCATTTGAAACCGAAACAAGAAGTAGCTATGAGACAGGCGACTCAAAATAATATGGAACCAATGGCATTTTCATTTGGCGGCGGTGGATTTGGAGATATTGTTTCCGACGCATATAGTTTCTTAGATCAGGGTGCTGAAGAATTACAGGCGAAAGGTAATGGAGGTATGCGTCAAATGCATAACTATGTTGATTTGAATTATTCTGATAAAATATCTACTCCATCAGATGATCATGATTATAAGGGATCAAATAAAATATCAGGCGATTTAACAATTGAACAATTACAACAACAGAGAGATTCTGAATTACAGAAAATTACTGGAAATAAACCTCCTATGAAGTTTTAGAATTATTAAAATGTATTTTAAATATAATTAAAAAATATATTTAAAAATAAAAGTATAATTTATTTATACAATGAGTAATAACATTCTTACTGCGTTTAATGATCACTTTATGGAGTTTGTTTCTGATATTCAAAGTGTTTTTCCTAATGATCCTGATATTTTAGCAACTAAAACCGCACTTTCGGCAGTTAGAAAAGCAAATCCAAAAATGATTGTTAAAATTTGGAACGCATATGTTGTTGGAAAATATAAGTCTGAGATTGAAGCAGGTAATATTGAGTTTTTTATTAATAAGGATTACGCTAGTGATGTATCAGCAGCGTCAAATTCGGATAAAATTATGGAGTCAATTAATAGATTACGCGAACCAATTAAACAAATGTCTCCTGAGAATCAGGCGAAAACTATGAAATATATTCAAAATTTAACAAAGTTATCCGCAATGTGCGAGTAAACTATTTTTATTAATTTAATAATAACAAAATGTTATTAAATTAATTATATTTATCAATCGTGACATTTTTTGCAATGTTTCGAATGATTTTATCCTCTTTTTCTATATCATTATCACCTTTGCCTCCCATCGCTTCAATAATGAGTTTATCGTATGCGTTAGAATACTTTGAATCACTTTTCTCACAACCAGGATATTTTGCTTTATATTCCTTTAATAATTTTGAATTTTTGTGTGTCACGTGTTTAATTACCTTTCTCATTTTTTGATTATTTTCATTTTCCTTTTCCCATTTATCTTGATCCTTTACATACATTACTTCTCTCTTTGAATCAGTACAATGAACCGGTCTCTTTGTTTCATCAAGTGAATTCAAGTTACTTACAATTATTTTTGAAATACCATCTATAAATCCTAATTTTCCGACATTTTCCAAATCACATAATTGTAACTTTATTGAATCAACAAAGTCCATTATATTCATAGCATCCTTACATGTTTCATTTAAAAAGAACTGCAAATTAAAAGTCTTATTATGGGAATTAATATTATTATTATTATTAGTAATTGAACTATTTTTGGATAACTCAATAATGGTCTTGTTTTGCTCGATCATTGCTTTGCTCTGCTCTATTAATAAGTGTTTAAATTCGTCATTTTGTTTTATTAATTGTATAATTATATTGGAATCTGTTATATCAATATTGTTTAAATCTTCAATACTATTTTTATTTGTATTTTCACAATTTTTGGTATGTTTCCATAAACCAACTCTTGATTTATATTCCTTATTACACTTTTTACAAATATATTCACAAATAATATTTGGGGATATTTCTGTTAACGAATCGTTAACTTTTGTTAACAAATTGTTAACTGATGAATTATTTTTATGTTTTGCTGTCAATAAATGTTTTTCATAATCTTTTTTGTTATTGGTTTTGAGTTCACAACCATCGCAGCAATATTTAGGGGATTTTTTGGGGAAAGTTGTTAACATAATTTATATATATAGTTAACATAAAAATCCCCTAAATTATTTTAAAAATAATTAATATTTTGAAAAAAAAAATTATCGTCACAAATTTGAAAAACTTTTTTTTGGAATGAGACGCTAATTTTTTTTATGGTCTCAGCAAAAAACTCAATTTTTCACTGTTTTTAATTTTCCAAAAGTATTTTCATTTTTCAAAAATGGACAAAAATAAATGTCCAAAAATCGATTTTCCAAAAAAGTCTTTGAAATTTGAAAAATATTGCATTTTATATAATAAATCGCCAAAACAACTTAAAGAACTTTTTCCACTTTGACAAAGATTTTTGCAACTTTTTTGAAAAATAATATATTTATTAAAAGACTAATTTAAATATAAGTAATTAATAAATAATATATGTCAACCGAAATAGAAGTTCCCGAAGAGTTCGCAAAAGTTATTAAGGATTTTGTTGGTGATTTGAAAACCACGTTCCCCGAATATAGTTCATTAATCAGCAAATGGTGGAAAGATTCTTCCTCTTTTGACTATATTGAAAATGAAGAAGAGAGAAACAAAGCAATAGAAGCGTCCGAGATCACAAGTACCAAATTGGTCTTTTCTTTTTGCCAGAAAAAATTACCACCCAGATTCTTTGATATTTTATATAAAAACGAGGATATATTTAAAGCAGATTACGAAGGTGATACCGAATTTTTGCCACACATTCACTTCAAAAGTTTGTGGCAATTTGATTTATCGCAAACCACACGCGACACTATTTGGAAATACTTGCAGTTACTAATGTTTTCGATTGTTAGTTCTTTAAATAATAAGGAGGCGTTTGGAGATTCCGCCAAATTGTTTGAAGCAATTAATCAGGATGAGTTTAAAAGTAAATTGGAGGAAACCTTAACACAAATGCAAGGGTTATTTGATATGAGTGGTAATGATGGAGAAAATGGTGGCGGCAATTTTAATATGGATGGTATGCCAAACGCAAACGATATTCAGGATCATATTACGGGCATGTTAGATGGCAAATTGGGCAAATTGGCGAAAGAAATTGCCGAGGAGACCGCAGAGGGTTTAAATATGGATATGGAAAATGTTACAGATGTCAAAGATGTTTTTCAAAAGTTGATTAAAAATCCTACAAAACTTATGGGGTTAGTTAAGACAGTTGGAGACAAATTGGATACCAGAATTAAATCTGGAGAAATTAAAGAGAGTGAACTCATTGCTGAAGCGTCGGAACTAATGAATAAAATGAAGGATATGCCAGGTATGGGCAATATTCAATCCATGTTAAACAAAATGGGAATGGGTAATTTAGGTGGTCTTGGTGGAAAAGTAAATACTGCCGCTATGGGATCGCAATTGAATAAAAGAATGAAGATGGCGCAAATGAAGGAGCGAATGCGCGCCAAAGCAAGTGCGAAAGCAGAGACAACCGCTACTCCTGTTGCTCCTGAACCAACTATTTCAGAAGAAGAGATTCTTAAAATATTTAGTGCTGGCGAGAAAGCAGAGAGAACACCTCGAGGCGCTAAACCTACTCCTACAACTGGAGATAAAAAGAAAAAGAAGGGCAAGAAATAAACCTATTAACAGATATTAATTTTTATTATAAAACAATTAATAAAAATTAAGTAATACTTTTTGATAAACTTTTTAAAAAAAGATTATATATATATAATAATGTCAATTCAATTTTGGACAAATGACCCAACCGTATTATTTAATAAAGAATATATTTTTGAATTATGGCCTACTAATGAAATGTGTTATGAACAAAAATTAAACGCAATTACTCGATTAATTATTTTAATCACTATTTTAGGATATGTTTCAACAATGTCTCAGAGAATTTTAGTAATTGGGTTTTTAACATTGGCAGTTATTTTTGTCCTATTTAAAATGCGAAAACAAAAGTTGACTAGTGCTATGGTGAAGGAAGGTTTCGGTGACAATAGTTCTCTCAGTGTATTAAAACAGAAACCTAAAAGTATTACAAACCCGGTTACACTCGAAACAGTATTGAATGATGAATTTAAGGAAGGAAACAAAAGAAACCCATTTAGCAATGTTTTGTTGACACAAATTAACGACGATCCGGAACGAAAATCCGCGCCGCCATCATTTAACATATCTGTCGACGAAGACATTACTAAAAATGTGAAACGTTCTGTTCAAATGATGAATCCTGGTATTAAAAATACTAATAAACAACTTTACGGAGACCTTTGGCAGAACTTTCTGTTAGATGATTCAAATCGTGTTTTTTACAGTACTGCCAATACACGTATAGAACCAGGTGATCAAGGTGCTTTTGGAAAATTCTTATATGGCGAAATGCCTTCATCGAAAGGTTCTGATTTTTTATCAGCTATACAGAGAGAAAAAGATTCATACAGATACACACTTTATTAAAAGCATTACTTGTAACAATTTATTTTCTCTTTTTTATTATTATAAACCCATATTTCATATTTATAACCTAACTCTTTGGCAGCATTTTGTTTTAAAAATATATTATGCTCATTTTGTGTAGCCGTCCAAATAGATTTAACCTCTATACATTTATTTTGGGAAGGAATAAAAATGTCTACATAGTGTCTATGTTTTTTACCAGTTTCATCATTATACCAAATAACAGGAACATTTTTAATACCTGTAATTATATCTGATTCATCAATTTTTTCATCTATAATTAATTCATCCAAAGCAAAATTTTCGTAACCTTGAATTTTATCAACTTTTCCTGAGGGAAATATATATTCTTTTGACCTAAAACTAGTTTTAATATTTTTACTCATAATTTCTTCATTTTGTATAGGATATTCAACACCCCATTTATTTATACAAGTATTTATACGTTTATTTTTTATTAATAAATTTTGTATAGGATATTCAACACCCCAATTTTTTAAACTGGTTTCTATTTTTTTATTTTTAATATTTTTATTTTGCGATGGATTTTCAACACCATATTTTTCTAAACAAGTAATTTTAAATTTTTCTCTGTTTTCTTTGCTTTGAGAAGAATATTCAACACCATATTTTTCCAAACAACTCTTTTTTGCCTTTTGCTTTATTTCTTTATTTTTCATAGCATTTTTAACACCATATTTTTGTAAACAAACATTTTTTATTTTATTTTTTACTAATTCAGACTGAAAAGAATGTTCAACTCCATATTTTTCCATACATGTTTTTTTACTTTTATTTTGTATTTCTTTATTCTGAGAAGAATTTTCAACACCATATTTTTCTAAATTAGTTTTTTTACTTTTTTCTAATTTAATAATATTTTTACATACATTGCAATAAGCACCTGTCTTTTCTAATTGACGAAATTTTTTTTCAAATATATTATTACAATTTTCATAAACACAATTACCTTTAATTGTAATATCCCTAGTTACACATTTACGCGAATAATCTTCCAACAAAACTACATTATTTTCACTACAATATTTTTGTAATAGTTCAAAATCATATTTCTTCCGTTTTTCCATTATATACTTTATAAAGAAGATATTTCTAAACTATTTAAAAATAATAATAATATATTTAATAAAAATGGAAAAAAAATATAATTGTGAAAAATGTCAATACAATTGTAATTATTTATCAGAATGGAATGAACATTTGACTTGTAAAAAACATACAGGAGAGAAAAGAAAAGAAAGATGTGATAAGATTTTAGTAGAAAAATGTACTTTTTGCGATTATAAAAGCACAAAGACATCAAATATGAAACTACACATTTTGACACATCATTCTACAAAAGAAGAAAGGAAAAAGGAAATGAAATATTACTGTGATAATTGTGATTTTGGAACAAACGCTACTATTTTATTCCAAAGACATTTAGAAACACAAAAACACTTACAAAAATAAAAGACAAATAAATAAAAATCAAAATAAAAATAAAAATATAATACAAATGGATAAATTTATTATTTTAGGTAATAGAGTACCATATGAATATTTTATGACAAAAGGAAAAGGTGAATCTAACGCTGGTTCTGAAGGTCTTCCGTATGAAACTGGATCATATGACGCCGCGTTAAACGACGCAGGGATACAAAATACTAATGTAATTGAATACACAAGTGTTATTCCTGTTGGCGCAAAAGAGATTACAAGAGAAGAAGGATTAAAGAGATTAAACTGGGGTGAGGTTTTAGAAGTAATTAAAGCGCAATCAAATGGCAAAAGAGGAGAACATATTAGTGCCGCAGTTATGACAACAACAATAGTAGACCCAAATGGTAAGTACCTAGGCGGTTTCGCTTGTGAGTATTCAGGTTCAGGAACAAGAAAAGAAGCGGAAGATAGTTTAATAATTTCTATTGCCGGTATGATTAAAAGACGTGGATATGGAAATATTAAGGGTGAAACAAAAATGTATAAGGATAATATTACTGATACTGGTTACAGAATTCATCCGGGAAAGATTTTTATTTACGATGACATTAAAGTTACTCAAGAGCATGGATCCGTTTTTTGCGCAATATGCTTTGTTAGTCATAGATATCCTCATTTAACAGATGCTCCTGATGTTTACGCAAATGTAAATATAGATAAATCCATTGCTTTTGTAAAACATAACAAAACTATGAAAATTAAAAGAGGCAAAAAACATAGGAAAAAATAGATATATGGATTTAGAAAGTGAAAACAATTAATATTTTGTTTAGAAAAAATAATATGTATTATAATTATATAAATGGCAAACGTTTCTAGTTATACCTTTCAAAACCTAAGTAGGATTGGTTTAGATGATTGTAATAAGTCACAAACTGATATTCAGAATGTTGCTTCTTGTAATTATATGACCCAAAACTATTTTGCTTCTGATTGTTCCATGAAAAATGTTAAGGCGCTCGCGACTACACAACCTGGTATAATGTACAATGGTGGTTTTAATTCTGGCGCTGGTGGTTGCAATATTGACGACTCATCAAAACTCCAGATTGGTACTATTCAGACACACCCTAAATCCCGTATTGATTTATTCCAAAGACCCTTCGCTACTGTTCCCTTTTTAGGACGTGGCGCTGTTAACCCCGTTATGGAGTCACAAATACAGCAAGGTGAGCAACTTGTCAACAAACGCAGTGTCAATAATTTGAGTGAGAAGAGTTATATTAAGTATCATCATACTCCTCTTTTGCCTGCTGTCAAAGATAGAATTGATAATTCTACCAAGATAGAGAGTGATGCGTCTGAGGGTTGGATCCGTGGTGGTGTCCCATCTCGTGAACTAACACGTGATAAGGATTATTTCACCAAGCACACCACAAACCAATATGTTTAAGCGAAAATCAAATAATATTTAATTTTAAAGTATATAAAAAATAATTTAAATATTATTCAAGTAATTAGTTAATGTATAATACAAAAGTAGAATGTACGTATAACACACCTGAAGTGTTTTTAGAAACGGATGATATTACAGACGACGAAAAAATGTTTATTCGGGACACAATTTATCGTCAGGAATTTTTGAATATTCTTGACATAGATTATGAAAATGATGATGATGAAAATGATAAGAAAATTAATAGTGCTTTAAAGGAATTATCTACACAAATAAAGGATTGCGCTGAATTGAAAAAATGTATGGTTAAGGTTATTGAAAAACATATGAATATTGGCAAATATATGGAAAATAACGAAGAATTAGGATTGATGTTATTGTTTTCATTTGATTATATGTATTTAACCCATATTTGTGTAAGTGAATTTATTGAAACTGGTAAGATCTCAGACAAAAATATAAAAAATTTGGAGAAAGCATTATAAAAGCGTATATTAAGTTTTTGCTTTTCGTCTCGCTTAAACTTTTTTAAAAAGTATATATATAAATGGCGTCTACCCGCAATAGAAATACACCCGGCAATTACAATTTAGAACAAAGAGAATATAGGCAATTTGAGAATTATACATTGTATCCCAACTCGCAATATGGTGCTGCGTATAATACAAGATTACCTGGTAATGGTTTATTGCCTGCGCAAATTCCTTGGAATAAAATGTCATATAACGCACCTGATATTGAGTCGTTTTTATTAGGAATCAACTCTACTAATTTGGTCAATCCCGCACCATGTTTTGTTCCTGAATTAACTAAGTTAGATTCAACCAATATTTATGAAAAGGGACCAGTATTTATGCCTGAACCTTTAGTAGTAGAAAAGAGTCAGCGTCCTTTTCCTGTTCCTAATTAAATTTTTATAAATTTTAAATTAATATATGTTTTAACTAATTTAAAATATGTTTGCTTTTTATATACATGAGTGGTAATATAAACGCAAAAAATATTACTAGTGAAAATATTACAGTAACAAATTTAACTGTAACAAATATAAATGGCAGACCATATAACGGTTCTAATAGTTGTGGTGGTTATTATACTGCTTGCCCGAGTTGTGATGGTGGCAGTGGCGAAGAACCTTGTATAGATTGTGGAACAGGAGAAGTAGATCCGTGTGATTGTTTTGTAGATTGTAAGGGTCCGCAAGGGGTAACAGGTGCTCAAGGCGCAACAGGTGCTCAAGGCGCAACAGGTGCTCAAGGTCCCCAAGGGTTTCAAGGCGCTGTAGGCGCAACAGGATTTCAAGGTCCCCAAGGTATAACAGGCGCACAAGGTTTCCAAGGTACAACAGGCGCACAAGGCGCCATAGGCGGAACCGGCGCTGGTGGAGCATTAGGATATTGGGGATCATTTTGGTCTGATACTAGTCAAACTATAATATTAGCGTCGCCAACAGCAATGACATTAAATAATACTGATCCTAATACAAATGGAATATCAATTGTTTCAAATTCACAAATAACTGTATCTAGTCAAGGAGTTTATAATATACAATTTTCAGCACAAATTGCGGATTCAACAAGTGGAGGAAATGTTAATTATATTTATATATGGTTTAATAAAAATGGAATCACTATACCAGATAGTAATACACGAATTACATTAGATAATCAAAATAGTTTTTCAGTTGCTTCTTGGAATTATATGATTTCATTACAAGCAGGTGATAATATTGAAATAATATGGTACACACTCGATGCGGGAATTAGTTTAGTAGCGGTTCCTAGCATTATAGGTCCACCATTAATTCCTGCTATCCCATCTGTAATAGTAACTGTTCAACAAGTCATGTATACACAATTAGGACCTACAGGAGTGCAAGGTTCTACCGGATTAATAGGAGTAACAGGTGCTCAAGGATTTCAAGGCGCAACAGGTGATCAAGGACCCATTGGGGTAACAGGATTTCAAGGTCCCCAAGGCGCAACAGGTGCTCAAGGATTTCAAGGAGTAACAGGAGCACCAGGTGCTAATGGTATTAGCAGTGGTCTAGTATTATATTTAGATGGTCCAACTACATCAACCGTTCCTGTTTCTGATAATTTATTAATTATACCAAATACAGGATCGCAAACGGTTATTACTGTTAATAATATACAAACATCTCCAATATTACTTGGTAATTTTGTAACACCAGTTGGATTACTAACAACAACTTCTGTAGTAGGAGGTTTTTGGAATATGTTGTTATACGGATTATCTACTGGTGGAGGTGGAAATACAGTATATTGGACAGTAATAAATGAAGTAGCGTCAGATGGAACGACATTTATTAAAAATTTAGCAACAGGATCATACGCAAGTGGAACAGTTGTTCAAACAACACAATCAATATATGAATATTCATTATATGTAGCAACAAATACAATTACAGACTTAAATAGTAGAATTCAATTACAAATTTATACACAAGCAAGTGGAGGAACACATACATTATCTTTAGAAATGAGAGGCAATACGCTTTCATATTTAGTTACAACTATTGCTACAAATCTAATAGGTCAAACGGGTGCTCAAGGCGCTACAGGAGCAACAGGAGCACAAGGATTCCAAGGAACCACAGGATCCACAGGGTCTCAAGGTGCTACAGGAACAACAGGAGCACAAGGATTCCAAGGAACCACAGGATCCACAGGGTCTCAAGGAACCACAGGAGCAACAGGAGCGCAAGGTCCCCAAGGGGTAACAGGTGCGCAAGGTCCCCAAGGGGTAACAGGTGCTCAAGGCGTAACAGGAGCAACAGGTGCACAAGGTGCCACAGGTCCATCTGATGGAGCACCAGCAGGAACTATAATTTCTTGGTCTGGACCGTTAACGTCAACAATAACAGGACCATATTTACTTTGCGATGGTTCAAATATATCAAGAACAATATATAGCGAATTATTTAGTGTAATAGGAACAACATATGGTATAGGTGATGGTATAAATACATTTACATTACCAAATATTCAATCTAGAGTCATATCTGGGTATAATTCAACAGATTCAAATTTTAATTCAATTGGATTAACTGGTGGAACAAGCAGCAACACATTAGTAGCAAATAATTTACCGATACATACACATAGTGCAACCACAACCGTTTCTAATACAGCAACAACAAGTATTACTGACCCTGGACATAGTCATCTTTTAGTGTATGGTGGTTCTGTTGGAGCAAATCGTTCTGTATATGGTGACTATATATTAGGAGGACCGATAAATTTTTTTACTCCTCCTACACCACAAGCAAATACAGCTAGTGCGGTTTCAGGACCAGCAGTTGCGGCATCAACTACAACAGGTATAACAGCATCTACTTCAGTATCGTCTACAGCAACAACAACTGTTGGAAATAATACAACAACAAATACTGGTGTTAATAATTTACAACCATACATTGTTATGCGATACTATATAAAATACTCTACTGGAAATACGTCAATTGGTGTAACAGGTCCCCAAGGTGCTACAGGTGCGCAAGGTCCCCAAGGTGCTACAGGTGCGCAAGGTCCCCAAGGTGCTACAGGTGCGCAAGGTCCCCAAGGGGTAACAGGTGCTCAAGGTTTTCAAGGCGCAACAGGCATACAAGGTTCTACTGGTCCAAATAATACTAACGGAAATTTTCAATTTGATGATATGTGGGGTAGTGAAGCAACAAGAAATGGACCATTTGCTATGTATCAAGTTGGAACTGGACCTGCAGCTGCTAGTCCTTCATCTTTAGGTGGTGCTGATGGTTATAATGGTATTACGCGAATATGGAATGCTGCATCGAATACAAGTGTAGGTTGGACAAGTGGAAGTCCAACATTATTTCGAAATATTTTGTCAAATGGCGCTGGTTTTACAATAATATTCCGTCCATATGCTTTAGGAACAGCAACAAATACTACTATGTGTGTTGGTTTATCAAGTGACTTTTCAATAACAATACCAGCATTTTCTATTATGTGGCGTTTTTCAACCAATATAGCAACAACAAATGTATGGAATTTAGTAGTTGACGGTTCACAAGTATATACTAGTGGTGTAGGTGTTGTTGCGAATGATTGGTATAAAATAACAGTATCTCGAACTGCTTCATTATCATATACATCTACGCTGCAAGATATAACAGTTGCTGGACCAATTTATAGTTTTTCAGGAAGCGTCGCTGCAAGTAATGTTAATTTGTATATGGGGGGAATGGTTACTTGTGTATCAGGAGCAACATCTAAATATTTAGATATTGATTATATTAGTTGTGAATTTAATTCAGCACATTAATTATTTTACTTCACTGTTTGTTATACTTTTTTATAATGAAATAAAAAAAGTATAATATATATATGTCAAGTAATTATACTCAATATTTAGGAGCGAAAAGATGTTGTGATTTGAAAGTACAAGGTCCACAAGGTGTGACAGGTCCAGTTTCTATTGGTCCTATGGGTTACCAAGGATCAACTGGAGCGCAAGGATTTCAAGGTGCTACAGGTCGTTCTTGTCCATCTATTTTAACAATCATTTTATAGTAATTATAATATAATATTTAAATTATTTAAAATTTATGTATTAAAATTATAAATAATGGAATTAGTTGAAAGTAATATTATTGAAAGTAATATTGTTAGAAATAATGCTGATAAAAATGAAAAAAAGGATAAACAATTATTGCTTGCTGAAAATATAAGTAAACGCACGCCGTCATGTGGTCTAATTGTAATAGATAACTTTTACAATAATGCGATGGAAACACGGAAATATATTTTGACACAAGAATTTAAAGTGCGTGGTAATTATCCTGGTCAACGAACACGTTCATTTGCAAATAGTGATTTAAAAGATATTATCCAGGATTATATTACGCCATTTGGTGGTAAAATAACCGAATTTCCGATGCCAGATGAAACCAATAAAGATGACAATAATATTTACAATGGCGCATTTCAATATACTACAAGTAGGGATCGATCTTGGATACATGTTGATGGTTTCAATAATTGGGCGGGTGTTCTATATATGACACCTGATGCGCCATTAAGTTCTGGAACAGGATTTTATAAATATAAAGATGGTACCGCATATGAATCAGATTTAAAAATTTTGGATAACAAATCAGAAATAGATGCTTTCTGTCAAGATTTGACGCGGTGGGAACAAGTTGATAAAGTAGGTAATGTATTTAACCGTTTGATTTTGTTCAATTCAAAAAGATACCATATGTCACTTGATTATTTTGGTAATTCAAAGGAAAATGGGAGACTATTTCAGGTTTTCTTCTTTTCAACGGAAAGATAAAAATACTTTATATAATAAAATGTTTAAATCTATATTCTCTATCGGCATTATATCCTTTTTTTATTATTATACAATTTCTACCAAATGTTACGCTATCTATATAGTTATAATGTAATATTTTATTGGATAATTGTGTTTTTTCTGTAACAAATTCTCGATTCATAATATCGACTGATTCTTTAAATATTTCAATAATTGATTTTGGGTGTTTATAACCATAGTTCGTTTTATAATTATAACATTCTCCTTTATTCCAATAAGAGGTCTCGATATCTTCTATTATATAAATACCACCTTCTAGTAAAATTGGAAATAATGTATTAAATGTTAACAACTGGTGTTCTGGTATATGTGACCCATCATCATTTATGAAGAATACACTTTTATCTATTAGTTGTGATTTTAACATATTTAAATCGTCAATATTACTTTGGTCTGCTTTAACTATAGTATATTTTTGATTTGTTTTATCTTCATTTTCTATATCTACACCATATATATGGGCATTTTTAAATAAACTAATCCACATCGGTAATGATACTCCAGTACCAATGCCAATCTCAACTATACTACCATGTGAATTATAAAATTGTTTTAAAATATAATCATAATATTTATGATATTCATGGTGTGTAACCTTATCTGTATTATTTATTTTTCCATATTCTAACATTAAATTTGTATTATATTCGTTATCTATTTTATTTGTATTATATACAATATCATTATTGGTATATTTTATATTTTCTAATAGTTTATTTATTACATTAATATCAAAAAAGTCATCGTAATTTATTATTGTTAGATTTTTATTATATTTTCTGATATATTCATCGTCTAAGTCATAACTTGTTTCTGACAATATATTATATCCACATTCTAGCAATCTATCACATCGTATATGTTCAAAAATATTAGAACATTCGTCAGGCGAAGGACTAGGATTATCATTTATTTGCCCGTGTATATTCAAAATAAATTTACATTTAGATAATTCAATATCTCTATCGTCATCATAACCAGCGACAATATTTACTTTTAAACCATTTTTTTTAAAAAAATCTACTACATTTCTTCTTCGTGGTGGGTTAATAATATTTTGTTTTTCAACTGGCAAACTTTTCCAATTATAAATTAAACCAAAATCATATATTTTGTTATCTTTATTTTCCTTCATAAAATTTATTAATTTATTACGTTCATCTGATTGAATATTGTACGCTAAATATTCACAATTGGTAATGTTGTATTGGTTTAATATTTTAATATTGGATTTACTATAATCATAAATTTTTAAATATGGATTTTTTTTATGAATTTCTAATATAGCATTTAAACGCCATGGTAAATTTAATGGTTCTGTTTGTAATATACTAATTTCACAAGCATTATCATTAAGATTTTGTAAAATATTTTCATCAAATAATGTGTATATAAATGTAACCTTATTTGGTTTTGAATTAATAACTTCTTCTTTATTATTAGTAATAATTATTTTGTATTCAGTGCTATTATAATGAAACTGATTTTTAATAAATTGAGAAATTGTTTCAATAGTAAAATTTTGATAATAAAAAACCCATTTTGGTATAGCAAGTTCTGCTTCTTTTGAAAAAATTATATTACTCCATTCAATTGCTCTATTTTTCCAACTACACGATAAGGCATATTCCCTTCCTTTTATTTTAAGTTCAGTTTTTTTCTTAATAGATAAATTTAATAATGTTTCTATTTCATTTCCTTCTAAAACTTGTATACCATATTTATCAACAGTATTTACTAATCCAGCAACTGGATAATATAAACAAATTACTTCTGATGCTAGCATTTCGAGAGAAGTAATACAAGATGTTTCTTGAAAATAACTAGGGTATAACCAATATTCAGCGCTCGACATTAGGTCATACAATTCTGTTCTATTTAATTTACCCATGTGTTTAATTGATGGTGTTTTATTAATAATTTCAAGAATCTGGTTATCTTCAACTGATTTGGGAAAATTATTATAAGAAGAAATCACTAATTCAGCGTCTGGTAAATTCTCCAAAATATCTTCCCATAATTTGACTAATTTGTACAAACCCCGTTCACTACACGATGTGTAAATAAATCTATTGGTTACCTTCTTTACTTTTATATTATTAGTAGAAGTAAACATGTTTTGATTAATTCCATTGTTTATTATATGTATTTTTCCTTTTAATTGAGGGAATGAAGAGAGAAATAAATTCTTGTGCCATTCTGTTTGACAAATACAACCGGTTATTTTTGTTGACCATTTTGCTAAAATGCTTTCAACTGATAAATCTGTGCCATATGCGTATAATGTTATGTCATGCGCCCAAATAAACGTTTGATATGCTGAAAAATTTCTGTAAAGTTCATAAAAATTTAGGTATCTCGAAACAATAATGGTATGAAACGCTGTTGTTTTAATTAAATTTTTCAAGTTATTCACATGAATATAAATAAGATTGTCTATTTTTTCTTCTTCAACATCTCCGGTTACATAAATTGTATAATCTTTGGGAAAATTTTTGGTTAAAGATGCGATTGCTGTTTCAGAACCACCTAAAGCGTTGTTAAGACTATATGTATAATTCCATCTAAAAGGAGCGTAACCTGTATAAACCAATATATTTTTACTATTAAAACATTCGTCTAGAGAGAAGATAGGATCAACAACTTTTGGTAATACTATACCGTATTTTTCATATTTAAACATGAAATCATAATGATCGTGAATAGGATAATCAATGGAAATCAAAAAATTGATATATTCTTGGAATAATTTTAAAAAGGATATATCGCTTTTAAATACATCATTCTCTATGAAAAATTGTAAATTATACAACATATTCCCAATATAGTGTTTATTTCTCTCTATATGTTTCTTTGTAAAGATAATTTTATACATTTGTAAAGTAGTTTCATAATCTTTTACCTTATCAGAGACCAAGATCATATAAAATGGTAAAAATAGATTTGCTTTACTGGTATCCAAAAATAACTTATTATTTAATCCATTTATTAAATATTTTTCGTTATAAAATGTCTTGACAATATTATAGTAATTGTAAGCAATATCACTTAAATCATTGCAACAATAATATTTAACTAATTCGTATAAACATTCAACTCTCTCTTTGTCGTAAGAAAATGATTTCACTAGATAGAAAATTCCAGTGTCTTTCTGATTTAACACATTATAACAATTGTATAATCTTAAACATGATATATATTTTTCTTGCTCCCAATTGTTATTTTCAAGTGTGGTTTTATACCATTTAATAGCGTCTTCCCACTTTCCACAATCATAATAACTATTAGCACAGTAAAACCCGTATCTGATATATAACATGTCATTATTTTGTTTCGCTTCATTATACCCCTTTTCAAGAATTAATGCATCTTTTTGATATTTATTTGGATCACAACTTCTTGCACCAGTTTTGCCAGAAATTGTATAATAATTGCCTTTGATAATATCTGAACTATCATGGTGATCAACACAGGTAATTGTTTCGTGTAAAACACCAATATATTTCCATTTTTTCTTATTATTTACAAATTGAACTCTTGTATAACTGACACCATTTGCGTCACCAAATTGTAAATGGTATGAATCTAGTTTTAAATCTGGCAAAACAAAATCACCACATATTTCATCATCAGCGTCAAATACTAATAAATATTTACTTTTTTGGAATGCGTGTTCTAGTGCGAGACTTCTATTATGCCCAAAATCTTTCCATTCATCATCAAATAATTCACCAGGAATATTTCTCTCTTTAAAGAATTCTATAATGATTTCTTTGGTTTTATCAGTTGATCCAGTATCTGAAATAACCCAATAATCAATAGATGGAATCTTTTTTAAAAGTTTTGTTAATGTATTCTTTATAACATGACCTTCATTTTTAACAATCATATTTAAACATAACTGTGGTTCTTTTAATTTTAACATATTGGAGTCTATTAATTCCATTTATATGAAATATATTATAATTTCTTTAATAAGTAATTTAAAAATAATATAACTTAAAAATTTGTATTCTAATATTTATATATGAAGCAAGCGTCATTTATTATAAATGGTATTGAAAATAAAACAACAAAGGTTAAAACAAATATTGAAAATAATGATAAAATAACAATTCATGAAACTAATACTGAAAGTAAAAAAAATACAACTTCAAAAAAACCAATTAAATATGTAGAAAATATATACTATTTTAGATAGATGTTAGACAAATTTATTATAATATTTTTATTATAATAAAATATAATATTTTACAAAATTTCTAATCAAATTTATTAAGTAAATCAATATATTTTTTGAAATCATTTTCATATGTATAATTATTAATGATATCTATTTCGGATTCAGATATTTGAAAAAATGACTTTATTTTCATTACAGCAATACCTCGATATTGCGAATGATAAAAATATTGGAAATCTATATGTTGTAAATAGAGAGATAAAATATGATACATCGTTTTCCATACATCACCAGTCCATGGAACTAATGTTTTTAAAATCCCATTTTGGTATATATGTTTAACTGGAATCTTCAATTGTTCATCATAATTTAATGGTATTATATCATCAAGTAATATTTTTCCATTTTCATTTAAATATTGTAAACTGTTGTTAATATCTTTGGCAACTTGCTCACATTGATGTAGTCCATCGATAAAAACAATATCAAATTTTTCATTATTTTCTATACTTTTATTCTCTAAAAAGTAATCATCTGATGTTTTAATAACCAAATGTTCTGATTCAAAGTGCGGTAAAGGATCTACACCAGTTTTATTCAAAAAATGTACATTATTAAAAGTATATCCGGTTTCTACACCTATTTCCAAATATATATCATTAGGGTTACTTATATGGTTAATTACTAAATGACGTTGTGAAAAATCTGTGTTGAAAATTGGTTTGTTCACAAAATTATCAATAATTTCGTAATTCTCACATGACTTATACTGCATCATAAAATATTTAACTAATATTTCTTTAGGTTCATCAATTAGTGTATAACATTTAAATCTAGAAAACCCATAAATATCCAACATATATTGTAAATGACCAAGTTCACACTTATTATCTATTATAAAAAAATCATTTCTTGGGTCTTGATAGAGAGAAATAATTTTATCTTTATTTATAATTAGTGAATCTAATCCAATAATACAATATTGTTTATCATAATCAACATTTACTATTTTATTACAATATTTATGCTCATATAAAGTATCATCACGTTTCCACATTTTACTATAACAATAAATATATTTTTCATCTTCATATGCGTCTAATTCTTTCATGCGCTCGTTTATTTTATATTTATCATAAAATATTGGACTTATGTAATTTGGACCAATTCGATTTATTTCACCGTTTCTAATTAGAGAAAAATTATTATTGTTATCATTCATATATTGGATATACCCGAATTTATGTATTTTGGCAATTTTTGTCGTGAGAGCAGTTCTTAGTAAAATTTCATAATCATCACAAATGGGTAAAAATTCACAATAACTTCCTGCCTCAATTAGTGCGGTTTTACGCCAAATTCTTGGATGATTTGGGCAACAAACAAGATGACTCAATGTAATATTATTGATATTTGGAGTATTATAAACATTAACCCATTTTCCATTATATTTTTGACAATAATAACTGCCATATCCTTTACAAATAAAGTCACCAAAAAAATGATTATTACCATTTTCATATAATGAAATACAATCCATATAAATAAAACCGACATCAGGGTTTGCGTCGAAATATGTAGCGGCGTCGTTTAATACAAATGGTAGTATTTCATCATCATGATCAAACTCTAATACATATTTTCCTCTACATAAACCAACTGCTTCGTTTTTTACGTTTCCAATATTTCCATTATTTTCACTTTTTCTATAAAGACGAACTCTTGAATCATTTATCATTAATTCTCTCAAGAAATTAAAATGATCATCGTCTGGTGAGTCATCTATAATTACAAATTCCCAATCCTTTAATGTTTGATTTTTCAAACTATCATAAGCGCGGATTATTTTATGATAAGAGTTATATGTTGGCGTAAAAACAGAAAAAATGGGTCTAACACCTGATCTTTCAAATGTACAATTATATATAAAACAATAGTTAACTGATCGGTTAAACTCATATATATTTGATATATCCTTAAAGTGAATCCAACGATTTCTCATTCTATCACTTATAATGGACATAACGTTTGATATGTATTCACCTTCAATATCACCATAAGTAATTAAGATTTGATAATTTGAATCAAAAAGTTTATTTAGATCTTCCTTATCACTTGTAAAAAATAAAGAACAATCGAGTTTTTCATTATTAGCAATAAAAAAATCATCTATACTAGCAAATTTTTCAAATCTATAAAATATAATGTATGGATACTTCATTATATTTTATTATTCAGACAAATTTTTAAATTGGTATTATTTATATTTTATTTTTATAATTATTGTATTTTTATTTTTTTTTAATATTCAGGTGTATGTTTTTTAAATAAACATCCTTGTGGCGACAAACCTTTCAAATCGGTCGTTACAACCATTGGATTCTGATTTGAACAGTCTGACATCCAAATTTTTATAATACAGAAATTTTTTTTAGGAGAAATGGTAATCCCGTTCACGCAATTCACATATGACATTTGCTTACTAATTGTATTTCCAACTACAACATAAGTAAGTTCTTTCCAAACCTTATAAACATTTTTATTAGAGACCTTATATGAAAAGCACCCGCCATTTCTATTTTTTGGATCCTCCCATGTTGGTTTAATACCTTCACGCATCATAAATAACATACAGTTTTCTACTAAAATTGATGGCAATGTCTCGGTTACAGCTATTGTTTCTTCTACGGTCGTGAATGTCGAAATTGGTATATAACTCTTAATACTCCAATCAGTATTATGAGGTAAATGTGCCCAAAGTGTCCATCTATCAGATAACTTATTATATTCTTCCATACTTGGTGTTTCAGTTGTCATTGTACTTTGCTGGGATTCCATTTGTACTTAAATATTTCAATTTTTTTTTAAATAGTTTTAAATATATATATTATTCTTTTTCTTCATTATTATCACTTGTACTATTATTTATTAATTTGTATCCATTTTTCTCCAATAAAATCCCATCATTTTTATCAGTAAATTCTATTTCAATTGTATCAACATTATTGTCAATTATTTTAAGATAAAATTTAGTATCATCTTTAACTTCTTGATCATTTTTTAAAATTTGTTTTAAATAATAAATGAAAAATTGCTTAGTAAATTTGTTTCCAATTATATAAAAATTAAAATCATCTGTTTTAAAATCAACCTTATATGTGTTTTCCTCTCCTAATTTTATTTCAACAAGTAAGAATTTGGTTTCTGAAACTTCAGAAAATGATAAGGGTTCCTGTAAATCATAAACTATTTTTTTATTTAAACAATTCTTACTATCATCTAACCAAGAATATATCATAAAATCGCACTCATAATCGCTTTTATCAGATATTATATTAACAGGATTACCATTTCTAACGTATTCTAGCATAGTTGGCATACCAGTTTTAGACTTCAATAGTAAGTCCAAATCATTTTTTAACTTGAGTAACTTGGGATTTTCTTCAATTTTCTTATTTACAATCTTTGCAGTATTAATGTACAAAATTTTGATTTTACTATATAAATAAATAACATTATATGAAAAAGTTACAATAAAATCCTTATATTTTTCAGGGTGATTTCTTTTTAGATAATCATTTAACAAAGCTGCGAATATAAATGTTCTTAATGTGTTTACAATAAAAGATATCATTATAATTATAATTAATAAATAATTTTATTTTTAAATCATTTATTAATATTTTAACTGTGACTTAACTTTGATTTAACTTTGATAAGCTGGACTGCTTGAAGAATTTGGTGGTGGCGGTGGCGGATAAGTAGTACTTTGTGTTGAGGGTTGTGTATTATTATTTGCAGGATTTGGAACAATTATATTTGGTGATTGGAAGTAAACTGGGTTTTTTGATGAGTTATATTCAGGATCATAGATTATAATATTTCCTAAAGAATCAACAGTTACACCATTTATAGCATTAGTATTAGTATTACCACTAGAATAATTTAATTTTCCAGTAGACGCATCTAGACCAAAAATATACAATAACATACTTACTATTACTGTCATCATAATAAATGGAATAAATACAATAATCCAAGAAACAACGCTTAACCCCTTTTCACAAAGAATATTTAATAATAGTGTCACCATTACCATAACTATTAATTTCATAAAAGCAGTATTATAAAGACCCTTAAATGTATCTATTAGTATTTGAGTAATGGAGAAAATTAAATAAATAATTGCCGGTGCGCATAAATTTATCATTAATTTTTATTATATGCGTATATTTTATTTTTCATAGGTGGAAAAGAAAAGGACATCTTATTTTTCATCAGCGTAAAAGAATGGTTCGCCGTCCTTTAGATATCCAACTTTGTCACCGAGGTCGCCATCTTCAGTTACTTCATAAATAAATCCATTCTCCTCATTGTTTGTACAATAGGTCACATCATCAATATCAATTTCAATATACTCCTCTTCCTCTTCCTCTTCTTCTACCTTTTCTTCTACTTCTTCCTCTTCTACCTCTTCTTCTGATTTTTCAGTCTCTACTTCATCATCCACTTCTACTTCAACTTCTTCCTCTTCACTCGCATCTACTTCTTCCTCTTCTAATTCATTATCGTTTACTGTACTTGGGTCACAAGCGCCACAATATTTTTTACCATCCACAATAATAATATCCTCCTTTAAAATAACCTTACAATCACATTCTGAACATATATTTTCATCTTCTTCTACTTCATCTTCTTCTTCTTCATCTTCTACATTTGTGACTGACGCATCCTCTGATTCTTCTTGCTCTTCTGATTCACTAACATTATCTTCCTCTTCTGAACTTGTATCATCATTACAAATATTCTCTTCAATCTCTAACTTAATATTTTCCCTTTGTTCAAGTTTCACAACAACAATGTGTTCATCATGATCTTCATCTTGAGGTTTTAAATCATCCTTAACATTTCTTGATTTTAGTTTATTAATTTCATTTGTCAACTCAACAACTTTATTTGATAAATTTTCAATTAATGCCTCATATTTCATCATCTTATCTAAATCATTTTTTGCTTTAGTATCATAATTATGCTGCTTTACAAAATCAGTTTGTGTAGTATCATATGGATTTTGATTTAGATGATTTCTAACACTTGGCAAATTCATAATTGCTTCATGTGTTCTTTCTAATAATTCATAACGATACAAATGATCGCCTAATAATTTATCCAAACCCTTTTTAATAACATTATTCACTTCATTAACAATTTCTTCAGTATTTAATCTTGTAATAGCGTTTGCTCTATCCATTTTATTAATTATATATATAACTATTCGTTTAATATGATTTAAAAAATAATTTATCTAATTCATATATGACAGATAATATTTCATTTGTTGAAACTGGACAAATCGATGAGAAAGTTCAAATAATTATGAGGCAAACCGATTATACCGAGGAAATTGCGAAGGAAAAACTTAAGGAATTTAATTACGACCACATTGCAGTAATTAAATCATATTTGGGAGTAACCGATAAAAAAGCGCAACCGGTTAAATCTGTAAATCAGGAGATTTATAAGCAATTACGTTATCGTCTTGATAGCAATATGCGCAATTATCAGGAACGTGTTGAAAAGGGTGAAGCGCGTAAACTTTAATATCGTCTTTTTCTTTTGCTTTTATTTTTTTTATTTTTATATTTTTTAGTTTTTCTATTTTTTCTTTTTCGTTTAGAACCACCATTAAAATCAGGATAATCTGGGAATATTGCTTTAAATAATCTCAAAAAACATCTGATATATTCTCTGAAAATAGTGTTAAATGGTGGAGGTGAACCACCTTGTCCATCTGGTCCCCAATGTCCCAATGAAGAATTTGGTTTATTCATCCACCCGTTACTATCTAAAAACTTATCAAGACCAAAATAATTATTTGTCCCTACACTTCTAAATAATAGATTATCGGCACGATACGCTGCTTGATTCATTATTTCACCTCTCCAAAAGTCTTTAGGTGATCTACCTGATGTATTTGTACCATTAAAAATAGGCATATCATTATATCGTGTTGGATCTTGTTGTTTTAATGCCGCCCATCTTTGTTCCATAGTATTATAATCCAAACTATTATAACTATCTAAAAGTTGATTATACATATCTCTATAATCGAGAGCACTCGGTGTGCCATTGTATCTTGTATATGCTCCAATAATACCATTAATATAATTTGAAACAAGATCACGAATTGTTGGTCTATTCTGAATTGGTCCACCCCATATTTGAACACCATTATGTGTATAGGCAAATGTTCTCTCTCCTAAATATCGTGTAACCCAATCAGTCACACAATCAATACATTCATTAATAGGAGCAAATGGTGGCGCACCTGGAGCATGTGGTGCATACATAAGAAGAGGATTAGCCATTATTTATATATAATTATATAATTATATAAATAATATAATTTAGTTGTAATATTGTGCCTTATATGGGTTATAGTGTGGATAATAAACAGGTTTAGTATGAACTACATAAGTATTTGGTTGCTTTGCAGTAACCACTTTAGTACTAGTAATAGTAATTGTATGTTTATTTAACAAATTAATTAAAATAATTACCAAAATAAAAACCAAAATACCTCCTAAAATTTTCTTTGTATCCATCTTTTTATATATTATAAAAGTATTATAATATTTTATTATTTATATAAATGGGAGGTATGTTTAGTTCACTAAGCACAACACAAAGTGCAGCACAAGGTTCAGTACAAGGTTCAGCACAAGGCGCAGCACAAGGTTCATCTAGAGGAGGTCCAAGTCCAAATTTGTCACAATATACATATGCAACTAAAGCACAATTGAGCGCTAAAATTAAAAATGGGTCATTTAACCCAGAAACTGATTTTGACAAAATGACAGTTGATAATACAAACCCAAAAATAGGTAAATCTTATGGGTATTTATCTGATGATGTTGAAAAAAAGTTAGAAGATAGAATATATCAATTGTTTCCTAATGAAGAATATATGGGTGGATCGAAAAAACGCGGAAGAAAAACAAGAAAACTTAGAAAAGGCAAATCTAGAAAATATAAAAAATAAACCTTATACTTTCTATCGTCTTCTACGTGTACTTCGTTTCACTTTAGTATTTTGTATATGAGGTAATGGTGGCGTAGGTGTTTTTAAACTGGATAAACCTGGTACTGATGGTCCCGCATATAATAATGTATTAATATACGTAATATAATCTACAAAGTAAATGATAACAAATACCAATGCCAATAAAACAAATTTATGATGGTTTTCTATAACATAACTAATTATATTTTTAATATTCGACAAAATAGAATCAGAATCATTGTTATAATTAAAGTTATCCATTATACTATAAATAAATAAAAAATAATATACTAAAACATTATCTAGTATATTATTTTATTTTATTGCGCTAATCCAAATTTTTCACTCAAAATATTATTTTTAGTTTGAGGTTTTTTTTGTAACTTCTTTTTAATTAACAGTGTATTTGCCGGTATAATTTTGTTGTTGATAATAAAATCATCATTATCTTCATGTAATTCCGGTAAAATACGCGTTAATGGTTTATCAACAACCAAAAATAATCTTTCGTTTCTTAATAAAGACCTATATTCTTGAATAGTCAAGTTACCATAATATTTATCTAATAAATAAAACGGGTTTGGTGCTGGTTTAATATTCTTCTTATAATCATAAATTTTAGAGTAAATATTATTAATTAAATGATACCTTTCAAACTTGGCTGAACTGTCTATATTTTCTTCCATAAGATGCGCCACAGCACATTCCGGACTGCAAAAACATCCATAAACATGATATGAATCCTTGATAAAATGTTTGGGAATATATACGGGCGGATTATCAAATTCACAAGTACACCAAAAACACGCGGATTTTTTATTACTAATGTTATTAATATGTAAATTATGCTCTAAAACCTTTAGTTTTTTCCAAACTTCGCGGATATCATTATCCTTATTTTTTGAATAATAGTTGTCATCATATATATCATTATCTGTATCATCATCATCATTTGTAATATTTTTTGAAATAGTGCTATTACTATAATTATTTGTATAATTATTATTTTGATTTGAACTAATTATCTCATAATTTAAATCGTTTTTTGCTGAAAAATTGAAAGATTCAATATTTGTATTTATAGATGAGTTTGTTTGTAGATCCTTTAAAGAGCATTTAAGGTGTAAAATAACATTTGGTTTTGTTTCCTTATTATTATTCAGTGGTACCACTTGTTGTATTATTTTACCACCCTTCGGTTTTCGACCACGTTTTTTACCTCCTGGTTTCTGTTCTTCCTGAGTTGAAATAATTACATTAGCGTCATTATCATTATCATTAGTATCGTTTTTATTGATATCATTATTTTCATCATTTTTAGTTTCTTGAATAGAAAAAATAATATTATTATCACTACATTGATTCTCATGATTTTCAGGAATCGAACTCTTCTCTTCTAATACTTTAGCAGCAGTGGCATTTTTGGGTTTTCTTCCTCTTTTTTGTTTTGTTTCAGCAACAGCAGTTACAACATTATTTACCATAATAAATTATAATTAATAAAGAGAGACAAATTTAAATGGTTTTAAAATATATATTAACTACATACTACTTTTTCATAGAACGTTTGAAGATGTGTAACATTTACGACACACAGGAATATAATTGTCCGAACCAACAACCGTTTGTGCGGTTTCATTTGTTAAACGCATCGAGAATATGCCAGGTGTACCATTTTTACATTGAGAACATAATGATGTTAACTTTGTCACTTTGTCACATAATGGAATCAAATCTAAAATTTGACCAAATTTCTTTCGTTCAAAGTCTCCATCTAATCCACAAATATATATTTTTTTATTACATCTTAACATATCTACCACTACATCATATAAGTCTGGGAAGAATTGTCCTTCATTTATCAAAATAACTTCCGAATCTCTTACGGCGCCGTGGGCCCATAAATCCTTCTTTTCACCTGATTTTTTATATCCATTATCTGTCCAAATATCATTAAGTTCACACGCTTGTAAACATGGTGCCATTACTTGGTCATGAGTTGAAACCATTGTGTCGTGATATCTAACATCAATTGTATGATTTATAATTGTTACTGGAATATTACAAAATTTACATTTTTTATAAATTTCCAAAATGCTTGTGGTCTTCGAACTGTACATAGGTCCGATAAATAATTCAAGATATCCAATATTATTGCTAGAAGTAGTCATTATAGTTTTATTCATTATAAACCTTTAATATTTTAATTTCAATTATTTTATTTAATTAAATATTAAATAAATGGTAATACATAATTAAATGACAAGCAGTGGATACGTTTGGGTTGAAAAATATCGACCAAGATTTTTCGAAGACATTGTATTAGACCCGTTAAATAAACAAATTCTGAAAAATATTATCGAAACCTCATATTTTCCCAATTTGCTTTTTTATGGACCGCCAGGAACAGGTAAAACAACCACCATAATTAATCTAATAAATGCATATCAGGAAAAACTTAACAAAAAAAATAAAGATCTAATTATTCATTTAAACGCATCTGACGAGAGAGGTATTGATATTATCAGAAACCAAATTAGTTGTTTTGTTAATTCCAAACCATTATTTCACAATGGAATGAAATTCGTTATTTTGGACGAAGTTGATTATATGACTAAAAATGCTCAGCAAGCACTACGTTATTTATTACAAAACTACTCGAATAATGTGCGATTTTGTTTAATATGTAATTACATCAGCAAAATAGACGAAGGATTACAAAATGAATTCATTAGACTACGTTTTAATCAATTACCGAAAGAAAATATTATTGGATTTTTAAAAGATATTTCGGACAAGGAAAATTTAAATATGTCACTTAAATCTTTATCAAATATTCAAAAACTTTATAGATCTGACATTAGAAGTATGATCAATTTTATACAGTCAAATCAAGACATTGTTAAAAGTCTTACAGAAAATGATGCTAATATCTGTATTATCGATAATGATGTATGGGAAAATCTTTTTGGAAAATTAACAAAGAGAGAAAATATAGAAAATATTTGTGCATATGTTCACTTGATAAGTATAAAATACAATGTGGATAAAAAAAATATAATTAAAGATTTTTTAAATTATATTATTCGCAACAAGTCACAATATATTAATACAGAATTTCTTAACTTTGTAGAAAATCTAATGCATTCTCAAAATTTAAATAATAATAATCACATTTATTACTCGCTATCACGACTATCATCCTTCACATCATAAAACTTTTTATCGTAATTCAAAATCCTCATATGTAATTTTAACATAAACTCATTAGGAGGTGAACTTTTTGTTGGGTCAAAAAAATTTTGCTTGCGACTGTACTCACCTTTTGGACTATTCATATCCATCGGTGTAGTTAAGTTTTTCTTAATGGGAATTATTGAACTCCTTTCATTGATGTAGTGCGATCCGGAAAACATTCTTTATATTATATAATAAAAAAATAATTGAAATAAAATTAATATAAAGAATATAAAGACATAACCAAAGACAATATAGATAAAAATGAGTTTAAATATAGATAAAGAATGGGCAAATTTTATATCATCTAGTTATGATGATGATATATCTGATGATGAAGAAATTATTCATAATTTTGTTAATAATGACGAAACTTTTGTTTCAGCAAATCTGTCAATGGAAATAAATTCTGAAACTCCTAAAGCTTCTGATATTTATATATCCACCAAAACTAAAATTGCGTATCTCAATATACCGATTGAATTAAAAAATGTATTTTGGTCTATACCAGTTATACCTTATGCGAGACCTGCTAATGGAGTCATTAAAAAGCAAATGAAGTTTAATAGTACTACATTAGAGGAATTAGATTTTATTCAATCAAAACTAACAAGCGAGACATATTTTGAAGAGCATGTTATTACCAATATTAATAATCCAAGTGGGCGAATTAAATTTAAGGATATCCGAAAAATTAGTATTGGTATATCAAAAAAAGATATTATGAGTTACAGATGTAAAAAGAAGAGCGCATTTTACAACTGTTTTGTCCTTATTATAAGGATGAAAGTTGCCGAAATATTTAAAGAATACCATGTTAAAGTCTTTAATACTGGAAAATTGGAAATACCTGGAGTCCAAAATGAGGCGACATTTCAATTATTGTTAAACCAAGTAATACAAATACTACAACCTTTTATTTTAGAAAAGTTATCGTATAAGGAAAACTCTGAGGAAACTGTGTTAATCAACTCCAATTTCAATTGCGGGTTCTTCATTAATCGCGAAGAACTATATGATATTTTAAAAATGAAGTATAACATTCAATCGATTTATGATCCTTGCTCTTATCCTGGAATACAATGTAAGTTTTATTATAATCCAGATGTAGGAATACAATGTGGTAGTCAAATTTCTGAAGAAAATAAATCATTGTATAAAAATGTAAATGAGGTATCATTTATGATATTTAGGACTGGTAGTGTGTTAATTGTCGGTAAATGTGATGAAAATGTACTTATGATTATATATGAATTTCTTAAAGTTGTCTTGAATAATGAATATAAAAATATATCTCAAAAAAATACTGAAAATATTATAAACAATGTGAAAGATGTTAAGAAAACGAAGATTCGCAAGAAGAATATTACTATCAGCGTTGATAATAATTGAAAAATGTAAAATGTAAAATGTAAAATGTAAAATATAAATGTAAAATAGTATTTACAATATTTATTTTTTTATAGCATTATATAAATATGAGCGATTGGAATAAATTTGTAAGTTTTACTTCCTCAAAAGAAGCGAATGCTATTCTATTTTTATTAGTGTGCGTTATTTTAATAATGGTATTTTTTAGATCTTCTAATACACACTACACTGGTGGACAACGCGGTGGTTGCAAATTTACATGGTTTTTAACAATACTATCTGCTGCTGTTACAGTTTTCTGTATCTACGCATTGTTTGTTGTATTCATTCCTAAAAAATAATTATAACAAGATCCAGTTAATAAACCTTTCCGGTGTATCATTTAATTTTTCAGTTATTTCATCTGTTTCATATAATATTTTTTTTTCATATTTTTTCAATTGAGCAGGTTTCATTTTTTTTAAAAACTCTTGGATTGTATCAAAAAAATAATCTACGCTTCCTATTATAAAATACAATTTATCAATTATATTATTCAATAAAACAACATTTTCATTATTTAAATTTGTTTTATTTATTTTTTTACAGATTTTTTCAAAAACTTCAATATTATTTTGTTTACTAGTTAGATTACAGTTTTGGATTATTTTATAAATAAGAGTTTTATATATATTTATATAGTTATTTATATTTGATAATTGTTCATTTACTGTATTCAAATTTATATTTGTATTTAGATTTTTCTTACATTCACCATTTATTTCATATATGGTTTTTTTATAAACATATGTTGTAGCGTCACGTGATGATAATTGTAAAAACATCTTTTCGTCTTCCGATATTTGACCCACAAATTCAACATAAAAATAAAAAGATTTCTGACAATGGAAATAAGTGAGATCTATATTTTTTGTATAGTAAAAAATATTATTAAATACATTTGTTATTGTATCTAGACCACGAGTTATAATAAATCTTGAAAAATCGGTGTTTTTTACTTTTATGTTTTCTGTAATAAATTTGAAATACTCTGTAATTAACATATGGTATTTTTCTGTAATCTCATTTGTCGTGTTATCTATGTTTTTTTTATAATTATCCAAGTTTTGTAATGAAAAATTGTTGTCTTTATTTGCAATCATTATATCTTAATGTTATTTTATAATATTTAAATTAAAACATTTTTTAAATATAAGTATTTAAAGACTTTAAATCTAAAATTATATAAAATGTCAGAACAAAAAACTAACACTAGTCAGAAGACTACTACTGCCGCTACTTCAGAGACTGGATTAAACTACAGATTACCTTCCGATGTTACCATGAAACACGCTGCTAAACTTGCTATCGTTGACGATAAACCCATCTTGCTCGATTACTGGACCGCTTCCCTCGATAAGAAGGCACTCATTGGAGCTAAAGAGGCGACCGGTGAGAAGTTGCTTGTTAAGAGCGAGGATGAGTATACATCGACTATCGCTAAGTTCTATAAGAGTGGAACTGAGTATATTGTCATCACTGAAAACTCCATCTACATTGTTTCCAATGAAATCCCCACTAGAAAGATCTCTTAATCAACCTTTAAGAAAGGTTGAACCAAACCGTAAAGAAAAGTATAATACACTTACAATATTACAAGTTTATTATACAATATTTCTTTTTGTTTTCCTAACTCTTCTATTTTTTCTTTGTTTTCTTGTTTTTCTACTTCGTTTTCCGCGACTTTGTTTACTGCGACTTCGTTTACCTCCTTGTTGTTGGAACGCTTGGTTATAATTTACTTCTAATAACGCCGTCAAAAAATCTAAAAAGCATTGGATATAACGTTGGAAAAATTGGAGATCGGGATTTATATATGGAGCATTATTAGACCAACGAATTGGAACTGTATTAACCCAAATAGGTCCTTGATTTCCACCAACAGTTGGGTCTGTTGCTGGAATAATATTATATACAAAACGGTCACATAAATCCTCTATAAACTCACGAACTTCAAACCTTCTAAAAACCGCATCACCTCCATTTTCGCTCCTAAATAATATATTATTTGGATCATGGTCGTCATCATTATAACACGCTGTTAAATACGACAGCAACCGATTTGAAGTCATTGCAAACATATTCGGTCTAACATCTCTATAAACTCTGAAAATGCCATTGGGATTTTGGGTTAATTCTCTTATAAATTCATTATTTTGTAATCTGCCATTTACATTATTCAAAATATTTCTTATTTCACCTAAAAATGTTACGTAATCTTGAAAATACTTATATTTATTAACTATAACTTGTATAAAATTAGTTAGTAAATATCTTGTATATTCCATTTTTTTATTATTTGTTTGATCATATAAAATACGATTATGATGATGATTTGGAATATCATTTAGATGTGCTGGTAAAACTGGTGGTGGTATATCTCTAAGTATTTGGGTTATACAATCTGTAAATCGTTTTGTTGCGCGGTCTATGAGATAATTTTGTCGTATATATGTTTGTAAATTGTTTTCTGGAATTTGTTGAACTTGAGCTTCTGCTTGTACACCTTGCGCTTCTGCTTGCGCAACTGCCGGTTGTTGTAACTCTTGTAATCTTGCGTTCACTTGCGGTGTTAAATCTTGTAACTGTGTATTACAGTTAAATATTTGATTACACGTAGGGCATCTACACGCCACTAAATTATTACCTGCAATATTATTACACCACTGATTTATTAAACAATCTCTATGGAATCTATGATGACATGTTGTTATTTCTGATGGAAATAATGCTGGATTATATAATCCTTGATAACAAATTTGACACTCCGGAAGATCTTGACCTTCAACAGCAGGTTGTCCTGTTATATCAAATAATGTTAATGTGTTAATTGGTGGCGCCCACTCCATTTTATATATTATAATACTATTTTATAATATATAAAAAAGTTGAATAATTGTGACTTAACGTCTTCTTCTCTTCTTAGATTTTCTTGTCTTTCTAGTTTTCTTAGATTTTCTTGTCTTTCTTGTTTTCTTAGATCTTCTTGTTTTTCTTGTCTTTCTTTTGCGCCCTCCATCTCTATTATATGGTACAGGAGGAGGGGAATTATCATCGTCAATATCATTATCATTTTCATCATCACCACTATAGTTTTCTTGATCACTATTATTATGTTCATCATTATTACTAATCCAATTAGTAAGCATATTAACAATATTTTGTATTTCTGTACGATCTTGAACTGTTAATCGGAAATTGGTACGCAATATAGAATTTAATGTAGTTCTTATATCTACTGCTTCTTCAAATAATATTCGAGTATGACGATTCTGTCTAGTACGCCATCCATCGTATAATAAATGATCTGCTATTATGTCACTAGCCAAATCTTCATTTCTATTTTGTCTTCTAAGAATTATACGTTGTCCTCGAACTAAAGTATCAAACATATTTCCATATTGTTCATTATTACGAATTTCATTAGTGAAACCTCTTATATCATTCTCATCATCACTATCACTGCTACTATCACTATATAAACTATTATCATCACTACTCATTATTATATACTATATTATATAATAATAATTTTCTAAATTCCAAGTTATTAAATTAAATAATATTATGCGTTTCTAAAAAGTTAAATAATGTAACTTAACGTCTTCTTCTCTTCTTAGATCTTCTTGTTTTTCTTGTCTTTCTTCTCTTATTTGTTTTTCTATTTCTACGTCTTTTAGCGCCGGCAGTTTGGGAAGGATTATACTCATCTCCAAATACTTCATTAAAATGTTGATTAGCGTAATCTCGAATCCTTTGTTCATTTTCTTGACTAAGATTTCTATTAGCATTAGCATAATATCTCTCACTCACAAAATTAACAAAATCATTTATTCTATTTTCTGGTAAAAAATGCTCCGCTGCGTCTCCTCTTTCTCTAAACCATTCTGCGCCATATCTATTTAATAAATCTGTATTTATTAAATCTGGTTGTGGTATATTAAATGGTTCTCTTTGTCGTCTATCATTGGGATCTCGTCTAAGATTATTAGCAGGCCATCCAAAATGTCCTGATCTTCCTATAATAATATCGTAAGTTCCGTCAAGATTTGGGTTTATTATATGCGCAGGAACCCAATTATCATTTTGACGCGCTTGAACATTTTGACCTGGATGATAATCAAATGGTCCGTAATATGGTTGATCCATTATATATATAATTTATCAAATATATTATTTCTAAATTATATATATAATGGCAACTATTATTACAAATGGAAATATACGGCAGTTAGTATCTAATTATATTGATGATAAAAATGCTTTACCAGTTGATTTACAAAATGTTGCTATTGGTGACTGGAATGTATCTAATGTAACTAATATGGACCGATTATTTTGGGATTATGAGACTTTTAATGAACCATTAAATAATTGGGATGTATCTAATGTTACAAGTATGGAACAAATGTTTTGGTTTTGTAGAGCGTTTAATCAACCTTTAAATAACTGGAATGTATCTCGTGTTGAAAATATGAGTGATATGTTTAGAACTTGTAGAAGTTTTAATCAAGATTTAAGTAACTGGAATGTATCTCGTGTTGAAAATATGAGAGCTATGTTTGATGGATGTCGCGCTTTTAATCAAGATTTAAGTAACTGGAATGTATCTCGTGTTAGAGATATGGAAATGATGTTTAGAGGATGTACAATTTTTGATATAAATCCTGGATGGCAAATTAATCACCGAGTCTTTATTCGAAATATGTTTTTTGAAACTCCTTTACAAGGAACAGTTCTAGAACGAGCGCCAGAAGAAGAAGAAGAAGAAGAAGAAGAACCAGCACCACAAGTACCGTTAGCATTTGAAGTTCATAACGCTTTCCCACAATTAAACTTTGACAAATTTATGGATATTATTATAAGAGTTAATAATGGTGCATCTAATTTTAAAGATTCTACATATCCTCTTCAACCTTTAATTACTTATATTAATAGTGATACAAGTACAACATTTGATGATACAGAAAAAACAAGTCTTACAAGTGATTTAAATGGAGAAATTAAAAGACTTTTAAATATGTATTTATTAACACACCCAGAAACTAAAGGTATTGTAATGGAACTGATACAATTTGTTATGTCTCAAGATCCAGATTATAAAGATCCTTATATAAGATTTTTAACTTTTGATTGTATGAATGCGTATGGACCTGGACGCACTAGTTGTACTAAAGGTGTTTTTGAACGTGTTTTTTTAATTAATAAATCTGTTTTAATACCTTTGTGTAGCGATGACACATCTTCATCAGCATCTTCGTCATCAGCTTCAGAAAGCACTTGTAAGCCAGTATATAGAGAATTATTGGGTTGTTTTTATCCAGATTTGGATCTTAATGAACTTTTTCGTCAATGGTACAATATTAATAATTTGGAAGAAGGATCAACAAGTCCATTAGCAGATGCTAGTGAAGAAGAGAGAAAAGAAAATTTCAGAAGCTTTATTTTAAGTAAAGTATCACGAGCAGATCCTACAGCAATAAATAAATTTATTGAGACAAATGAAAATACATTTAAAACATTGTTAATTGGAGGTAGAAGAAAGAGAAGAAATCGAAAAACTAAAAGAAAATCTTTTAATAAAAGCAAAAGAAAATCTTTAAGAAAAGGCAAAAGAAAAACTTTAAGAAAAGGTAAAAGAAAAACTAAAAAAAGATATTAAATTATATATATTTCTCATTATATATATAATGGGAAATAGTAGTAGCAATATTAATGTTTTTAGTAGAAATATTAATAATAGTAATATTAATAGATTAGTTATACAATATGTTGAAGATAGAAATAATCTGCCATCATGGTTACGGGGTATACCTATTGGTGACTGGGATGTATCTCGTGTAACAAATATGTATGCTCTATTTGCAAATTTAAACACTTTTAATGAACCATTGAATAATTGGAATGTATCTAATGTTACAACTATGTATCATATGTTTAATGGATGTACAAATTTTAATCAACCTTTGGATAACTGGAATGTGTCTAATGTTACAGATATGTTTGCTATGTTTTCTAGATGTACACATTTTAATCAACCTTTGAATAACTGGAATGTATCTAATGTTACAGAAATGTCAGGTATGTTTAGAAACTGTACAAATTTTAATCAACCTTTAAATGGGTGGAATGTATCTAATGTTATAGAAATGGAAAGAATGTTTCAAGGTTGTACAAGTTTTAATCAAGATTTAAGTAACTGGAATATAAATAGCGTTAGAAATGTAACCGATATGTTTAGAGGTTGTTTAAATTTTAATATAAATCCTAATTGGCAATTACATCGGTCTGCTCGTGGTTCTGCAAGTATGTTTGATAATACTCCTTTACAAGAAGGACGACGACAACAAGAACAACCACAACAACAACCACGACGCGGAGTAGCATTTGAAATTCACAATGCTTTTCCAGAGTTAAACTTTAAGAAATTTATGACTATTATTACGAGAGATAATAATGGTGCGTCTAATTTTAAAGATTCTACATATCCTCTTCAACCCTTAATTACTTATATTAATACTGATACAAGTACAACATTTGATGATACAGAAAAAACAGGTCTTACAAGTGATTTAAATGGTGAAATTAAAACACGTTTAAATTCGTATTTATCAGGACATCCTGAAACTATAAGTAATGTAACGGAAATGGTTCAATTTGTTATGTCTCAAGGACCAGATTATAAAGATCCTTATATAAGGTTTTTAACTTATGATTGTATGAATGCGTATGGACCTGGAGGTACTAGTTGTACCAAAGGAGTTTTTGAACGCGTATTTTTAATAAATAAATCTGTTTTAATACCTTTGTGTAGTGATGACGCAAGTTCTTCAGCATCTTCGTCAGAAAGCACTTGTAAACCAGTATATAGAGAATTATTGGGTTGTTTTTATCCCGATATGGATCTTAATGCGATTTTTGGTGAATGGTATGCTATTAATAATTTAGAAGAAGGGTCAACAAGTCCATTAGCAAATGCTAGTGAAGAAGAGAGAAAAGAAAATTTCAGAATATTTGTTTTAAGTAAAGTACCGCGAGCAGATCCTACAGCAATAAATAATTATATTCAGAAAAATGAAAATACATTTAAAACATTGTTAATTGGAGGCAGAAGAAAGAGAAGAAATCGAAAAACAAAAAGAAAAACTTTAAGAAAAGACAAAAGAAAAACTAAAAAAAGATATTAAATTATATATTTTTGCCATTATATATATATATATATATAAAATGGCAAATGTTATTACAGATGGTAATATAAGAGATTTAGTTAGAGATTATATTAATAATAGAAATAATTTGCCAGCGTGGTTACAAGGCATTGCTATTGGTGACTGGGATGTATCTCGTGTAACAAATATGACTCTGTTATTTAGAGGTTTTACAACTTTTAATGAACCATTGACTAATTGGGATGTATCTAATGTTAGAATTATGCTCAATATGTTTGATGGATGTACAAGTTTTAATCAACCTTTAAATAACTGGAATGTATCTAATGTTACAAATATGAGTGGTATGTTTATTTTATGTACGAGTTTTAATCAACCTTTGGATAATTGGGATGTTTCTAATGTTACAACTATGAATACTACTTTTGCTAGATGTACAAGTTTCAATCAACCTTTGGATAATTGGAATGTATCTCGTGTGACAAATATTGCAGGTATGTTTGATGGTTGTACAAGTTTTAATCAACCTTTAAATAGTTGGAATGTATCCAATGTTGAATCTATGAGCACAATGTTTATAAATTGTACCAGTTTTAATCAACCTTTGGATAACTGGAATGTATCTCGTGTGAGAAATATGATTAGTATGTTTAATGGGTGTGTTGCTTTTAATCAAGATTTAAGTCGCTGGAATGTATCTAATTTGAGAAGTATGGTGCATATGTTTAGAGGCTGTACAAGTTTAACTATAAATCCTGGTTGGCAAATTAATCAAGAAACACTAACTAGTGGAATGTTTTTAGAAACTCCTTTACAAGGAACAGTTCTACAAATAGGACCACAACAATTACCCCAACCACAACAATTACCACCACAACCACAATTACCACGAGGAGTAGCATATGAAATTCATAATGCTTTTCCAGAATTAAACTTTGACAATTTTATGACTATTGTTAGAAGAGATAATAATAGTGCGTCTAATTTTAAAGATCCTACATATCCTCTTCAACCTTTAATTAATTATATTAATACTGATACAAATACAACAATAGTTGATACAGTACTTCAAAGAACTGGAGAAAGAATTCTAGAAAAAACTAATACTATAAGTGATTTAAATGGAGAAATTAAAAGACGTTTAAATGCGTATTTATCAGAACATCCTGAAAGTAGAGATAATGTAATGGAAATGATTCAATTTGTTATGTCTCAAGGTGTAGATTATAAAGATCCTTATATAAGATTTTTAGTTTCTGATTGTATTAATGCATATGGACCTAGACAGCTTAGTTGTACCAAAGGAGTTTTTGAACGTGTTTTTTTAACAAATAAATCTGTTTTATTATCTTTATGTAGTGATGATACATCTTCATCAGCATCTTCTTCAGCAAGCAGTTGTAAGCCAGTGTATAGAGAATTATTAGGTTGTTTTTATCCCGTTGTGGATCTTGATGCACTTTTTCATGAATGGTATGAAATTAATAATATGGAAGAAGGATCAACAAGTCCATTAGCAAATGCTAGTGAAGAAGAGAGAAAAGAAAATTTCAGAAGATTTGTTTTAAGTAAAGCAGAGCGAGCAGATCCTACAGCAATAAATAAATTTATTTCTAAATATGAAGATATATTCAAAACATTGATAACCGGAGGTAGAAGAAAGCGAAGAACTAGAAAAACTAAAAGAAAATCTTTGAATAAAAGCAAAAGAAAAACTTTAAGAAAATGTAAAAGAAAAACTAAAAAAAGATATTAAATTATATATATTTCTCATTATATATATAATATGTTGGTTGGTATTGTTAG
>Ga0255212_1000024_pt1 | contig 87847 bp, 87 predicted proteins | sample Miss_Yuk_RepC_8d_FD_188425 | JGI IMG/M metagenome (GOLD analysis project Ga0255212, IMG submission 188425) | Freshwater microbial communities from Mississippi River, Louisiana, United States - Miss_Yuk_RepC_8d | ecosystem: Environmental > Aquatic > Freshwater > River | place: USA: Louisiana...
TTATCGCGCCAGTCTGCGCCAGACTCTTGCGGTCGCGCAGACTGGCACTTGCACACAGGCCCACACATGACTAGTTTAACCCAAGGACTCTACTTCCACCCGGCGACACAAAGGGGAGCAGGTCACGAGATATAAGCCCCTTCGGCTGATTTATACGAATCCGAGCTGCTGATATAGGTCCAGCTACCGGGTGCTAGGCCAGCTTTAGAGGTGGGGCGGTTGAGCGGGGTGTTCAGGCCCAGCGTATACCACAGGCCTTTATACGCCCCGCGCACGTTCTGGCTGAAGAGCAGCACATTATCCATCAGCTCATTAGTGGCGCGTTTTTGCCGAACTGTGCCTGTCGCTATGAATATAGCGGCAACGACCAGCCCGATCACGGTCAGGACGATAGCAACTTCAATCAGCGAAAAACCGCGACGGTTAGGCAGTAGGGGGATTGGCATACGTCATGTCTCTCTCTTGTCGCCCCCAGCAGTTTTTTTATTATTGGAGAAAATATAGCGGGTCCTGCCGCACTAATCCAGTGTCTGTTCGGGTTATCAGACGTCAGTATGTAATTGACCCTCGGTCAGTTTGTAAATGCGGCTGTCTGCAAACAGGGCGGCTTGCGCGGGTTGGTGGGTAATCAGCAGCACGGTTTTACCGCGTGCGCGCATGGCGAGTGTTTGCATGACTTGGGTGGCGGTTGCGGTATCCAACCCTTCAGTAGGTTCGTCCAGCAGCCAGATCGGCGCGTCGCGCAGAATGATTTGCGCAAGGGCCAGACGGCGGGCCTGCCCACCAGAGAATTGGGTGCCGCTGTCACCCACCCAGCTGTCCAGCCCGTCCGGCAGCGTGCGGATAAAGCTATCAAGGCCAGCGTCCTGCAGCGCCTGCCACATCTGGGTATCATCGGCATGCGAGCGGGCGAGCAGTAAGTTATCGCGCACGGTGCCAGCCAGTAGCGCGGTCTTTTGCGAGAGGTAGCCAAGGCGGCTGCGCCACAGATCTCCCTCAATGTTCTGCAGGTCAGTGTTTCCTACTTGGATGTGGCCAGCTTGGGGCTGCCAGAACTTCAGCAGCAGATTGATGAGGCTGGATTTACCCGCCCCGCTCGCCCCGTAAATAACCACATGATCACCCGGCGCCAGTGTGAGGTTGATGCCGGTCAGTATGGGCCGCGCCGCCTCATAGCCAAACTGCACATTGCTAAAGCGGATGGTCAGATCATCCGGTAGTGCAGCGCTATTGGCAGGCTCGGCAAATTGGGGCTGTGTATCGCTCAGCGCAAAGATGCGCGTGCTGGCCGCGCGCAGGCCGGGCAGACTGAGCAGCGCTTGCGTGCAGCCGGGCATCAATTCCAGTAGCGCTACAGCCAGGAGCAGGATCAGCAATATTATATGGGCGCCCAAGGCCTGCGGTAAGGTGGCCAGTAACAGGATGAGGATCAGCAGACCGGTCAGACTGGCGAGGGCTTGCAGGCCGGCGCGTAAGCGCAGCGCATGTAATTGCAGGCGGTTCAGCTGCGCGCTGCTGGCGCTTAAGCGGTGCAGCTGGGTATAGGCTGCCTCGGCAGCGAGCAGGTCAGCCAGACCTTCGCAGCCATCAAGCGTGTGGCTGCGCAACTCACCGAGCTGGGCGGGCAGTAACTCAAGCGCGGGCGACAGGCGGCGCAGATACAGCGCGGATAAACCCATAAAGCCAATCAGGATGAGGCCAATATAAAGCGTGGTGTGCGGAGCAATCGGCCAAAGCAGGAACAGGCCAAGACCTGCGCCCAGTGCAGCCAGCGTAAGGGGCAGCAGCAGACGCAGATAAAAACCGTCCAGCGCTTCAATATCGTTGAGCAGGCGGCTGAGAACATCCCCCGCGCGCTGATAACCAAGCTGCGCTGGCGCAAGCGGAACTAAACGGCCAAACACCCATAGTCGCAAACGGGCCAGCACGCGGAAGGTGGCGGTGTGGGTGGCCAGCCGCTCAATATAGCGCAGCAGGGGGCGAGCCAGACCGCTGGCGCGCAGCCACCAGAGCAGCGCGCCGCCCAGCAGCAGGCTTTGGCCAGCACTGCTCATCAGCAGCAATTGGCTGAGCAGCGCAAGCAAGGCGAGGGACAGGCCGAGCAACAACCAGATGGCCTGTGCGCGGAAGAGGTTGAGTAGCCGCATGAAATTACGCATGAGCCACCTCGCGGATCATAACAATGCGCTCGGCCATTTTCAGGGCCTGCGCATCATGCGTGACCATAACAACCGTGCGTGACTGTGCCAGTGCCTTGATGGTGGTGAGCAGGTCTTGCGCCGTTTCGCTATCCAGCCCGGCGGTCGGTTCATCCAGCAGCAACACCGGCGCGTTACGCAAAAACGCACGGGCGAGCGCCACACGCTGGGCTTGCCCGCCAGACAGGCCAAAGCCGTGGGCGCCAATCATGGTATCAAGGCCGTGCGGCAGACTATCAATGAGCGTGTCGAGCCGGGCAGCGCGGGCGGCGGCCATGATGGACTCGCGACTGGCACCGTCTTGTCCAAGGGCAATATTCTCGGCCAGCGTGGCGTGGAATAAACGGGTGCGCTGGCCCACCCAGGCAAAAGCCTGCGCGCGCTGGGTGGGGTCAAGCGTGCTTAACGCATGCTGCGCCAGGGCAATGGCCCCTTGCTGCGGCTGAATAAAGCCAATCAGCAGATGAAGAATGGTGCTTTTGCCCGCGCCGCTCGGGCCGGTGAGGGCAACAAACTCGCCGCCTTCAATACGCAGGGAGTAATCCTGCAAGGCTGGTTTATGACGGCCGGGATAAGTGTAGCTGACCTTCATCAGCTCAAGGCTGGGCTTGTTGATGGGTTGCGGCAGTACGCGCAGGCCCCCGGTTTCCTGATGCGGGGAGGTGGCAAGCCAGCCCATCAGCTCACTGCCAGCCGTGAGGGCGCTGGCGCGGTCGTGGTACGCAGCCATCAAGGCACGCAGCGGCGCAAAAAACTCTAATGTAAGGAGCAGAGCAGGCAGTGCAATGTGTAGCGAAACCTGCTGATGCACCAGCTGCACCGCCATGATGATGAAGCAGAGTGTGACCACCACATCCATCACGCTGGCGTTGAGAAAGGCCAGACGCAGTACACGCATGGTGCGTGCGCGGAAGTCGTCAGCGACCTGAGCGAGGTGAGCCTGTTCACGCGTGCTGGCGGCAAAGGTGCGCAGCAAGGTGAGGTTACGCAGGCGATCGGCAAACAGGCTGCCCATGCGGGTGAGGGCCACAAACTGCGCTCGGCTGGCCTTGGCTGTCATAATGCCAAAAACGGCCATCAACACCGGTAGTAGAATAACGCCCACCAGCAGCACCCAGATATGCCAGCCAATCAAGGCGGCCAGCAGTGTGGCGCTCACGGCGGGGCCAAAAATCGCCGCTGCAATGAGGGGCAGATAACGCGCGGCATAGGCATCGCACGCTTCAACTTTTTCCATCAGCAGGGTGGTCAGCTCGCCGCTGGTATGCTGGCCCAGTACAATCGGCCCGCGCAGCATGAAGGCGCGAAAGAGATTATGGCGCAAGGTTGCGCGTAGTGCAGCGCCAGCTTTGCCGCCGTTCCAGTCGGTCAGCCAGCTCATCAGGGCGCGGGCAAGGCCAAGGCCCAGCAGCATGAGCAGCGGCCCGGTGAGTAAGTCAGGATCAGCTGCGGCGTCCAGCACCAGCGCTATCGTACCACCCAGCGTATAGGCAAGCGCAGCAGAGAATGCAGCTGCCGCGGCACTGCCCAATAACGCTGTCAGCAGATAAGTGCGGCCCGCGCGTAGCGAGGTGCGCCAGAGAAAGGCGTTGGCCTTGGGCGTGGGCGCGGCGTCATCGTTAGCGGGGGGCGGGTGAGACATATGGCAGGAATGTGGCGAAATTGACTACAGATTTTCTAACACTTGCAAATGCTTAGCGGCTTCCTATGTAATGAGCAAGCGGCAAAGGAGGCCGTGCTACATGATGACGCTACGCCGCGCCGATGATCGGGGTCAGGTGGATATGGGATGGCTGAAAAGTCAGCATACTTTCTCGTTTGGCGAGTATTACGACCCGCGCCATATGCATTTTCGCGCGCTGCGTGTGATCAATGACGACATCATTGACGGCAGCACCGGCTTTGGCATGCATCCGCACCGTGACATGGAAATTGTCACCGTGGTGCTGGATGGCGCTGTCAAACACCGGGATTCTATGGGCAATGAGGCGGTTATTCGCCCCGGCGAAGTGCAGCGCATGAGTGCAGGCACCGGCATTTTGCACAGCGAATATAATGCTTCGCCTACCGACCCGCTGCATTTGCTGCAAATCTGGCTGCTGCCCAAAGAGAAAGGCATTGAGCCGGGTTATGAACAAAAGATGTTCGATCTAACCCAGCCCGGCCTTTACCATCTGGCATCCGGCAGCGGTGCCGCTGGGGCGGTGGCCATCCATCAGGATACCGAGCTGTACCGCCTGCGGCTGGAGGGCAATGCCCATACGCATACCTTTGCGCCTGACCGGCATATGTGGGTGCAGGTCATCACCGGCCCGCTGCAGGTGGGCGATGTGGTGCTGCAGGCGGGGGATGGTCTGGCCATGAGCCGTGAAAACAGTGTGACCTTTGCCGCGCAAGGAAGTGCTGATGCGTTACTGTTTGATCTGGCTTAGTTGGGTTTATCCAGCTTGGCTTCGGCGGCAATCCAGAAATCGGTAGCCACATCGCGGCCATAAAGCCGGTGCAGGGCGGCTAGTCCGGTGGGTGAGGTGACGTTGATCTCGGTCAGATAATCGCCAATCACGTCAATTCCGACAAAGAACAACCCCAGCTGTTGCAGGCGGGGCTTTAGCGCCGTGCAGATGGCCTGCTCGCGTGCGGTCAGCGTTGCGGCCTGCGCGGTTGAGCCGTGGCGCCCATTGGCGCGCGCCTCGCCATCAGCTGGAATGCGGGCATATACACCAGCGACTTCGCCATCGATCAGGATGATGCGGCGATCACCCGCGCGTACCTGCGGCAGGTAAAGTTGGGCAATCAGTGGTTCGGGGCCGTGGGCCAGCATGGTCTCAACCACGGTGCTATAATTCTCATCCTGCTCAGTCAGGTGAAACACGCCGTGCCCGGCATGGCCAAACAGCGGCTTGAGGATAATGTCACGGTGCGTGTCACGAAAGCGGGCCAGCGCCGCACGGTCACGCGTGATCAGGGTGGGGGGCAGAAAATCCGGGAATTCCTGCACCAGCAGTTTTTCCGGCGCATTGCGCACACCAGCCGGGTGATTGAGGATCAGCACGCGGTCTGCCACCAGCTCCAGCAGATGCGTGCTGGCAATATAGCCCATATCGTAGGGCGGGTCTTGCCGCAGAAGAATGATATCTACCGTGCCTAAATCCAGCTGTTGCGCCTCGCCAAGTGTATGGGTGGCGGCGGGCAGGGCCAGCCCGGAGAGCTGGCGCGCTGTGGCGCTGAGCAGGCCGGGCTGATAGCTCACCTGCTGCGGCTCAAAAACATAGACCTGATGGCCACGCGCCAGCGCGGCTTGCGCCAGCCGTAGTGTGCTGTCGGTCATGAAGTTCAGCCGGGTCAGCGCATCCATCTGAATGGCGATGGTCAGCGATCTGGCCGCGCGCTGGCTCATGCGTCAGGCTCCAGCGCTGGCGGTTAAAGCGCGCAGCTGTTCAACCAGCTGGGCGGTTTGATGGCGGGCTGGTTCATCCGACGACAGGGTCAGGTAATTCTCCAGTGCAATCAAGGCGCGGTGTTCATCGCCCAGGCGCGTCAGGGTCAGGCCAAATTCACGCCAGAGCGGTGCATGGTCAGGCGCCAGCAGCAACATGCTTTCCAGAATGTCGGCGGCAGATTCATCCATGCCCGCGCGGGTAAAGCGCAGCTTGAGGTTATTTTGTAAACGCAGCAGCACATCGCGGTTGCTGACCGGCAGGGTATAGTCCGGCCGCAATTCGGCCTGCGGGCCCATCTTCTGTTTGAGAATTTCGCGCATGCGCGGCACCGCAACGATCTCGCCGCGATCAAACGGGTCGATGATGACGCGGCGGCCGTTAAACTCAATGCGCACCAGAAAATGCTCAGGGAAACTCAGGCCCACAGCATTCCAGCCATTGGCGCGGGCAGCGGCAATGTAAAGCACGCCTAACGCTACCGGTAGGCCGCGCCGCCGTTCCATCACCTTGATGAGGTTGGCATTGTCCGGGCTGTCGTAGCTGGCTTCATCCCCCTCATAGCGGTGACGGATGGCAATAATCTCGCGCAGGCATTGCGCCACCTGTTCCACGCGCTGGGGGCGCAGATTGCGGGCAAAGTCGGCCACTTCCGCGCTCAGGCGGTCGAGATGGTCGCGGTAGATGCTGACATCACGTTGCGGTAAACGCAGCGCGGCAAAAGCCAGCGCGGCGGCGCCAACATCAATCAGGTCGTCGGGCACTTCCGACCAGGCGCGCAATTCTTCCTGGGCCTGGTTGCGGGTAGGAAGGCTTACAACAAGAGTCATCCGTTCAGTCCTGCTGCCGGGGCAGCGCAAAGAAGGTTTCAACAGAGTCTATCCCGGAAATGTGTTCAGCTAAATAGCGAACTCGCCGCGACTCGGATTCGCTGCGCGATTCGCCGATTATGTACATAACCCCGCCACGCGTGATCATGTCATAATTGATGGCTGAGACGTCGCGGTCGAATATCAGCGTACCGCGCAGTTGGGCGCTTGCCGAGTCGTCCGCCAGCTTTTGGGTCCAGGACAGGTCGTCACCAACCGTCAGGCGGTTGAGAACGGCGCGCTTTGTGACACGATCCGCCAGAATCGTGGCATGCTCTTTCTGCATAGGTGTATTGACGCGGCCCACCATGACGATGCGTCCATTGCTGATGAGAAAGCTCACGCGCTGATAAAGCGTGAGGGAGTCTTTGAAAAACGCATCATTGAGCAGCAGGCGCAGGTTGTAGTCGGAGGTTGCGCCCTCCAGCCCGCGCTCCTGCATGGCGGCGGTGCCAACACCAGCCCCTGCGCCCATGACAAAATCACGCGGCGTGCAGCCGGTCAGCGCCAGCAGCAGAATTACAGCGGACGCACGCCAACGCGGCATGTTTTGCCATCCTGTACCGCTACGGTGATGCTGACGCGCTGGCCGTTCCAGCTGGTGCGAATTGAATTGCCAGAGGCAATGCGCTGGCTGTCCAGCCCGTTACCGGCCACCACGCAATATTGGCCGTTGCTGCGGCGGCTGACCGCAACCAGCCGGATCTGATGGCCGCTATCAATGGTCTGCTCGCTGCCGACGCTCAAGGTTACATTCACGCCAGCGTTTAAAGAGCTACTCGGCGCCGGGGCGGCGGGCGCGCTGGTCATAACAGCTGCCTCTGCTGGTTCGGCCGCTGGTATTTGCGCTGGTAATTGCGCTGGGGTGGTCTGCGTTGTGGTGCGCGGGGCAGGCGGCGTTGGCTTGCTCTCCGGCTTGGGCGGAAAATTGTGCGGCCAAACAGCGGGCGGTACCGGGCTTTGCGGCAGCGGCTCTGCCACCGGCGATGAAGCTGCTTCTACCGGGGCCGCAGCGATAGGCGCGGCGCTGGCGGCGCTGCGTTTGCTGGCAGGCGGTGCTTTGGGCAGGGCGGGCCAGCCGCGCGGAATAACCAGCGGTTTATTGGCTGCGTCAGGCGCGGTGGGGGTGGTGGCTACAGTAGCTGGTGTTGCCTGTGCTGTTGTTGGTGCTATTGGCGCTGCTGCCCCGCCTGCTTGGCGGCGCAGGCGGTTGAGCTCGGACTGGCAGGTGGACAGGCGGCTGTCCAGCTCATCCCGCTCGCCCAAGCGGGCATTGCGCCCGGCGGCACAACCGGCCACTTGCGTGGTTTGGCTGCTGATCTGGGTTTGTAAAACCGCGACCTGCTGGGCCAGTGGCCGGGCTGACCAGAAGTAAACCGCAAACGCGCCCAGACAGATGCCAATAATCAGCGAGGAGACAAAAACCGGCAACTCCCGCCCGCCGTCGGCAGTGGATGATGAGTAGGAGTAGTGGCGGGGTCTATGACGGCGCATTCCAGGCATCAGGCAAGTGACGTGGCCAACCCCAACGGTTAACCAACATGGCATCGAATCGAATGTCATGCTGGCCTAATTCTGGCCGTTTCGCCAGCATAAAGCGCATGGCCTGTGCCAGCCGGTTCTGTTGGCGCGGGGCAATGGCCAGCGCCGCGCTGGCATGGTCGGCCCGCTGCTTGACTTCGATCACGGCCAGCACATTGCCGCGCCGGGCCAACAGGTCAATTTCGCCCAGTGGCGTTTTCAGGCGGCGGGCCAGAATGGTATAGCCTTTGAGTTGCAGCCACAGGGCGGCCAGCTGTTCGGCGCGGTGGCCGCGCTGCTCAGCCTGTTGCCGTCGGGTGGCTTTGCGCATCAGCGGTCCTTTTGCGTAAGCGCTACGGCGCGGGCATATACTTCCCGCTTGGGCCAGCCGCTTTGCGCGGTGACAATGGCGGTGGCATCACGCAGGCTGGCATTGGCCAAGGCGCTGTGCAGGGCAGCGTCAATCTTGTCGGCGCTCCATTGCTCAACCGCGCCGGGCGGGGCGATCAGCACCACCATCTCACCGCGCGGCTCGTGATGTTTGAAGTGCAGCAGCAGATCTTCGGCACTGCCGCGCAGGACTTCCTCATGCAGCTTGGTCAGCTCACGCACTACGGCGACCGCGCGGCCTTCCATCAGGGCCAGCACATCTTCCAGCAGATCCACCACGCGGTTGGGGCTTTCGTAAAAGATCAGCGTGGCCGGGATTTTGGCCAGTTCCGCCAGCTCCTGCCGGCGCTGGGCGCCTTTGGCCGGTAGAAATCCCGCAAAGCAGAAGCGCTCACTGGGCAGGCCCGCCAGCGAGAGCGCGCTTAAAACAGCATTGGCGCCCGGAATAACCGTGACATACAGCCCTTTGGTCTGCAGGGTGGTCACCAGCGGCGCGCCGGGGTCGGAGATCAGTGGCATGCCGGCATCGCTCACCAGCGCTACAATCTGCCCGGCGCGAATGGCCTGTTCCAGTTCAGGCACGCGTTCCAGCTGGTTATGCTCATGGCAGCTGATCAGCTTGCCGGTCAGGCCATAGACCTCACATAATTTGCGGGTGACGCGGGTATCTTCACACAAAATCACGTGCGCCGCGCGCAAAACCTCCAGCGCGCGTAAGGTAATATCACCCAGATTGCCAATGGGCGTGGCCACCAGATACAAACCGGGCTTGAGTTTGTGGGCCGTGTGTTTACTTTCTGCGCCCGCCTCGTTAGTTTGGGGAGCAGAATTTGGAACGTCAACCGGCGGAACTGCCTGAGGCGTAGAAGATGGAGTTTGGCGTGCGCACATATCTTAAGCAAATGTCCTTGATGGTTTTGCTTACCTTGGCTGGCTGCGCGCCAACCGTCAATTCACAAAGCGGCCCGGTGGGTCAGCAATCTGCACGTCAGCCTGCACCAACCGCGCCCGCCCCGGCACCGGTTCAGCCCGCGGCCGATGCAAAGGTGCGTGTGGCGCTGCTACTGCCCATGTCTGGCCCACAGGCCGAGCTGGGACAAAATCTGTTCAACGCTGCGCAGTTAGCTTTGTATGATCTGGCTGCGCCGGATTTTGCGCTATTGCCGGAAGATACCGCCAGCACGCCCGAAGGCGCGCAGGCCGCGCTGCAGCAAGCCTTTAACGATGGCGCGCAGCTCATTATCGGCCCGGTGTTCAGTGCCGAGGTGCAGGCCATTACGCAAGAGGCGCGCAGCCGCGCGGTGCCGGTGCTGGCGCTGTCCAACAACAATACCTTGGCGCGCGATGGTGTTTATGTGTTGGGCCAAACGCCGGACGATCAGGTTGATCGGGTCTTGAACTATGCCAAGTCACGCGGCCTGAACCGCATTGCCGCCATTATTCCCACCACCGCTTACGGTACAGCGGTTGAGGCAGCTTTGCGCCAAAGCGTGCAGGATAATGGCCTGTCGCTGGTGCATATTGAGCGCGCCGCGCCGAGTAATGACCCCGGCGTGATTGCAGCTGGCGTTGCCGCTACGCTCAACACCTCAGGCGGGGCTGATGCCATTTTGCTGCCGGATAGTGGCAACCGCCTGATTGCGTTGGCAACGGCGCTGCGTAACGCGGGTATTACCAGCCGTCTGCTCGGGACTGCGACATGGGACGCTAATCAGGCGTCGGCCAATCCGGCACTGGCGGGCGGTTGGTATGCGGCGGTGGGGGCTGAGCAGCGCGCTATTTTCAGCAATCGCTATCAGCAGACTTTTGGCGCGGCGCCCGCGCCCATTGCGACGCTGGTTTATGATGCGACGGCGGTGGCCGCCGTTCTGGCCAAGTCGCCCGAGCATTATAGCCGCGCAGCACTGCTAAGCCCGACCGGCTTTAGCGGGGTCGATGGGTTATTCCGCTTGAACAGCGACGGCACCACCTCGCGCGGGCTGGCCGTCTATGAGCTGACCAATGCCGGTGTGCGCGTGCTCGATGCAGCGCCAGCCAAATTCGCGGAAGCGATGAATTAAGTTTTTTATCAGTTTGTGTTGGCAGTACAGCTAAAGCCTGCCCGTCACCACACGACCATCACCATTTGCTTTGGCGGCGCCAGTTTTCCACGGTCTGGATGAGGGCTTCGGGATTGTCCTCGCCCACTTTCCAGGCGGTGGCAAAGTCGGCCGTATCCGAGCGCGGGCGGCGGTCGGGCGGCAGGTCGTCCAGCTTGACGCGCATGGGCATTTCCACGCCTTCACCCACCACCACGCATTCCTGCGTGCGCAAGGTGGGCAGGATCTTGAGGAACCCGTCCGAGCCTTCCGGCATGGCGTGCTTGATGAAGGTCTGGTCTTTATCGTTGCTCATGCGCAGCGCAAAGATGGTGCCGCACTGGGAGAGAATGCTTTCGGAAATTTCTGATGGGCGCTGCGTGATCAGGCCGAGAGAAATACCGTATTTACGACCTTCCTTGGCAATGGCGGCCAGCGCTTTGCGGGTGGGGCCAAAGGCAATGGCATCGTCCTTGGGCACATAGCGGTGCGCTTCTTCGCACATCAGCAGGACCGGGGCTTGGCGCGGATCTTCCGCCCAGACGCCGGTAGCAAAGATGGTACGGCAGACGAAGGAGATCACCACGTCCGACACTTCGCCGGGCACACCTGCCATGTTGAGAATGGTCATGGGTTTGCCGTTGACCGGGCGGCGCAGAATGCGCTGCAGAACCTGCACCATATTGTCAGTAATCGAGATGCCCTGGAACATGAAGGAATAGCGGCTGTCATTGCGCAGGGAGTCGATGCGGGTGAGCAGACGCAAATAGGGCTGGGCGCCTTCCGGCTTTTCCAGACGGCCCATCGCTTCTTCAATCATCTTGTAGCATTGCTGAATGCGGTAGGGTGTGGGGGTGTCCACATTGGGCACAAATTTGGCGTTTTCGCCTAAGTACTGGCGGCGTGCTTCGGTAATGGCGTCCTTGATGATCAGGCGCTCGGCGTCGCTGGTATTGGTGTTTTTGGAACAGAAAATCTCGCACATTTCCTCATGGTTCATGAACCAGTAGGGCAGTTTGAGCGAATCCTGATTGATGACTTCGGCCATGTCGCCAAAGGCAGCGCTATATTCGTTGTGCGGGTCGACCAGCACAATGTGGCCGCGCGGCAGATTATCAAGAATGGCCGACAGGATCAGCACAACCGTACTGGACTTACCAGAACCGGTGGTACCCAGAATGGAGAAGTGCTTACCCAGCATTTCGTTGATCTTCACATAAGCGGGCACAGCTGTGTTTTGATAGAGCATACCCACGCGTACGGACGGGCGATTGGGGCGGGCATAAATACGGCCAATTTCATCCGGCTCGGCCAGTGCAATGGGCGAGCCTAAAACCGGATAGACCGAAACACCGCGCTGAAAGCGCCATTCATCGGGCGTGCGGCCGGGTAGCATTTCGCCCAGCAGGTCAATCTTGGCGGCGGCTTCAAAACCATATTCGCTGGGGGTCACATTCTGGCGCAGTTCAAGCTCGCTGATGGTGCCATACACCACGGAACCGGGCGTTTCTACCCGCACCAGACTGCCCATGCGCGGCACACGGCTCATGTCCGATGTGGGGCTAATACCCGACGGCACCAGCACCACGCCTTCAACGACGTGTCCGCTTACATGTACGATGTTCCCAATGGCTTCTGTCACAATTCACCTCTTGCCCACCCCTGCACTTTGCCTGCAGGGGGTGACAATTTGGTTAATTTTCTGCTTGAGGTCGGGCGGACCACACGCCACAAGTAAGAGATGAGCCAGGATATCGTCGCTAGCCCTTGCATTAATATATGTCAGTTGTCAGCTGACGGATTGGTGTGCGTGGGATGTGGCCGGACCCGTGAGGAAATCGCAGATTGGCTGCAGGCCAGCGCTGCCCAGCGCCGCGAAATTGTGCAAATGGCAGCCGCGCGCAAGGCTGGTTATGCAGCGCGCAAATAGTTAATACTGATTAAATTCTTGACTTTCAGTAAGAATTTGGTAATAATTTCAACCAATCTGCCACGGTTTGAAATTTTACCTGGCTGCCATCTGTGCAGGCGCTTCGCATATCCGGCGAAGCAAGGGTAAACTTCCAACGGCAACCAATTTAAGCCGGTTTATTCGGCAAAAGGTGGATTTGATGGTGCGAAGCTGGGTAGAAAGCCGACGCCGAGGTCTTGAGGACCCGCTGACGAACCTGACGGCTTCGGCTGCAGTGGCTGCGCCGGTTTCTGTATCTGGGTCTGCATCGCCAGCAGCAGCGCATCCGGCCCAATCGCCTTATCAGAATAATGCGCAGTCTCATTATCCGGCTCATCAGGCCGCAACGCCGGCGCTTGCCCCGCAGGCGGCTGTGCCGGCCCAGCCCCGGTTAGCGCCGCGCGCGCAAGCGCTGGTCAGCGTTATTCGCGGCATTGGTGCGCCGCTGCAGTCAGCCGTGAGTGAAGTGGCGGCGGGTCTGCGTGATCGCGGCCAGCCCATTACCCAGACAGATGAAGCGCGGGCCTATGCTCAGCTGGTGCAGCAAGTGGTTTCCATCGGCCGCACCACCTCATCCACACTTGAAATCGGCCGTGATGCTATTGCCCGCTGGAATGGCGAGCCCCTGCGCTGGAGTGTGATGGAAGCGATCAGCGATATTGCTGGCGCGCATTTCCGGGCCACCGGGCTGCTGCAGCCCAGCGGCATTGTGGGTCAGATTGTGGCAGCAGTGGTGCAGATCGCCATTGATGGTGCCCGCCGTGAAGACATGATGCCCGGCTTGGGCAATGCCACGCAGGCCCGCTTAGGCCTTGATATGCTCAAGGCCACCCCGCCGGTGGTGCATGCCATTACCCGTTTTGCTTTTGGCCGCAACCCGCTGGTGCTGGTCACAGAAGTGGCTTGGGAGCTGCAATACAAGGCAGTTGAATGTACGCGCCGCCTGCTTGCGGCTGGCTCCACACTTGATGAGTGGCATGCTGTGTATGGCGCCTTTATCGTATCGGCCGGTCAGCTCTATGCTGAATCTCATTTTGCCGAGGCTGAGCGCCTGTCGCGTCTGCCGCAGCATGAGCGTAACGCCATGGGCGCTGGCGAGCTGTCGATGACCGCTGTTTGGGATGCGTTTGACCGTAAGGTTGACCTGCTCGCCAATTTTGCCGGTTATATGGCCGTACCAGCAGAGAGCGGCACGGCGTCAGCCCATGCGGCTGCGCCCGCCCGCATTACGTCGTCCGTATAAGGCCCGTAAGGGGATCTATGAGCAACACAGTCCTGGCAGCCTGCATCTTGATTGCGGCGCAGACCTATCAGGTTCCGCCGGGGGTCATGCTGGGCATCTTGCAGGTTGAAGGCGGCCGTGTTGGGCAGGAAGTGCCCAACACCAACGGCTCACACGATCTGGGCCTGATGCAGATCAACACCATTTGGCTGGAGGCCCTCTCACGCAAATGGAATACCGACCGTTCAACCGCACGTAAGTGGGTGCGGGATGATCCCTGTGTGAATGTGGCTGTGGCGGGCTGGATCCTGCGTCAGCGCATCAATTATACCGGTGGCTTGTGGACGGGCATTGCCGGCTATCACTCCCTCACGCCTGGCATTGGCAGCCGCTATGCCACGCGCGTGCGTGATGCTATGCGCCGCTATAACCTTACCGACCGTATGGACCTGATCGCCGTTAAGTAGGCAGGTTGCCTGTTATGGTTAACTCATCTAGTTTAAAGACGGGTGAGGTTAATAATGGCTGTAAGTAAAAATAGATCGTCCACATCAAGTCGGCACGGCTTCTCGCTGATCGAAGCGGCCATTGTGCTGGGCGTGATCGGTTTGGTCATTGGCGGGATCTGGATTGGCGCTGAAGCAGTCAATCGCAACCTTAAGATGAATAACACGGTCAATGGCCTCATCAGTGGGGTGCAGGATCTTCGCCGCCTGTATAAAGATGTAACAGCGGCTGATTTAATTGCAGCAAACGGCCATGGCTATGTTGGCGCTGCAGTATTGGAAAGCTCACCCGGTTATTCCACCCGCCCGGGGCTGACTTTTGATCCGTTCGGGAATGGTCTTGACGTTCAGATCCGCACCACAGCGGATGGTGATGCCATCAATGTCAGCTACTATGACGTTTCGCCCGACTTTTGCATGCAGATGGTGCCACGCCTGTCTGGCCAGAATATGGCTGATGAGCTGTACTTTATCATCATGCCGAATACTGACTTTATCGCGCCGCCAGCTGTGCCAACATTAGCGCAGTGTACCGGTAGCGGGTCTTGGGCCATCCAGTATTTCTTCAAGAAATAGTGCAGTTCCGTTGCGCCTTCAAACAAAGCGGGCTACCACATAGGTATGTCCCGCCCGCTTACTTTGCCTGCTCTTGCGCTCGCGCTGCCAGCTCTGCTGGCGGCTTTGTTTTTTGCCAGTCAGCAGCCTGAGCATAATCTGTCCTGGCGTGTGATGGATGAGCGCCAGATGCAGCAAACCCAGCTCGGCGGCGATTTCCGCCTGTTCTGGGCGCAAGCACATTTGGCCGCGCAAGGCGAGGCCGCCCGCGCTTATGAGGCGCAGGCCATTGCCACGCAAGCGCCCGTTGCTGCCCTGGGCGATGCGGTGACCGTGCGCCCCTCCTTTTATCCACCCTATTACATGCTGCTGCTGGAGCCGTTGGGTCATCTCAGTTTTGGCTGGGCCTGGCTGGTTTACAGCTGGGGTGCGCTTTTGCTGTTGGCGTTGAGTGTTGTACTGGCCTTTCCCCGCCGGTTGGAGATGCTGGTGCTGGCGTTTGGCTTTGGCGGTGTCTGGATGACGCTTAGCTATGGTCAAAACACATTGTGGCTGACCAGTTTGTATTTGCTGTTTACGGCGTTTGGCGCCCGTCATGCCGCTGTTGGTGGCGCGGCCTTGGGGCTGGCTTCGTTCAAGCCACATCTGGGCATTCTGGCCCCACTGGTTTTGCTGCTGCGCCGCCAATGGGCGCTGCTTGTTATGGCCGGGTTGGTGGTTGGCGCGCTGGTTGCGGCGAGCTGGTGGCGCTATGGCGAGAGTAGCTGGCTGGCTTATCGCGACGTGATGATGGCGCCGGTGCAGCGCCTTGGTGAGTTCAACAACGTCTCAGCGCACCATCTGGTCAGCCTGTATGCGGGCCTGCGTGCGCTGGGGGCTGATATGCAGGTGGCAGTTGTCGGGCATGGTATGGCGGCTGTGCTGGCGCTGGGCTGCTTGTGGATGATCTGCCGCGCTACAACTGACCGTTTGTTACCCGGCGCGGCACTGGTCACCGCCGGGCTTATCATCACGCCGCATGTTTATGCTTATGATCTGGCCTTGTTGCTGGTGCCGCTGCTGGTGCTTGTGCAGCGCTGCCAGAGCCGGGGTTGGGGCGTGGCGGATATCTGCATTATTGTGCCGGTTTATATTGTGCCGTTTTTCATCACGCCGCTGCAGCACCAATTGCGCGCGCCGCTCATGCCGTTCATGCTGCTATCGCTGCTGATGTTGCTGACCCAGCACGCCCTACACGACAGGACACACCATGAAGATTGAGGTCAATTTCAATATCAATTATCGCCGGATTCTGATGCTGGTGGGTGTGGGCATCATGCTGGTGGCGTTGGCCATGTTTGCGGTCGATATTTCGCGGCAGGAAAATCTCAATCACTATCCCGGCCACCCGCTGGGCGGTGATTATATGCAGTTCTGGGCCTGCGCCCGGCTGGTGGTGCTGCATATTGCAGAAGGCGCCTATCAGATGGAATGGCTCACGCGGATGATTGCAACGGTCAACCTCTCTTATGCCGATCATACACATGGCATCTCGGTGCTCAACAACCCGCTCTATTATCCGCCGGTCTATCTGCTGTATCTGGCACCGTTTGGCTATCTTCCGTATTTTGCGTCATTCCTGACGTTTTTTGTCAGCACCGCAGCGCTGTACTTTGTGGGTTTGGGGCAGTTGTGCCGTGGCCAGCGTTGGCTGCTGGTATTGATGCTGGGGTTTGCCGGGGTCTGGCTCAATCTCGTGTCGGGTCAGAATGGGTTGCTAACAGCTGGCCTGTTGGCGCTGGGCTTGGCCTGGTTACCGCGCCATGCCACGGTCGCGGGCATTTTCTTTGGCCTGATGTGTTTTAAGCCGCATCTGGGCATGCTGATCCCGTTTGCGCTGCTGGCGGGCCGTGAGTGGCGCGCCTTTTTCTTTGCTGCGGTGACGGTGATCGGGCTGGTGTTTTATTCGCTGGCTGTGTTCGGGCCGGATGTCTGGTTTTTATCAACCATCGGTAGCCAGTTTGCCGTGAAGGTGCTGGCTGAAGCTGCCTATTTATGGAAGCGCATGCCAACACTTTACGCTCTGCTGCGGCTGCAGGGGTTTGATTTTAGTGTAGCGCTCACAGCCCAGATTCTGCTGGGCGTGCTCACCAGTGTGGCGGTCATGTGGGTGTGGGCCAAGAGCCGCAATGGCCGTCTGCGTGGCCTTGCGCTGGCCGCCGGTATGCTGCTCGCCACGCCGTTTGCTTATGATTACGATTACGCCATTTTAGGAATCTGCTTTGTCCTGCTGGTGCAGGAAGGGCTTGCCGGGGAGAAGGGGCCGCTTTGGTACCCGCTTGAGCGACTCGGTCTGGCGCTGGCGTTTGTCTGGCCGGTTCTGATTAACCGGATTGGCGGGCTGACCTATGGCCTGACCGGAATTTACTCACAGGTTGGCTTTGTTATGCCGCTGTTTCTGCTGCTGTTTGCCATGCGGCGGGTGCAGGCTGCGGCAAAGGTTGCAGAAAAACCCGCAGCTACGCTAGAACAGGCGGCATGAGCAGCGCCGAAAGTCTCCCCGCCGAGGGCGGTAAAATCACCCCGATGATGGCCCAGTATCTGGCCGTCAAGCAGGCCCATTCCGGGTTGCTGCTGTTCTATCGCATGGGCGATTTTTACGAGCTGTTTTTTGACGATGCAGTGGCGGCCAGTCAGGCGCTTGATATTGCGCTGACCCGCCGGGGCCAGCATCAGGGGCAGGACATTCCCATGTGCGGCGTGCCGGTGCATGCGCATACCACTTATGTGGCGCGCCTGATCAAGGCGGGCTTTCGCGTTGCCATCTGCGAGCAGACCGAAACACCGGAAGAGGCTAAAAAGCGCGGCAGCAAGGCGTTGGTTGAGCGGCGCGTGGTGCGTATCATTACGCCCGGCACGTTGACGGAAGATACGCTGCTTGATGCCCGCAGCAACAATTTCATCGCCTGCGTTCTGGCGCAAGGTCAGGGGGAGCTGGCGCTGGCCAGTTGTGACCTTTCCACCGGCCAGTTTGAGGTTGAGACTTTTGCCCGCCGCCAGCTGGGTAACGCGCTGGCCCGCATGAGCCCGCGTGAGCTGCTGCTGCCCGATACCTTGGCGCAGTCTGACGATATCCGCCCCATGCTGGATGAATCCGGTATTGCCATCACCACATTGCCGCTGGTGCGGTTTGATGCCGGCAATTGCCGGGACCGGCTGCTGGGTTTTTATGGCGTGGCCACGACCGATGCCTGGGGTAGCCTGAGCATTGGCGAGGTCAGCGCAGCTGGCGCGCTGCTTGATTATATCCTGCTCACACAGATTGAAGCGCGCCCGGCCTTGTTGCCGCCGCGCCGCCAGCTGGCCACTGGCCGTCTGGAGATTGACGCTGCCACCCGCCGCAATCTGGAGCTTGTGCAAACAGTTAGTGGTGAGCGTAGCGGTAGTCTGCTCAGTGTGATTGATCAAAGCGTGACCGCTGCTGGCGCCCGCCTGCTGGCAGCGCGGCTGTCGGCCCCGCTGACGGATGTAGCGGCGATCAGCCGCCGCCATGATTCTGTCGCCTTTTTCATGGCCGATGAATCGCGCCGTATTCAGTTGCGCAGCGCCTTGCGTGAAACGCCGGATCTGGAGCGGGCGCTGGCGCGTCTGGCACTGGGCCGGGGTGGCCCGCGTGATCTGGCCGCCATCCGCGATGCGCTCACGGTTGCACAGCAGATTTATATCAGCCTCAATCCCGCGCCGCTGCCGGATGAGCTGAAGAGTGAAGTTGATTGTCTGCAGGGTTTTACGTCTGTCGTCGATGAATTGCGGCGGGCGCTGGCGGCTGAGCTGCCGGTGCTGACGCGTGATGGCGGTTTTATTGCTGGTGGCTATCATCCGCCTCTGGATGAGATCCGCCTGATGCGCGATGAAGGCCGCCGTCTGATCGCTGCGCTACAGGGCCGTTATGCGCAGGAGACGGGCCTTTCAACCCTCAAGATCAAACATAACAATATCATCGGCTACCATGTGGAAGTGTCAGCCGCGCAGGCCGACAAGTTGCTGGCGCCGCCGCTCTCGGCCACCTTTATCCACCGTCAGACCATGGCGGGGGCCGTGCGCTTTACAACAACCGAGCTGGCCCAGCTTGAGCGTGATCTGGCGCAAGCCGCGACGCGCGCACAGGCACTGGAGGTTGAGCTGTTCGAGCAGTTGCGCAGCCGCATTCTGGCTGTGCAGGATGATCTGAGTATGGCCGCTCATGCGCTGGCCGTGCTGGATGTGACGGCCGGTCTGTCCGAGCTGGCCGCACATCAGCGCTGGTGCCGCCCGGTGGTGGATGACAGCACAACGTTTGTCATTACCGGGGGGCGCCATCCAGTGGTTGAAGCTGCGCTGCGCGCCAAAGCAGGCCCGGCCTTTGTCGCAAATGACTGCAATTTGAATGACAGCCAGCGCCTGTGGCTGCTGACCGGCCCTAACATGGCGGGTAAATCCACCTTCCTGCGCCAGAATGCGCTGCTGGTGGTGCTGGCGCAGCTGGGGGCATATGTCCCGGCGACTGCCGCACATATCGGCGTGGTGGATAAATTGTTCAGCCGTGTGGGTGCGGCTGATGATCTGGCGCGGGGCCGCTCCACCTTTATGGTTGAGATGGTGGAAACCGCCACCATCCTTAATCTGGCCACGCCCCGCTCGCTGGTGATTCTTGATGAAATCGGCCGGGGCACGGCTACTTATGATGGCCTATCCATCGCGTGGGCGGTGGTGGAGCATGTGCATAACATCAGCCGGTGCCGCGGCTTGTTTGCCACTCATTATCATGAGCTGACCGCGCTACAGGCCCAGCTGCCTCACCTTTATTGCGCCTCCATGCGCGTGAAGGAGTGGAAGGGCGAGGTAGTGTTCTTGCATGAAGTGGGCGCCGGGGCGGCTGACCGTTCCTATGGCTTGCATGTGGCCAAGCTTGCGGGCCTGCCCGCCAGCGTGCTCAAGCGCGCGGCTTCTATTTTGAGTGATTTGGAAGCTAAGGGGAGCGCTTCTTCTTCGGCGGCGACTTTGCCGCTGTTTGCTTCGGCCGCTTCTGTTGCTTCGCCCGTCCCGGCGACAGTTGATTCAACGCCAGCTTGGGTGGAATCGGTAGTCGCGGAAATAGAAGCCATTGAGCCGGACGCTTTGACGCCGCGCGCTGCGCACGACTTGCTTTACCGCCTGAAGGCGCTGACGGCTGGGGTGTCTGGCGCTGCTCAATAGCAGGCTTGGTCTTTGCCGTTTTAGCAAAAGCCTGACTTGGGTTTTGCGTCTTGTTCTTTTGCGACTTGTCTTTTTGTGTAGGCGGCTCTTGTGCGGCTGGCTTTTGCGCGGGCGATTTGGGCTGTTTGCTGGCAGCTGCTTTCTTCTTTTTGTTTTTGGGTTGAGCCGGTTTCTTGCCAGCCGGCTGTGCCTTGCTGTTAAAGGTGGGGCTGGCCGGTATGACTGGCGCGGCCACCGGCGCTGCTTGAGGCGGCATTCGCTCAGCTGTTGCGGTAGCTGACGGATGAGCAGCTTGCTCAAACAGCGGCATGGGGCCGGGTTTGGGGGCTGGGCGCAGCGTCTCGTAAAAGGCGAGGCAGGCCTCGGTCATCTCAATCCGGTAGCGCTGCTGCTCGGAATCATCGAGCGGCCAGTCGTGATATTTGCGCAAATCCGCGCGCGCATCGGCAATCGCCTTATCAATCGTGCGGTATTTGGGAACCGGAAAGCCCCGGCTGTTGGTGGCCGGAACAGTCAGGCGCTGGCGTACATATTCATCGAGCTGCTCACGCGCGCGCGGGTTCTTGATGTATTCTTTGCCATCCACCTTCTCGCGCTCATACAGCACAATGCGGCCTAAGCGCGCCATGCTCAGGCCATGTTCAAATAGGGCCATTTGCTCGGCGTATTTTTCGGGATTGGCGGCTTTGAGTGCGGCATCGGGCCGTTTAAACAAGGCCTGAATCTGATCGACCGCCCAGTCTTTTTCTTCCCACGGATGGCTATGAAAAAAGCCGACGAGGGTGCGCAGCTGCCCCATCTCAAACTGCGGAATGTTGAGCGACATGGCGTTGTGCAGCCGGTCTTCCATCAGCGGGGTGCCGGTATCGCGCTCGTCGTAAATCTGTTCCATCAGGCGCGAGGCCCGCAGGGTGAAGTCGCGATCATTGAGGATCAGCTCATGGCGGTGTTCCAGCTCGCGGCGGATCAGGGCCTGCTCATCCAGCGTGCTGACGCGCCCTTGCTGCGCTAGGGTGAGGTCAGCCTTGTCAGCCGGGCTGAGCTGTTCTGGTGGAATTGCCGTCAGACGCTCCAGGCGCGCCGCTGGAGCCAATGCCAGATCAGCCGCTTCCTGTGCGCTGAGTTTCTCGGCCGGCATTTTAGCCAGCCGTTCCAGCCGGTGATACCAGAGCTGACCTAAACGGGCATCGCGCAGTTTGTGTACGGTAATTTCACGCTCGGTATAGTCAGCGCCCGGCTCGGCCAGTGGGGTGGTGACCGGATCATCCGTATAGGGCCATAGCACCGGATGATCGTTGGTTTTCATGATCTGGAAGGGCTTGTCACTGCCGGTGATACGCAGGGCGTCGAGCAGTTTGTTGTCACCCATGCGCAGGAACGGCTCAGGGTCGTGCACCAGATTGAAGATCAGCGTTTCCGGGCGCGACTTCTTGTGATTGGTGGCGGCGCCTTCGCGGAAACGCCATTCATCCTTATGGGTCACACTGCAGAAGGCGCTGACATAGTAGCTGGTGGCGTCCGGCTTGGTCCATTGGAACACCGGATTGCGCATGAGGAAGTTGCGTACGCCGCCATTGGTGGTCAGTTCATGCAGACGCTCCCACGCCAGCGGGTCACGCTCTTTCAGGCGCTTGGCCAGTTTGACGGTAGCCAGCACGTCGTTAAGCGCGTCGTGGGCGCCTTCAAGTGAAATGCCGTTGCTCAGGCTCATTTCGCCGAGCTTCAGGCTGGGTTTGTCGCCATTGCGGCCCTGTCCGCCATTGCGTTTGGGAAACACAATCTCGCTGGTGGGGTTAAAACAATAAGCGGCTTTGGCCACGCGCATCAAATCGCCGGAGTGGTTGTTGATGTTGGTGGTCAGGTAGATATCGCCCAGTGTGCGCCACATCATCTGGCGTACCATGGCGCGGTCAAACTTCATGTTCCAGGCATAGAAGTCGATACCGCCGGGAAACTGGCGCGTCCATTCATCAAAGCTGCGCGCCAGATCATATTCGGTCATCTTGGCGTCATCGAGCGTGTTGGGGTGAATGCGCGTGGTGACCAGCGCACCGGCCGAAGGCACAATGTTGGGCTTGCGCCGGGCGCGCAGGTCAATTGTGCTCAGCTGGTTGAAGTTCTCGTCCACCGCAACGGCAGCAAGCTGAAAGACCTGATCATAGCGTTGCTCAACACCGCGTTCCTCAACCATGCCCGAGGTCTCGGTGTCGAAAAAGACGAATACACGTCCCATCCGCCCTCACTGTTCTAAGGCCGGTTTGTTCCAGCCCCTTTTGTATCGTATCTGGATAAGGGGGAATAACGTGGCTGTCGAGTCAGGACTTGGTTAACGCTGCCGATTTTTAGACGTGCGGTGATTCCGGCACGCGGGCGGCGCGGCGCAGCAGGCCCAGCTGCAGAATAATAAAGAGCAGCGGGTACAAACCGATTTTGTAATCTTCATTAATCGGCAGCAGGATGAGCGGAGCCAGCCAGCTGAACGCCAGCAGGGCGCGCTCACCGGTGAGCCAGCGGGTCGACTCGGCTTCTTTCAGCCAGAGCAGCAGCGGCACGGCCAGAATTGCCAGATCGTAATGAAAGACGTGGGGGGTCGCCATCAGCATGGCTATGCCCAGGCTGGCCCCGCGCACACGGGCACTGGTGCGGGCATCCGCCCACAGGGCCAATGTAAAAATGGCGGCCAGTGCGGTGGAGAGTGCCTGCGCCTGATAGGCATAACTGGCATCCCAGCCCGCCATACGCACCATGCTGAAGGCCGAGACCATGCGCGGTAGCGACAGGCTGGAGTTTTCCAGCAGGCGGAACGGATGCGGAATATTGGCAATAAAAGCCTGCCAGGGGGCAACGCCCAAAACAGCCACACTCAACCCCGCAAACAGCAGGACAGACAGCCCGGCTCCGATCATGGCTGCCCAACGGCGCTTGGCCAGCAGGGCGAGCGGCAGCATGAGACCTAATTGCGGTTTGTAGCTCAGCAGGCCCCAGATCACGCCGCCGGCCAAGGAGCGGCGCTGATTGGGTTTATCGATGGCGAGCAGGCCGCCCGCTAGCAGGGCGGCGGTGATAAAGGCATTTTGCCCGCTTAGAAAGTTCAGCCATACCGCCGGGTAAGACAGTACAAACAACAGCGTGCTCCAATGCGGGCGCAGGCGGTAGAGCACCAGCAGATAAATCAGCAGCGTGCTGAGGATGAAAATAGCCAATGCCGTCAGATAAGGCAGGCTGCCCAGCGGAAGCAAGACCAGCAGGAAGGTGGGCGGATAATGCCATAAAGTGGTGGCGGTATTGGTGGGCACTGCCACAAGGTGAGCGGCAAAAATGGCGGCCTGATTGTAAGCGCCAGCGGCATTTCCGGTATGGGCCAGCCAGGCCGCGCTCCAGAGGGAGATAAAGTCAGCGCCCAGCGGCATGCCGTTAGGGGCAATCAGGTCTGCCCCGGTATCGGCCACCATGTGCCAGACTTGCAGCAGCGACATCAGCAGGACCAGCGCCGCAAGCGCAAGCGCGGTCAGGTTAAAAGCCAGCCGGATCAGGTCGGGCAGGGGAGTCGATAGGGGGGGCGAAAAGGAGGTGGGCTTATTTGTCATTTGGTTGCGCTCGCAAAATATCAGTATAAGCTCCGGCCATGAGTTTCAAGCGTGCCTTCTTCACCGTTGGTGGATTTACCCTGCTTAGCCGCTTTGTCGGCTTCATTCGCGATGTCTGCGCCGCCAACATTCTGGGCGCGGGGATGGCGGCGGACGCCTTTTTTGTGGCGCTGCGCCTGCCTAACCTGTTCCGCCGCCTGTTTGCCGAGGGGGCGTTCACCATCTCCTTCGTGCCGCTCTTTACCACCGAGCTGAAAGAAGATGAGCAAAAGGCCCGCTCGTTTGCCCAAGAAGCGCTGGCCATTCTGGTCAGTACCCTGTTGGTTTTCACGCTGCTGATGATGATTTTCATGCCGTGGGTCATGCATGTGATTACGCCGGGCTATGCGGACAATGCTGAGAAGTTCAACTTTGCGGTCGAGCTGTCGCAGATCACGTTCCCGTATCTGTTCCTTATTTCCATCGCGGCGCTGCTGGGCAGTATCCTCAATGCGCTGGGCCGGTTCGGGCCGTATGCGGCTTCGCCCATTGCCTTCAATCTGGTGCAGATCGCGGCGCTGATTATCTGGAACGATAACGAGATGACCGCCGCCCGCGCGCAGGCTTGGGCTGTTACCCTCTCTGGTGTGGTGCAGTTGCTGTGGCTCATGGTGTCCATGCACCGTGCGGGTTGGCATCTCAAGCTGCGCCGCCCGCAGCTTACCCCGCGTATCCGTAAGCTGCTCAAGCTGGTGGGGCCGGGTGCGCTGGGCGCTGGCGTCATTCAGGTCAATATCTTTATCGACATGGTGCTGGCCAGCAAGCTGCCGGAAGGCGCCATCTCTTATCTGTCGTATGCGGACCGCTTGTTTCAGCTGCCGGTAGGCGTGATCGGTATTGCAATTGGCACCGCGCTGCTGCCTACGCTTAGCCGCACGCTGCGTGATCAGCCGGGCGCGCATGCCTTGCATGAGCAAAACCGCGCGGTTGAATTTGGCTTGTATCTGGGGCTGCCGGCGGCGGTGGCGCTCGGGGTTATTCCCGGCCCCATTCTGGCTGTGCTGTATGAGCGTGGTGCGTTTACCCCGGAAGTCACGCATTTTGTCGCCTATGCGCTGGCGGCCTATGCGCTTTCCATCCCGGCTTATATGGTCAGCAAGGTGCTGACGGTGGCGTTTTACGCGCGTGAGGATACTCGCTCGCCCTTCATCATCGCGACGCGCACGGTGGTGGTCAACACCACCTTCAGCATTATTGTATTATATGCCTTGATGCATAGCGGCCATGAAAACATCGCCCATGCGGGGCTGGCGCTGTCCACCGCTGTCACGGCATGGCTTAATGTTTATCTGCTCACCCGCCGCCTGAAAGCACTGGGGCATTACAAGGCGGATCGCCAATTGTGGCGCAATATCGGCGGTATGCTGCTGTCAGCTGCCGTGATGGGCTTGCTGCTGTTTATTGGCCATGCCCTGCTGGCCTCGTGGTTCAGTGGCTCTCTCTTTGTGCGCGCGAGTGCGCTGGCGCTGCTTGGCGTCGTGGGGGCGGGTAGCTATCTACTGCTGGCGCATCTGACCGGTGCGCAGCGCTTGAATGACGTGTTCAAGATGCTGAAGCGTCGTCCGCCCAAAGGCGCGCCGCCACCCAGTGTGAGTGAGTAACGCACCGGCTCACTTTAGGGTAGGTGGACGCCCCGGCTGACGGGGCCGCAGAAGTATGATATTATGAGCTTTTACGGGTTTATCGCGTGCTGCAAGTCTATCTGCCCATAGCCGAAATGGCCATTTCAGCCCCCCTGCTGGTTGTGCTGGGGGTGGGGATTGGCTTTTTGTCCGGGCTGTTTGGCATTTCGGGCGGCTTCATGCTGACTCCGCTGCTGATTTTTCTGGGCGTGCCACCGGCCATTGCCGTAGGGACGCAGGCCAGTCAGGCGGTGGCTTCTTCGTTTGCTGGTATGCTCACGCATCGCCGCGCGCGTAATGTGGATGTGCGCTTGGGCCTGTTCATGCTGACCGGTAGTGCTGTGGGTACGCTCATGGGTAGCTGGCTGTTTGGCTGGTTCAAACAGGTGGGGCAGGTCGATTTCATCATCGCGCTGCTTTATGTCGGCCTGCTCGGCACCATTGGCGGCATCATGGTGGTGGAAAGCTCGCGTTCGCTCATGCGCCAGCGGCAGAATCCGTCAGCTTTGCCAGCGGCCCGGCAAGTGCCGCAGCTATTACAGCGCCTACCGTTTAAAGTTTATTTCCCGGCCTCGGGCCTGACCATCAGCATTTTTGTACCGTTTTTATTGGGTATTATGACGGGTGTGACCACGGTCATCCTCGGCTTGGGCGGTACGCTGCTGGTGCCCGCCATGATCTATCTGCTGGCGATGCCCACTACGCTGGTGGCGGGCACGTCGCTGTTTCAGGTGATTTTTACGTCTGGCGCGGCGGCGGCTTTGCATGCCATCAACCACCATACGGTTGATATTGTGCTCTCGCTGATGCTGATGCTGGGCAGCGCGATTGGCGCGCAGTTCGGCACCCGTTTTACCGGGCGCATGCGGCCGGATCTGGCGCGCTGGATTCTCTCGCTCATTTTGCTGCTGATTGCCTTCAAGCTGCTGATCGACCTCACGGTGCCACCGATCATGCCGTATAGCTGGGAGGTGGTGTCATGATGCGGCCGACCTTCCTTTTAGCTGCGCTCGTTTTGTCTGTGTGCGCGCCCGCTTATGCGGCGGATGAGCCAGCAGCAGCAGCGCCCCCCGCCGCGAGTGAGATTATTGCTGACGTTTCCACCCGGCATATTGCGGTTACGGCTGGTTTTAATGGGGCGGATACCACTTTGTTCGGGGCGCTGCCGGAAAATGGTGATGTGATCGTGACCGTTACCGGCCCGGAAGCCGAAATTGTCGTGCGCCGCAAGGAGCAGGTGCTAGGGGTCTGGCTCAATCGCAATAATGTGGTGTTTGGCCGGGTGCCGGGTTTTTACTGGTATGCATCGTCGCGTCCGTTGACCGATATTGCGCCAGAAGCCTGGCTTGCCAGCAATCGCATTGGCAGCGCCCATTTGCGCTTTAACATTGATAACGCATCAGATTATGGCGACCTGCCGGTATTTCAGGCGGCGCTTTTGGATCTGCGCATGCGCGCGGGGCTTTATGCCAGCGCACCCGCGCAGGTCACGGTTATGGGCGGGCGGTTGTACCGAGCGGATGTGCATATTCCGGCCGATGCGCCGACAGGTGAGTACATTTTAACCACCTATCTCCTTCAAAATGGCCAGCTTATCGGCAGTCAGCGCACACCCTTGACCCTTCGCAAAGAAGGCACCATGTCCAGTGTAAGCGTAATTGCCGAACGCAACGCGATCAGCTATGCCATTCTCGTGCTGGCGCTGGCCCTGTTAACGGGTTGGACCAGCGCAGTGTTAATGCAACGGAGCTGACCCCATGCCGGTGGAACCCTCGCTGCGAAAAGTTCTGGTGCTGGTGAACAATCACCTCAGCACACGCGCTGCCGTCAGCTGGGCGGCGCACTGGGCCATGCGTACGGGTGATGAGATCGTGCTGCTGCACGTGATCGAGCCGGACGCGCTCCTGAATATCGGCATGATTCAGGATGTGGTGCGGGCCGAAGCCTGGCAAACGGCCGAGCGGTTACTGGGCACTTTCTCGGGTCTGGCGGAACGTCTGACCGGGCATCCGCCGGTGCATTTGATCCGCGAGGGCCCGCTGAAAGAAACAGTGCGGGCTGTGGTGAAGGAGCAGGAAGAGCATCTCTCCATGCTGGTGCTGGCCGCCAGCCACCGCGAGAAAGGCCCGGCGCCGCTGATCGGCTATCTGGCCAGCCGCATGGGCAGCCGTGTGCGCGTGCCGCTGGTGCTGGTGCCCGGCTCACTGACATTGGAACAGATCGACGAGATCAGTTAGGATTTTTTGATGTTTATTCAGACTGAAGCCACACCCAATCCGGCCACCCTTAAATTCCTGCCCGGTCGCACTGTGATGGAGCAGGGCACGGCAGATTTCCGCACGGCAGATGAAGCCGCGATTTCTCCGCTGGCCCAGAGCCTGTTTGCGGTTGAAGGTGTCACGGGCGTTTATCTGGGGGCAGACTTCATCACCATCAGCAAGGCTGATGCCGTAGAGTGGTTGCTGCTCAAACCCGCTGTGCTCGGCGCGATCATGGATCATTTCATGTCAGGCCGCGCGGTAATGACCGGGACGGCACAAGCCGCGCATGCCGATGGCGCTGATCGTGAGATTATCGATCAGATCATTGACCTGCTGGACACCCGCATCCGTCCGGCTGTGGCACAGGATGGCGGCGATATTACCTTTGTACGCTATGAAGATGGCGTGGTGTATCTAGCCATGCGCGGCGCCTGTTCAGGCTGCCCCAGCTCAACTGCGACGCTTAAAAACGGGATTGAGAACCTGATGCGTCATTATATTCCTGAAGTGCAGGAAGTTCGGGCCGCCTGATGTATTGGCTTGGTATTGATACCAGCGGCGTTGAGCTGTGCGTCTGTCTGCTGGCTGATGATGTTGTGCAGTTCCGCAAAACATATGGTGAGCGCCGCCAGCAGGGTGATGTGCTGTTCCCGCTGATCGATGAAGCGCTAGCCAGTGCTGAGCTTACCCTGCAAGATCTGGCCGGGCTGGCGGTTGTTACCGGCCCCGGCTCATTTACCGGGCTGCGGCTCGGCTTGGCTGCTGCGCAGGGGCTAGCCAGAGCATCGGCGCTAAAGGTGGCGGGTTATGACCGTTTTACGTTGCTGCGCGGGGCGCTGGCGGGTCAGCCTGCGGCCATCGTGCTGGATTCCCTGCGTGAGGAGCTGTTTGTGCAATTGCCAGATCAGGCACCAGCCATGCTGACGGCTTCTGACATAGCCGCACAATGGCCCGGCCCGGTCTGTGGTGATGGCGCCGGGTTGATAGAGGGCCGCCCTGTTCTTGAGGTGCCAGACGCAGCCGCGCTCGCGGCACGGCAAATGGCTAAGGATGTGGTCAGCGGTGCCGCCTTGCCGCCTTTACTCCCCTGTTATATGCGCGCGCCGGATATTACGAGCCCGGCATGAGCTGGCAATTTTCTGATATTCCGGAAACAGAGGCTGATGCGCTGGCAGCTGTGCATGCACGCTGCTTTCATGCCGATGAAGTCTGGTCAGCGGCCGCGCTACGCGCCAGTTTGCAGCAGCCAGATGTCATCGCCCTTCAGGTGCGCGGCGCAGACGGCGCCTTGGCCGGGTTTATATTAGGCCGTGTCGCGGCGGATGAGGCCGAGATTTTGACCTTGGCAGTTGACCCTGCGTATCGGCGTCAGCAGCTGGGCCGTCAGCTGGTAACCCGGCTGGCCCAGCAGGCGCAGGCGCGCGGCGCAGTTCGCCTGTTTCTGGAAGTGGCAGATAACAATCAGCCCGCTCAGGCGCTTTACGCTGCGGCGGGGTTTGTGCCGGTGGGGTTGCGCCCTGCTTATTACGCTAGCGGGGCTGGGGCCTTGTTGCTGGCGCGCGATTGTGCCGTAAAGAAATAATCTTTTATTATCAAGTACATTCCCAAAAAAGCTGTGATGGCAGCGTTGGTTTTTCTTGCGTGTGACATAGTCTTGCGTGCTAAAAGTCCGGACCATGAATCCGAACCTCAAGTTAGTGACGCCGGAAACAGCCGAGCGTCCGGTCTATATCCGCTATGGCACCATGGAAATCCGTCTGGCTGAAAATGCAGCCGAGATTGAAGCGGCGCAGCGTTTGCGTTGGCGCGTTTTCTATGAAGAGATGAAGGCCAAGCCCTCGGCTGAAGCGGCTGCCGTACAGCGTGACTTTGACCGTTATGATGATTTCTGTGACCATCTCATCGTGCTTGATGGCGGCCAGGTGGTGGGCACTTACCGTATGATTCGCCGCTCGGTAGCGCAGCTCCATGGCGGCCATTACAGCGCTAGCGAGTTTTTCCTCAAGCCGGTGCTCGATTATGCCGGTGAAATTCTGGAAGTGGGCCGCTCCTGTGTCGATCCGGGCTTCCGCACGCGCGGCACCATGCAGCTGCTCTGGCAGGGTATTGCCGCTTATGTTTTCCATTATGACATTACATTGCTGTTTGGCTGCGCCAGCCTGCCCGGGACAGAGCCGTCTGCTTTAGCGCTGCCGCTCTCTTATCTGCATTATCATCATCTGGCGCCGCCTGCTATTTGCGTGCGTGCGTTGCCGGAGCGCTATGTGGATATGCGCCGCATGGATTCCAGCGCCATTGACCCGCGTCAGGGCTTTGGCAGCTTGCCGCCGCTGATCAAGGGCTATCTGCGTTTGGGTGGTTTTGTCGGCGAGGGTGCCGTGATTGACAGCGAGTTTGGCACCACCGATGTGTGCATGATCGTCAAGCGCGAGACAATTTCCGACCGCTACATGAAGCATTATGAGCGCAAGCAGTCCGAGGGCGATCTGGCATGATGCGTGCGCTGCTGCGGTTGACGGTCTATCTGACCTTCACGCTGCTATGCATGCCGTTTCAGGCGCTTTTTCTGCTGGTGGCCCCGCCGCTCGCCAAGCGCTTTCCGGTTTGGTATCACCGCCGCTGCATGCGGTTGTTTGGCATTACGGTTGAAGTTGTCGGCCAGCCGAGTGCGCAGCATCCCTGCCTCTATTTATCCAATCACAGCTCGTATCTGGATATTCCGGTGCTGGGCAGCCTTATGCCCATCTGCTTTGTGGCCAAGGCCGAGGTGGCGCGCTGGCCGCTGTTTGGTCAGCTCGCCAAATTGCAGCAGACCCTGTTTATTGATCGCCGCACCAGTCAGGTGGCCGCTGGGCAAAGTGCGTTGGCAGCGCGTTTAAAGGCAGGAGATGATCTGGTGTTGTTTCCGGAAGGTACCAGTAGTGACGGTATGCGCGTGCTGCCGTTCCGCCGGGCCTTGTTCCAGACCGCGCTGGATCACGCCAAGGGCCTGCAACTGACGTTGCAGCCAGTTTCCATTTATTGTGCCGGGATGGACGGCACGCCAGCCGACCGTTCAGCCCGCCAGCTCTATGCCTGGTTTGGCGATATGGATTTGCTGCCGCATCTGTGGCGTTATTGTCATTTGCGCAGCAGCACCATTCGGGTGGTGTTCCACCCGCCGCTGGATTCCAGCGCCCACGCTGATCGTGTCACACTCGCGGCAGAGGCCGAGCGCGTGGTGGCCACTGGTCTGGCGGGCGAACAAGCTGCCTGATTTGACCCTGATTAATTCGGCTGGTTCTTTGCGTTACGCCGCGCCGCTGCATTAGCCATATTGATGACTTTGGCGGATGGGCGGGGCTGAGTCGCACGCGGTCCGGATGATTTGAAGTTCCAGCTTGGTGTGATCCGGCGCAGGTGCGGCAGGTCCTCGTTACTGGTGGCAGGCTCACTTTGCTGATCAGCGGCGGCCATCTCTGTTATCTGATCACTGATTAGTGGTGGGCTATAGCGGTGCGCTGCCACGGTCTTATTAAAGTGGCGCATGCCCCGCTCGGTGCGGAACATGGCAGCGGCGGCCATGCCGGTTAGCCCCGCAACAAGCAGGGTCATATAACCAGCGGTTTTGTCTACGCTGGCCCGTGCGCTGGCTGCTTGCTGGCGGGCGGTGACTATATTGACAGGCGTGGGGGTGCGCGCCTCTTTTTCCACCTGTTGGGCTGAGCGGAAAAAGGTGAGGCTGCCTGCTAGAATAAATAGCGTCACAGCGCCCATATAAGCGCTAGCCATATGATCTTTAATAAATTTCTTAAATACCATGCTGCTACCCTAGTCCAAGCCTTGGGGGCGTTTCAAGTCTCGTATACAGGAAAGTGAATAATCCGCAGGCGCGCTATTGAAACCGGCCCCTAAGCGTTGCTATATCCCCGGCATGACTGACGACACCCAAAAGCCCGCTCAAAATACTGTCAAGAAACTGCACATGCAAACCTGGGGTTGCCAGATGAATGTGTATGACAGCCAGCGCATGTCCGACGTGCTGGCGCCGCTGGGCTATGGCCTGACGGATGACGCGGCCGAGGCCGATCTGGTCATTCTTAATACCTGCCACATTCGCGAGAAGGCGGCCGAGAAGCTGTATTCTGAGCTCGGCCGTCTGAAAGAGCATCAGCAGAACAAAGCCAAAAATGGCGGCCGCATGATGTTGGCGGTGGCTGGCTGTGTGGCACAGGCCGAAGGCGAAGAAATCATTCGCCGTGCGCCCAATGTTGATCTGGTGTTTGGCCCGCAAACCTATCACCAGCTGCCCGAGATGGTAGGCCGCGCCATGCGTGAAAGCGGCGTGGTCAATACCGACTTCCCGGCTGAAAGCAAGTTTGACTTCCTGCCTGAAGAGCAGGCCGTGACCGGCCGCAGTGCTTTTGTCAGCGTGCAGGAAGGCTGCGATAAATTCTGCACCTTCTGCGTGGTGCCGTATACGCGCGGGGCCGAGGTGTCGCGCCCGGTGCAGCCAGTGCTCGATGAAGTGACGCGCCTGCTGGATAAAGGCGTGATCGAGATCAATCTGCTCGGGCAGAACGTCAACGCCTATCACGGCACAGCGGCCACCGGTGAGGTCTGGTCGCTCGCGCGCCTGATTGAGGCCATCGCCAAGGATAGCCGCGTCAAGCGCATCCGCTATACCACCTCGCATCCGCGCGACATGCAGGACGACCTGATCATGGCGCACCGCGATATTCCCGCGCTCATGCCCTATCTGCATCTGCCGGTGCAAAGCGGCAGTAATCCTATTCTGGCGGCCATGAACCGCAAGCATACGCGTGAAGATTATCTGCGCCTGATTGAAAAGCTGCGCACGGCTAAGCCGGATCTGGCCTTGTCGGGCGATTTCATCGTGGGCTTTCCCGGTGAGCGGGAAGAAGATTTCCAGCAGACGCTCGATCTCATCATGCAGGCGGGTTACGCCTCGGCCTTCTCGTTTGCCTATAGTGCGCGCCCCGGTACACCGGCTAGCGGTTTAGGTCAGCAGATTGCACCAGAGGTGAAGGAGGAGCGTCTGCGCCGTCTGCAGGAGCTGGTCTGGCGCCAGCAGCGCCACTTCAATCAGAGCAAGGTGGGCAGCACGCTCTCGGTTTTGCTGGAGAAGGAAGGGCGCAAGCCCGGCCAGCTCATCGGCAAATCGCCATGGCTGCAGTCGGTTGTGGTAGAGGCCCCTGTCAGCCTGATCGGCCAGCTGGTTGAGGCCCGTATCGAGGCCGCCTATGACAATTCGCTCATGGGCACATTGTGCAGCGCCATACAGGCCGCCTAGGGTGGCTTAGCCAGCTTTCGCTTGGCGGGTCAGCTGGTTGTGTGGCTTATTTTGTCGCGCCGTTAACCATAAGCTTTAAGTTCACAGTCATAAATAAACTGATATAATGAACATATGAACAACGCTTCAGAGTACACCGCCTCGTGACCAGCCGACCGCCCCCCGCCTCGCAGTCCGACCTTTCTGATACAACCGGCCCTCTCCAGATGCACCTGCCTGACAACAAGTTGGCGCAGGAGCTGTTTGGCCCGCATCACATCCATCTGGATGCGCTGGGTGCCAAGCTTGGGGTGCATGTCACCGCGCGCGGCAATCACCTGACCATCAAGGGTGAGCGCGCCAAGGATGCCAAGTCGCTGCTGGACGTATTCTATTCGCGCCTCGTCAATGGTGGCCGCTTTGAAACCAGCGAGTTTGAGCGGACGGTTGATAAAATCGTTCTGGCGCATGATGATTCCCAGCTGCGCGATGTGCTGTCACTGGCCAGCGGCTTTGCTGATCTGGCCATTCGGACCCGCAAGCGCAACATTCTGCCGCGGACTGAAAATCAGGCTGCCTATATCCACGCCCTGCGCTCGCATGAGCTGGTGTTTGGCTTGGGTCCGGCTGGTACCGGTAAAACCTATCTGGCGGTTGCCCGTGCGGTTGAAATGCTGGTGGCCGGTGAGGTTGAGCGTTTGGTACTTTCGCGCCCGGCGGTTGAAGCGGGTGAACGTCTGGGCTTTCTGCCCGGCGACATGAAAGAGAAGATCGACCCCTATCTGCGCCCGCTTTATGACGCGCTGCATGACACACTGGGCTCCGAGCAGCTGGAGCGCCGCATGGCCGCTGGCGAGATCGAGATTGCCCCGCTGGCGTTCATGCGTGGCCGTACGCTAAGCCATGCCTATGTCATTCTGGACGAAGGGCAGAACACCACTCCCGTGCAGATGAAGATGTTTCTCACCCGTCTGGGTGAGGGCAGCCGCATGGTTATTACGGGTGACCTTTCGCAGATCGACCTGCCCAGCGGGCAGCGCTCGGGCCTGTTTGATGCGGTTGAAACACTGTCTGACGTGTCGGGCGTGGCGATCTTGCAGTTCGATCATTCGGACGTCGTGCGTCACCGTCTGGTCAATGCCATTGTGCGGGCCTATGACCAGCGCGATGCCCGGGCCCGGGGCCGTCAGCGCTAATCATGCCTCTGACCATTTCCCTGATCATCGACGATGAGGCGTGGCGCGCTTTGTTGCCGCGCGCGCGTTCGCTGGCGGTTAAATCTGTCACGGCGGCGCTGGCGCATGAAAAATGGGCCAAAAAGAATGTGGTGATTAACGTCACGCTGGCGTCAGACGCTATGGTCAAAAAGCTCAATCGTGACTGGCGCGGTAAAGATAAGCCCACCAATGTGCTGTCGTTCCCGGTTGAAGAGCCGGGCATGCCGGTGCCGCGTGGCCGGGCCCGTATGCTGGGTGACATCATTCTGGCGCGTCAGACTCTGGTGCGCGAAGCCAAGAGCGAGGGCAAAAAGCTGGCCCATCATTACCAGCATTTGCTGGTGCATGGCACCTTGCATCTGCTGGGCTATGACCATCTGGTCGATGATGAAGCCGAAGAGATGGAAGCCCGCGAAGTGAAGATTCTAGCCAAATTGGGGGTTCCCGACCCCTATGCCGATCCGGATTCGACAAAATCGGCAAAGCCGTTAAAATAGCGACCTGTTATGAGCGACCCAGACATAAACGACAGTGAGCGGGACCGTCCGTCCCTTGTGCAGCCCTTGCGCAAATGGATCAGCAGCCTGCGCGGCAAGGATGGCGAGGATGCCATTCGTGAAAAAATCGAAGAGCTGATCGACGCCCCGGCCGGGAGCGATCAAAGCTCACAGGCCCGCTCCGAGCGCCAGCTGCTGAGCAACATCCTGAATGTGCGCGACCGCAAGGTGAGCGACATCATGCTGCCGCGCGCCGACATTGTTGCCATTGAGGCAGAAATCAAGCTGGATGAGCTGCTGGCCATCATTCGCCGTGAAGGCCATAGCCGTATGCCGGTTTATCGCAGCGAGCTGGATGACATCATCGGCATGATCCACATCAAGGACCTGCTGCCTATGGCCAGCCAGCCGGACGCATTCAACCTGCAAAGCATTATCCGCGATGTCATCATCATTGCGCCGTCGATGCCGGTGCTGGACCTGCTGGTGGAAATGCGCCAGTCGCGCCGCCATCTGGCGTTGGTGGTGGATGAATATGGCGGGATCGATGGTCTGGTGACGATTGAAGATCTGGTCGAGGAAATTGTGGGCGAAATTGAGGACGAGCATGACGAGAGCGAAGCGCCGCAGCTCACCCTCAAGCCCGATGGCACCGTCATGGCCGATGGCCGCCTGCCGCTAGTCGAGCTTGAAAAGCATACCGGTCCGCTGCTGGAAGAAGACGCGCATGACGATGTCGATACGCTTGGCGGCCTGCTGTTCTTCATTGCCGGGCGTGTGCCCAGCCGTGGTGAGCTGGTCAAGCATGACAATGGCATTGAATTTGAAGTCATGGAAGCGGATGCCCGCCGCGTCAAGCGCGTGCGCATTCGTAACATGCCCGCCCGTCCGCCTGTAGCTGAGTAATGTTGGCCCGTCTGCGTTCTGTGCCGGTATGGGTGCAGCTGATTATGGCTGGCGGCCTGCTGGGCTGGTTTCAGGCGCCTTATAATTACTGGTGGCTCAGCTTTATCTGTGTGCCGTGGTTCTTGCATCTGCTGGGCAGCGCGCAGGGCTGGCGCGCCTATGGCCGCACCTGGCTGTTTGCCTACAGCTATTTTGTGTTTGGCCTGTATTGGGTAGCGCATGCGCTGTTTGTAGATATTGCCCAGTTCTGGTGGGCGCTGCCGCTGGCCGCTGGGGGCTTACCCATAATTCTGGCAGCCTTTCCGGCCGTCGCGGGTTGGGCCGTTCAAAAATGGGGCGGCACGGGCTTGCAGCGTTTGTTGCTGTTTGCCGTCTTTTGGGCGCTGATGGAATGGGTGCGCGGCCACATTTTCACGGGCTATCCGTGGTTGCTGGCGGGCTATCTTTGGGTCGATGTTAGCTGGGCGCGCCAATTGGCAGCATTCAGTAGTGCCTATGGCCTGACGCTGTGGGCTATGGCTCTAGCTGTGCTGCCTTGTGCATGGCTGCCCGGTAGCCAGATCAGCCGCCGTAAAACGGTGTTCGTGGCGCTGCTCTTGCTGGTGCCCGCTATTGGCTGGGGTGTTTACTGGGTGCAGCGTGTGCCGGCTGAAGACGCGCAGATTGTGCGCCTGCGGCTGGTACAGCCCAATATTCCCGAACATATCAAGCTGGATGCGCAAGCGCGCGATCATATCTACAAGACATTGCTGGCGCTGAGCGAACGGCCCGGTAACTACCAAGCCCTGCTCTGGCCGGAGACAGCCTTGCCGTTCCGCTTGGATGAGCGCGCTGATATCCGTAGCGAGATTGCCGCCATTTTGCCGCCTGAGGCGTTGCTGATGACGGGCGTCATTCGCCGTGCGCCGGACGAGGCGGGCACCATGCATTATTTCAACAGTATGTTGGTGATGAACAAGTTCGGCGAGATTCTGGGCGCCTATGACAAATCGCATCTGGTGCCGTTTGGCGAGTATATCCCGTTTCGTAATTGGCTGCCGTTTGACCCGGTGGCTGGCGGCATTGATTTCACCAAAGGCCCGGGTCCGCGCACGCTGGTATTTGGCAGTCTGCCATCGGTCAGCCCGCTCATTTGCTATGAGGTCATTTTTCCGGGGCAGGTGGTACAGGCCGGCCACCAGCCGCGCTGGCTGCTTAATATCACCAACGACGCTTGGTATGGCCTGACCAACGGTCCTTACCAGCATGCCGAAATCTCGCGTCTGCGGGCGGTAGAAGAGGGCGTGCCGATTGTGCGCGTGGCCAATACCGGCATCAGCTTTGTTGCGGATTATCATGGCTTTATTAATGGGGCGCTGCCGCTGGGCACTGAAGGCGTGGTGGATGTCGATCTGCCCACGGCGCGGCTGCCCACACCATACGGACGTTACGGTAATCTCATCTTCTTTACGCAATGTGCCGTATTTGCGCTGCTTGCAATGTTGGCGGGTATTGACCGCCGGGCAAACAACTCTAAATTGTAGTCAGGCTTTCCGGCCGATTATTCGCTGGCTTTCTATCCTTTAGGGCTGGTGCAAGTGCCGCCAAGACATTACAAGGACTGGAATTGACTACGCTGGTAACCCAGGACATGAGCCGCAACCGTACCCGAGACGAAGAAGGTCTTCCGAACCCGACCGACCTCCATGTCGGGCGGCGTTTGCGCTTGCGCCGAACCATGCTGGGCATGAGCCAGGAAAAACTGAGCGAGGCCGTGGGCCTGACCTTTCAACAAATCCAGAAATATGAGCGCGGCACCAACCGCATTGGTGCCAGCCGTCTGTATCAGTTCAGCCAGCTGCTCGGTGTGCCCATCGGTTTCTTCTTTGATGATATGGACGCCCCGCTGACCAGCGATACCGGCCTGGGGGAAGAGCCCAGCGCCTATGGCAAGCCGCCGGCGCCTGCGGCAGAGGAGCCGCCCAGCGGCGCGCTCTCGCGCGATATGGTCGAGTTGCTGCGCCTGTATAATGCCATTGAAGACCCGGACGTGCGCAAGCAGGTGCTCTCGCTGGTCCGCACCGTGGTCCGCTCGGTCGTTCAAAGCGATAAATAAGCATGAGCAGGGTTGACCCCTGACGCGAACGCTATATGACTGAGCGGATAACTTGTTTCCGCGCAGGAGAGCGTAATGTCCAACACCCATTCCTATATTTTTACCAGTGAGTCCGTATCTGAAGGCCACCCGGACAAAGTCTGTGACCGTATTTCCGACAGCATTGTCGATTTGTATCTGAAGGCTGACCCCTATGCCCGTGTAGCGCTTGAAACGCTGGCGACCACCAACACCGTTGTGCTGGCTGGTGAGGTGCGCGGCCCGGACCATATCGGCCCGCATGATCTGGAAGCCACTGCGCGTGAAGCCATCCGCTCCATCGGTTATGCCCAGAAGGGTTTTCACTGGGGTACGGTGAAGATCGACGTGCTGGTGCACGCCCAGTCGTCGGACATTGCGCAGGGCGTTGACGCCGCTGGCGACAAGGATGAAGGCGCTGGCGATCAGGGCATCATGTTTGGTTATGCCTGCAAGGAAACGCCGAGCTATATGCCCGCGCCGATTTTCTACTCGCACCGCATTCTGGAAGAGCTGTCCAAGGCCCGCCACAGTGGCGAGCAGCCGCTGCTCGGCCCGGATGCCAAGAGCCAGATCTCGCTGGTCTATGAAAACGGCAAGCCGGTGCGCGCCTCGTCCATCGTTGTCTCCACTCAGCATCACGAAAAGCTGGACCAGAAGGCCGTGCGTGAAATCGTGCGCCCCTATGTCGAGAAGGTGCTGCCGGAAGGCTGGATGTGCCCGGAAGCCGAGTTCTACGTCAACCCGACCGGTCGCTTTGTGATCGGTGGCCCGGATGGTGACGCCGGTCTGACCGGCCGCAAGATCATTGTGGACACCTATGGTGGCGCAGCCCCGCATGGTGGTGGCGCGTTCTCTGGTAAGGACCCGACCAAGGTTGACCGCTCGGCTGCTTATGCCATGCGCTATCTGGCCAAGAACGTGGTCGCTGCTGGTCTGGCTGACAAGTGCACCCTGCAGGTGGCTTATGCCATTGGCGTGAGCAAGCCGCTGGCGCTGTACGTCAACACCCATGGCACGGGCCGTGTGGATGAGGACAAGATCAGCAAGGCGCTGCAGGATCTCGTCAACCTGTCGCCGCGCGGTATCCGTGAGCATCTCAAGCTCAACCGTCCGATCTATGCCCGCACCTCTGCTTATGGCCACTTTGGCCGCGAGCCGGAGGCCGACGGTGGTTTCAGCTGGGAAAAGCTGGATCTGGTTGACGCGCTCAAGAAGATCGCCTGATCCGTCAGTCGTTCAAAAAACAGAAAAACCGGTTACCGTTCAGGTGGCCGGTTTTTTCTTTTGTCAGAAATTAGGTTAGCTTTATTCCCACCCATTTGGCCAAGGCGCGAATGGGTTTAGGCTGGCGGTAGATGACCGTGGCGTGGTGCCCGGCCTGCTGCAAGCGGTGCGCGGTGAGCTGGGCAAAGCGCTGCTCAAAGATGGTAAAGCCGGTGGCTTGCTCAACATCCGTCGTGCTTAGATGCGTGTTCAGACGCGAGGTGTGGAAGTTCTCGCAAAACGGGGGATGTGTTTCTGTCTTTAAAAAATTCAAGCCATCCGGATTGCCGTTATGTGCGGCAAGCTCGGCAAAGGCCCGGCTGGGGGCGTTCAGGGCAATAATGTAGGGCATGCTTAGAACAGCAGCTTACCCAGCCATTTAACCGGCTTGGGTAGGTCATAAACCGTTTGGCTGCTCACGCCCATGCACTCAAGTTCCTGACGTTTGGTTTCAGCCGCCATGGCAAAAATGGCTGGAATGCGCGTTGCCTGATCAATCAGCGACGTGATGGGTAACTCCGGGCGGCGCGGGGCGCTAGCGCGGATAAAAGCCGGGCTGGCGGGCTGGCTTTGCAGCTCAACCGGGCCGGCATAATAAACATCACCCAGCCGGGGCGACGATGACAGGCGCAATACAAATGGCATGGTGTGTCCCTTCCTGTTCTGTTTCTTGTTTTTGTTATGGTTGTTTTTGTTTGTTTAAAACTGTAACAAGGCCGCAGAATTCAGGTCAAGTGCTTAACTGGAATAATGATGGATAACGAGACACCGCCCGTTCTGGCTGAAAAGTTCTATGGTCGCCGCAAAGGCAAGAAGCTGCGCCCCAACCGCGTGCGCTTGATCGACGAGCTGCTGCCGCAATATCAGCTGAAGGCACAGCCCATAGAGCGCGGAAACTACAAGGATATCTGGCTTGAAGTGGGTTTTGGCGCAGGCGAGCATCTGGCCGCGCAGGCGCTGCAGCACCCGGATATTTTAATGGTGGGGTGTGAGCCGTTTATTAATGGCGTGGCCAAGATGTGTGATCACATTGCCGAGAATAATCTGACCAATGTACGCGTGTATGCAGATGATGCCCGCCAGCTGCTCGACGCCCTGCCGGACGGCTGTCTGGGCCGGGCCTTTGTGTTGTTTGCTGATCCGTGGCCCAAAAACCGCCATGCCGACCGCCGTTTTATCGGCCAGCCCAATCTCGACCGTCTGGCGCGTTTGCTGCGGCCCGGCGCAGAGCTGCGCATTGCCAGCGATCATCCCATTCTGAAAAAATGGACTTTGGCGCAAATGCGCGCGCATCAGGCTTTCAAGTGGAAGCTGGAGACATGCCACCAATGGCTGCATCGCCCGGCCGACTGGCCTGCTACCCGTTACGAGCAAAAAGCCCTGCATGGCCGCCCGCATTTTTATACGTTTATCCGGGTTTAATCCGGCTTGTCAGTCGCATAGACGCATGATTGGATGTGGGCCATGAAACTTCTGACCTCCCCGCTCGATCATGTTCAAAACCTGCAGCCGGTGAGCCCGGCCCTGCAGCAGCGGTTTGAGGATATGGCCAAGCGTGCTGGTCAGGCCGTACAGGCGCAGCAGCGCGCCAATGCCCAGCGGGCGCAGGCGCTGCGCAACAAACTTATCGGTTAGGCCTCGGGTAGTTAGGCTTCGGGCAGCTCGGTCAGCTGGTTCATCAGCAGGCGTTTGACCGGCGGCAAGGCATTACCCAGATGCAGTAGGCCCTTGCGCAGCAAGCGTGCGGGCAGATGATCCTTGGTGTAAATTTCAACCAGCCCGTTGGTGGCCAGATAGAGCGGGCGGGTGACCTTGCGATGCTGACGCGAGTAAGCGGCCAGCAATGGGGTGCTGCCAATATCCTCACCGGCTTCATGTGCCTTGATGATGCGCTGGGCCAGATCGACTGCGCCGCGCAGACCAAAGTTATAGCCATGCGCTGTGACCGGATGCATGCCCACGGCGGCATCGCCCGCCAGCGCCAGGCGCGGCGCATAGAAGCGGTCAGCATAGGTGGCAACCAGCGGATACAGAACGCGCTCGCCATACAGCTCCATCTTGCCCACGCGGTGCTGAAAACGCTGCGCGATATAGGCGTTGAACTCAGCTGCTGGCATGCGCTGCACCTTGGCAGCTTCATAGCTGGGCAGGGTAATGACCACCGAGCAGTTCTGGCCAAACAGCGGCAAGACGGCCAGCGTTTGCTCGTCGATAAAGCATTCATAGGCAATATCGTCGTGCGGCAGTTCATGCGTCATGCGGCAAACAATAACGGCGCGGCCAAAGTCACGCAGGCGCGTGGCAATGCCGACCTGCCGCCGGGTTTGCGAGAAACGGCTATCAGCGGCCACGGCCAGCTTGGCAATGATACGCTCACCGCTCGCCAGTGTAATGGTGGCACTGTCGTCATCCGTGCGCACATCCTTGACTGTGCAATTGGTGCGCAGCTCAACATGCTTGCAGACGCGGGCGGCTTCATAGGCGGCTGTGCGGATCAGGAAATTGGGCACCAGCCAGCCCAAGGCTGCATCCGGGGCATCGGGTTTGTGAAACTGCAGGAAGTAAGGCGAGGTGCCGTTGATTACGCGCGCTTCGCGCAGCGGGTTGATCTCGGCTTCCGGCAGTTTTTGCCACAAGCCCAGCTCGGTCATCAATGTGCGTGAGAGATGGGTGAGGGCAATATCCCGGCCATCCGGTTTGGGGTTTTTAAGCTCAGCCTCGCTGCTGCTTTCCAAAACCAGCACCTTCAGGCCCGCTGGCTCTAACGCGCGAGCGAGCGAGAGGCCCGCCGGGCCGCCGCCGATAATGGCGATATCGCAATAAGTTGGTGCTGCCAGTTTGGGGCCAGATTTTTTAGCCGATTTTGGAGCTGGCTTTTTCGCAGCCGGTTTTGAGGCAGAAGCAGAAGAAGCGGATTTTGCAGTTTTGGCCATCATGTCACCTGTTGCGCCCATACATACACCGCTGGCCTTGAAAGTCCAATCGCGGCGCTAAAAAAAGAATCATTATAAATCAAATAGTTAAAATGATTCGCAGGAGGCCTTGCTAAATGATGGGCACTTCCGGTATAAAGCAGCCTGTAAATCCCAAATAGTAATCCGGTTTTATACTGGGTTATGCGTTAGAGAGGGTGGTTCGCAAGAGCCGCCCTAAAGTGTTTTTGGAGCGAAACTTGGACGTATTGACCAAGATTACTGACATTATCGAGCCCAGCCTCAATGGCATGGGTTATGACCTTGTGCGCGTGACGTTTCAGAGCGGCACACTGCAGATCATGGCCGAGCGCGCCGAAACCGGCGAGCTGACCATTGAAGAATGCTCGCAGATCAGCCACACCGTCAGCGCACTGCTGGATGTGAACGACCCCATCAAGGGCCGTTATATGCTGGAAATTTCTTCGCCCGGTCTGGACCGTCCGCTGGTGCGTCTGTCCGACTTTGAGCGTTTTACCGATAATCAGGCCCGGGTTGAGCTGAAGCTGCCGCTCGATGGCCAGAAGCGTTTTAAAGGCATTCTGCGCGGGGCCAATGGCGCCAATGTGCGTCTGGACACAGAGGATAACGGCCTGATCGAGCTGCCCTTTGCCGACATTGCCAATGCGCGTCTGGACATTGCCGAACAGATGTTCGCCGATGCCAAGGGCCAGAAGAAGGGCCAGAAGAAACCGAATAACCCCTCGAAAGGGAAAGCAAAGCCAGCGGCCAAGGCCAGCAAAGCCAAAGCCACTGCGTCCAAGTCCAAACAGGAGAAAAAAGCATCATGATGACTGAAATGCTGCATGTGGCCGATGTTGTTGCCCGCGAAAAGAACATCGACCGCGAAGAAGTGCTGGACGCCATGGAGCAGGCGCTGGTCAAGCTCGGCAAGGCTAAGTATGGCCCTGAGCTGGACATCCGCGCCAAGATCGACCGCAAGAGCGGTTCCATGCAGCTGTTCCGCGCCACCACAGTCGTTGAAGCTGTTGATCCCGAGCTGGCCAGCCAGCAGGTCAGCCTGAAGGAAGCCCTGAAGGTTGAGAAGGATGCCAAGGTTGGCGACGTCTGGATGGAAGAGCTGCCGTCGGTTGAATTCGGCCGCATCGGCGCCCAGTCGGCCAAGCAGGTCATCGTACAGAAGGTGCGTGACGCCGAGCGTTCGCGCCAGTTTGCCGAGTACAAGGACCGTGTGAACGAAGTCATCAACGGTTCGGTCAAGCGCGTGGAATATGGCAATGTGACGGTTGATCTGGGCCGTGCCGAAGGTTTCCTGCGTCGTGACGAGCTGCTGCCGCGTGAGCATTACAAGGTTGGCGACCGCATCCGTGCGTTTATCTATGACGTGCGTCAGGAACAGCGTGGCCCGCAGATTTTCCTCTCGCGCACCCATCCCATGTTCATGGCCAAGCTGTTTGCGCAGGAAGTGCCGGAAATTTATGACGGCATCATCGAGATCAAGGCTGTAGCCCGTGATCCGGGTAGCCGCGCCAAGATCGCCGTGCTCTCGCACGATTCCAGCATCGACCCGATCGGTGCTTGCGTTGGTATGCGCGGTAGCCGTGTGCAGGCCGTGGTGCAGGAACTGCAGGGCGAGAAGATCGACATCATCCCCTGGGCCGGTGATCCGGCCACCTTCGTGGTTAACGCACTGGCCCCGGCTGAAGTCAGCAAGGTTGTGCTCGACGATGAAGGCAACCGTATGGACGTGGTGGTGCCGGACGAGCAGCTCTCGCTGGCCATTGGCCGTCGCGGCCAGAATGTCCGTCTGGCCAGCATGCTGACCGGTTGGGATATCGACATCATGACCGAGGCTGAAGAATCCGAGCGTCGTACCCGTGAGTTCAACGAGCGTACCGCCCTGTTCCGCGAAGCGCTGGACGTGGACGAAGTGCTGGCTCAGCTGCTGGTTACTGAAGGCTTCACCCAGGTTGAAGAACTCGCTGCCTCCAGCGTTGAGGACGTCGCCGCCATTGAGGGTCTGGACGACGGCATCGCCGCCGAGCTGGTCAGCCGTGCTGACGCCTGGCTCAAGGATCAGGCCGCCAAGGCCGACGCCAAGCGCAAGGAACTGGGTGTTGATGACGCCGTAGCCGCTCTGCCCGGCCTCAAGCCCGCCCAGATCGTGGTGCTGGGTGAGAAGGGTCTGAAGACACTTGATGACGTAGCCGATCTGGCTGGTGACGAGCTGATTGAAATGCTCGGCGCTGGCAGCATGAGCCTCGAGCAGGCCAATGCCGTGATCATGGCCGCACGTGCCCATTGGTTCAGCGACAACGCGGGCAGCAAGCCCGGCGCTGTGGCCTGAGTCATGGTCGGGGGGGCTTCTCATGATCGCTGGTTCAAGCGAATCCGGAGACAAGCCTGAAGGCGAAGCGCTGAGCGCTTTCGCCGCTGCCCGTGATCGTGCAGCGTTGCCGGCTGAAACACCGGCAGTGCCGTTTGATTCTGCAATCGGTCGTGAGGTGGCCCGTATGGTCACCGCACGCGGCGCCATGAGCCGGGTTGAAGGCACGGGCGCCAAGGTCGATGCCGCTGCCGTTGGTCTTGAACCGGAGGAAGTGGGCGGGCGTGGCTCTGGCCAGCGCCGCTGCATCGTCACCGGTGAAGTGCTGGCGCATGAACTGATGATCCGCTTCGCCATTTCGCCTGACAATATCGTGACCCCTGATCTGGAAGAAAAACTGCCCGGTCGTGGTTACTGGGTGGTGGCCCGTCACAGCGAGCTGATGAAGGCCGTGGTGAATGATGCCTTCAGCCGCGCTGCGCAGCGCAAGGTCATTATTCCCGCTGCGCTCATCGATCAGGTGATTGTATTGGCCCGCCGCGCCTGTCTGGCTATTCTGGGCATGGCTCGCCGCGGTTGGGAAGTTGAGTTTGGCTATGACTTTGTGCGTCAGGCCCTGATTGCCCGCAAGGCCGGCGTCTTGCTGATTGCTGGCAATGTGCCAACTGAAATGCAGCACAAGCTGGATAGCGCGCGTGGTGACATTCCGGTCGTCACGCTGTTTTCAACCGCAGAATTATCGGCAGCACTGGGGCGGGATTCCCTCGCTTTCGCGGCCATCAACAAAGGTCAGTGGACCTTACGGTTTTTAATTGAATGCAACCGGCTAGCCCTTTTGCTGGCCCGCTGAGGAAGATGAGAGAGGAAGTGGACAATGTCTGATCAAGGTAATGATGGCGGCAAGAAGGTACTGAGCCTGTCCGGGCGCAGCACCCTGAAGATCGAGCCGAAAACTGGTGCTGCCGCAGGTGGTGCCGGTGGCGACGCCATGGTGCGCCAGAGCTTCAGTCATGGTCGTTCCAAGACCGTTGCGGTTGAAGTGAAAAAGAAGCGTGGCCCGGCTGATGCCCCGCATGCGCCGGTGGCAGCTGCGCCAGCTTCTGCCGCGCCCGCCGCTCCCGCTGCGCCAGCTCCGGCTGCAGCCCCGGTGGCGGCTGCGCCGCGTTCGGCCCCGCCGCGCTCCTCAGCCCCCGCGCGCTCTGATGCGCCGCGCGCGTCTGCTCCGGCCCGTTCGGGTTCCATGCGGGCGTCAGGTGCGCCCACCCTCACCAATCAGGAACGAGAAGCGCGTCTGCGTGCCTTGGCTGCCCTGAAGGATGAAGCGCCCACACAGGCCAAAACCCAGCCGTCAATTGCTGACCTTAATCGTCCGGTCGCGCCGCCGCCCGCTCCGGCTGCGCCAGCCGCTGCGGCTGCGCCTGAAGCGCCGCGCGTGATGGACCGCGATGCCCTGCGCAAGGCCGAGATGGAAGAGATGCGCCGCATCAAGGAGCAGGAGCGCCAGGCCGCTACGCAGGCCGAGCTCAAGCGCCAGCAGGAAGAAAATGCCAAACGCCGTGCGGCTGCCGCACCGGCCCGTCCCAACACTACCGGCGCTGCGCCGGCCGGTGATGACCGCGCCGCTATTGCCAACCGCTTTGGTCTGCCTGCCAGCCGCGACGATGATCGTGGCGGCCGTGGCGCGCCTGTGCGCAAGGGCCCGACCCGTACACTGGGCCGCCCGCGCGGGGAAGACCGTGTGGATATCAATGCCGCCCTGTCGGACGATGATAACGTCCGCCGCCGTTCCATTGCCTCCATCCGCCGCCGTGCCGAGCGTGCGCGCCAGCTGGCCCTGCTTAATCAGAGCCAGAAAGACAAGATCCTGCGCGAAATCGTGCTGCCGGAAACCATCACGGTGGGCGAACTCGCCAACCGTATGGCCGAGCGTGGCGCTGACGTGGTCAAGGCCCTGATGAAGATGGGCATGCTCGTTACCATCACCCAGTCGATCGATGCCGACACCGCCGAGCTGGTGGCCACTGAATTTGGCCACAAGGTCAAGCGCGTGACTGACGCCGACGTGCTGGAAGGCCTGTCGGGCAGTGATGATACAACCGAGCAGTTGGTGCCGCGTGCGCCGATCGTCACCATCATGGGTCACGTTGACCATGGTAAGACCTCGCTGCTGGACGCTATCCGCAAGACCCAGGTTGCCGCCGGTGAAGCGGGCGGCATTACCCAGCATATCGGTGCCTATCAGGTATCGGTTGCAGGGGGCCAGAAGATCACCTTCATCGATACCCCCGGCCACGCCGCGTTCAGTGAAATGCGCGCCCGTGGTGCCAATGTGACCGACGTGGTTATTCTGGTGGTGGCTGCTGATGACGGTATCATGCCCCAGACCATTGAAGCCATCACCCACGCCAAGGCCGCCAAGGTGCCCATCGTCGTGGCCATCAACAAGTGCGATCTGCCGGGTGCCAATCCGCAGCGCGTACGCAACGACCTGTTGCAGTATGAGCTGGTGGTTGAGCAAATGGGCGGTGAAGTGCTGGACGTTGAAGTGTCGGCCAAGACCGGCATGAATCTGGACAAGCTGCTGGAAACCATCCTGCTGCAGGCCGAAGTGCTGGAACTCAAGGCTAATCCGGCGCGTGAAGCTCAGGGTACCGTTATTGAATCCAAGATGGAAAAGGGCCGCGGTTCCGTGGCCACCGTTCTGGTGCAGAAGGGTACACTCAAGGTCGGCGACATTTTCGTGGCCGGTGCCGAATGGGGCCGTGTCCGCGCGCTGGTCAACGACCGTGGCGAAAATGTGCAGTCGGCTGGCCCGGCCGTCCCGGTTGAAGTGCTGGGTCTGACCGGTACACCTGATGCTGGTGATGATTTTGCCGTGGTAGAAACCGAAGCCCGCGCCCGCGAAGTGGCCGACTTCCGTGCCCGCAAGCGCCGCGAGAAAGTGGCAACCGCGTCGGCCCGTGGCTCGCTCGACCAGATGTTTGCCCAGATCAAGGCAGGCGAAATCAAGGAACTGCCGATCGTCATCAAGGGCGACGTGCATGGCTCGATCGAAGCTATCGCCGGTGCGCTGGAGAAGATCACCGGCGAAGGCAGCGAAGTGCGGGCCAAGGTGCTGCATGCCGCTGTGGGCCCGGTCACCGAGTCCGACGTCATTCTGGCCAATGCCAGCAAGGCGTTCATCATCGGCTTTAACGTGCGTGCCAATCCGCAGGCCCGTGAAATGGCCAAGCGTGACGCGATCGAGATCCGTTACTACTCCATCATTTACGAAGTCATCGACGACGTGAAGAAGGCCCTGACCGGCATGCTGGCGCCCACATTGCGCGAGCGTTTCATTGGTCACGCAGCCATCCGCGAGGTGTTCAACATCACCAAGGTGGGCAAGGTTGCGGGCTGTATGGTGACCGACGGTCTGGTCAAGCGCGGCGCCGGCGTGCGTCTGCTGCGCGACAACGTGGTTATCCATACCGGTACCCTCAAGACCCTCAAGCGCTTCAAGGACGAGGTCAAGGAAGTCAAGGAAGGCTTTGAGTGCGGTATGGCCTTTGAGAACTACGACGACATCAAGGTGGGCGACGTTATCGAAGCCTACGAGATGGAGGAAGTGGCCCGCGAACTGCAGGCGGGTTAAGGAAACAGGCTGGCGCTCACCGGAAATATCCGGGGGCGCCGGATCTGCTGCAGCCACATAAAAATTGGGAGAGGAAACATGAAAGGTGTAAATGCGCTGACGGAAGAGCAGCAGAAGGCGCGTGCGGCGCTGTTTGTGATGAACAATCTGGGCAAGGCCGTACGCCAGTTGCCCGCTGCGCAGCAGGACAGCTGCCGTCAGCATTTTGCCGAGCTGTCGCATTGGGCGTATGTCGGTGATGCGGAAGGTGCCCTGAGCCAGGAAATCAAGCGCGCGGGCACGCAAACCCGCCGTCTGGGTCGCCAGTATAGCCAGGCCAAAGTTGAGGCGTCAGTGCTGGAATCCAGCCAGCAGCGTCTGTTTGGTCTCAAGCAGGTACATGCGCACTGGACCAAACTGCGCGCGGTTTAACAGATAAGGAAAAGGAATGCCCCGGTCACGTAATACATCCAGTCGCGGTACCAGTCAGCGCCCGCTCAAAGCGGGTGAACAGATCCGCCATGCTCTGGTCAACATTCTCAGTCGTAATGAGATTCATGATCCCGAGCTGGCCCGCTTCAGCATTACCGTGACCGAGGTCCGCATGAGCCCCGACCTGCGGCACGCCACAGCTTTTGTGACGCCGCTAGGTGGGGGTGATTGCAAGCCGCTGCTCGCCGAGCTCAAGCGCTGCAAGGTGCCGCTGCGCATGGAAGTGGCCCGCGTGGTTAAAATGCGTTATGCGCCCGAGCTGCATTTCCAGCCGGATGAATCCTTTGACTACGCCGAAGGCATTGAAAAGATCCTGCACGACCCGGTTGTCTCCGCCGATCTGAAACGTGCTGGCACCGAAGCTGATACCGAATCTGACGACGACACCAGCGCTACCGATGAAGCATAAAGGCCTGCCGCTCAATGGCTGGCTGGCGCTGGATAAGCCCGCTGGCCTGACCTCAACGCAGGCGCTGGGCCGGGTGCGCCGGTTGCTCGGTGCGGCCAAGGCCGGGCATGGCGGCACGCTTGACCCCGCCGCCACCGGCATTTTGCCGCTCGCCTTTGGCGAGGCCACCAAGACCGTGGCCTATGTCATGGATGCGGATAAGGAATATAGCTTCACCCTGCGCTGGGGGGAGCAAACCTCAACCGATGATGCCGAGGGCACGGTGCTGGCCAGCTCGCCGGTGCGCCCCACGCGGGAGCAGGTTTTAGCAGCCCTGCCGGACTTCATTGGTAATATTACGCAGGTGCCGCCTGCGGTCTCGGCCATCAAGGTCGATGGCGAGCGCGCCTATGATCTGGTGCGGGCTGGTGAGACCGTCGAGCTGAAGGCCCGTCAGGTGCAGGTTAACGAATTCACCTTGATTCAAATGGATAATCCGGACTTTGCCAGCTTCCATGTGGCGTGCGGCAAGGGCACCTATATCCGCGCGCTGGCGCGTGATCTGGCCGCCAAGGTGGGCACGCTGGCCCATGTCACGGTGCTGCGCCGCCTGCGGGTGGGCCGTTTTTCCATGGAAAATGCTATTTCTCTGGACTCGCTGGAACAAAAAGTGCAAAACACGCCAGCTGTTAGCTTGCTACTACCGATCGAGACTGCGCTAGACGACATCCCGGCGCTGGTCATCACGGAGCAGGAGGCTCAGCGGCTGCGACTGGGGCAACGCATTAGCCTGCTTCAGTATGACGGACGTCAGCGTCTGTTGGCCCTGCCGGAGGCAGCGCGCGCGGGAGATCATCCTGTCGTTGCGCTGTGTGATGGTAAGGCAATTGCGCTGGGGAATGTTGCGGCCGGGGAATTCCGCGCGGTGCGGGTTCTCCTTCAGTCCACTTCTAACTTATAGGAGAGAAAGATGTCGATTACCGCTGCCCGCAAGCAGGAACTGATCAAGGAATTCGCGATCAGTAAGAACGATACCGGTTCGGCCCAGGTTCAGATTGCCGTGCTGTCTGACCGTATCAAGACCCTGACCGAACACTTCAAGGTCAACAAGAAGGATCACCACAGCCGTCGCGGCATGCTCAAGATGGTTGCGCTGCGCCGCAAGCTGCTGGACTACCTCAAGACCACCAACAATCCGGCTTACGTTGAGATCATCAAGAAGCTGGGTCTGCGTGGTTAATGGGATCAGGCAGCTGTCATATTGGCGCTGCCGCCCCAGAGCAGATCAATAACATTATCGGGGCCGGGCTGGACCGTCACAGTGCTGCATTGTCAGCACCGGCGTATCAGCCGGCCCCGTTTTGTCTGGCGCTGACAGACGCAGATGGCCAGACCATCGGCGGTTTGAGCGGTCAAATTCTCTGGCAGTGGCTGCATCTGGAGCTGCTGTGGGTGGATGAAGCCCACCGGGGACACGGCCATGGGCGCGCCTTGCTGGCGCAGGCCGAACAGGAGCTGTTAGCGCGGCAGGTTCATGGTATATACCTGTGGACCCAAAGCTGGCAGGCCCCGTCCTTTTATGAGGCGTGTGGTTTTACCCGCGCGGTGACATTACCGGATTTTCCGCAAGGACATGACCGGATCGGATTTTACAAGTGGCTGGGTACGCCCGGTAGCTAACAGGTTTCAGCATGGTGCTGAGAAGAAGGCGGAGCCAAGGGCGCCGCATTAAATCCGGGACAGGGTGCCCGGTCAGGGGCTCATAGGGAGCCGCTGTAGGAAGGAAGAGAGAAACTGATGTTCAACGTGTATCGTAAGGAAATTGAATGGGGTGGCCGCACACTGGTGCTGGAAACCGGCAAGGTCGCGCGTCAGGCTGACGCCGCCGTGGTCGCCACTTATGGCGGCACCACCGTGCTGTGCACCGTGGTTGGTGCCAAGAAGGCCAAGGAAGGGATCGATTTCTTCCCCCTGACCGTGAATTATCAGGAAAAGGCATTTGCTGCCGGCAAGATTCCGGGTGGCTACTTCAAGCGTGAAGGCCGTCCGTCCGAGAAGGAAACCTTGGTCAGCCGTCTGATTGACCGCCCCATCCGCCCGCTGTTCGTTGACGGTTTCCGCAACGAAGTTCAGGTGGTTGCCACCGTTCTGAGCCATGACCTTGAGAATGATGCCGACATCATCGCCATGGTTGGCTGTTCGGCCGCGCTGACCCTGTCGGGTCTGCCGTTCATGGGCCCGGTGGGCGCTGCCCGCGTTGGCTACATCAATGGCCAGTATGTCCTCAACCCCACCCGCGACCAGATTGCGGATGCCAACAACAAGCTCGACCTCGTTGTAGCCGGTACGCAGGAAGGCGTGCTGATGGTTGAATCTGAAGCGCAGGAACTGAGCGAAGAAATCATGCTCGGTGCAGTGACCTATGGCCACCAGCAGTTCCAGGCTGTGATCAACGCCATCATCGCGCTGGCCGAGCAGGCCGCCAAGGACCCGTGGACGCTGCCCAATCCGGGCTACGATGCCAAGGCCCTCAAGGACCAGATCAAGGCCAAGTACGGTGCCGAGCTGCAGGCCGCTTATGCCAATGTGCAGAAGCAGGCCCGTTACGACGCCGTTGGCGCCGTGAAGGAAAAGGTCAAGGCCGAGCTCAAGAACGACACCCTGCCGCCGGAAGCGCTGGGTCTGGCTCTGCATGACGTGGAAGCCGAGATCGTACGCTTTGCCATCCTCGACACCGGCAAGCGTATTGACGGCCGCGACGGCAAGACCGTGCGTCCGATCGTTTCGGAAGTCGGCGTGCTGCCGCGTACCCATGGCTCGGCCCTGTTCACCCGTGGTGAAACGCAGGCGCTGGTTGTGGCCACACTGGGCACCGGTCAGGATGAGCAGATCATCGATGCGCTGGAAGGCGAATATCGTGAGCACTTCATGCTGCACTACAACTTCCCGCCCTACTCGGTCGGTGAAACGGGCCGTATGGGCTCGCCGGGTCGCCGCGAAATCGGCCATGGCAAGCTGGCCTGGCGTGCACTGCATCCGCTGCTGCCCGCTAAGGATGCGTTCCCCTACACCATGCGCGTGGTCTCGGAAATCACTGAATCCAACGGTTCGTCCTCCATGGCCACCGTGTGCGGCACCTCGCTCGCCTTGATGGATGCCGGTGTACCGCTGCCGCGTCCGGTTGCAGGTATCGCCATGGGTCTGATCAAGGAAGGTGAGCGCTTTGCCGTGCTGTCCGACATCATGGGTGACGAAGATCACCTCGGTGACATGGACTTCAAGGTCGCCGGTACCGAAGCTGGTATCACCAGCCTGCAGATGGACCTCAAGATTGCGTCCATCACCCCGCAGATCATGGACATCGCCCTCAAGCAGGCCAAGGACGGCCGCTTGCACATTCTGGGTGAGATGGCCAAGGCGCTGACCGGCGCGCGTGACGGCGTGAATGCCAACGCCCCGCGCATCACCGTGATCCAGGTTCCCAAGGACAAGATCCGTGAGATCATCGGGACCGGTGGCAAGGTCATCCGCGAAATCGTGGAAACGACCGGCGCCAAGGTGGACATTGAGGACGACGGCACCGTCAAGATCGCTGCTGTTGACCAGTCCGCTGCTGACGCTGCCATCAACTGGATCAAGGGTATCGTGGCCGAGCCGGAGCTGGGCGTGATCTACACCGGTAAGGTGGTCAAGATCATGGACTTTGGTGCGTTCGTGAACTTCCTGGGTGCCAAGGATGGTCTGGTGCACATCTCCGAGCTGGCCCCGCATCGCGTGGGCAAGGTCACCGACATCGTCAAGGAAGGCGACACCGTGAAGGTGAAGTGCCTGGGCTTTGACGATCGCGGCAAGGTTCGCCTGTCGATGAAGCAGGTGGATCAGGCCACGGGTGCCGATATCAGCCAGCAGCCTCCGGCTGCTCCGGCGGCACCGGCTGTCTAATCAGACCGATCGCCAATAGGTAAACTGAAAGCCGGGGTTAACGCCCCGGCTTTTTGTTTGCCAGCTCTTGATTTCCGATGGGTAAAGGTGCTTGAGTGCGGGCGGAGATTACATCATGCGCACACCTACTTTAGCTTTTGCCCTTTCGGCTTTGTCGCTTTCTGCCGCTGCGCAGGCAAAACCGCAGATGCAGGCTCAACCCCAATCAATGCCACTGCGCAGCTGTTCGCAGCTGTTTGAGCAGACTACATCGCACTTGCAGGCGTTTTACGCGCATAACAATGTGCCGGCTGCCCGCGCCCCGTCGTTGCTGATCAGCAAGGTGCAACAGCGCTTGGCCAATGAGCAGGCGCCCGCTTTGTCTGCGCCGCAAGTCAAACAGGCCTGGCAGTTGATGACCTCCTTTCCGGTTGAGGTCTATTGGCATGGGGCTGATGTCTATAATCTGAGTGAGGATGATCAGCGCTTTAAAGCATCTTGCGCGCAGGTCTTGCGTCAGCGGTTGCTGGCCCCAAACGTAGCCAAATAGTGCGGCCAATAAACTCTAATCGCCCTGTTTGACTAAAGTCATTCCATCAAGATCGACTTAAATTTGTTGGGTGTATAGGTTTCAACAAGCATGCGTATGTGTGTGATTAGTCCGCTTTTCCCTTATTTTTCTGGATGTCATGCGCCCATCTGTCTTATGAGCGCAGATGGGCTGCAATAGCGTCGTAACGTCAATTTCCCTAGAGATATCCGGCAGATAATGCCGCATATAAAATTGAGCGCAGCCATAGTCTATTAATCTGGCTGGCTTATATTGTTGGTATGCCCAACTTACCTCGCCTGATTGCACACCGTGGTGACAAGCGCTATGCGCCGGAGAATACGCTGGCCTCTTTCCGGCAGGCCAAAGCCAAGGGCGCGAGCTGGGTTGAGTTTGACGCAACACTTACCCGCGACCATGCCGACCCGGTGGTGATCTTTCACGATGATGCCGTGGGTCGTACTACCAATCTGCCCAATCAGCCGATTACAGATGTCAGCTTTGCTGACCTGCGCGCCGCTGATGCTGGTAAGTGGTTCAACTATTCGTACGCCGGTGAGGCGGTGCCGACATTAGCCGAGACCATCGCTTTATGTGACAAGCTCGGCCTTGGCATGAATATCGAGATCAAGGTGAGTGTGCTTGATATTCAGAATACACCCGAGCCGTTTGATCCCGAGCTGGCGCGCGCCACTGCCCGCCGCGTGATTGAAGACATCAAGGCAGTGCGCGGCGATAACTGGGACAATATCCTGCTCTCCAGTTTCTCGACCGAGGCCTTGCTGGTGGCTAAGGAAATGGCACCGCAGGCGCCGCGTGGCTATCTGCTGCACCAGATGTGGCCGGAAGACGGCTTTGATGAGCGCATGCCGGACTTTAGCCGTCATCTGGATCGCGTGCGCCCATATAGTGTGCATTTAAACAGTGACCTGATTTCCAGCCGTGAAAAACTTGAGCTTTTTGGCACTGTCATCCGTCGGGTGATGGGGCGGGACCTGCCTATTTTGTCCTACACCGTTAATAATCCGGTGCAGGCGCGTGCGCTGCTGAGCTGGGGAGTGACCTCCCTGTTTACCGATGCGCCCGGCGATCTGGCGCAGGCGCTTGATTCTCCTGATCATTCCTCTTACGCCACCTCACCGGATTCTGCTGGCGCGTCTGGCTATTAGACCGTATAAAGGCCTCGCCGTTAGGAGAGGTACTATGCTTAAAGGTCTGCATCCATTGATCATTTCCGGTCAGGAAGTTCTGCCCATCATTGAAGGGGGCAAGGGTATTTCCGTCTCGAATGGTGAAAGCTCGGGCGCGTTTGCCGCTGCCGGGGCTGTGGGGACTTTCTCAGGTGTGAATGCGGATTTCCGTGATGAAGCCGGCAATATCGTGCCGCAGATCTACACCACCAAGACCCGTACCGAGCGCCATGAAGAGCTGCTCGCTTTCTCCATCAAGGGTGGCATCCATCAGGCCAAGATTGCGCATGAAGTATCGGGCGGCAAGGGCCGCGTGCACATGAACGTGCTGTGGGAAATGGGCGGCTGTGAGCGTGTGCTGCATGGTGTGCTGGAAGGCGCCAAGGGCATGGTCCATGGCGTGACCTGTGGCGCCGGCATGCCGTACAAGGTGGCCGAGATCTCGTCCTCCTATGGCGTTTATTATTATCCCATCGTGTCCTCGGCCCGCGCGTTCCGCGCCCTGTGGATGCGCGCCTACAAGAAGTTCCCGGAATGGCTGGGCGGCGTGGTCTATGAAGATCCGTGGCTGGCTGGTGGTCATAACGGCCTGTCCAATTCCGAAGATCCGGAAAAGCCGGAAGATCCGTATCCGCGCGTGCGTGAGCTGCGCGCCCAGATGAATGAGTTTGGCCTGCACAAGATCCCGGTCGTCATGGCGGGCGGCGTGTGGTGGCTGAAGGAATGGACTCACTTCCTTGATAATCCTGAGATCGGCCCGGTGGCGTTCCAGTTCGGCACACGTCCGCTGCTCACGCAGGAAAGTCCCATTTCCAAGGCGTGGAAGGACCGTCTGCTGACCCTGAAGAAGGGTGATATCTATCTGCAGCGTTTCTCGCCCACGGGTTTCTATTCGTCAGCCGTGAAGAACCGCTTCCTGCAAAACCTGACCGAGCGCAGCGAACGTCAGATCCCCTATTCGTCCGAAGTCGTCGGCCAGCATACGGCCGAGCTACTGGTAGGGCCGCGCAAGCGCCCGGTTTATGTGACCCCGTCCGACAAGCTGCGCGCTGAAGGCTGGATGGCGCATGGCTTTACTCAGGAAATGCGCACGCCGGATAACACGCTGGTGTTTGTCACGCCGGACGAGGGTGCCCTCATCCTCAAGGATCAGGTGGATTGCATGGGCTGTCTGTCGGCCTGCGCCTTCTCCAACTGGACCCAGCATGAAGGCAACACCACCGGCAAGAAGGCGGATCCGCGCTCCTTCTGCATCCAGAAGACCCTGCAAAACATCGCCCACAGCGATAATTGCGAGGACGAGCTGATGTTCGCTGGCCATAACGCTTACCGCTTTGGCTCTGACCCCTGGTATGCCAATGGCTTTGTGCCGACCGTCAAGCAGCTGGTGGACCGTATCGCTGAAGGTGAGTAATTCCCTTTAGTTACAGTGTGTTAGCTTGATAGCTCAAATGCATCCAAAACTTTAGGCGATGTCTTTGGTAAGCCTTAAGGTTTGTTTGCTATGTTGGGCGTGCGGGAACAACTTCGCAGGCTCGGCGGGATAATGGCACGGTCACTGACTTCTCAATTTGTCACTTCTGCAACCTCTGTTGCGGCGCTGCATTTGGTGAGCGCGGTAGCGGGCGTGCCGTCCTTTATTGCAACGCCGTTGCAGGCGGCTGAAGCGGTGCGGGCCGCTATTGGCTTTATCTCGCCTTATGCCTATGGCAATTATCAGGCGCCGGATGCTAATGCGACTGATAACCACGCGCGCAACGGCCATCTGCCGCTGACCTCTTTTGCCCGTATGGTGCCGCGTGAACGCAGTGGCGACCAGCAGGGCGGTGGCCGCTCACTGGGCGGTTTCAACTATCTCAACCAGTTTATCGCGCCCGGGCAGGAAACGCGTCAGCTGCATGCCTTGCAAGGCGGCACCATCAATGCTGGCGGTCTGGTCAATCAGAGCCGCGCGGTCGGTGCAACGTCAGGTCTCGCCCGGCAGGAAACCCGCGATTTTTCTCAATATGATGCTGGCCGCATCCGCGCCGAGATTGATACGCTTGGTGATAAATACCGTGATCACGGTATGGATACCCGCCCGCAGGATCCCAATGCGGGCCTGCCCATTCATACCATTCGTGACCATGAAGGCCGCATCCTCATGCAGGGTCATGCGCAGTCGGTCGAGCATCTGATTGCCATCAAGATGGCGGAGGCCGAGCGCGCGACTGATCCCAGCAAGAAGGTGGTCAATCTCGCTGGCGCTAATCTCGGTGGCATGAAGCTGGACTTCAAGGGCTTCAATTTCCGCAATGTGGATATGCGTGGAGCTGACCTGTCGGGTAACAGTTTCAACGAATGCCGTTTTGAAAACTGCGACATGCAGGGTGCCAACCTCAAGGGCGTCCGTATTGAAAACAGCTACATGGAAAACGTCAACCTCAATGGCTTTGTGGGTGACGACAAGACCATGTTCAAGAATAGCGCCCTGATGAACGTGCATATGCAGGGCGCGCATGCCCCGCAAATCAAGTTCGAGAATATCCGGGCCGAGAATCTCAATATGGCCGGGGCTTATATGCCCGGCGCCAGCATTACCAATATGCATGTCACTAATCTGTGGGCGCCGGAGATTAATCTGGAAGGTGCCCAGATCGGCGGGCTGCATGTTGCCGGGCCGGACAGCTCGCTGGAAGATGCCAAGCTCAATCGCGTTACGCTTAACGACAGCTCGTTCGGGCAGCCGGGGCAGGGTATCAACATGCGCGGCATCCAGATGGAACGCTCTGTTCAGTCGGATGTGCAGTATAACAACTCGGATCTGTCCGGGGCGCGCATGGCCGGATCTGACTTCAAGCACGGTGTCGATATGCGCCATGTGGTAACGCCGCGCGGGCCGATTGATGTTGATAATTCCAATCTCACCGGCTTGACCGCCGGGCGGGATGCCAAGCTTAAGGCTACCCAATTCACGTATGGTGAAGGGGCTGACAAGGTGTCCATGCGCACGCTGGGTGGCGAAGAGATGGTGTTTGATGGAACCGCTGATATTGAGCGTTTGCATCGTGCTGCCCGCACCAATAATCTGAGCTTCATCCAGATCCGCGAAAATGACATGGCGGCGATTGATCCGCAGACTGGCCGTGTGCTGAGCGAGCAGGAACAGCGCATGACCAATCAGGCGCAGCTGCAGCGCCGCCCCAAGCCAGCCATGGCGCCATCTCCCATGATGCCCGGCCGCCGCAAGCAGCCGTGGGAAACATAAGGTAGATCAGATCGGTCAGCGGCTAATTTCAGGCAGTAGAGCATTTAAGCGCAGGCGGCCTTCCGGGGTCGCCTGTAGCGTTTGTTCGGTCAGCGTGATCAGGCCATGCTTGATCAGGCCCGGCAGTTTCTCCGCGCGCAGCAGGGTGTCTACATCACCGCCAAAATCACGGCGCAGGCGCGCGCGGCTGATGCCTGCTTGTGTGCGCAGGCCCATCAGCAGCAATTCATCCAGCTGCTCGTGCCGGGGGATGTCGGTCTGCTCGGTCACACCATGGCCATGTTCATGCACGCGCTTGAGCCATTCTTCTGGGGCGCGGTGCGTGCGTGTGGCTAGCTTGTGGCCGTCAACCGTCACGCGGCCATGCGCGCCCGGGCCTATGCCCACATAATCACCGTAATACCAGTAGGTCAGATTGTGGCGGCATTCATGCCCGGCGGCGGCATGGTTAGAAATCTCGTAGGCCGGCAGGCCTTTGGCTTCGCACATCGCCTGCGTGGTTTCGTACAAAGCGGCGCCCAGTTCCTCATCCGGAATGGTCAGCTCGCCGCGTTGCCAGAGTGTGGCAAATTGTGTGCCCGGTTCAATGGTCAGCTGATAGAGTGACATATGCTGCGCGCCATAACTGAGCGCTTCTGCCAGCTCGCGCTGCCAGTCTTCCAGCGACTGGTGGGGGCGGGCATAAATCAGATCGAACGAGAAGCGCGGGAAGGTGGTAGCAGCCAGCTCCAGCGCGGCGCGGGCCTGCGTGACATCATGCTGGCGGCCCAGTAGTTTGAGGTCAGCTGCATTGAGCGCCTGCACGCCGACACTCACGCGGTTCACACCGGCCGCGCGAAAGTCACGGAACTTGCCCGCTTCAACCGAGGTGGGGTTGGCTTCTAATGTAATCTCAAGCTCGGGTGCCAGCTGCCAGTGCTGGCCTGCGGCCTCAATCAGCGCGGCGACGGTTCTGGCTGGCATCAACGACGGGGTGCCGCCACCAAAGAAAATGGACGATAGCTGCCGCCCGCCGGTTTGTGCGGCCCAATGCGCCAGCTCACGCAGCAGCGCGTCCTGCCAGGCTTGCTCGTCAATCTGTTCACGCACATGCGAGTTGAAGTCGCAATAGGGGCACTTGGCCTTGCAGAAGGGCCAGTGGATATAAAGGCCAAAGCCAGGCTGGTCCGAGCTGATCATTTGCGAAAGATGAACCATGCGCCACACGCAATCAGGCTAAAGCCAATCCCGTGATTGGGCGTCAGCTTTTCGCCCAGATACAGGGTGCTGAACAGCGCAAACACAATCAGGGTAATCACTTCCTGCATGGTTTTGAGCTGGGCGGTGGTGTAAACCGCGCTGCCAATCCGGTTGGCGGGTACAGCCAGACAATATTCAAACAGCGCAATCAGCCAGCTGAAGATGATTGCCAGCAGCAGCGGTGCGGCTTTGTATTTCAGGTGGCCATACCAGGCCATAGTCATAAAGGCATTGGACAGCACCAGCAGGATGATCGGCGCTAGTTGCGGGCTCAGCCAGCTCATGCGGCGCTCCGGGCCAGATAGGCCATCAGCAGATCAAGCGCTTTGCGGCGATGGCTCAGGGCCGACTTTTCGGCCTTGCTCATCTGCGCATAGGTGCGGGTCTCACCCGCTGGCATAAAGATGGGATCGTAGCCAAAGCCGTTTTCGCCCCGGCCCGGCCAGACGAGGGTGCCGTCCACCCGGCCTTCAAACACCTCATCGCGGCCATCGGGATAGGCCAGCACCAGCACGCACACACTCTGGGCGCTGCGGTCGGGGGCATCGGCCATCTCGTCGATCAGTTCTTGTAGGCCAGTCGTGCCGCGCTTGGTCCAGTTGGCGGTATCCACGCCGGGACGACCGCCGAGTGCGCTGATGCACAGGCCAGAATCATCGGCCAGCGCCGGGCAGTTGCTGGCTTTGGCAGCCGCATGCGCCTTGATGCGAGCATTGGCAATAAAGCTGCCGCCATCTTCTACCGGCTCGGGCAGGCCCAGCGCGCCAGCGCTGGTAATCTGTGCAATATAAGAGCCCAGCAGGGCCTGCAGCTCGCTCAGTTTGCCTTGATTATGTGTGGCAATGACCAGCTGCGTCAGGCTCATAATCCCAGCGCTTCCTTTTGCAGGCGGGTTAGCTCGGCGGTAGCGCCTTTGGCCAGCTGCAGCAGCTCCAGAAACTGCTCTTCGCTGAAGGGGCTTTCTTCGGCGGTGCCCTGAATTTCAATCAGCTTGCCGCTGCCGGTCAGCACAAAGTTGGCATCGGCCCCGGCTTTGCTGTCTTCGGCATAATCAAGATCAGCCACGCAGGTGCCATTGAAAATCCCGCAGCTGATAGCGGCCACGCTGTCGGTCAGCGGAATAGATTTAATAACGCCCAGCTCCACCAGCTGCTTACAGGCCAGATAGAGCGCGACATAGCCACCGGTAATGCTGGCAGTGCGGGTGCCGCCATCGGCCTGCAGCACGTCGCAGTCAATCTTGATCTGGCGCTCACCCAGCGCCGCGCGGTCAACGACGGCGCGCAGGGCGCGGCCAATCAGGCGCTGAATTTCCTGGGTGCGGCCGCTTTGCTTGCCCTTGGCTGCTTCACGGTCGGTGCGTTCATGCGTGGCGCGCGGCAGCATGCCATATTCAGCCGTGACCCAGCCCAGCCCGGTATTGCGCAGGAACGGCGGCACTTTTTCATCCACCGAGGCGGTGCACAGCACATGGGTATCGCCAAACTTTACCAGACACGAGCCTTCGGCATATTTGGCAAAGCCCGGGGTAAACGAGACAGAACGCAGCTGGGTAACAGAACGGCCGGATGGACGCATGATTTTTCCTCCACAATGCGGACGTTATAGCCGTTGTCCGCCGCGAATGAAACACATAGAATAACCCCATGAGTTCAGAGCTTGATCGGCGCACGCGCGATATTTTTCGCCAGTTGGTGGACGTTTATCTGGCTACCGGGGAGCCGGTGGGCTCGCGCACCTTGGCAACCCGGCTGGAAGCTGCCGGGCTTGCCAGTCTCTCGCCGGCCTCTATCCGCAACGTCATGGCCGAGCTTGAAGCGGCTGGCCTTCTGTATGCGCCGCATACCTCGGCGGGTCGCATGCCGACCGAGCAGGGCCTGCGCTTGTTTGTAGATGGTATTCTCGAAGTGGGCAGCCTCAGCACCGCAGAACGGCAGGAGATTGAAGTGTCCTGCCGCGCGGCTGGCAAAAGCCTGACCGATGCGCTGGGCGAGGCAACTTCGCTGCTCTCGGGCCTGTCAGCCTGTGCGGGCTTGGTCGTTGCCCCCACCATCGACCGGCCCTTGCGCCATATTGAATTTGTGCCGCTGGGCACTGGCCGCGCGCTGGTGGTGCTGGTGACGGATGACGGCCAGGTTGAAAACCGCGTGATTGATGTGCCGTTGGGCGTACCTGCCTCTACCTTGGTGACGGCGTCCAATTTTTTAGCGGCGCGGCTGGTTGGGCGCACGCTAGCGCAGGCCCAGCAAGTGGTGGCAACTGAGTTGCTCCAGCGCCGCCATGAGCTGGACGAGCTGACGCAAAAGGTGATCGCCACCGGCCTTGGCGTCTGGTCGGAAGGCGGCGGCGGTCAGCTGATTGTGCGCGGGCAGGCCCAATTGCTTAACGACGTGGCCGCGGTTGAAGATTTGGAGCGGTTGCGCGGTCTGTTCGCCGCCCTTGAGACTTATGAGAATGTGGGCCGCCTGCTCGACACCACCCGACAGGCGGGCGGGGTTAAGGTGTTTATTGGCGCAGAAAACGGCATGTTTGAACATGCCGGGTGCTCGCTGGTTATTGCACCTATTACTGGCGCGCAGAATAGCGTGGTGGGCGCTATTGGCGTGATTGGCCCGCTGCGCCTCAATTATGCGCGTATTGTGCCGCTGGTTGATTATACTGCCCGCGCCTTACGCAAAGTGGTGGGGGCGCCAGATGGCACCTAAATAATTTCGGTACTTAGAAAAATTCGGCACCCGGAAAATTCGATCAAAATCCGGTTATTGTCCCACTTGCATTTTTTGGCCAGAACGGCCATCTGTTGGACATGTTTGGCAAAAAGACGAATCCCGCTGAGACCGCTGCGCCGGAAGGCACAGCTCCCGCCCCCGAAACTGCAGCAGCCGCTCCGGCTGATGCGAGCGAGGCTGCTGAGCCGCCTCCGCAGTCTGGTTCTTCATCTGGCCCCTCATCTGGCCCGTCTGCGCGCGAGCAGCAGTTAGAGGCCGAGCTGGCCCAGTTCAAGGACAGCATGATCCGTCAGCTGGCCGAGGTGGAAAACGCCCGCAAGCGCGCCGAGCGCGAGATGGACGATCTGCGCAAGTTTGCCATCACCAATTTCGCCCGTGATATTCTGCCGGTGGCCGATAATCTGCGCCGCGCGCTTGATGCCATTCCGGCCGACCAGCGCGAGACCAATCCTGCACTCAAGAACCTGTTCATCGGCGTTGAAGCGACCGAGCGCCAGCTCGTCGGTACGCTGGAGAAGTTTGGCGTGCAGGCGGTGGTGGCCATGGGTCAGCCGTTTGATCCCAATTTCCATCAGGCCATGCAGGAAGTTGAAACGGCGGATGCCCCCGCTGGCACCGTCGTGCAGGTCTATCAGAATGGCTACACCATTGCTGACCGTCTGCTGCGTCCGGCGCTGGTAGTGGTGGCCAAGGCCGCGCCCGCTGGTAAGGTAGACCAGCAGGCCTAATCACCTGCTGTTACCTCAAAACATTAAGATCCGTAGCCATAGCGGCTGGCGCTCAGCATGTGGGCTTGTGCGCTCACGTGGGCTTTTTCCAGCCAGAAATCGCGGTCAGCCGGGGCAATGCGGGCGCTGACAATTATGCCGTGTTCGGTGGTGGGGGTCTGTAGCTCGCACCCCACTTCCTGCTGCACCAAGCTGATATTGTTGTGGGCCCAGCGTATATGCTCGGCGGCTTTTTCCCGGTTGGCATCGTCAAGGGCGCGGTTATCCAGCGCCGCCGCATCCAGACGCGGCAGGGGCAAATCGCGCTCCAGTGCCGCGCTCATGGCCCGCAGCATGACCTGGGCGCCAAAGCGCGGGCGGCGCCATAAATCCGGCGCGTGTAGGGCGGCCGGGCGGTTATTATGGTCAAGCGGGCGGTGGGCCAGATCGGCACCATAATGCAGCAGGGCGGCGCAGGTTTGTTGCAGCATGAATTGTTCATCGGTATTCGCGCCGCGCTCATGGGCGCGCAGGCATTTTTCCATGGTGAAGGCAATCAGCGAGACGCCGCCCATGGCATTATTCGGGTTGGCGCCTTTAGCAATGTAGCTAAAGAACGGCGCAACATTACCGCTGCTCATACCAAGAGCCAGACGTGTCAGCATCACGCCATGGGTTTCCGGTGCGATCTGGTCTAACTCAACGTCAGCGCTGTTTTTCATCTATTTCTCCCTGTCTGTTCTGCCCGTTGTTTTTTCACTTGGCGAGCATGTTAAAAGCTGGGTGCCGCCGGGCAAGAGGGAAAAGTCTTAATGCCGATGTTATGGGCATTTCCGCGCGGTCAGCAAAATTCTGGCCGAATTGGAAAAAGCTGGCGGTTAGCACCTTGCGCTGCGGGATAATCATGCCTACATACCAGAGACGAAAGACGGTCGGCGCCGGCGCAATGCGACGCTAACCAATTGGAATTACTAATAAACCGTGCCATGCGGGGCGGTTTGGCGAGGAGCGAAACATGAGCAAAGTTATCGGTATTGATCTCGGCACCACCAATTCGTGCGTAGCTATTATGGAGGGCGGTCAGCCCAAGGTGCTGGAAAATGCTGAAGGCGCCCGCACCACACCGTCCATCGTGGCATTCACCGACAGCGGCGAGCGTCTGGTTGGTCAGGCCGCCAAGCGCCAAGCTGTCACCAACTCCAAGAAGACTGTTTATGCGGCCAAGCGCCTGATTGGTCGCCGCGCGGATGACGCGCAGGTCGAAAAGATGCGCAAGGAAGCCCCCTACGCCATCGTCCGTGGTGACAATGGCGACGCGTGGGTTGAGATTGACGGCAAGAAGATGAGCCCGCCGGAAGTTTCCGCGCAGGTGCTGGTCAAGATGAAGGAAACCGCCGAGAAGTATCTGGGCACTGCCGTCACGCAGGCCGTGATCACCGTTCCGGCCTACTTCAACGACGCCCAGCGTCAGGCCACCAAGGACGCCGGCAAGATTGCAGGCCTTGAAGTGCTGCGCATCATCAACGAGCCCACAGCCGCTGCGCTGGCTTATGGCCTTGAGAAAAAGAAGACCGGTATCGTGGCCGTGTACGATCTCGGCGGTGGTACGTTTGACGTGTCCATCCTTGAGATCGGTGATGGCGTGTTCGAAGTGAAGTCCACCAATGGTGATACCTTCCTCGGTGGTGAAGACTTCGACCAGCGCATCATCGACTGGATCGCTGACGAGTTCAAGCGTGAGAACGGTGTGGACCTGCGTGCCGACCCCATGACCAAGCAGCGCCTGAAGGCCGCGGCTGAAAAGGCCAAGATCGAGCTGTCTTCGTCCATGCAGACCGAAATCAACGAGCCGTTCATCACCATGAACGCCAGCGGCCCGCTGCACCTCAACCTCAAGCTGACCCGCGCCAAGCTGGAATCGCTGGTGGACGATCTCATCAAGAAGAGTATCGCTCCGTGTGAAGCCGCGCTGAAGGATGCCGGTGTGACCAAGGATCAGATCGATGAAGTCGTGATGGTTGGTGGTATGACCCGTATGCCCAAGGTGGTTGAGACGGTTGAAGCCTTCTTTGGCAAGAAGCCGCATCAGGGCGTCAACCCGGACGAAGTGGTGGCCGTGGGTGCTGCTATTCAGGGCGGCGTGCTCAAGGGCGAAGTGAAGGACGTGCTGCTGCTCGACGTGACCCCGCTCAGCCTGGGTATCGAAACCCTGGGCGGCGTGTTCACCCGTCTGATCGACCGCAACACCACCATCCCCACCAAGAAGAGCCAGGTGTTCTCCACCGCTGAAGATAATCAGGGTGCTGTGACCATCCGTGTGTTCCAAGGTGAGCGTGAAATGGCGGCGGATAACAAGATGCTCGGCCAGTTTGACCTGGCTGGTATTCCGCCGGCCCCGCGCGGCGTGCCCAAGATCGAAGTCACTTTTGACATCGACGCCAACGGTATTGTCGCCGTCTCGGCCAAGGACACCGCCACCGGTAAGGAGCAGCAGGTGCGCATCTCCCCGTCGGGAGGTCTGTCCAAGGACGACATCGAGAAGATGGTCAAGGACGCCGAAGCGCACAAGGCTGAAGACAGCAAGCGCAAGGACCTGATCGAAGCCCGTAATCATGCCGACAGCCTGCTGCACAGCACCGAGCAGCAGCTCAAGGAGCATGAGAGCAAGATCGACGCGTCGCTCAAGAGCACGATCGAATCCGCCATGAACGACCTTAAGGGCGTGAAGGACGGTGAAGACCTGCAGGCCATCAAGGACAAGACCCAGGCGCTCAGCCAGGCTGTCATGAAGGTGGGCGAGGCCATTTACAAGGCCACCGGCGGCGCACCTGAAGGTGCAGCGGCTGGCGGTGCTGATGACGCAGCGCAGGCAGCTGGTGGCACCAGCGGCGGCAAGAGCGGTGACGACACCGTTGTTGATGCCGACTTTGAAGAAGTGGATGGCAAGAAGAGCGCGTAAATCCGCGTATTTTACAAACAACCCGCCCGGTGAAACGACCGGGCGGGTTTCTGTGTAAAAGGAAGATGGGCCATGGCCGGTGCACACGATTATTATTCCGTTCTGGGTGTTTCCAAAGGCGCGTCAGCCGATGAGCTGAAGAAGGCCTATCGCAAGCTGGCCATGCAATATCACCCGGATAAAAATCCGGGCGACAAAGCGGCCGAGGCCAAGTTCAAGGAAATCAACGAGGCTTATGACGTGCTGCGCGATGATCAGAAGCGCGCAGCCTATGACCGCCTCGGCCATGCTGCCTTCACGCAGGGCGGCGGTAATAATGCCGGTGGCGGCGGCTTTGCTGGCGGTGATCCGTTCGGGTTTAATTTTGGCGGCGGTGGTGGCATGGGCGGCTTTGCCGACATCTTCGACGAGATGTTTGGCGATTTCATGTCCGGTGGCGGTAGCCAGCGCGGGCAGGCTGGGGCCGGGCGCGGTAATGACCTGCGCTATAATCTGGAAATTTCGCTGGAAGATGCCTTCAAGGGTTCGCAGGCCCAGGTCCGCATTCCCTCGTCCATTAGCTGTGACAGCTGCCATGGTAGCGGTGCCAAAGCGGGGACGCAGCCCACCCAATGTCCCACTTGCGCTGGCCACGGCAAGATCCGCGCGCAGCAGGGTTTCTTCACCATTGAGCGCACCTGTCCGGCCTGCCAAGGCGCGGGCCGTGTCATTAAAACGCCGTGCCCGAGCTGCTCAGGCGCGGGCCGCATCCGCAAGGAGCGTACCCTCAAGGTTGATATTCCTGCTGGTGTGGAAGACGGCACCCGCATTCGCTTAGCGGGTGAGGGTGAAGCGGGCCTGCGTGGGTCAGCGCCGGGTGATCTCTATATTTTCCTCGCAATCAAATCGCATCCGTTGTTCCAGCGGGACGGGGCCGACCTGCATTGCCGGGTGCCGCTGCCAATGACCACGGCGGCGCTTGGGGGTGAGATCGAGATTCCCACGATTGATGGCGTGCCGGTTCAGGTCAGCATCAATCCGGGCACGCAGACCGGCCAGCAATATCGCCTGCGCGGTAAGGGTATGAAGGTGATGAAGTCATCGCAGCGCGGTGATCTTTATGTAGAGACCGTGGTGGAAACACCGCGCAATCTCACCGCCCGCCAGCAGGAATTGCTGCGTGAATTTGCGGCTGACAGCAGCAACAACAATCCCGAGACGCAGGGTTTCTTTGGCCGCGTGAAGGAATTCATCGACGGGTTGAAGGGCTAGAGCATTTTCAGCAAAAGTGTGCGCGGTTTTGCGGTTCGAAAATGCGACAAAACAAACAAGTAGACCATTTAGACTAAATCCATATTCAGTTAAAATGGTCTAAGCCGCTTTGGCCTTAGCGCACAATCCGGCTCAGGATGAATAAGCCGGCCGCACTGGCTACCATAGCCGGGCCGGCGGGTACGTCATAATATAGCGAGGCAAACAGGCCCAGCACGCTGGCCAGCAAACTGGTCGCTGCTGCCAGCAGAGCCATCTGCTCAGGCGTGCGCGCCATGCGCCGGGCTGTGGCCGCCGGAATAACCAGCAGAGCGGTGAGCAGCAAGACACCCACCAGCTGTACGCCCGCCGCAATCACCAAGGCCAGTAAGGCCAGAAAAATCAGTTCCAGCCGCGCCGTGGGCAGGCCGCTGACTTTGGCCAGGTCAGGCGCTACCGTCAGCTTCATCAGCGGGCGCCAGAGTGCCAGCAGGCAGGCCAGCACCAAGGCTACGCCGGCGCTCATATAAACCAGTTGGCGGCCTGATAGCGCCAGAATATCGCCAAACAGATAACCCAGCAGATCAACCTTTACACCGGGCATGGCGTGCAGGGCAATCAGGCCCAGCGCCAGCGCCGTGGGGCTTAAAATACCCAGCAATGTGTCGTGCGCCAGATCAGGCTTGCGCGCCAATAGTGTGAGCGTAAGGGCAAACAGCAGGCCTACCCCAAGCACCGCCGCCATGATCGGCAGTTCAAACATCAGGCCTAGCGCTACGCCCAGCAGCGCCGCATGAGCGAGGGCATCACCAAAAAAGGCCATACGCCGCCATACCAGCAGGCAGCCCAGCGGGCCGGTGACCAGTGCCAGCAAAGCGCTGCCCAGCAGGGCGCGCAGAAAGAAGTCAGGGAGCTCAGTCATGGGTGTGATCATGGTCGTGATGATGGTGGTAAACAGCAAATGCGTCAGCCGCCGGGCCGAACAGCGCGGTATAGGCCGGGTCGCGGCTCACATCATCCGGCTTGCCCTGGCAGCAGATATGGCCATGCAGGCAGATCACGCGGTCAGTCTTGCGCATGACAATGTTCAGATCATGCGAGACCAGCAGCACGCCGCAGCCAGTTTCATCGCGCACGCGGCCAATGGTGTCGTACAAGGCGCGCTGCCCGGCCAGATCCAGCGCCTGCGCTGGTTCATCCAGTACCAGCAGTTGCGGCTGGTTGCTGAGCGCGCGGGCCAGTAGCACGCATTGTAGTTCTCCGCCGGAGAGTTTTTGCAAGGGGCGGCCTAGCAAAGGGCGGGCGCCTGCTTTATCGATCGCGGTATCATCCTGCCCCCACAGCGCCAGAAAGCGTCCAGCCGTCATGGGCAGCAGGCTATCCAGCGGCAGGCGCTGCGGCACATAGCCAATGCGCAGCTGCGGCGCGCGTGTCACGCTGCCGCTTTCCGAGCGCTGCAGGCCCAGCAGCACGCGCAGCAAGGTGGTTTTGCCCGCGCCATTGGGGCCAATCAGGCTGACAATTTCGCCCGGCATCAATTGCAGGTGAATGCCGTGCAGCACGCTGCGGCCGTCAAAGGCGGCAGCAATCTGGTGGGCGGTGAGTAGCGGTGTGGTCATCATGCTCTTGCGCTATGTTATAATATAACATATGGTAGCCCCGGTTGTAGCATGTTTAAGAAAGGTTTGTCATGCGTCATTTTCCGGCTTTGTGCGCCCTGTTGTTTGGGGCTGTTTTTACTGCATATCCCGCGCAGGCCGACACGCCGCGCGTACTGGTGTCCATTGCGCCGCTGGCCGGTATCGCGGCGGCGGTGATGGACGGCGTGGGCACGCCAGATGTGCTCATTACCGGTAATGCCAGCCCGCATACCTATCAGCTGCGCCCGTCAGACGCCAAGCGGCTGGAGCAGGCTGATCTGGTCATCTGGGTCGGGCCGGGGCTTGAAACCTTTTTGGTAAAGCCACTCACCCAGCTGGCCAGCCATGCCACCCAGCTGGAGTTGGCGCAGGCCCAAGGCTTAACCCATTACGCTAACCGTAGTGGCGGCGTGTGGGAACCTGAAGCTGAAGATGAGCATGAGACCGAACATGACGCGCCTGACCATGGTCACGACCACGAGCATGAGCATAATCACGGCGTGAACGACCCGCATCTGTGGCTTGATCCGCGCAATGCTGCTGCCATCGCCCAGCTGATAGCTCAGCAGTTGGCGACGCAAGACCCGGCTCATGCCGCGCGCTATGCCAGCAATGCCGCCGTGTTTAAGGCGGATGTTCTGGCGCTTCATGCACGGTTGCAAGCGCAGCTGACACCGCTTAAAAATCGCGGCTTTATCGTGTTTCATGATGCCTATCAGTATTTTGAAAAGAGCTATGGGCTGGCCGGGCGTGGCTCCATCACCCTCTCGCCTGAGGTGCCGCCGTCAGCGGCGCAGCTGGCTGCCTTGCAGCAGCGTATTCAGTCGCACGAGGTGGTGTGTGTATTAGCTGAGCCGCAATTCCGCGCGGCGGTGGTTGATACGCTGGTTGGGGGCACGTCTGCGCGCAAGGGGCTGGTGAATCCGGATGCCAGTGATCTGCCGCTATCCGCCCATCTCTATCAGGAATATCTGCACCGTATGGCCGACCAGTTTGCCGCTTGCCTGACGGCACAATAAGCCTCATTCTAAGCGCGTTATTCAAAGTGAGCTAACGCGGGAGAGCGATGATGCGTGTTGCAATAGCCGGCTGTGCCGGGCGCATGGGGCGGTTGCTGGTGGCGGAGATTGCCGCGAGCGAGCATGAGTTGGCGGCTGCTACAGTCTCAGCCCATTCATTGCAGGTTGGGCAGGATGTGGGCAGCATCGTCGGCATTGAGCCGCTAGGCGTACATGCCAGTGGTGAGCCAGCGGCGCTGTTTGTCAGTGATGTGGTGATTGATTTTACCACGCCCGCCGCCACCTTGCGCCATGCCGAGCTGGCCGCCATCAAGAAGGTACCGCTGATCGTCGGCACCACCGGGATGGATGCCGCTACCGAGCAGGCGCTGGCTAAGGCCGCGCAAGTGGTACCGGTGCTGGTTGCCGCCAATTTCAGCCGGGGCGTGGCGTTGTTGCTGGAGCTCACACAGCTTGCTGCGCGCGCCTTGCCTGATGCTGATATTGGCATTTATGAGATGCACCATAATAAGAAGAAAGATGCACCTTCCGGCACAGCCCTAGCGCTAGGCGCGGCGTGTGAGCGCGGCGTGCAATATGCCGCGCTGCGCGGTGGAACGGTCACGGGGGATCATACCGTGACGCTGGCGCTTGATGGCGAGCGGATTGAGCTGACCCATCGCGGTGAGAACCGCGCCATTTATGCCAAAGGCGCATTGGCTGCTGCCGCTTGGCTCATCAAGCAAAAGCCGGGGCGCTATACACTCTCTGACCTGCTCAAGGGCTAATTGCTGTTAAGCTGCTTCCAGCATCAGCCAGCGGCGCTTGCAATCCTCGCCACTGGCAAAACCGCTAATGCCGCCATCACTATGGCCAACGCGGTGGCAGGGAACCAGCCACGCCACCGGATTGCTGCCAACCGCATTACCAATGGCGCGTGCGGCGCGGGGCTTGCCCAGCGCGCGGGCCAGGTCAGCATAGCGCACCAGTTGGCCACGCGGAATTTGCAGCAGCAAACGCCAGACTGAGAGCTGAAACGGCGTGCCCAGCAGCAGCAGCGGCAAGGCGGGCGGCTTTGCCTTCAGGGCTTGCGTCATGATCGGCAAGCGTTGTTCGGTCAGTGAGGCTTGGGCAAAGTAGGTTTGAAAGTCACGTTTGGCTTTGGCCTCGCCCAGATCAGTCGGGCCCAGCCAGCAAATAGCACCTTCACAGACGGCCACCAGGGCGCGGCCATTTTCGCCATCAACCAAGCTCCAGCTGATGGCCAGATCGCGCGCAGCGCTACGTGGCAGTAGGGTAATCCCCGGCGGTAAGACATGGGCGCGCAGGGCTTTGGCCGCTTGGGCTTCGCTTAAAAAGTCGGGTGTAAAAGTCATGGCGGCGGGTGTCCTTCTGCGCTAAGTCTAGCGCATGAACCGCGCCCAGATCACCCAGTTTTTTCAGGCCTTGCAGGCACAGATGCCCGCGCCCAAGGGCGAGCTGGAATATGTCAATGCCTACACTTTGTTAGTGGCGGTTGTACTCTCGGCGCAGGCAACTGACGCGGGCGTGAACAAGGCTACCCGCGCGCTGTTCAAGGCTGCCGATACACCGCAGAAAATGCTGGCGCTGGGCGAAGGCCGCGTCAAAGATTTCATCAAGACCATCGGCCTGTTTAACACCAAGGCCAAAAATGTGATTGCGCTCTCACAGCAATTGATCGACCGCCATAAGGGCGAAGTGCCAGCCGACCGTGAAGCGCTGCAGGCGCTGCCCGGTGTGGGCCGTAAAACTGCTAATGTCGTGCTCAACATCTTCTTTGGCCAGCCAACCATAGCGGTGGATACGCATGTGTTTCGTGTGGCCAACCGCACCGGTTTGGCACCGGGTAAAAATGTAGATGAGGTAGAGGCAAAACTCATCAAGGTTATTCCCAAAGAGTTTCTCTACCACGCTCATCATTGGCTGATCTTGCATGGCCGTTATGTGTGCAAGGCGCGCGTACCTGCTTGTGGCAGCTGCGTAGTGCGTGACCTGTGTGGCTTTAAAGCCAAGACGCTGCCCTAGTTTTTTTATTCGGTATTCTACACTCAAGAAAAATGCCACCGGCGTAAAGGCCGGTGGCATTAGGCTGGTTTATTTATCTAACGCTTAGACCCAGATGAAATCTGCATCTGTGATCGCGCTGGCGTTGACGTTCTTCAGAACGATGGTTGCGCTGGAGGCTACATCAGTGATGACGGTGTCAGCGCCTACCTGATGTACGTAGTTAGTCAGCATGCTGTTGACCGTTGCAGCGTCCGGCGGGGTGTCGCCGTCGTACAGCGGAGCAAAGCTGATGAAATCCACACCGTCCTGGAAGTCCGTGATGGTGTGAACAGCATTGCTGTTGCGCCAGTCGATATCGAACTCGAAGGTATCGGATTCAGTGCCGCCGGTGGCTGTGCCGTTACCTGCGCCAAGGTTGAGCAGGTCGCTACCTGCACCACCATAAAGCTTGTCGTTGCCGTCAAGACCGTACAGGGTGTCGTTGCCGTTGCCGCCGTCGAGCTTGTCGTCACCATCGTTGGTGCCGCTGATGCCATTACCGCCGTCGAGGTAATCATCACCTTCGCCGCCGTAGAGATTATCATTGCCGGCTTGGCCCCACATCATGTCGTTGCCGTTTTCACCATAGAGGGTGTCGCCAGCATCATCAGGATAACGGTCGCCATCACCGCCAGACATGGTGTCGTCACCATCGCCGCCGTACAGCGTATCCTTGCCGCTTCCGCCCCACATGCGGTCATTGTCGGCCCCGCCATAGAGCAGGTCGTTGCCGCCACGGCCCATCACAACGTCTTCACCTTTGCCGCCAAACAGGGTGTCGTTACCGTCCCCGATCTTGTCAGCACCGTTGTCGCCGTCCAGATAGTCATTGCCATCACCACCAGAGAGCAGGTCGTTGCCGTAGCCGCCATAGACACTGTCATCGCCAGCTTCACCAAATAACGAGTCGGCAACATCAGCGCTGGAATCCGGGCCATCACCGCCATCAATGATGTCATTGCCGCTCCCACCCCAGATCTGGTCGGTTCCGTTACCGCCCCACAGGGTATCGTTGCCGGATTCGCCATATAGCTTATCGTCGCCGCCACGGCCCATGACGCGGTCAGCGCCATCGCCACCATAAAGGGTGTCGTTGCCATCACCAATCTTGTCAGGGCCATTATCGCCGTCGATCAGGTCGTCGCCGATGCCGCCATACAGAACATCATTACCATAGCCACCGGCGAGGGTGTCGTTACCCGCATCGCCATACATGATGTCCTTGCCGTCGTCGGCATATTGGTTGGCGTCACCGCCATCCAAAATGTCGTCGCCATTGCCGCCGTGCAGTTCATCTAGACCTTTGCCGCCCCATATACGGTCAATGCCGTCACCACCCCAGAGGATGTCATTACCGCCACGGCCCATAACAATGTCATCGCCATTGCCGCCATAGAGAGAATCGTTACCGTCATCAATCTTGTCGGCACCATTGTCGCCATCCAGGTAATCGTTGCCGTCGCCGCCCGACAAAAAGTCGTTGCCATAGCCGCCATAGACCTGGTCGTCACCGGCCTCACCATAGAGCTTATCGCCCACATCGCTGCTGGAAGCCGGGCCATCACCGCCATCAATCACGTCGTTGCCGCTCCCGCCCCAGATGCTGTCAGCGCCGTTGCCACCCCAGATGGTGTCGTTATCGCCTTCACCCAGAATGGTGTCGTTGCCGCCGCGGCCCATGATGTTGTCCATGCCAGCACCGGCGTAAATGGTGTCATTGCCGTCTTCGGCTTTGTCGGAACCGTAATCGCCATCAAGATAATCGTTACCGTTGCCGCCATTGAGCGTGTCACTGCCATAACCGCCAAAAATGACATCGTTGCCATCACCGCCGGACAGGGTGTCGTTGCCATCGTCAGTGAAATTCAGCACATCACCGCCGTCGATCTGGTCATCGCCTGCGCCACCGGAGATTGTATCGGCGCCGCGACCGCCCCACATATAATCGTTACCGGCTTCACCGTACAGTTTGTCATTACCGCCACGGCCCATGATGTAGTCGCTGCCATTGCCGGCATAAATGGTGTCAGCGCCGTCGGCCGTGCCATTGTCGTACCCGTTATCGCCATCGAGCGAGTCATCGCCATCGCCGCCATAGATGGTATCATCACCACTGCCCGCAATGACATTGTCTACACCGCCACCCGCGCGGATGAGATCATTGCCCTGCAGGGTGGAGATATAGTCGCCGCTATTGCCGCTCAGGATGATGTCGGCCGTATCGGTGCCATAAAGGAAGTTGCCATCGGAATTGAACAGGTTGATGGCATTGCCATGCGGCAGGGTCAGGTCGTACACAGCCGAGGCGTAGGTATCCAGCTCGCGGCTCACGGCGGTTTCGCCGGTAAACATAACATTACCGAACACAAACCCGACAGAGGTGTTGTTAAGGTCGTTGCCCAGATTGAACATGCTGAAGTTGGTCAGCTTGATGGTGGTGTTGGCTACGCCATTGAAGGTGATCAGGGTGTCGGCGCCTGATTGGGTGACCAGCATGTTCTCTGCGGTGAGGCCAGTGCCGGATAGTTTGAGAATATCAACCAGAGAGGCCTGCGCTGCGTCTGTGATGCCGGCTGCACCTTTAAAGTTGTTGATGGTGGTCAGGCCAGAGCCAGCGGTGATGTTGTATGTGGTCAAGACGATCTCCTGATTTTTGAATTTGAAAGACCGGTGCAATATTTAGATTCAGGGCGCGTTTGTAAAGCGCTGAATCGCATTTTTTCCTTATAAATCGCGGACAATTTTCGATGATCAGTGCGCTCAACAAATGCGCAATGGCAGATTAATTTAGTGTTGCTAACCTAAAGGTACGCACACACTCTCTTTCAAAGTCACTATTGCCTGCTGAAGTGGCAGTGCGCGTGCTGGCATGGGCGCGAATTTCAGCATGCTGCACTTTTTCGCGGCGATGATCTTCATAAAGGTAAATATCCAGCACGCAATCCTGTTGGCGATATTGCCAGATCTGCGCTGGTGGTTCGCGCCGGATAAGTGACGGGGCACCAAACAGGTTGCGGATGTCAGCCGCTTCATAACTGACCAGATCATGAGCCAGCACCGGAATATGCGTTTGTGTAGTCATCTCCAGCCAGCCACCGCGCGCGAAGATGCCCAGCGTGCCCAGAATGAATGAGAGCGTGCCAACAGCAATCAGACCAAGGCAGAGCAGAAAATCCCAGCTGGGATATTCACGCCATTGTCGTTGTCTGAAAAAAGAGCGCCAAGAAACAGGCCGCACCATCAAACGATGGGCGGCCTGTTGCCATATGTCAGAATACAGCGGCGCTGCAGCGTATCTGGCCTCAGGCCGACGCACCAACAGCAACCTTGCTGGCGGTTTCTTCGCTATCCTTGTTCAGCTTGGTTGCGCTGGTCGGCAGAACCTTCAGTTCACCGATCAGGCGGCCACCCGCTTCAACTTCGATTTCGCCATAGCTCAGCGTGCCTTCGATGATGCCGGTCGAACGCAGCTTCAGACGGCCACGCACGGTCAGCGAACCTTCGAACTTGCCGGCGATGTCGGCTTCGTCGATTTCAACCGAGCCCTTGAAGTGGCCGGCTTCGGTGATCTCCAGGTGACGGCCATCACGCAGGGTGGCTTCAATGTTGCCTTCAACAACGAGGATGTCACAGGCGGTGATGTCACCCGAGAGCGAAATTTCGCGGCCAACGATCAGCTTGCGCAGGCCCTGGCTGTCAGCGGTCGGCTGGGTGGTTTCGTTCTGCAGGCCAACGCGGCGCGGCAGTACACCCGGGATACCGCCAAAGCGGCTCACCGGCAGGTCGGCCGGCTTGCTCGGGGCAACGGCGGCGCGCGGGGTCATCGGCTGTACGGCGGCCGGCTGGCTGGGAGCCGACGGGGCCTGCGGGGCAGCCTGCATTTGCGGCTGCTGCGGGGCAGCGTGCGACTGCGCGGGGCGCAGCGGCAGTTCATTCATGCTCGGGGTGTTGTCAGCAGTTTGCAGACCAGAAACCGGATTGTTGCGACGGAACATGGGGGCCTCATTAAAAGCTGTAAGAGTACGGCTAGATCCAAAATGGCACTACCGCTATGCCAAATTCGGTAGCACGTTTGAGGGGGGCAGGGCAAGGGTTCCGGAGAGTCATTTGCGCAGGGCGCCGTCCGGCATTTTCCATAAGGTGTGAGTCATCAAGGCGGTAGCGATGATCGGCAGCAGCAGATTAACCATTGGCACCAAGCCCAGCAGGGCGATCAGTAGGCCGAGTCGGCGGATCTGGCGCTGATGCGCGCCCAGTAATTGCTGGCAGGTGGCGGCATTGCGGTGGCGCAGGGCGATGGTGGTAAAATATTCGCGCCCCAGCAAATTCGCATTAATAATCAGATAGATAATAACATTAACGACCGGGATGAAATAAAACGGCAGCGCCAGCAGGTTAAGGCCAACGGCGCGCAGCAGGAGGCGGGCACTGGTGCTGATCTGCTCGGCCAGGCCCACAGTGCGGGCGGCGGGCAGGCCCTGATATTGGCTTTGCTCAATACGATCGGCGAGTGATTCCAAAAACAGGCCGGACACGCCCGTGACCAGCGCCGGAAACAAAAACCAGCCCAGAATCAGGCCCAGCGCCACGCCGCCAATATCGGCAAGTTTGCCCAGCCAGCTGTCATGGGCAATGGGCAGCAGGTTCAGCCCGATCTGCACGCCCCATACCAGCAGCGCCAGCAGGATGAAGGTGGCCAGGACAGATCCTGCCAGCACCCAGCGGCTAAAAGGCAAGCGCAGGCTGTTCAGGGTGGCGTGAAACAGATTGCTGGCGGTTGTGGGCATGAGTGGGGTCATGAGTGGGGCCATGAGCGGGGATAATTCCGGTGACAGAGTGCAGAAGAAGGCTAAAAAAGAAGATTGCGTTATCGTGCAGGCAATCTATACCTCAGCGCCATAGCTTCAAGCCTTCAAGAGGAGCCGGAACATGAGCAAGTCATATGATGTGGTGGGTGTAGGTAATGCGCTGGTAGACGTGCAGGCCCATGTGGAAGACACCTTTCTGGCCCGCCATAGCCTCATCAAGGGCGCCATGAAGCTGGTTGATCCCAAGGAAGCCGGCCTGCTCTATCGTGACATGCCCCCGGCCAAGGAAAGCTCGGGCGGCTCGGCTGCCAACACCATCGCCGCCATGGCCTCGCTGGGCAGCAAGGTGGGTTTTGTGGGCCGCGTGGGCGCCGATGAGCTGGGCGATGTATTCGCGCATGACATTCGCGCACTGGGCGTTAATTTCCCCGCCACCTTGCGTGATCAGGAGCTGCCCACGGGCCGCTGCCTCATCATGGTCACCGCTGATGGTGAGCGCACCATGAACACCTCGCTGGGCTGCAACATGCACTTCTCCCCGGCTGATCTGGATGCTGCACTGATCGCCAGTGCCAAGGTTGTGTATCTGGAAGGGTATCTGTTCGACCAGCCGGACGCCAAGGCCGCCTACCGTCAAGCTGGCAGCATTGCCAAGCAGGCGGGCTGCGAGCTGGCGCTGACCCTGTCCGACAGCTTCTGCGTTGACCGTCACTGTGCTGACTTCCTCAAGCTCATCAAGGAGGATGTGGATATCCTCTTTGCCAACGAGCATGAAATCACGGCGCTGTTCGAAACCAGCGACTGGCAGCAGGCCGCCGACATGATCAGTGAGCATGTCAAAGTTGCCGTTCTTACCCGCAGCTCCAAGGGTGCTACCATTCGCGCCGGTGCAGTGAGTGTGGATGTGCCGGTCGAGCCGGTGGCCAAGGTAATGGATCTGACCGGCGCGGGCGATGCCTTTGCCGCGGGCTTCCTGCATGGCTATTGCCAGAACATGTCATTGGCGCAGGCGGGCCGTATTGGCGCGCTGGCGGCAAGTGAAGTGATCAGCCATTTCGGCGCCCGTCCGGAAGTGAAGCTGTCCACCTTTGTGGCTGGTAAAATCGCCGCCTGAGACTAGATTAAGTCAAAGCGGAATTTTTCAGGAGTTCCACATTGGCTGATCTGTTTGCGCCCAACGTATTGGTTGCCTTTGCCGTCTGTATTGGCGCGGCCTTGGCAACCATGCTGGGCGGGTTGCTGGTGGTCACGTCGCATATCCCCAGGCCGCGTCTGCTGGCGTTGGGGCTGGCCTTTGCTGGCGGCGCAATGGTGTATATCTCGCTGGTCGAAATTTTCTGGAAATCGCATCTGGCCTTTAGCCACGCGCTGGGCGGCGACCGGCCCGGCTATCTGGCGGCCACAATGGCATTCTTTGCCGGGATTGCCGTGGTTCTGCTGCTTGATACGCTCGTGCCTAACCCGCATAACGAGCTGACCAAGCTGGGCGAGAATGCCCAGCGTGATCATATCCGCCGGGTGGGCACCATGGCAGCGCTGGCCATTACCGCGCACAATTTTCCTGAAGGGATGGCCAGCTTCTTTGCTGCGCTGGATAACCCCACGGTGGGGGCGTCGCTGGCGTTTGCCATTGCCGTGCATAACATTCCGGAAGGGGTCTCAATCGCCATTCCGGTGCTGTTTGCCACTGGCAGCAAGCGCTATGCGCTGCTGGCCTGTGCGGTGTCTGCACTGGCCGAGCCGGTGGGCGCGCTCATTGGCTATCTGCTGCTCGCGCAGTTCCTGACCCAGTTTGTGTTTGGCTGTGTGTTTGGCGTGATTGCGGGGATCATGGTGTTCCTCTCGCTGGATGAGCTGCTGCCCTCAGCCAAGCGCTATGCCAAGGGGCATGACGCGGTCATCGGTATGGTGACCGGTATGGGCGCTATTGCCGTCAGTCTGGTGTTGTTCCGCTGATCTCTCAGCTGCGTTTGACCGGTAGCGGGCTTGCCAGCTTATTGCGCAACTCTTCAGCCAGATCAAACAGGCGGCCAGCATCAGAGTGGGTGTAGATTTGCTCGGCCGTTTGCAGGTTGGGCAGGGTTTTAAGCTCCCCGCTGGCCAGCAGATCGCAGGCCTTCTGGCACAGATCATCCAGATTGCTGTGGTCAAACTGGCGGGAATGCGTCATGCGGGCGGCTGCCTGCAACTCACCTAACGCATGTTGGATCTGGCTGTAATCGGGCAGTTGGCGGCGACTTCCCATATTCTGCACCATCTCAGCCGCAAGGGCGATGAACAGGCCTTCATCCGCTTCAGCCGTAATCCGGCTTTCGCTGTCCGCGCTTGAGCGGGCCTGCAGATGGCTGTCATCAACCGGTTGTTTGACAAAACCAGCTTTAAAACGGCGCCAGCTCAGGTGCAGACGACGGCCCAGCAGAAAGCTGGACAGGCTGGCAAAGCCGCAGCCCAAAAACAGACCCACGCGCAGCATGTTCATCAGCAGCTGGGTGAGTTCGCCTTGCGCAATCCAGCTGGGCAGTCCTGTGAGTGACAGGCTGCAGACCAGAAAGAAAACGCCTAGCCCATACCACAGCCGATGGGCAGGTTTGTTGACCGCACCATAGGCTTGTTCGATCAGGTCAATCTGCTCCATATAGGCCTGATGCAGCGGGCGCAGCATGAACAGATTGCGGATGAAGAGCAGCCCGAAAAAGCCGGTCAGAACGCCCATAGATCCCGTGCTGATATAAATTTTCAGCGCGCGGAGCACCGGCCCCAGTATGGGGGCCAGCACGGTATAGACCGGGTCCAGTCCGCTCAGCGTCATGCCGGTATATTTACTGACTGATGACAGCCAATGCCCCAGCACGGTGACGGTCACAATCAATCCGCCGAAGAGCAGGGCGGTGCGCACGGGGCGCGGCTTTTCAGGCGGAATGTCTATGGCGATAAATGTGTCGTCAGGCGGCATGACTCTAGGGTAATCAAAAGAAGCAGAATATGCAATGATCGCGCGGCTGGTTCGGCCGGAATTAATGAGTGCGGTGGCGCTCAATATCATTGATCGTGATATCCATCGCTTCCGGTCGTGGCTTGTTGAACAGCGCGACGATGTCTTTGAGTTTCTTCATCTGGCTGAGCTTGCCGCGTTGGAACAGGTTGAGGATATCAGCGCACAGTGCAGTCATCTCGTCAGGTGTAAGCGTGGCGCTCCGGGTGAGCTGGGCGGCGCGGAGCAGCGGCAGCAGGCGCTGGGCCAGCTCGTCACTGGTGGGCGCGCGGTTGTGCTGGCCGCAGAACTGGATCAGCTCAGCCACCAGAGCCACCAGCAAAGCGCGGTCGGTTGGTTGCGCCTTGGGTGTTTCAACAACTGTCAGTTTGACCGGTTTCTTGGCGGGTGCCGGCGCGGGCGGATTAAGCTTAAGCCACAGGCGGCGCTGGCTCATGCCAAGATACAGACAGACCACAATAAAGACGGCCCCCATTTCGGTAATGGCCAGACGCGTCAGCAGATAGATATCCACCTGAAAGTCCCAATTGGCCACCGGCATATAGCCGCGCAGCAGGCCAATCAGGAGCATGATGGACAGGGCCGCAATAAACCAGCGGTCATAATTGGGTGCGCGGCTGGGGGCTTGCCGGGTTTGCTCAATAAATTCATGAATGCCAAGGCGCGCGTACAGCCGCGCATGGCTGAGCGGAAACAGCAGAAAGACCGAGAGCAGTGTGGCCATGGCTGTCATCTGGCTGTTTTCCATCGGCGTTGCCGTTACGCCGCCAGCCCACAGAATGTAGCGGATATAGGGCCAGACATTCATGTTCAGCAGCATGCTCAGGGCATTCGAGTTGCCGAACATGCGGGTGGTGGCATCAAGAATCAGGATGGCCAGCACAAGCAGGGCGCTCTGTTTAAGAATAACGCGCAGCACCTCACTGGTGGTGGGCAGGCGGGGTTCAAGCAGAATGATCTGGCCCATGCTCAGCTCGTGGCCTTGCCGGACAGCTTCAGGCCAATAATGCCCAGGACGATTAGGCCAATGCACACATATTGTAGCGCGCTCAGGCGGTCACCAAAATAGAAGAAGCCAATGACGGCTACCCCGGCAGCGCCAATGCCGACCCAGATCATATAGGCGACACTCATGGGGATCATGCGCATGGCCATGGCCAGCAGCCCGGCCGACAGCAACGCCAGCGGAATGGTGAGCAGGGTGGGGATCAGATGCTTGTAGCCATCGGACAACTTGAGTGTAATTGCCCAGCAGATTTCAAAGAAGCCGGCACCCAGCAGAAACAGCCACGGATGGCGGTCAACAAAGGCGTAGAATGTGTCGAGAAATTCTTTCATACGGTTATTGCGCGGCCTTCCACCACCAGGTCAGTTCTGGCTGCACACCATAAAGGGGTGTGGCCGGGCGGGCAAGCTGCGGATGATAGGCCAGCAGGTCACGCCCCAGATAATAAAGCGGAATTACGTAATATCCCCACATGATGCTGCGGTCGAGCGCATGGGCGCGGGTGATCAGGTCGGCCCGGCTATGCGCGCCTGCAATGCTGCTGGCCAGCGCATCAATCGCGGGATTGCTGATGCCGGCATAATTGCGGCTGCCGGGATTTTGCCCCGCCCCGCTGCTCCAGTAATAGACCTGCTCATTGCCGGGCGAGAGCGTGCTGGCCCAGTAATTAATGGTCAGGTCAAAATCGTAATCGGTCAGGCGTGACTGGTATTGGGCGCTATCAACCGTGCGCACACTTAGGCTCACACCCAGCCGCTTGAGGCTACGGGCCAACTCCAGCGCAATCTTTTCATCATCCGGGTTGTTAAGCAAAACTTCCAGCTGCAGGGGCTGACCGTTCTTGCTGCGCATGCCACGCTGTAGCGTCCAGCCGGCTTGCTTGAGCAGCTCATCTGCATGGCGCAGATTATCGCGCATACCTGCCGGGCCGCTGCCATCGCTGTGCGGCAGGGTGAAAGGCTGGGTGAACAGGGCGGCGGGCAGGTCAGCCTTATAAGGGGTCAGCAAGGTCAGCTCATCCGTACTGGGCAGGCCGCTGCTCGCCAGTTCGGAATTGGGATAGATGCTGCTGGCGCGCCGGTACAGATTGCCAAACAAGGCGCGGTTCATCCACTCAAAGTCCAGCGCATAAGTCAGTGCTTCACGCACGCGGATATCGGCCAGCAGCGGGCGGCGGGTGTTGAAGATAAAACCGCGCAGCGGCTCCGTGCGGGCATTGGGCTCATCCAGCTTGATGTAATTGGCAGATGCTGGATAGCCGGTCAGCCATTTGGTGGGGTCGCTCTCGCGGCGCAGGTCATAGGCGCCGGCCTTGAACGCTTCCAGTGCAACATTGTCATCGCGGTAATAATCATAGGCAATGCGCTCGAAGTTCCATTGCCCGCGGTTAAAGGGCAGGTCTTTGCCCCAGTAATTGGGATCGCGCGCGTAAACAATGCGGCGGCCGGGTTCTACCTTCTCAACCTTGTAAGGGCCGCTGGTCACTGGCACATCCATAAACGGGGCGCTCAGGTCACGGCCTTGCCACCATTTCTTTTGCAGGATCGGCATCAGCCCCATGATCAGCGGCATTTCCCGGTCAGGGCCCGCGCTGGTATCAAAGGTAAAACGGATGCGGTTAGAGCCAATCGCCTGTGCCTGGCTTACCTTCTTGTAATAGGTGCGGTGATTGGGGCGGCCATGATCGCGCAGCTGCGTAAAGCTGAACAGCACATCCTCAACCGTAATCGGGCTGCCGTCATTCCAGTGCGCGGCCGGGTTTAAGGTAAACTCTACCCAGCTGCGGTCATCCGGTGTGGTGATGGTTTGCGCAATCAGCCCGTAGAGCGAGAACGGCTCGTCCCAGCTGCGCACCATCAGGCTTTCCGAGGTCAGGCCCACGCCGCCGGTCTGGCTCATCCCCACCACCAGATTGCCGCGCACCGTATAGGGGTTCATATTGTCAAAGCTGCCGCTACGCGCCAGGCGTAGCGTCCCGGTTTTGGCGGCGTCAGGATTGGCATAGTCCAAGTGGACAAAATCAGGCCCGTATTTGGGTGTGCCATGCATGGCAATAGCAGGCTGCGCCTGAATAGATATTGCCTGCGGGGCAGGCGTGTCAGTTCCTTCAGCCCATGCGCAGGAAATGAGCAGGGCAGTGGTCAGACAGGTCAGAAGTGGCAGGCGGAACAGCATGACCGGGGCAATGTCGGCTATTTATCATTTTGGTGCAAGTATGGCTTGCGCCGCAGCGCCCGAACCCCGATATATAGGCCAGAAGAGGAGAGAACATTATGACCCATGCCCATGCCGTTGTTTGGCTTGACCATCACGAAGCCAAGATCATCCAGTTCAACCCCGAGACCAGCGAGAACGCGCACGTCAAGCATCCGGGTGATGACAAGGTAGAAGCCTTCTATCATGAAGTTGCCAAGAAGCTGACCGGTGTCCGCGAGATCCTCGTACTGGGTCCGGGCGGCGCCAAGACCGAGTTTGTGAAGCATCTTGAGCATCACGACCCGGTTTTGGCCAAGGCGGTTCTGGGCGTTGAAGCGTCCGACCATCCGACCGAAGGTCAGATCCTCGCCCATGCGCGCGAGTTCTTCAAAGCCAAGGACCGCATGATCGCTCACTAAGCGAATGCAATTTGTTTATAAAAGGGCAGCTTGCGGGCTGCCCTTTTTATTTGCGTATTTTATCTGCCTGACGCGCTAGCACACGCACGCATGCGCCCTGAATATTAGAAAAACTCAGCTTGAACTGGTTGGGTCAATTGCGTACTTCTGTGGCAGTTGAACAGAAAAAACGGGGGAAACATGAATTGCCTGACACGCCTGTGGGCCCGCCTGACGCGCAATAATACGGCTCTGCAGCAGCGCCTGTTGCAACCCCTTTCTACGCAAGCGGGCGCTACGCCTGTGATCGGGCGTATGTTGATGGAAGCCACCCCGCGTGATGGTTCAACCTGGCTGGGCCTGCGCTATGTGGCGCGTCCGGTGCGCGGTAGCGGGCCGTATATTCTCTATCGTGAATTATTTGTGGCTAAGCCGCAGTTACAACCTATGCAGGGGTCTTATTGGGGCGTGGGTATGGAATGGCAGCTGATGACCACCTACAAGCCGTTAGCGCAGATGAGCCAGGCGCAAGCCGCCGCCACCATCATGGCCCGTGAGCAGGACGAATTATCCCGCCGTGACGCACGCGGCCAGAGCCTGGTGCGTCCCAATACGCTGGTCGAGGGCTGGGAGGGCAATATCCCGCCAGACCAGCGCGGTCTGCCTTCTGCCAGCCTTACGTATCCGGGCGCGACGCTGCGGTGAGCCAGCTGGCTATTACCTAAGCACTTGCAAAATAAACCTTCTGGTAACTCTTCTTCCTTAGATTGACGCTGCCGCCAAAGGGTTTAGTTTAGGCGGCACCGGCCCCTATGGGGCGGCCTATCTGCGCCTTTTGCGCCAAAATATGTGGAGACGAACATGACCGTTGCAACCGGTACCGACCAGCTGAAAACCCGCCAGACCCTGACCGTGGGTGGCCAGTCTTACGATTATTACAGCATCAAGCTGGCGGAAGCATCGCTCGGTGATCTCTCCCGTCTGCCGTTTGCCATGAAGGTGGTGCTGGAAAACCTGCTGCGCCGTGAAGATGGCCGTACCGTGACGGTGGATGACGTAAAGGCCGTGGCGCAATGGCTGAAGGACCAGAAGTCCGGTCACGAAATTGCTTATCTGCCGGCCCGCGTGCTGATGCAGGACTTTACCGGCGTTCCCGCTGTGGCTGATCTGGCCGCCATGCGTGAAGCCATGACCGCACTGGGCGGTGACGCCAAGAAGATCAACCCGCTCTGCCCGGTTGATCTGGTTATTGACCACTCGGTGATGGTGGATGAGTTCGGCTCGCCCAAGGCGTTTGACAAGAACGTCGAGCTGGAGTTCCAGCGCAATGGCGACCGCTACAAGTTCCTGCGCTGGGCGCAGAATGCGTTTGATAATTTCCGCGCGGTACCGCCGGGCACCGGCATTTGCCATCAGGTGAATACCGAGTATCTGGCCCAGACCGTGTGGGTCGATAAGGACAAGGACGGCAAGGCCATCGCTTATCCCGATACGTTGGTGGGCACTGACTCGCACACCACCATGGTCAACGGTCTGGCGGTGCTGGGCTGGGGCGTGGGCGGTATTGAGGCGGAAGCGGCCATGCTCGGCCAGCCCGTCACCATGGTGCTGCCGGACGTCATTGGCTTCAAGCTCACCGGCAAGCTGGCTGAAGGCGCCACCGCCACTGACCTGGTGCTGACCGTTACCCAGATGCTGCGCAAGAAGGGCGTGGTTGAAAAGTTTGTTGAATTCTACGGCCCCGGCCTTGATCATCTCACCCTGTCGGATCGTGCCACCATTGCCAACATGGCGCCGGAATATGGTGCCACCTGTGGCCTGTTCCCGATCGATCAGGAAACCATCAATTATCTGCGCTTTACCGGCCGTGACGAGCAGCGCGTGGCGCTGGTCGAGGCTTATGCCAAGGCGCAGGGCATGTGGCGTGAAGCTGGCTCGCCCGACCCCGTCTTTACCGATACGCTCGAGCTTGATATTTCCACCGTACAGCCCAGCCTCGCCGGGCCCAAGCGTCCGCAGGACCGCGTGCTGCTCGCCGAGCTGGCTAGCCAGTTCAAGGCCAATATCGGTAAGGAATTTGGCGTCGCGCCGGAAGCGGCTGACAAAGCCGTGCAAGTTGAAGGTGAAAACTACCAGCTCAAGCAGGGCGACGTGGTGATTGCCGCCATTACCAGCTGCACCAACACCAGCAACCCCAGCGTGCTGGTGGCTGCTGGCCTCATTGCCCGCAAGGCGCGTGCGCTGGGCCTTACCCGCAAGCCGTGGGTCAAGACCAGCTTTGCGCCGGGCTCGCAGGTGGTGACCGACTATCTGACCAAGGCCGGTCTGCAGGCCGACCTTGACGCCATCGGCTTTAACCTCGTGGGTTATGGCTGCACCACTTGTATCGGTAATTCCGGCCCGCTGCCGGAGAAGATCGCCAAGGCGGTTGAAACCGGTGATCTGGTGGTGGCTGCCGTGCTCTCGGGCAACCGCAACTTTGAAGGCCGCGTCAATCCGCATACCAAGGCCAATTATCTGGCCAGCCCGCCGCTGTGCGTGGCGTATGCACTGGCCGGTAACGTCAAGATTGACCTCAAGACCGAGCCGCTGGGCACCGATACAAACGGCAAGCCGGTTTATCTGAAGGACATCTGGCCGAGCAACGCCGAGATTGCCGCCACCATTGCGCAGTGCCTCACGTCCGACATGTATCGCAGCCGTTATGCCGACGTGTTCAAGGGCCCGCCGCAGTGGCAGCAGCTGCCGGTGCCGGAAGGTCTCACCTACAAGTGGGAAGATGACAGCACCTACGTCAAGCTGCCGCCGCATTTTGACGGCGTGGGCGAGGCTGCAGCCAAGGTGGGCGACATCAAGGCCGCGCGCGTGCTGGCCCTGTTTGGCGATTCCATCACCACCGACCACATCAGCCCGGCTGGCAACATCAAGAAGTCCAGCCCGGCGGGTGAATATCTGGTGGCCAACAAGGTACAGCCCATCGACTTCAACAGCTATGGCGCACGCCGTGGCAATCATGAAGTGATGATGCGCGGCACCTTTGCCAATATCCGCATCAAGAACGAGATGCTGGGCGGCGCCGAAGGTGGCGATACCCTGTATCACGGCGAAAAGATGCCGATCTACACCGCCGCCATGAAGTACATTGCCGACGGCACCCCGCTGGTGGTGTTCGCTGGCAAGGAATATGGCACGGGTTCTTCGCGTGACTGGGCGGCCAAGGGCACCCGTCTGCTGGGTATCAAGGCCGTGATCGCCGAAAGCTTCGAGCGTATCCACCGCAGCAATCTGGTGGGTATGGGCGTGCTGCCGCTGGTCTTCAAGAATGGCGTGACCCGCCAGAGCCTGAAGCTCGATGGCAGCGAAGTGGTGGATATTGCCGGGCTTGACGCTGGTCTCAAGCCGCGCATGGAGCTGCAGCTCACCATCACCCGCAAGGACGGCAGCAAGGAAACCGTGCCGCTGCTCTGCCGTATCGATACACTGGACGAAGTTGAGTACTTCAAGCAGGGCGGCGTGCTGCTCTATGTGCTCAAGAACCTCGCCAAGGCGTCGTAAGCGTTCGCAGGTCTCTCAATTACAAAAAGCCGCCCCTCACCGGGCGGCTTTTTTAATTGCGTGAGTAGAGTGAGTTAGGCGTCACCCCAGTGCCCGCCTTCGTGAGGGCAGGCTCCAGCTGGGTTTCAAGATGCCAGCCTGCATTGGCATGGCGGATTAGAAAAACTCCCGCACATCCATCTTCAGGGCCTTGGCGAGTTTGAGCAGGGCCAGCACCGAGATTTTTTTGTGTCCGTTCTCAACTTCGGAGAGGTAGCTGCGGTCCATCTCGGCGGCACCGGCGAGGTCTTCCTGTGTCAGGTGTGCCGCTTTGCGGGCGGCGGCAATTTTTTTGCCAAGGGCGGTCAGTTCTTTCATGCGCCCAGTATGTTGACTTTAGACAACAAACGCCGTAGGCTATAGCCAACATTCAACGGAGCGTGTTGTGCCATGTCCGAGCCGCCAGCATCATCAGACTTACCGCCTCAATCAAAACTGGATTCATCATGCGCCAGCCCTGGCGCAGACCTCTCAGTTCGCGCGCCAGAAGCTGACGGCCCGCAGCGGCCAGAGATGGTGGTTTTTATCCTGTTCTGGCTGTTCTACGGATTTGGGCTGGGGGTGCTGGCCGGTTGGCTGATGTGGGCGTAAAGCGGGCCTGGCAAGAGCAGGCCGGATTCATCAAATTTCCACCATCACGGGTTAGACTGGCCCTTCATGTTGCGCTGCACGACTAGTGTGCGCCTGCGAACATCATGGCTGATTGACGGAGAGGACTCAATAGGTTCCACTCATGTTAATGAATGGGGAGGATAACAACATGATCACATCGTACACGCAGAGCCCGCGCTATACGGGTTCGCCCATGGTGGTGTTCGTGCTTGTGTTTATGGCCCTCGGTTTATTCTGGGGGTTACTCCTGGGCTGGTTCGTCTGGGGTCACTGAGGCAGTGGTGGCGTCGGGCGCCGGTTAGCCGCCACGGTTATACCAGCTTCTGCGCCACCAGCTCTTCCTTGATATAGGCATAGAAAATCGGCGCGGCGACCAAGCCGGGCATGCCAAACACCGCTTCCATTACCACCATCGCCAGCAGCACTTCCCACGCTTGCGCCTTGATGCGGCTGCCAATGATGTGCGCGTTGAAGAAATATTCCAGTTTGTGAATGACCACCAGATACAGCAGCGCGCCAAGCGCCGCCTGCAGCGCTACGCTCAGCGCCACCAGCGTAATCACGGTATTGGAAATTAGGTTGCCGATGATGGGCAGCAGCCCGGCAAAGAAGGTCACAGCAATCAGGGTTTTGGTAAAGGGTAGCGGATGGCCCATGGCCGGCATTACCACTACCAGAAACGCGCCGGTCAGCACCGTATTGAGCAGCGAAATGCGGATCTGCGAGAACACCACATTGCTGAAAGCGTGGCTAAGATGGTCAAGGCGGTCAATCAGGGCGCGGGCCAGCACTTTGCGCTCACGCGGATGCTTGCGGTGGGCAATTGCCACCATGCCGCCCAGAATAACGCCAAACAGCAGATGCACCAGAAACGCTCCCGCCACCTTGCCGACATTGCCAAATTGCCCGGCATGTTCGCGCAGCCAGTCCGACGCGGCCTTCTGCCATTCGCCGATATTTTCCGGCAGCAAGGCAATAACGCTGGCAGGCAGCCAGGTGCGGGCACGGTCCACCGTGTCGGCCATCAGGCTGAGCATCTTCACATAGCTGTCTTGCCCGTTGCTGATAAAGCTGGTCAGGCCCAGTACGCCCGCCGTAATCAGCACGGCTAAAATGGCCGAGATGAAGGCCAGCAAAATCAGCCGCCCCCGGCGCGGGATGATGCCCAGCCGCTCCAGCGCCTTAGCTCCGCTTTCCACCAGCAGAAAGACCAACAGGCCGCCGAGCAGGGTGGGCAGCAGCCCGGTCTGTAGGATCAGGATCAGTCCGGCCAGCGTAAACAGCTGGGTGA
>Ga0255212_1000025_pt1 | contig 87200 bp, 86 predicted proteins | sample Miss_Yuk_RepC_8d_FD_188425 | JGI IMG/M metagenome (GOLD analysis project Ga0255212, IMG submission 188425) | Freshwater microbial communities from Mississippi River, Louisiana, United States - Miss_Yuk_RepC_8d | ecosystem: Environmental > Aquatic > Freshwater > River | place: USA: Louisiana...
ATCTGCGCCGCCCCGGCGATAGCGCAATTGTGACCTATCCCGCGCTGTGGATGGCCAAGCTCGATGCCTGGTTTAACCGTGCAGCCATTTTGCAGGCAGCACCCGATACGTTTTATACGACCGACCGTAGCAAGATTGTAATTGCGGCCGCGCCTGCGCCGTAAGCTTTTGCACGCTGCTGTTTAACCGCCTGATAATGACGCTGATTTTGCCGCGCCTATGCTGCTTGTATTGCCGCGCTTGTAATGTCTTTCTTGTATTCCTCTGGCGCCATTTGCTAGAACAGGGCTGCATTTTGAAAATGGAGATTTTAAATGGCCAAAGGCATGTTCAATGCGCTGGGGGAAATTGCGGGCGGTTTGGTGGCGCTGGGCTGCTATAGCGGGCTAGCGATTGATGCCTATGACACCGTGATGGCGGGCGGCGTTGTGCGTTCGGGCCATGCTGCGCAGGTGATGGTGCCCATGTGCATGACACCCACCAGCGGCTTTCTACCCAATGCTGGCAAGCTGCTGGCCTGCCCGATTGCAGCAGGCGCGGTGCTGGGCTCAACCGTGACAGCTCCGCTGGTAGGCTGGCGCATCCCGCGTCCTTAATCCGTTCCCTTAAAAAATAAGCTTAAAAGAAAACGGCCTGCCGGTAAGGGTAGGCCGTTTGACATCTGCAATTTCAGGGCATCTGCAGCACGTCAGGCAATTTGTTGGCTGGAATGCCTTGGGCGGTGGGCTTATCGGCACCAGCCGGCGCTGAGGCTGCAGCTGGCGGCGTCACGTCCTGACAGACAAACAGTTTCTTGCTGCCTGCAACCGGGGATACGCTTTCCGTATTTGCGGGATCAGCTGGCGCTTCCGGTGACTTGCCGCCAAACGGGCTGTTGAGCGGGGCGTTCAGTCTTTCAACTTTGGTGACAATATCATTGCTGCCCTGCGCGCAAGACCATGGATTCCATATATCCTTAAACTCAATACGTACGGGATATTGGTTGTTCATGGCATCTTCCAGTTCAGCGGCGATGTTCTTGTCCTTTGCGGTAAAGTGCATGGTGCTGCCCGATCCGGTGCGGCCGCGCATGTTAATGGCGGCAATCTCACCTTCCCAGGTCTTGCACATATCAAAGATACCATCGGTCTGGATGCGTGAGACGGTGCCAACATAATTCCCCGTGCCATTGTTGACGCTGCAACCGGGCAGGGTGAAGGCTGTAAAAGCGGCAGTCGCCGTTGTGGCAATGAGGCGATTAAACTGATGACGATTCATGTTGTTCTCCGTTTGGTTCAGTATTGTAGCTGGCAGAAGAAGAGCAGTTTTTGTGAGATATGTGCGTGATACTTGGGTGACGTTTTTGTGACAGATTTATGACAGCAGAAAAACGGCTATTTCAAGCGCCCATAAAGAAAACGGCCTGCCGGTGAGGGCAGGCCGTTGGTGTTTAGGGTGTGGGGGAGGTGCTTAGTGCACGTCGCTCCACAGTTTGCGCTTGGCGGCGTACATGATGCCGGCAAACACGATCAGGAAGATCAGGGTAGCCAGACCCGTCCGCTTGCGGTCTTCCATGTGCGGATCACCCGCCCAGGTCAGGAACTGCACAACGTCCTGCGCCATCTGGTCAACCGAGGCCTTGGTGCCGTCAGCATAGGTCACGCCGTCCGCCATGAGCGGGGCCGGCATGGCAATCTGATGGCCGGTGAACGCCACGTTGTAGCTCATGCCGTCATTCAGCTTGAAGTCCGACGGGGCGGTGCGATAGCCGGTGAGGAGCGAGTAGATATAATCCTCATGACCTTCGCGGGCCTTGACGATCAGCGACAGGTCCGGCGGTAGTGCGCCGTTGTTGGCGGCGCGGGCGGCCTTGTCGTTGGCGAACGGGCTCTTGAAGCGATCGCTCGGCAGGGCCGGGCGTTCGAACATGTCGCCGTCATCGTTGGGGCCGTCTGTCACCTGATACTGGCTGGCAATCGCCTTCACTTCGTCAGCCGAGAAGCCGAGGTCGGTCAGGTTGCGATAGCTGAGCAGGCGCATGCTGTGACAGGCCGCGCAGACTTCCTTATACACCTGGAACCCACGCTGCAGGGCAGCGCGGTCATAGGTGGCGGTTACGCCCTGATGCGGCCAGACGCGGTGCATCAGCTCCTGACCACCTTCGGCGGCCTGAGCGGCCGGGGCGAAGCTGAGCAGCGCCAGCAGCAGCGCGGCGCAGCAGGCACCCTTCTTGAGCACGGCGTCAGCAATGCTGGCCGGCAACGGGCGTACCTTCTCGATCTTGCTCAGCAGCGGCACGATCACCAGGAAGAAGGCAAAGTAATACACCGTAGCCACCTGGCCGATGATCACATTGATGCCTTCCGGCGGATGCGCACCGGCATAGCCCAGCGCGAAGCAGGCCAGTACCAGCAGCCAGAAGGCTGCGCGGTACATCGGGCGGAAACGGGCCGAGCGTACCGGGTGGCGGTCCAGCCACGGCAGCACGAACAGCAGCGCAATCGCACCGAACATGGCAATCACACCACCGAGCTTGGCCGGAACCAGCACCACAGAGGTGAAGGGAATGGCCACGTCAAAGGTGATGGCGCGCAAGATGGCGTAGAACGGCAGGAAGTACCATTCCGGCACAATGTGCGGCGGGGTCACCATCGGATCGGCGGGGATGTAGTTGTCCGGGTGGCCCAGCGTATCAGGCAGCCAGAACACGAAGATCGCATAGATGGCGAGGAACACAAGCACGCCGACCAGATCTTTCACCACAAAGTAGGGGCTGAACGGCAGCGTGTCCTGCGGGCCCTTGGTGTCGATACCCAGCGGGTTGTTCGAACCATGGATGTGCAGGGCCGCCACGTGCAGCAGCACCACCGCAAAGATCACGAACGGCAGCAGGAAGTGCAGCGCAAAGAAGCGGTTGAGCGTGGGATTGTCCACGGCAAAACCACCCCACAGCCATGTGGTGATGGAATCCCCCACCAGCGGAATAGCGGTGAAGAAGTTGGTGATAACGGTAGCACCCCAGAAGCTCATCTGGCCCCACGGCAGCACATAGCCCATGAAGGCGGTGGCCATCATCAGCAGCAGGATCACCACACCGATCATCCACAGCAGCTCACGCGGCTGCTTGTACGACCCGTAATACAGGCCGCGCAGGATGTGGATGTAAACGGCGATGAAGAAGAAGCTGGCGCCGTTGGCATGCAGCGTACGGATCAGCCAGCCACTGTTGACGTCACGCACAATGCGCTCAACGCTGTCAAAAGCCAGCGTGGCATGGGGCGTGTAGTTCATGGCCAGGAACAAGCCGGTGAGGATCATGGTCACCAGCATCACCAGCGCAATCGCGCCGAAGCTCCAGAAATAGTTCAGGTTCTTCGGGGTGGGGAAGCTGCCATATTCCTTCTGCATCATCGTGAAGATGGGCAGGCGGTAGTCGATCCAGTTGATCACCGGATTCTTGAAGTCGGGGGCGGGACGGGGTCCAGACATGTTATCTCCTGAAATCTCGGGTTAGCCGATGCGTACGAGCGTGTCGGACACGAAGGTGTAAGGCGGAACCGCCAGATTGGTCGGCGCCGGGCCAGCCATGATGCGGCCAGAGGTGTCGTACTGCGAACCGTGACACGGGCAGAACCAGCCACCCCATTCACCGCGCGCTTCCGTGGCCTTCTGGCCCTGCGGGACGCAACCCAGATGGGTGCATACGCCCACGACAATCATCCATTGCGGCTTCTGGGCGCGGTCGCCGTCCAGCTGCTTGTCGCGCAGGGTGGCAAACTGAGCATCGATATCCTTGGCCTTGGTGATTTCCTCAGCCGTGCGATGACGGATGAACACCGGCTTGCCGCGCCACATGACGGTAATGGCCTGACCGACTTCAACCTTGCTGATGTCGATTTCAACCGATGCCAGCGCCAGTGTATCGGCGGCCGGGTTCATGCTGTTGATCAGCGGCCAGACAACGGCGGCCGTGCCAACCGCGCCCATGCCAGCTGTGGCCAGATAGATAAAGTCACGCCGTGTGGTTTCGCAGGCTTCTTCCTTGGGTGCGTCACCGCTGCACCCACATCCACCACAGCATCCGGTATTGTTATCGCCCATCATTGGCTCCTGAAAATGCAGACAGATCATCGCGTGTCGCGATTGAGATGGGCATGGGTATAGCGCAGCCAGCTCCGTCCGACAATGGCTGGCGTTCATAAAAAACGCCAATAAATGCATATGCTTAGTGTGTGTGGCCGGACTGCGAGTCGGACTGAAATTGGTCTTATTTCAGCGCGCAACAGGAACCTGCATACGCGGTGCTGCCAATGGTACTCCAGTGATATTGCCAGCTCTGCTGGTTGCTGCGGGGCAGCGAATGCGCTAACTCATGCACGCCCCCTCGCGGCGGTTATTTTATAACATACTGAAAAGAAAAGGTTTTCGCATGAGATTGGCGCTGTACGAGCCGGATATTCCGCAAAATGTCGGGGCGATGATGCGCCTGTGCGCCTGCCTGAATGTGGGGATGGATATCATCGAGCCGTGCGGCTTTATCTGGGATGAGGGCAAAATCCGCCGCGCCGGGATGGATTATATCGACCAGCTGCAGCTGACCCGTCATGCCAGCTGGCAAGCGTTTAAACCGGCCGGGCGGCTGGTGCTGCTCACCACCAAAGCCGCGCAGCCCTATACCCGCTTTGCCTTTCAGCCCGATGATGTGCTGATGGTGGGCCGCGAGAGTGCCGGGGTGCCCGACGCCGTGCATGAGGCAGTAGGGGCGCGGGTGATTATTCCGATGAACCCGGCCTGCCGCTCGCTCAATGTCGCCACTGCCGCCGCCATGGTGCTGGGCGAGGCATTGCGGCAAACCGGGGACTGACCGGCAATAACGTGGTTAACCATAATTAAGAATTGATTTTAACTCGACGTAACGTTTAGCATCAGTTCAGTACAAAATGTTCTGAAGCTGCGTTGTATAAGGAGTTTTGAGGTGACCAATCTGAAAGACCAGAAGCGTCCGGCCATCACAAGCTTCAACACAATGGCGCCAACGCCACCGCCTGCGCCGCGCAGCAAGATCGATAGGCGATTTGAGCTTGTGCGTGCTGCACGCGATCGCGAGCTGGAATACCAACGGGAAAAAGCCGAAAAGGGGCTCGCTGCTATAAAGACGCGCGCCAAACAATCCTCACTCAGCCAGAACTAATTCAGCTCTAGTCTTAGGCTTAGCTGGGGCCCTAATTGCTCTTGTGGCTGTGTGGGTGAATTTCGTCATGCCGTAATTTGGGCACCAGCAGGGCCGTGACTGCCACCACCAGCAAGGTGGCGCAGCCGCCGACGATGATGGAGGGCACCAGCCCCAGCAGCCGCGCGGCCAGACCGGATTCAAACGCGCCAATCTCATTCGATGAAATGATGAACATGCTGTTGACGGCAGATACCCGGCCGCGCATGTCATCAGGCGTCAGCCATTGTGCCACCGTGCCGCGAATGATGACGCTGACACTATCAAACGCGCCGCTCAGCGCTAAAAACAGCGCTGCTGCTATAAAGCTGGTGGACAGGCCAAAGCCGATCATCGACAGGCCATAGAGCGCCACCACATAAAGCAGCCAGCGCAGGCGAATGGTCTTCATGGGCCGCACCGCCAGAACCAGCGCCATGAGGATGGAGCCCATGGCGGGAGATGCGCGCAGCAGGCCCAATCCTTCCGAGCCGACATGTAAAACCTGATCGGCAAAGGCGGGCAGCATGGCAATGGCGCCGCCAAATAAAACCGCAAACATGTCCAGCGCCATGACGCCCATCAACACCTGATGGCGCAGGATAAAGCGCCAGCCCGCTTTCATGCTCTGCCAGGCTTTTTCCGGCCGGGGCGGATTGCGGAAATGCCGGGTTGCATGCGCCATGAGCGCCAAGGTGATGAACGCGCCGCTGATCAAACATACCGGCATGATCCACGCAATGCCCGGCCCATAACCGCCATAGATCAGCCCGGCCAGTGCCGGGCCAGCAATATGCGAGAATTGGATGACCGAGATGCGCCAGCCGCCTGCGGCAGACATCTGCGGGCGCGGGATGATCTGCCCGATCAAGGCAAATGCCGCCGGCATGGAAAAGCTGCGCGAGAGACCCGAGATAAATACCGCACCAAACAGATAGGGCAGAATATTGCCGCCCGGTACCTGCACCAGCCCGCCGCCAATAAGCAGCAGCGCCAATGTGTTGAGCATCAATACGCCCAGACAGGCCAGATAAATGCGGTGCGGCCGCCCCACATCAACAAAATGGCCGGAAAACAGCGCGCCAATCAGCGCGGGCACCGCTTCGGTCAGGCCAATCAGGCCCAGCAGCAGCGGGCTGTGGGTGAGGGAGTAAACCTGCCAGCCCACAATCACGGCCTGCGCCTGATTACCCATATTGAGCATGCCCTGCGTGCCCAGCAGTAGGCGAAAGTCACGATTGCGCAAAACGGTGTAAGAGTCTGTCATCCATCTGGCTATAGGCCGAATTGTGCTATAGGTCTATCCGCCGCGTTGTTGTTGAAAGTCTGTCGCTGATGAAGCGTAATCTGGTTACCCTGATCATGTGTGGTCTGTTGGGGGGCACTAACTTTACCCTGTTGCTGCCGCTGGGCGGCTTGCTGCTGGCCGAGCGCGGCGTGCCCGCCTGGCAGATCGGGCTGGTGGGAGCGGTGCCGTGGGGTTTTGTGGTGCTGGCGCTGCCGTTTATTCCGGTGCTGGTACAGCGCTATAATCCGCTCCATGCGTTTCATGCGGTGGGGTGGCTGGGTGTGCTGGGCAGTCTGCTGTTTCTGCTCTCTGACAATATATGGCTGTGGGGCGTGGCCTATGCGCTGATCGGTATTAAAGTGGCCGGGCGCTGGGTGATTACCGATACTCTTATTACAACCATACCGCCGCCCGAGCAGCGCGCCCGCTGGATGGGCCTGCACATGTTTACCATCAGCTTCATGCTGGTGATCGGCCCGCTGGTGGTGGCGTTTTTGGGCGCTGTGCATTCTACCTTCTGGGTGGCGCTGGCCTTGCTGCTGATCTCAACCTTGCTGGGGCATAGTGTGCGTATTCCGGCAGAGAAGCTGCAGCACGCGCATAGCGAGGCGCGCGGCTTCTCGCTGCTGTGGCAACATGCCAGCCTCATGGCCGGGCAACTGGTGGCGGCACTGGCGGTGGGCTGCGTGGAAGGGTCGGTCGGCAAGATGCTGCCGGTGCAGGCCTATGCGCTAGGTTATAGTGAGCATATCTCGGCCCTGGCGGCCGGGGTGAGTGGGGCAGGCAATATCTTCAGCCAGCTGCTGATTGCGTGGCTGCTGGCGCGCAGCTCCAGGCTGTGTCTGGTGCGCGGCCTGCTGGTGCTGATGCTGTTGGCCAGCGGGCTGAGTGCGGTGCTGGCTCACTTGCTGCCTGGTTATCTGGCCGCCATTTTTGTAATGGGCGGCTGTGCTGGCGCTATTTATACCCTCATCATTCTGGTGGCGACTGACCGCTGCAGCCCGGCAGACGGGGTGCACCGTATTTCGGCCTTGGCGCTGTGCTATACCTGCGGCGGCATGATCGGCCCGCTGCTCGCCGGTTTTGCCATGAATATGGATATGCGCTGGGGCTTTGCCGGTGTGATGAGCCTGTTCGCATTGGCCGCACTCTGGGCTATACACAGGCTGCCAATTATTAAAGGAGATTGTGCATGACGTCCGATCCAAACCTCAGCCCGCTGCAGCAGCAAGCCAGGGACTGGTTTACCCGTCTGCGCGATGATATTTGCACGGCGTTTGAACAGCTGGAAGACGAGCTGGCCAGCGGCCCACATGCCGATCTGCCCGCCGGGCGCTTTGTGCGCAAGCCATGGCAGCGCAATGCCAATCTGCAGCCGCCACAATGGAACGAGAAGTTGCCGCCCGCCCAGCAGGTGGCGCAGGCCGGGCCATTCAAGGATGGCGGCGGCGGCGAAGTCAGCCTGATGCATGGCCGCGTGTTTGAGAAGGTGGGGGTGAATATCTCGACCGTCCATGGCGTTTTTGCGCCGGAGCTGCGCGCGCGTATTCCCGGCGCGGCGGCAGATGGCCGCTTCTGGGCATCGGGCATTTCGCTGGTGGCGCATCTGCGCTCGCCCAAGGTGCCAGCTGTGCATATGAATACGCGCATGCTGATGACCAGCGAGAGCTGGTTTGGCGGCGGCGCTGACCTGACCCCCATGCTGCCCCATGAACAGGACACACAGGACTTTCACGCCGCGCTCAAAGCCGCGTGTGATGAAAGCGACCCCGCTTATTATCCGCGCTTCAAGGAATGGTGCGATAATTACTTCTTCCTGCCGCACCGAGCCGAACCGCGCGGCGTGGGCGGCATTTTCTTTGACCAGCTCAATACCGGCGACGTGGAGAAGGACTTTGCCTTTACCCGCCGCGTCGGGCAGGCGTTTTTGGATATTTACCCGCAGCTGGTGCGCCGCCACATGCAGGAGAGCTGGACGGCCGAGGAGCGCGAGATCCAGCTGGTTAAACGTGGCCGCTATGTAGAGTTTAACCTGCTCTATGATCGTGGCACCATGTTTGGCCTTAAAACCGGCGGTAATGTTGACGGCATCCTCATGAGCATGCCGCCTGAAGTCAAATGGCCGTAAGCCACAGGTGAAGTGGCCGTCAGCCACAGGTCAAATGGCCGTAAGCCACACATAAAATGGCCGTCAGCGGGGAGCGCTGCGAGTCGGCATTTACCTTTAAGCTGTGGATTAACCATAGATTCGGGTTTCGCTTGTATGCGCCGTTTGCTACCACTGTGCCAACAACAGCTGGAGGCAAACCATGAGCACTCATCAGCAACAGGGACAGCCAGCGCCGCAGGCGCAGAAATCTCAGCCCGCGCCGCAGGCGCAGCAAACTCAGATGACGCCGCAGGCCGGTAAACCGCGCATTGTGATTGATACCAATGTGATGGTGGGCGCCATGGTGGCCATGCTCGCCCCTGACGATGCCAAGCCCTGCCAGCATGTTGACCGCCGCCTGTTTGAGTATGCCTGCAAGAATTTTGAGGTGGTGTTCTCGCGCGCAACCATGACCGAGCTGCGCAATGTGGCGGTTGATGTGAATGATAAAACCCGTGATCTGGGGCCCACCCGCTTGTTCAACCGGTTGCAGTTTGTAGATTCGCTGCAAACCCAGTTTAAGCCCAGCGAGCCGGGACGTTCAGCTAGTGTGTGCCGTGACAAGTATGACCAGATGTTTCTGGATCTGGCCGCCGGTAGCAAAGCGCAGTTCATTGTCACGCGCGATCATGACCTGCTGGTGTTAGGGCGGGACGGGCCGTGCCGGATTTTGCATTCCAAAGATTTCCAGCGCGAGATCATGCAGCCGCGCATTGAAGCCGCGCACGCGGCTGCCAAAGCAGCCAAGCCCGCAGATAAAGCAGCGCGTAAACCGTGGCGCGCCAATCAGGGCAGCAAGGCCAAGTCGGCGCAGGCCGGGTTCATGATGATTGCGGCTGGCGAGCTGGGCTCGGCCCGACCCCATAAATCCCGCCGTCAGGATAAGCAAAGCCTGATGCAGCAAGGGCAGGCCGCGCTCAATCTGATCAAAAAATGGGGTATGTGATGCGTGCATGGCTCGCGCCATGTTTTGCATCCAGATCACGAATAGTTGTAATTTTATTACAATTTTAAAAAGACGGTTAAGGAAGTTTGAATCTATGCTTGCACGAGGTGCGACAAATTAGTACCTCTTGGACATACAAGAATAATCAAAAAGGCCAGTTGAACAGGGTGCAAAAAAATATCTGGGACAGCCGCCGAGGAGAAAAATGCCGGGCCGGTTGAACAGGGGGGTAAATCGGGCGGTTCGCTGCAGATGACACATACTCCCCGCCTGGGGTAGTCTTCCTACAACACGCACCTGCATTGTCCACATTCAGTCCCCGTTACACAGCTAGATCGCCACATGATAGGGCATTCTCCATGCAGGTGACGGAGTCTGCATTATCTGGTACGATATATGCATGTCTGTGTCCCAAAGCCTTCAGCTCAAGCAGGGCCAAAGCCTTGTCATGACGCCGCAATTGCAGCAAGCCATCAAGCTGCTGCAATTGAGCAATCTGGAGCTGGCCGAATATATCGACCGCGAGATTGAGCAGAACCCGCTGCTCGACCGGGGTGATGGCGCGCGTGAGGAACCGGCTGAACCCACCAAGAGCAACGACGAAGCCCCCCAAACCAGCGAAAACTGGGAGCAGGGCAACGAGCAGTTTGCCGATTGGGGCAAGAGCGGCGGCTCGTTCAACGATGACGCCTACAGCCTTGAAAACGTCCTGACCAAAGAGACTACGCTGCGCGAGCATCTGATTGAGCAGCTCAATGTGGAAGTGGAGGACGAAACCGCCCGTTTGATCGGCCTGTTCCTGATCGATCATCTGGATGAAGCGGGTTACCTGAAAGAAGACAGCGAGACAGTGGCCACCCTGCTGGGCTGTGAAGTGTGGCAGGTGGAAGAAGTGCGCCTGCTGCTGCTGCGCTTTGACCCGATCGGCATTGGCGCGCGCAATCTGGCCGATTGTCTGGCCGCGCAGCTGCGTGAGAAAGACCGGCTGGATCCGGCCATGCAGAAGCTGCTGCAAAATCTGGAGCTGCTGGGCGCGCGTGACTACAAGCAGCTGATGAAGATCTGCGAGGTGGATGCCGAAGACCTCAAGGACATGGTGGGGGAAATTCAGGCGCTTAATCCGCGCCCGTCCACCGGCTTTGGCACCGGCCCGTCTGTGACGGTGCTGCCGGATGTGCTGATGCGCCCCAATCCCGCTGGCGGTTTTATTGTCGAGCTGAACCCGGCCACGCTGCCGCGCGTGCTGGTGAACGAGAGCTATTATTCAAAGGTCATCAGCGAGGCCAAGGTTAAGCTCGATAAGGAGTATCTGGCCGATCGTTTCAATCAGGCCAATTGGCTGGTCAAGGCGCTGCACCAGCGCGCGCAGACCATCTTAAAGGTGGCGACCGAGATTGTGCGCCGCCAGCATGACTTTTTCACCAAAGGCATTCATCACCTCAAGCCGCTGATCCTCAAGGATATCGCTGAAGCGATCGAGATGCATGAATCTACCGTCAGCCGCGTGACCGCTAACAAGTTCATCGCCACGCCGCGCGGTTTGTTTGAGCTCAAATACTTCTTCACCACAGCGGTGGGCGGCGAGGGGGGTGAGGGCGCGCATTCGGCCGAAGCCGTCCGCCACCGCATTAAAGAGCTGATCGCGGCGGAAGATCCCAAGGCTATCCTGTCGGATGATACGCTGGTTGACATCCTGCAGAAGGATGGCATCAACATTGCCCGCCGCACGGTGGCCAAATACCGCGAGGCCATGAATATCCCGTCCTCCGTGCAGCGCCGCCGCGAAAAAGCCGGGATTGTTTAGGCGGCCATTCACCTTTTTAGTGCCTGATCTATTGCAGAAATCGCTGCATTCTGGCGCTTTTTCTGTCAATTTTAACAAAAAAATTAACGGTGGATATTAGCCGTTTGTTAGCACGAACAACGGTTTAATATAAAAAAGGGACCTGCCTTATCAAAAATTATTAAAATCAACGCGTTAGCACGATTGACAGATGGGCCGACACATCTCTATTTTCCCCGCCACAAGGAGAGCACCATGAACGTCACCGTTAAAGGTAAGCAAATTGATGTGGGCGATGCCCTGCGCGCGTATGTGAACGAGAATCTCGGCCAGACCGTGCAGAAGTATTTTGCCAACCCGGTTGATGGTCAGGTGGTGTTTGCCAAGGACGCGCATCTGTTTACCGCTGACGTGCAGCTGCATGTAGGGCGCGGTATGGTGGTGCAGTGCCATGGCCAGGCGGGCGAGCCCTATCCGGCCTTTGATGATTGCATGCAAAAGCTGGCGCGCCAGCTGCAGCGCCACAAGAAGCGCCTGCAGGACGAGCATCACCGCAAGGATGCGCTGGACGAGGCGATGGCTGTATCCAGCTTCGTGCTCGACGCGCAGGATGACGAGGGCGTGGCCAACGACCAGCCGCTGGTTGTGGCTGAAATGACCACGCACATTGCCACACTCACCGTGAGTGAAGCGGTGATGCGTCTGGATCTGGGTGACTTGCCGGCGCTGATGTTCAAGAACAGCGCGCATGGCGGCCTGAACATGATTTACCGCCGTGCAGACGGCAATATCGGCTGGGTTGACCCCGCCAATCCCGCCAAGATCAAGGGTTAATCACATGACTGACACACACAACACCGTAACACTGGCCCATCCTGACCGCGTGGTGGCTAACCTGCGCGTTGGCAGCAAGAAGCAGGCGCTGGCTGACCTGTCCAAGCTGGTGGCCGAGATGGCGGGCCTGCATGAGCGTCAGGTGTTTGACGTGCTGGTGGAGCGTGAGCGTCTGGGCAGCACCGGCATTGGCAATGGCATTGCCATTCCGCATGGCCGGATCACCGGTCTGGACCGCGTCTATGAAGTGTTTGCCCGCCTTGAAAAGCCGGTTGATTTTGAATCGCTGGACAGCAAGCCGGTCGATCTCATTTATCTGCTGCTGGCCCCGGCTGATGCTGGCGCTGATCATCTCAAGGCGTTGGCGCGCGTGTCGCGTCTGCTGCGTGATGCGCCGACCTGCGCCAAGCTGCGCGGTTCGGATAGCGATGCAGCTCTGATGTCGGTTCTGACCGCTCCCTATCCGGCCTCGCACGCAGCTTAACCCCCTCATACGATGGGGGCGTTGCGCAGGCATATGCGGGTAGGCTGGCATTTAAGGCGTCAGTAAATCGGCATCGGCACACTATTTACACTCTGCAGGGGTGTGTTCAGTGCATTTATGGCCAATTGTCGCGTTTGATCTGCTCTACATGAACACAGACTGGCTGTGGGAAGTGGATGCGCACGGCAATCTAACCAAGTGGATTTCAACCCGCGATATTAAAAATGGCATGAAGTCACGTCTGCAGGGCGATCCCAAGCCGTGGCGGGATTATTTGCGCTGCGATCAAACCTGCCGTGATGGGCTGGCCAGTCTGCTGCGCGCCGTTAAAAATTCTACCCCGTTTGAATGTCTGCGGGTGGCCTGCCATCTCCCGCATGCCAATGTGCATGGCTGGCTGCAGCTGACCGGTGTACCGTTTGCTGACGAGCATGGCACCTTTATGGGCTATCGCGGCGCGGCTAAGAACATTACCGGCCAGCTGATGACCGAGCGTAAGCTGGCTCGTATTGACCATATCTATAAAGGCCTGATGACGGCGATTGATTGCAGCGCCAGCATGATCTTTCTGGCGGATCCTGACGATCAGCCGGATATGCGCATTCAGTATGCTAACCCGGCTTTTGCTAAAGTGTCGGGTTATGCCAAGGAAGATGTGGTGGGCAAACCCACCATGTTCCTGTTTGGCGAGAAGACTGACAAGAATGCCGCCAGCATGCTGCGCGAAAATGTACGGCGCAACGGGCAGGCCAGCGCTAAGCTGCAATTGCATCGGCGGGATGGATCTACTTTCTGGGCGCTGATTACGCTGGTCCTGGGTGGTAATGAGGGGCGGCGCGTCCTGGTTGGCACCATTCGCGACATCTCGGCCGAAATGAATTTTGAAGCGGCAGAAGAACAGCGCGGCCGCCTTGAAGCAATTGGCCGTCTGGCAGGCGGCATGGCGCATGAGATCAATAACCTGCTGCAGCCATTACAGCTCAATGCCGAAATCATCGGGGATGAGTTGGCCAGTCACCCGGACCTGCTGCCGTTTGTGGAAGATATTAAAGCGTCGCTCAACCAGATCAGTTTTATCGTGCGCAATACGCTGCAATTCTCGCGCAAGAATGAGCAGGTCAAATCGCATCAGCCGCAGCCTTTTATTGAGTTGATGGAAGATCGCATTCGCTTTTTGCGCAATCTCATTCCCTCGACCGTTGCCATCATGCATGACTGGCAGATCAAGCCGACGGATCTGGTGGATATCAACCAGACCGAGCTGACCCAGGTGCTGACCAATCTGGGCACCAATGCCTCCCATGCCATGAAGGGGCATGGCACGCTGACCTTCCGCCTGCGCCATTGCCAGATTGATGGCGTGCGCGAGTCATCCCGGGGTCTGCCCTTGGGTAATTATTTCGAATTGTTTGTGTCGGATACAGGATGTGGCATGACGCCCGAGCTGCTGGCCCGTGTGTTTGAGCCGTTTTTTACAACCAAGCCGGTTGGTGAAGGAACCGGGCTTGGCTTGTCTGTGGTGTACGGTTTGGTGGCTGGGTGGGGCGGACATATTGAAGTGTCCTCCATTCCCGGTGAGGGGACAACATTCAGCATCCTGATCCCACAGGTAACAGACAACAAAGAAGGAGAGTGACATGAGCAAAAAAGTACTACTGGTTGATGATATGGGCGGTATTCGTCGTTCGGTTGCTCATCTGCTCAAACAGGCTGGTCTTGAGGTGACAGAAGCCGAGAACGGTAAGCAGGCGCTTGATCATCTCAAGAATGGCAAGTTCTCGCTCGTCATTACCGATATTCTGATGCCGGAGGTTGACGGTGGTGCCGTGATTACCTGGCTGAACGATCAGCCCAGCCGCCCGAAAATCATCGCCATGAGTGGCGGCGGTAGTCAGTCCACCGCAGATCAGGCGCTGACCGAAGCGCGCAATATGGCTGACGCCGTCTTGCTCAAGCCGTTTGCCCGGCAGGATTTAATGGAGCTGGTCAACCGTTACGTGGCTTAAAGCCCGTAAAAGCGGGACAATATCGACACTGGATTGGCGCTGCCAATCCGCTAAGATAGAGGGCATGAACCGCATATTCTTGCCCTCGCTTTTTTTGTGCCTTTTTGCAGGAGCCGGGTTGGCTGCTGCGCAGATGGTCTCGGTGCCGCTGGAGGCGCAAAGCGCAGATCAGCCAAAAGACCCGAGTACGGGCTACAATCTTCCGGCGCCAGCGCCCGGTGCTGCACCGCGGCCGCCGGCCGTCAATTGGGACCCGCCACCGCTTAACATTCCGGATTATAGCTTTACGCGGGGTCTGTCGGCGCGTCAGCGTGCGTATAGCCGCGCTACTGCTGCTGCTTGCGGTCGCACCTATATGAGTGTGGAAATCGACCGCAATAGTTTCAAAGGGCAGAGTGCGGCACAGGAAAATCTTGAAGGTTATCTGGCCAGGGTGCCGGTGAGCTTGACCAATATTTGCGAAGATGACCGGACGCGCATGTATGTGGGAAAGTTGTTTTCCATCCTGCGGGTGGTGCATGACACCTCCCGCAAAGACCCGCTGGTGATGGGCGAGGGCTATACCCTGACGCTGTCCTATAACTTTGCCAGCCCCAAGCCGATGAACCAACGCGATCTGACAGTGGCATTGGTGACGGGAATCAATCAGCTGGTGAGCCAGTATATGGCCCGCACCAGCTATATGGATCCCAAGCAAGGGGCGCAAAAGGATGACGATGAGCCGTAAACTGTTTGGTACCGATGGTGTGCGCGGTCTGGCCAATAGTGAGCCGATGACGGCTGAAACCTGTCTGAAACTGGCGCAGGCCACCGCCTTGCAGTTTCGGCGCGGCACACACCGCCATACCGCCGTCATTGGTAAGGATACACGCCTGTCCGGCTATCTGCTGGAACCGGCCTTGACCGCTGGCTTTATCGGCATGGGTATGGATGTGATCCTGCTCGGCCCGGTGCCGACCCCGGCAGTGGCCATGCTCACCAGTTCACTGCGGGCCGATGTGGGCGTGATGATCTCGGCCTCGCATAATCCGTATGAGGATAACGGCATCAAGCTGTTTGGCCCGGATGGTTACAAACTGTCGGACGCTACAGAAGCCGCAATTGAAGCGCGCATGCAGCAGCCTTTTGCCACTGATCTGGCGGGCAGCGCCGAGCTTGGCCGTGCCCAGCGTCTGGATGATGCGGTGGGCCGTTATATTGAACATGCCAAGCGCAGCTTTCCGCGCGGGTTGCGGCTGGACGGGTTGCGGATTGTGGTCGATTGCGCCAATGGCGCCGCCTATAAGGTCGCCCCGCGTATTTTCTGGGAGCTGGGGGCCGACGTCATTCCGTTTGCGGTTGCGCCTGACGGCAAGAACATCAACCGTGATTGCGGCGCGCTGCATACGCAAAACCTGCAGGCGGAAGTGATTGTCCGGCAGGCGCATTTGGGCGTTGCCCTCGATGGCGATGCCGACCGCCTGATTGTGGTGGATGAGCGCGGTCAGGTGGTTGATGGCGACCAGCTATTGGCCCTGATTGCCCGCGCAGCGCAGCGCGATGGCTGGCTGAAGGGGCAGGTGGTGGCCACCGTCATGTCCAATCTGGGGCTGGAGCGCTATTTGCAGGCGCAGGGCTTGCAGTTGGCTCGTACCGCCGTGGGCGACCGCTATGTGGTAGAAAAAATGCGCGCAGAAGGCTGGAATGTGGGTGGTGAAGCCTCTGGCCATCTGGTGTTGTCCGATCATGGCACTACCGGAGATGGTATTGTGGCGGCGCTGCAGGTGTTGGCCGAACTGGTGCAGCAGGGCAAACCCGCCAGTGAGGTGTGCCGCATGTTTGAGCCGGTGCCGCAGATCCTCAAAAATATTCGTTATGCGCCGGGGCAGCAGCCGCTGGAGCAAGAGGCGGTCAAACAGGTGATTGCTGCGGTTGAGCAGGAGCTGACCGGGCAGGGCCGCGTGCTGGTGCGCAAATCCGGCACGGAGCCGCTCATTCGGGTGATGGTGGAGGCGGATGAGGCTGAACGCCATGCTGACCGTATCCTTGCCGTCATCCACGAGGTTTTAAAAGAAAAGGCCGCCTGATCGCAAAGATCAGACGGCCTTACGCTCATGCCATCATGCTATCGGGTATAGCTTATCCGCTACGGCCGCCCAGCCGGGGGTCGGTGCGGGCGCCATCTGTCCGGCTGGCCTGCTGGTCGCTGCGCCGTTCGGTCAGGCTGGTGCGATAATCCTTCACACGGGTGGCGCGCAGGGCGCGTACACCGTGCCGGTCAATCAGTTCCTGCCAGCTGAGAAATTCTTCAACCGAAAGGGTGTAGCGTTCACACGCATCTTCAAGGCTGAGCACGCCATTGCGCACAGCGGCCACCACTTCGGCCTTGCGCCGCATCACCCAGCGCCGGGTACCGGGCGGGGGCAGGTCGCGCAGAGAAATATGCGGGAGCAGCTCTTTGCCACTACCACCGATGCGGACAACCTCCGCCGACCGTCTGCTATCAGAATTTCGGCCATCTGGATTTTGGTTATAGCTGTTCATCCCGTGCTCCAAAGTTGTTTTGAAAACTCCCTGTACTTTGAAGCCTACACGATGCCGTTTAATAACCCCTGAAAATAAGGTTGCGAAAGAATGAAGAAAAACCCCGCTATCGTTGAAATAGCGGGGTTTTTAGCTAATTTGAGCCTGTGCTTAGCGGCGCAGGTTCATCAGCTCTTCAAGCATGTTATCGGCAGTAGAGATCACTTTGGTACCAGCCGAATAGGCACGTTGTGTCACGATCATCTTGGTGAATTCGTCTGAGAGGTCGACGTTGGACTGCTCAAGCGAGCTGCCCTGCACCTTACCTGCACCAGACGAGCCGGCTTCACGCAGATTGTACTGACCGGAGTCAGTGGTCTGCGCATACACGTTGCCGCTGCGGGCCTGCAGGCCGTTCACGTTGGCAAAGGTAGCGATCGGCAGCTTGTACAGGTTGCGGAATTCGCCGTTACTGAACGAGGCGACGACATAACCATCTTCATCGATGCTGATACCGGTACGCTGACCAAGCTCGGCACCGTTCTGGTTGACGAAGGCTACGTTATACGGTGAAGCAAACTGGGTGACTGCACCTTGCGTGGAATTGCCGCCGGTATCAATACCCATATCAAAGTTGATTGTCTGATCGCCCGCGCCCGACAATGTGGGATCCCAGTGAATGGTGATGGGCGAGGCCAGCTGGCCGGCAACACTCTGGATGGAGCCGTCCGAGTTGAAGTTGACAACACCCGAGGCGATAAAGCCATCATCACCGGTGACTGTATCAACCAGGCCCGTGGTGCGGTTAACCGGCTGCACATAGGTATTATCTGCCGCGCGCACTTCAACAGTCCACTGGTTGACCGACTGCTTCTTGAAGTTGACGACCACGTCGCGGGCCGCGCCAAGGCTGTCATAGATACGAACCGTACGCTGGAAGTCATACCCCTTCTGAGTGACGATGCCGGTGCCAAACAGGTTGGTGACAACTGTACCAACCGTACCGTTTTGCATGACGACGGTGTCCTGCACGTTTTCGGAATTTACAACCAGCTGGTTGTTGATGACCGAGGCGGCTACGCCGGGCAGGGCGTCAATCGCGGCGGCCACACTGTTGAGGTTGTCGGCATCTGTAACCGTGATATTGGTGACGGTGTCAGCGCTGCCATCACCATGCTGAACGGTGATGTTGAAGTCCATGCTGAACGGGGCGGTGCCGCCTAACAGGGTGGTCAGTTCCGTTGCGTCGGTGGGGTCGGTAAAGGTGCTGGAGGAGGCGCCCAGTTCCTGCTCGGAATTGAGGTTGACGCCCAGCTCTACCTTGGTGGTGCCGGTGGCAACGCCATTGAGGAAGGCGACGTTGACCGGCTCAAGCGAGCCGATGTCGGCATTGGCAGCCGGAATATCGCCATTGGAGTCCAGCGCCCAGCCATAGAGGTAGAAACCAGCGGCATTACGCAGATAACCCACATTGTCTTCCGAGAAGTTGCCAGCGCGGGTGTAGAGCGGATCATGTTGCAAGGCGTCGTTGGTGGTATCTTTCACCACGAAGAAGCCGTTACCGGATACCGCAATATCGGTGGCACTGTTGGTGCCCTGCACCAGGCCCTGCTGGCTCACAGTCTGCAAGGTGCTGACGCGCACGCCGCCGGGGTTATAGGTGGTGCCACGCGAGGTGGTAGTCACCAAGCTGGAGAAGGAGGCGTTATCGCCTTTATAGCCAATAGTGCTGACATTGGCGATGTTGTTGGAAATCATGCTGAGCGCCTGGCTCTGTGCACCCAGAGCCGACACACCAGTATAAAGTGAACCAAACAAACTCATGCTATCCTCCTTGGCTGGGGCCGCGTACGGCCGAAATTACATATGCAAAACCCGTTCCAGTTTTTTGATCTACTCTTACGACGATGTGTTGGTCGAACTATCGCTGTCAGTCGCCACAACGGGCGCATGCACCGTGTACACATCTTCCGGTTTGATTTTGACATCACCAATCTCAAGCAGGGCGTTACCGCTGCTATCAGTCGAGATGCCGGTCACAATACCGCCTGTATAAGTGTGCGAGGTGATCTTGGCGCCCGCTGCATCGCTGGCTGTCACGGTAATCTTGTAGGCGCCATCGGCCAGCTGATTGCCGTTACCGTCCTTGCCATCCCACGTATAATTGTAGGCGGTCTTGCCACTGGTGCCGTCCATGGACAGACCCCGGACAATTTTGCCGGTTGAATCGGTGATGCTGATGGCAATCTTGGCCGGGGCCGTATCGGTCGTGACCGAGAAGCTGGCGCTCTTATTGACCAGCGGCAGATTGCTGTTTTCGGAACTGACCACCCAACCCAGATAGTTGAGCGCGGTGTTGGTGCCCTGACCTTTTTGCACGGAGAGCAGCTCATCCAGCTTGTCGTTGGTGGAGAGCTGCTGTTCAACCTGGCTGTACATAACCAGCTGGTTGGTAAACTGCGCCGTGTCCATCGGGCTGGTGGGGTCCTGATATTGCAGCTGTGTGGTCAGCATTTTCAGGAAGGTGTCAAAATTGGCATTGAGCGTAATGCGGCTGCTTTTGTTGGCGCTGCTGCTGGAGCTGCTGCTGGTATTGGTTGCACTGGCTGTGGTGGTCATCTTGAAGACTCCTTAGATACGCACGTCAACGCGGTCGTTACTGACAAACCAGGTCATTTCCACAATCCCGGCCGGGGCTGTGTCGGCATCCTCGGCGCCAAAGGCCGGAGCATTGCCGTTGTTGTTGCCATTGCCGTTCTGCTGGGAGTCACCCTGCATATTGCGCTGAGGCATGCCATCACCGCGCAGATTGAAGTTGAGCGACCCACCATCGGTCTTCAGGCCAGCATCACCGAGCGCCTGTTCCAGACCGCGCTGGTCGCGCTGCAGCAGGTCAAGCGTGGCGGGCTGGTCAACCTGGAAGCTGGCCTTAACGGTGCCGTCCTGACCGACATCAAGGCGCACTTCAATGCGGCCCAGCTCGCCGGGCTGCAGGTGAATGGTCATCTTGTCCCGGCCTGATTGCACGGCTTTGGTCAGATGCACCGAGATCTGCTCGCTCACCGGCATATGCGCGCCGGTGCGGTTAAGCTTGATGCTGTCCAGATGATCGCTAAAGCGCGGCGCGTCTACATTCTGCGACAGCTGCGCGGTGGCTGTATTATGCGCGGGCTTGTCGTTTTGCAGATTGCTGTCGATATTGCCGCCGGTTGCGCTGTCACCAGTGGCAGCAATGGCCTGCGCGGTCTGGCCTTCGTCCCGATTGGTATGGGTGCGGGCGGAAACAACATTGTTCTGGGCGTTAGCCGCATTGGCGTTGGCAACGGCGGCATTACCGGCTTTGGCCTCGGCGTCTTTGTCGTCATCGCTCTTCTGACCGGCTGCGCGGCCTTTGGCCTGCTGGAGCGCCTGCGCCAGATCACTCTTGTTATCGGCATGCAGGTCTTGTGCTGTGGCGGCGGCTGCGGCGGCGTTATCGTTTAGCGCGTTAATGGCGCTTTGGCTGTCCTCGCGGGCTGCTTTGCTGCGCGCCTGACCGGGAATGGCCTTGGGGGCAACTGGGCCAGATAATGCGGTTACCGCTTCAGCGCTGGCATCGGAAGCTACGCTCTCATTGCCCTGCAGCAGACGGGTGAGGGCGGCTAGCGCCTGATCTTGTTGGCTCTTCTTGCTGGTGTCAGCAGTCGGGGCGGCTGCAGTGTCAGCCACCGGGTCTGCGTTGTTGGTGAGATTGGCTGCGGCGTCATCTGCCTTCTGGTCAGTTGGCAGCGCCGGGCCAGTGGGGGCAGCAGCTTGCGGGCGGTCTGCAATGCCGCCAAGTGCGCTCAGGTCAGTTTGTGCTGGCGTCACGGTATCCTGCAGCTGCGGCATAACGGGCTGCAGCAGGGTGGCCAGTTCGCTCATGGCAGCGTCGCGGCTGTCTTCGTCCAGCGCGGCGAGGCGCTGCTGTAAGGTGGACAGATCAAGCTGATCGCCTGCAAGCAGGCTTTGCAGTTGCGCCGAGACCGGCTGGCCGCCGTTGAGCTGCTGGAGCAGGGCCAGCATGTCGCTGCCATTAAGCTGGGACTGCTCGCCCGTCAGCAGGGTGCTGGGATCAAGCAGGCCCTGCGCCGTGGTTGTGGCCCCGGTACCCGGCAGATTTTGCTCACCCATCAGCTGACCGGCATTATTGTTCTGCTGGCCGAAGATGGCCATGAGCAGACCAAATAAACCACCTTGGGCGCCATTCTTTTGGCCAAATAGACCGGCAAAGACCGAGTTACCCTGCGTGCCTGTGGTGGCGGTGGTGGGGGTTTGTACCTGCATGGCGCATCTCCGAAACGATTACCTGACTTTTGTCTGGGGCTGTATGAGCAAAAGCCGGGCCAGTTTTTCAGCCCCCTGATTTCCCTGTGATTTATCTGTGATTTCTCTGGGATTTTTTGTGCAATCGGCAGGCATCGCAGACATAGCGGTGCGGCTGCAGGCAGTTTCTGCCGTGAGGTCAGACCCACACTGCCGAACTGGCACACAATTCGCATAACAAAGGGAGAGATATATACGGAGGTCCTGATGTCGAACGTCACCCGTGCAGGTACATTGCAGTCCCAAACCTATATTATGGGGCAGATTGGCCGCAATACCGCGCAATATGTGGATCTGCAGCAGCAGATTACCACCGGCCAGAAGACCCAGCGCTTTTCCGGCATGGCCAACGAAGCAGCGCAGACCATTAACCTGTCCAACAACTATGATTCCCTCAATCAGTTCGTCAAATCAGGCGATACCGCCAGCTCGCGCCTGTCGGGCGTGAATAATTCAATTGAAACTATTCTGGATGTTGCCACGCGCTTTCGTGCCCAGCTGATGCAGGCCATGACCTCCGATCAGGCAGATGACGGGCGGATTGATCTGGTAGCAGATGGCGCTTTGCAGGAAGTGTCGGGTGCGCTCAATATCGATCTGGGCGGCGTCTATCTGTTTGGCGGTGTGAAGAGCGATACCCCGCCGGTGGACCTGACCGATCCGATCAAGAACAGCAATGGCACCTTTTATTCTGGCGCTGATGAGCTGATGCAAACCCGTATTGATAGCAATACGGTGCTCAATTATGGCACCACTGCCAACCGCCAGGGCTTTAAGGATATTGTGGCGGCGCTGCAGCGTGTGACGTCGGGCGCGGCCAGTTTGAGCGAGCTGGAAACCGCGCTGGATGAAATGAATTCAGCCATCAGCGATATCACCCAGCTGCAAGCTGAAGTCGGCCACCAGATGAAGGTGGTTGAAACCGCCAAGAGCCGTAATGATGCGACCAAGGCAACGGTAGAAACGCAGCTCGGCAATCTGCGTGATGTGGATGTGAGCGCGGCCATGGTGCAGCTCACCCAGCGCGAGACGGTTTTGCAGGCGTCTTACGTCATGATCGCCAAGCAGAAGAACCTGTCGCTGGCGAACTATCTGGGATAGGCAGCTGAATCTGCGTAAAAAAGCGCGCTGACTCAGGCGGAGATTTGACCGCCGGAAGAGGTGCCGCCAGAAGACGAGCCTGACGAGGTGTCGGTCGTACCGGCATGCGAGGCCAGCGAGGCACGTGCTTCGGCATCGGCACGGGCCTGCACTTCACGCCAGGTGGACGACATGGTGCGCAGCGATTCAACCACAGCTTCACACAGCTGCAGGTCGTTACGCACATTGATCTGGGTGAGGAAGGACAGCATGCGGCTGTAATAGGCGTCCAGCGTGTCGGCCATGGCGGCGGCTTCTGGTGTATCACGGCCCAGGCAGCCGCGCAGGCCGCTGATGATGACAGCACACTTTTCAGTCGCATTAAACCGGCCTTCAATATCGCTGGCCTTGATGCAGTCGCGCGCCGTTTCCATATGGCGGGCGGCGAGCGCCAGCAGCATGGCCACCTGAATGCCAGGGCTGGCAAAACGAGCGCTGTTGCTTGAATAGCTGGAATAACCGTGCTGTGCAGTCATTTTAGCCCCTTCCTGAGTGTTATCGTCGTTCATCCTGAACTACGTTAGCCGTTACCGTTTAAACTATCTGTAAATGACTTGATTGAACTCTTCTGGCTTTCCAGCGCGCTGATCGCTTCCTGCGCCGCCTGAAACTGCAAGGTAAGACGGGCGCGGTAGAGTTCGAGCTGGGTTTTGAGCGTTAAGATCTGGTCTTCCAGACGGGTATTGGTGGTGGTGAGGGTGTCGGTCGCGTTCTTGAGCGAGCCGTCCGTCTGGTTCAGAACCGGCTCCAGTACGCCGGCAATCTGGTCGGCAATACCCTGTGTAGGTTTGAATGTGCCGGTAAAGGGCGTGCCAGAGACAACGCCGCCTGAATAACCAACCGCGAAATCCTCAAAGTCGGTGCCATCTACGCCTTTAATAAAGCCGTTTTCAATGCGGGCGGCAGTCACAACGCCATCCACCTCAAATTCGGCTGCTGTGGGCAGGCCCGAGGCGTCGGTTGCGGTGACGCGTACCGTGATGGTCTTGCCAAGGAGCGTAGCAGGGATGTTGTCAGGGCGGTCAACCACCTGAATCCCGCTGCTTTCGCTGGACGAGAAACCGAACAGGGCTTTGACCTGATCCAGATTGGAGAGCAGGGCATCTTCAAACTTGGTGTCGTCGGAGACTTCCAGCTTGCCGTCCTGCGTGAGATCAATGCCGATATCGCCCAAGCTCTTGAGCGCGCCGGTGGTCACGCCGCTGGCGCCGGCGCTGACAGTAGATTGCAGGGCGCGATAAACCGATTGCATCAGGCTGTCGTTATACAGGAGCTGATCTTCGCCAATGGCGCCGGTGGTGTCAGTCTGGCGCTGGGCCTGCACATAATCGACAATATCGTTATAGGCGGTGATGAAGCTGGTCACCGCATCGCTCACACCGCTCAGATTATCGCTGATGGTGAGGGAGATGGGCTTGCCGATATCAGCCTGATACAGCTCCATGCTCACGCCGGTGATCAGGTCGTTCACACTGTTGCTGGTGCGGGTGACGGTGACGCCATCTAAAATGATTTCAGCTGACAGGCTGGTATCGGTCGCACCTGACGCAGCCAGGCCCAGATCAGTCAGGATGCTGCCGGTCTGGTCGTCCGAAATGCTGATGGCATTGCCGGTCTGGCTGCCTTTGAGCAGCAGGCGGTAATCGTTGGTGCCGGCCTGCACAATGCTGGCGGTCACTTTGGTGGTGGAGGACACGTTGTTGATGGCGTCCTTGATCTGGGTCAGCGTCATGGAGCTGGTCAGGGCAATATTGGTGCCTTCCAGAACCAGATTGCCAGCGGTGGTGACCGGCGTAGCGCTGCTAGCGGTAATGGCCTGAGTGCCGCTGATGGTGTCGGCCTTGGCCACACGGTTGATGGTTACGGAATAGGTGCCGTTGGCCGCGCCATTCTGGGCGGATACGCCATAAAGGCTGCTGGCGGCGATGCTGCCGGATTCACGGCTTAGGGTCTGTTTGGCTTCAAAGGCGTCGCTGTCGCCGCTGGTGACGCGCGGGTTGCGCAGGGCCGTTGAGGCTGTTTGTAGCGCTGTCAGCTTGGTGCGCAGGTCGGAATAGGCCGAAATCTTCTTGGTATTGGTGTCGATTTTGTCCTGCCGCAGGGTGTTGGGCACGGACTTGGCTTCCACCAGTGAGTCGACCAGCTCATTAACGTCAATGCCGAACAACGTCCCGCTCAGCTTGGTCGACCCACCAGAGGTGGACAGACTGCCGATGCCGACGTTGCTCGTTGACGTTGTGCTGCTCATTGTAATTCCTCAGGTTTTCAGGTCGATGTGGCCACTGCCACCTTGGTCCTGTTGCAATTCCTGGGCCACAATTTCCTGCTGGCGCACCATAGCGGCGAGGCGGCGGGCCCGCTCGGTCGGGTATTGCTCCACAACCTGACCGCTCACACGGTCGCGGACGACGGCCACCTGCAGGCCACTTTCGCTGTCACGCCAGAGCCCCAGACTGGTCAGGGGCGGGGCAAGTGACTGCGCAGAGCTGCCAACAAGCGGTGCGGCCGCAGCCACCTTGGCTGCAGCTTTCTGTTCAATTTGCGCGCTCGACAATTTGTCGGGCACGGGCGTTGGGGTGTCGGTTTTCGGCGTCCCAGCGCTCAGGCCGGATCCCAGACGTGTCGCTGTATCAGCGCCTTTGCCTGAGAATGAGATCGGGTTCACCATGATCAACCTCTCGGGTTGTTAAAACTCCTTGGGGATCGCCCGGGCCGCCAGAGACGGCCCGGGGTTTCCCTACCTATCAGACTACTGGAGCAACTTCAGGAGCTGCTGCGGCATCTGGTTAGCCTGCGACAGCATCGAGATCGAAGCCTGCATCAGAGTCTGCGACTTGGTGAACGAGGTCATTTCGCTCGCCATATCAACATCGCTGAAGGTACCGCGGGCAGCGGATACGTTTTCAACGGTGGTCGAGATCGTCGACTGGATGTACTCGAAACGGCTCTGCAACGCACCAATAGTCGCCTGAGCGGTATTGACTACGTTGATCGCGGTATCGATACGGGCACTGGCTGTAGCCGCCGAGGTGGAGTCAGCAATCGACAGGCCATCCAGACCCAGAGCGGCCGAGGTGGCCGAGCTGAAGCTGATGGTGGCCTGGTCAGACGCCTTGTCCGAAACCTGGAAGCTCAGATCTACACCGCCACCCTGACCAATGTCGAAGCGGAACGTTGCCGCCGAGCTGGTCCCACGGTCGAACGAGTTCGCCGCCGTGTTGTTCATGGCCAAGTACATCTGCAGACCGTTACCGAAGGTCACGATGCCGTACGAACCCGAAGAGGCTTCGTTACCGACGATCTGAATGTCCTTCTGGTCAACAGTCCAGGTGTCAGCGCCGTTGGTCAGGACAAAGAAGCCCGTACCACGACGATCGTCACCAGTGGTGGAGTAACCGGTAGCGCCGCTGGCAGTTTCGTCACCTGTGGAGACGTACTGCACAGTGTAGCTGCCAGCTGCTGTACCAGCACCCGCCTTGATGGGCACTGTGGCACCGTTCTGGGTCACACCGATGGTGGAGCCAACGCCGGTGAAACCGTTGTCTTCTGCACCGTTGGAGTTGATGCCCGTGAACGAAGCGCCTGCCAGCAGGGTCCGCAGACCGGTTTCAACACGCGAACGTACCGACTCGGTGAAGTTGGTACCAACGGCGTTGGTCACGGTCATCTGGATTGCGTTGGCAGAGTTGACGGTGCTGGTCAGGGTGATCGTGCTGGTCGCAGCTTGAGTCACACTGTCGATACGGCCCACGAAGGTCTGGTTGCCCACCTTCATGCTGACCTGGAAGGCCTGGCCGGAAATGGCGACGTTGATGTCGCTTACCGCACCGTTGACAAAGCCGGAGTTAACCGTGCTGTTGTTAGTACCACCGTTGGAGAACGACGCTGTATTGAAGTAATTGTTCTGCGCAGCGCCCGAGGTGATCAGACCAGCGTCGCCGTTGGTCAGGTTGCTCAGGTTGGCTGTGCTGTTGGTGGTGTCGGCAGTAACCGCACCAGCAGCAGCAAATTGACCGCCACCACCGGAGAGCAGGTTGACCGAGCCGAAGCGGGTCTGCTGCGCGGTGTTGGTGATCTGGGTACGCAGATTGCTGAATTCTTCCTGCGCATACAGACGTTCGTTGGTGCCCAGCGTACCATTGATAACCTGGGTCGCCAGTACCTTCATACGGGCGAGCATGTTGCCAATGTTGTCATAGGCGCCGTTAGCCACCTGCAGGAGCGAAGAGCCCTGCGAGGCGTTGCGGCCAGCTTGTTCCAGAGCCGAGATATCGGCACGGAGCTTGTTGCTGATCGCGAGGGACGAAGCATCATCAGATGGCTTAACGATACGGGTACCAGAAGACATTCTGGCAACCGAGCTCGAGGCCATATCACTATTTTTGGACAGGTTCCGTTGCGCTGTAAGGGCAGCGGAATTGGTAGTTACCGATAACATGGCATTTCCTTTCGCTACTTGCGTTATACGGCACCTAATTGGCACCGTTGCCTCATCCTGAGGCGGATTGGACAGGTGAGAGCCACTTCCCCAATCCTGACCAATGTAAGACAATAATACCTACCAATTCGTTAAATCCGTCAAGGGCATTTATTCGGCAGTCGATTCGTAACCGTTTGAAATGCGGGCGGCTTTTCCGGTTTTGCCAGGAAAACTGCGGAAGATTCTGCATATTTTTTTATCATTTTAGCGGGGTCGCCGGCGCGGCGAATCAACAGATAGTATGGGGCAGATGGGTTTTTGAGGGTGGAATTTGCCGCCATCTGTTCAGCAGCGAGGGGTTATGAAGGATTTGCTCAACATCAGCCGGGTGGTTCGGGCCTGCCGTTTTTCCTGGCAAGGTCTGCGCCATGCTGCGCGCCATGAACCGGCGTTTCGGCAGGAGTTGGCAGTGGCAGCTCTTGCTTTGCCGCTGGGCCTCTATCTGGGGCAAGGTGGCGTTGAGAAAGCCTTGCTGGCGGCGAGCATCATGCTGGTGTTGCTGACCGAGATTCTCAACACCGCGATTGAAGCGGTGGTCAACCGCATCTCAACCGAGCAACATCCGCTTTCGGGGCTGGCCAAGGATCTGGGCAGCGCGGCGGTGTTTCTGGCGCTGGTGCTGGCGGCGTTGGTGTGGGGGCTGATCCTGTGGCCTCAGCTGGCGCCATAAGCGCATCCATCCGACAATAAGTATCTTATAAAGCGAAGCGCCGTTCGGAGCGGGGGTTCCGAACGGCGTCTTCTTCTCTGCGGGATGGCCGGGACTGAGAGGGGGAGGTGGCGCGCGCCGGCCACGCGCGCCACCCGGGGAACGCCTACTTCACTGCTGAAGTAGACGAAGCAGTTCCTGCGGCAGCTTATTGGCTTGCGAGAGCATCGCCACCGATGCCTGCAGCAGGGTTTGAGACTTGGTGAACTCGGTCATTTCGCTGGCCATATCGACATCCTTAAAGGTGCCGCGGGCTGCGGAAACGTTTTCAACCGTGGTCGCCAGCGTGGACTGGATGAACTCGAAGCGGCTCATGATGGCACCGATCGAGGCGGTCGCGGTGTTGACCGTGTTGATCGCGCTATCCAGACGGGTACTGGCAACCGTGGCCGAGGCCTCATCCGCGACGCTCAGGCCTTCCAGACCCAGGGCCGAGGCGGTGGCGGCGGTAAAGTTGATCTGCACCTGATCGCTCGACTGTTCGGCAATCTGGAAGTTCAGGCTCACGCCACCACCTTCACCGATATCGAAGCGATAGGGCTGGGCGCTGCTGTCACCGCGATCAAAAGCGGCAGGCGGCGCGCTGGCGTCCATATTGATGTAGACCTGCAAGCCGTTACCGAAGGTGACAACACCGTAGGAGCCGGCACTGCCTTCTGTGCCTGTAATCTGCAGGTCGTTCACGTCAACCAGCCATTCTTCAGCACCATTGGTGAGGCGGAAGAAGCCGGTACCGCGACGGTCATCGCCAGCGGCCACGAAGCCAACGGCATCCTGCGCGCTTTCGTCACCGGTTGACACATATTCGAACGAATAGGTACCGGGCTTGGTGCCAGAACCAGCCGAAATCGGCACCTGCTGACCATTAACGGTCGGGCCAACACTGGTGCCAACGCCAGCAAAGCCGTTGTCAATCGGGGTTGCGGTCCAGTCCGGATTGGTGGTGGTGTAGGTGGCACCAGCCAGCAAGGTACGGAAGTTTTCTTCCACCAGACGGCGGGTGTTTTCCGTGGTCAGGTTGGTGATGTTGTTGGTCACGGTGAACTGGATCGAGTTCGCCGGATTGCTGGTGCTGACCAGGGTTAGGGTGGAGGTGGCGGTTGCGTTGGCGCTGTCAATGCGGCCATTAAACACCTGATTGCCGATGCGCATGCTGACCTGCAGGGCCGAGCCGTTGCGGGTCACGTTCACATCTTCAACTTTGCCGTGCACAAAGCCGGTATTAACGGCAGCAGTCACCGAGGTATCGTCAAAGAAGTTGTTGGCGGTTGCGCCTGCGGTGCGCAGACCGGCTGCGCCGTTGGTCAGGTCGCTGATGTTGGAGGTGCTGCCAGCGACAGCGGCGGCTACATCACCAGCCTGCAGATACGCACCACCACCACCGGTCAGCAGGGCCACGCCGGCAAAGCGGGTCTGGGTTGCGGTGTTGGTGATCTGCGTGCGCAGATTGTCGAATTCTTCCTGAGCATACAGACGTTCAGTCGTGCCCAGCGTACCGTTGATGACCTGAGCGGTCAGCTGCTTCATGCGGGTGAGCATGTCGGCGATACGGTCATACGCGCCACCGGCGACCTGCAGGAGCGAGGCGCCTTGCGAGGCGTTGCGGCCTGCCTGTTCAAGCGAGACGATGTCAGCGCGCAATTTGTTGGAAATAGCGAGTGAGGCCGCGTCGTCCGATGGCTTCACGATACGCGAGCCGGACGACATCTTGGCGATTGAGCCGCTGGCTGAATCGCTGGCCTTGTTGAGATTGCGCTGGGCCGTTAAGGCGGCGGTATTCGTGGTTACTGACAGCATCTTCGAACACTCCCTTAGTCAGTTCAAAGTTTCCGGGCCGGAAAACTCTTGCCGGGTCCTACCGGCCAATCCCTTCGTTGCAATGGGCGTGCCAAGATTTGGGTTCCTTGTTTTTCAAGGACTTGTCTGGGAATTTAGAACGCTGGCGGGTGCGCCAAGGCCTACCGTGCAGGATTGTCCCTGTGGGCTGGGCAGAAATTACATGTTAGAAATCGGCCGCATGCGACAAGACATACCGCTTTTCAGGATGAACAGGATGGGGCATTTCATACGCAAATTGGCGCAAGCTGGTGGCGGGGGCCTGTCTGCCGGATTGTTCTGGCTATGTGTTGTGGCGGGGGTATGCCTGCAATGGGTGTGTTGGCATGGGCCGTTTGTGGATTTGCCGCAACATGCTGGTCAGATTTCCGCGCTCAGGGATATGCTGCGTGGGCAGTTTATATGGATGGATCTGGTCCGCGTGGACTTGCTGACACCATATTTGACCGGGTATTTTACCACAGCCTTGCTTTCGCTGCTGATGCCGGTAGAGGCGGCTCTTGCGCTCGTCCTGAGCTTGGCTTTTATGGCATATATCGTAACCGGATTGCGTCTGCGCCGTTTTTTTGGTGCCGCGCCCGCGCTGGACTTTCTGCTAATCCCTTCATTCTTTGGTGTGACCTGGCAATGGGGAAGTTTTAATTTTCTTGTAGCGGTGCCGCTGGTTTTTTTGATGGTGGAGCAGGCCGTTCGTTATACGCGCACCCATGCCGGGCGTGATGCGTTGCGCTTATTAATATTAGGCTTGCTGATTTTGATTTCGCATCATCTGGCTTTTGGTTTTGCCTGTCTGGTGGCCGGGCTGTTCTATCTTGTGTCAGAACGGCGCCGATTGGACGGCCGGATCACACATTGGCTGTTGGCGGGCTGGCCGTTTGCGCTTTTTGCCTTCTTACTGGTGTTGCCGTTGTTGAAAGAGGCGACCCATGTTTATGGCGGCGAGCGGCTGGTGATGGGGTCGTATCTTGTGCGTTTGCAGGGGCTGATCCAGCTGCCCTTCTATGGTGACCATGAGGGGAAGTGGAGCCCGATCTTCACATTGATATGGGCTACACCTTTCCTGATGAAATTGCGCTGGCAGACATCGCCCTATGCCTATGTGCCGTTTGTTGCGGTCCTGCTGGTCTGGTTTGCTCTGCCTGCCGTCATGTACGGAACATATTTTCTGTATCCGCGTTTTAGTATCTATCTGCTGCCATTTCTGAGTTTGATGTTTAAGGCGGACCCGTCCAAACAGGCGTCCGCCCGCCCTGACGTGTTGGGCCTGACAGCCTTGATTATTCTGGTCACCCTTTATCTCGGGCATATGGCGTGGCGCCTGCATGAATTTAATTTGGAGCAGCAGGATTTTTCCCGTCTGCAGGCTGCATTGGAGCTGCAACAGCGCATGTTCATGTATGTGGGCGATCCGTCCAGTTCTGCGTTTGGCCATGTTATGAGTTATGTTAATTGGCCGCTCTGGTATCAGGTTGATCAAGGGGGCTGGGTCGATCTGAATTTTGCGATTTTCCATCCCCAGCCGGTTAAATACCGCGAGGCCAAGCCGGATCTGTTCTATTTTTATGACAATAAGGGGTTGCCTTATGACTGGCAGCGGCTGAATGGGGCCAGCTATCGCTATTTTGTATTCAGGGGGCAGACGCCGCTGGTGCAAGAGATTGAGCAGAAAATTTCCAGTAATCCAGATTGTCTGGTGCGTGCGGCCGGAACCTATGGCAGCTGGCGTTTGTATGAGCGCGTGAGTTGTAAGGACTAAGCCGATCTGTCAGGGTGCAGGGCAACGCAAAACCCCCGGCGGTGAGGCCGGGGGTTTGTTGGCAGGTCACAGACTGTGATTACAGATTGTGACGGATCGGGTAACGCGGGTTGCTCATGACAACCTGCCAGGCCAGACGGCGGGCGCTGTCAACAAACACCGGTGCACGCAGATTGAGCGTGATGGTGTTCTTGCCCTGATCGTCCGGACGAACCGTGATGATGCTCAGCACCGCACAATCTTCCGGCTTGATGCCCAGTGTGGCGCAGGTGGACTGGATGTCGGCCTGCTCGATCAGCGGATTGACCACGTCCAGCGCAAAGCAGGGGAAGGATACGTTGGCGTCTTCCAGACTTTGCAGCAGTACGAGGTTGTCACCCGCCTGCGAGGGCAGCTTGGCCAGGCCGAACTTGGTCAGATGCGGGAAGCCCAGCACCGGACGGTTCATGTCCACGATCTGGTCAGGACCAAAGGTCAGCGCGCCGTAGCGGCTTTCGACCAGATAGGATTCAGGTTCTTGGTTGTCAGATGTGTGGGTCATTCCGGCCATGGTGGCTAGGTCATTGTCTGCTACTGAATTTACTTCACCGATTGCTACGTTCAACATCTTTCTTCCTCCTTCACGAAAAATCGCCTACCTAGCGAACCAGATTTAACAGGTCGTCATACATGGTGTTCACCGTCGTCACGACGCGGGCCGAGGCCGCAAACGAGCTCTGGATGGTCACCAGTTTGGACAATTCTTCATCAACGCTCACGCCGCTGATCTCGCCGTAGCGGTTTTCCAGCTGTGTTTTGAGGTTGGTCTGAAACGTAACGTCATCGGCGGCATTGCTGGCGCCGCGTGCGTTAAACTGCACAATGGAGGCCGCATATTCGGTCAGGCGCTGGTTGGACTGCGGCAAACTGCCCATGCCCCCCAGCAGGAACTGACTGTCAAAAATATTGGCCATGGCGGTGGCGCCGGCACCGTCACCGCGCCCGAGATACCACTTTTCGGTGGTGGGATCTGACGGATCCGTCAGGGTGCTGTTCAGGTAGGCGCGGCCCAGCTTGGCCGGATCGGCCACAATATCGCTGCGCACGGAGATATCGCGGGCGGCACTGTCGGCCGTATCGCTGATGATGAACAGGTCGTTCAGTCCCAGCAGATAATTGAAGGCGGACGGGCGCGTTGTATCGTTAGGATCAGAAAATGTGGTCAGCGTGTCATTGATGGCAATGCCATAGATGCTGGTGCTGGGCAGGCTGATTTCCAGATGACCGCTATTCATGCGGGCAAACGTGCCGCCCGCATAACCACCCGCCACACCAGCGCCGGACATGTTGGTGAGGCCAGCAATGTCGCTGCCGGTCGAGGTCATGGTCAATGCCGGTGAGGGCGGCCAGGGCACCGCGCCGGGCCAGCCCGCCGGAGCTGGCGGTACTGGCGTACCGCCGGGCGGGGTGGCGGCATAAGCGCCATTGAGCATATTGATGATATCGCCCACCGTCAGCTGATAGGTAAAGGGCGAGCCGGTGGCAGTGGAAACATAGGTTTCCATCTCGGTCTTGAATTCATCCAGATTGACGCGCAGCGCATCACCCACGGCATTGCCCGAGGCATCGGTAATCGCAAACTCAATGGTGCCGTAGCTGGTAACGCTTGTGGTGGGGTTGGTGTATGCCGTGAGCGCAATACTGGCCGGATTAGCCGGGTCCAGCAGGTCAGCACTGGTATAGGTGGTGGTGCCGGTAAAAGTCTTGAGGGCCGGGATCGGCATGGCGCTATTGTGGGCGCGGTTCATTTCCTCGGCCAGACGGCTGGCCAGCTGGTCAAGCTGATCCTGCAGGCCGGGCAGAATGGTATCGCGCATGTCGATCATCGACTTGATGCGGCCAGAGGCAATTTCGGTCGTAATGTCGGGATTACTGCCTGTCACGGCAATCGGGCTAAAACCACCGGGATAGACAGTAGCCTTGCTGACGCCCGACGGCGAGGAGAAGTCGAGAAAACGCGGCTCGTTATCCAGCAGAGTCTCGTTATTCGTGGTCATCACATATACCGCGCCATTGGGGCGGGTGAACCACTTGATATCCATCTGCTTGGCAATGTCCTGCAGGGCGGCGTCGCGCTTGTCTTCCAGATCGCCAATCGGCTGGCCCAAGACGCTCAGGCGCACGATCTGGTCATTGAGCGAGTCAATTTCGGTTAGGCGCTTGTTGACGATATCAATGCCATCGCCCACCTGCTTGTCCACTTCCTGACGGAAAGCCTGCAGGGTTTCGCTGATGTCATTGAGCGTGTTGACCACATCCTGCGCGGCCGTCACCGTGGTGAACTGGCTGACGGATTGCTGCGGGTCGGTCGCCAGATTTTCCAGCGAGGTGCGCAGGCTGTTGAGCAGGCCCGAGATCGAGCTGTTGTCGTTAGGGGTGCCAAACAGGTCCTGCAGGCGGGTGTAGAATTCAGTCAGGCCATCAGCGGCCGAAACGATGGAGGTCTGGCCATTGATCTGTTTGACCAGATAATTATCGACCGCACGGGTGACGCTCTCAATGCGCACCCCGCCAACCTGACCTTCGATCGAGACCGAGCCCAGATTGGCGATCTTGCGGGTATAACCTTCGGTATTGCTGTTGGAAATATTGGACGAGCTGATCCGCATCAGGGCCTGATTGACCTGAAGTCCACTCAGAGCGTTATTGAGGGATCCGGTGAGCGACATGCGAGGGCGTCCTTAAATCCTTATAAGCGTGTATCGAGTGTTACGGCCTGCGTGGCATTCTCGCTGACCGGGGGCAGGGTCATGTTGCCGGTGCGATCGACACCATAGGCGGCGCCATGCTGGCGCTGCTGCTTGACGGCATCGATGATCGCATCCACTACGCGCTTGGAAGCTTCCTGTGCGGCGGCCAGCGCGTTGACATTGCGCTGCATGGCAGTGGCCAGTGCGGTGCTGCCGGTCTTGATCCGGGCATTGAGCTCAGCCGGCAGGTGAATTTTGCCGCCCTGTGTGGCCGTGCGCAGCGCGCTGATGCTGGCAGCGTAATCGGCCAGCAGACGGGCCTTTTCCTTATAATAGCTGGTCAGCACGTCATTTTTGGGCGTGTAGAGATTATCCACCTCGGCGTTGAGCACGTTGGTCAGCTCATCAATGGTGACAGCCAGCTGGTTGGCCAGGGTATCAAGAGCGGGGGTTTCCATCTGCTACCTCCTGTAAACGCATCATTTCCTTGGCGACGACATCGGCCAGACCAATGCCGCCATTGCGGGCCATATGCTTGGCGACTTCTTCAACCTGCAGGCCGCGCCAGGTTTGTTCGGCACTGCCGCCACCAAAGTTTTCGTCCACCTCAACGGTGTCAAACATCGGCTGCAACATCTGGGCCAGGTAAACCGATTCAAAATCCATCGCTGCCTTTTTGGCCTGCGCCATGTTGCGGGCATGCTTGAGGCTGCTGGTCGACAGGTTGGGGGCAGCCAGATCCTGTACCCGGCTGGTGAGGGGGACGCTCAGGCTATCCATCACAGCACCTCCAGATCAGCCTGCAGGGCGCCAGCGGCTTTAATGGCTTGCAGAATGGTGATCATGTCGCGCGGGCCAATACCCAGAGCATTCAGGCCCGTGACCAGATCCTGCAGGGTCGGGGTTTCGGCCAGAATGCCCAGCTTTTTGTCGCCACCTTCGTCCACCTGCACATCGGTGCGGGGCACAACCTGGGTGGTGCCACCTTCCGAGAAGGCGTCAGGCTGGCTGACCTGTGGGGTCTCGGTAATCTTGATGGTGAGGTTGCCCTGCGCAATTGCCACCTGGCTGATGCGCACATTGGCACCCATCACAATCACGCCGGATTGTTCGTCAATCACTACGCGGGCAATCTGGTCAGGCATGACGCGCAACTGTTCAACCCGGGTGAGGAACGCCACCGGATCAGCGCGCAGATTGGTGGGCGCACTCAGGACAATGCCGCTGGGGTCGGTCGCGCGGGCGGTGCCGGGGGCAAATTCATCATTGATCACTTCGGCCACGCGTTGGGCGGTGGTAAAGTCCGGGTTGCGCAGCGACAGGCGCATATTGTTCAGCGAGGCGAGATTGAAGTTCACTTCACGTTCAACAATGCCGCCATTGGCAATGCGTGCTGAGGTGGGCACGCCCTTGCTGACTGAGGTGGCCGCGCCTTGCGCTTCAAAGCCGCCAACCGCCAGCTGGCCTTGGGCCACGGCATAAACCTCACCATCTGCGCCCATCAGCGGGGTTACGAGCAGGGTGCCGCCCATCAGGTTTTTGGCATCACCCATGGCGGAGACAGTCACATCTACCCGCGCGCCCTGTGCGGCGAAGGGGGGCAGCGTGGCCGTTACCATAACGGCGGCGACGTTCTTGGTCTTGAGGTTGGCGTCACGGGTATTAACGCCCATGCGCTCCAGCATGCCTTTCAGGCTCTGCTCGGTAAAAGGTGAGTTGGTCAGGGAATCGCCGGTGCCTTTCAGGCCAACGACCAAACCGTAACCAATCAGCATGTTCTCGCGCACGCCTTCAACGTTCGCGATATCTTTAATACGTACGCCGTCTTCGTCAGCCCGGGCCGCCATCGGCAGGGTGAGTAGCATCAGCAGGATCAGTATGAGCCGCATGGCCGGGGGCTCCTTTCTGGGTTTTCCAATTCCTGCTATGCGAACATCATGCCAATTTTTATCCTATTGATTATAAATGATATTTTTTGTATGACACCGCGCCGAGGCAAGGTTTGCCGAGTGTTAGGGATAATGCTGCTAGGATGAACCGCTAGGATGATCCGGCAAATTAGCGTAAGGTCTTGGGCATGAAAGTTGATGGTCCTAATCCGCTGCGTCCCGCCAGCTCCCGCCGCAAGGTGGGGAGCAGTGACGGCTCTGACTTTGCCAGCGCGCTTGACGACGGCACGGAGGCGAGTGAGCAAAGCGCTGCCCTGTCCGGTAGCGTGCCAGCCACGGCGACCTCCAGTTTGCTGGCGCTGCAGGGCGTTGGCGGCAATGAAGGGGACGCCGCGCGTGAGCGGGCCCGCAGCCGGGCCGAGGATTTGCTGCGCAAGCTGGATCAGCTGCGAGTTGATTTGCTGATGGGGGCCATTCCCCGCTCGCACCTGATCGGGTTGGCGCAATCGGTCAAAACCATCCGCGATCATGTGATGGACCCGCGCCTGAACGATGTGCTGGACGAGATTGACCTGCGCGCCCAGGTTGAGCTGGCCAAGTACGATCCCTATCGTTAACGTCTCTGATTCGAGGGTAAAAAGAGGTAACTCTCTATTTACTCTACATTTTTTTAAGGTTTTTGATGTCTTTTCTGGGGTTGCCGGTTAACGCGACGCCCTCTATATTTTGCAGCCATTCAGATGGAGAAAGTAATGCCGACCAATAGCAAGACGCCCGCCAAGACTTCCGCAAAGGCACCGGCCAAGGCGCCTGCCAAGACGAGTGCCAAGGTTGAGGATGAGGCGCCGGTAGCAAAGGCCGCGCCCAAGGCTGCAGCCGCCAAAGCTGGCGCGCCAGCGGCTGCCATTGTGCCGCACGACTATAAGCCGACCGAAAAAGAAAAGTATATGAACCCGGTCATGCTGGAATATTTCCGCCAGAAGCTGGTGAAGCAGAAGAATGATCTGCTGCGTGAATCCTCCGATACGCTCAGCACCATGCAGACTGAAGGCGGCATGCAGGAGCCGGATATTGCCGACCGCGCCACCGCCGAGACCGATCTGGGCGTGGAGCTGCGCACGCGTGACCGTTACCGCAAGCTGCTCTCCAAGATTGACTCGGCCTTGCACCGCATTGAGGACGGCTCCTACGGTTTTTGTGAAGAAACCGGCGAGCCGATTGGCATTGCCCGTCTGGAAGCCCGCCCGGTGGCAACCCTGAGCATTGAAGCGCAGGAGCGCCATGAGCGAGTCGAACGCACCCAGCGCGACGACGTCTGATTTTTGCTGACATTAACCATGCGCCAGCGGTGGGGGCTTCCCTGCTTCTGGCGCATGGCTTTTGGGGGCAGTAGCCTGAAACCATTCATATTAAGCATAACCGGGCATGGTGCCGTCTTAACCAAGCGGCGGATAATGTTGAGACTGCGCGCATTATCGCATTGACTTTGCCCCCCTTAAAAACATATCACCGCTGCACAAGCATCCATCCCCGTGAGGGAAAGTGAAGCGATGAACGGTCCGACAACCAGTTTTACAAAGCTAGCCGCCAAGCGCCTGCGTAGTGCCCGTCACACCTTTGCGCTGGTAACCGGCATGACCACCCCCAAACAGGGTGAGCTGGAAGCGCGTGCGCTTGAGCGTCATTTGCGCAAGTGGATCAAGCAGCGGGTGCCCGAAAACAAAAAATGGAAGTCGGCACTGCACGCCATCGACTTCATGAAGGACAATACCAAGGGCGAGCGCGACAATGGCGACCCCAACATCATCCACCCGCTGTGGATGGCCTGTGTGCTGACCGCCGTGATCGACCATGCCGAGCAGAATGGCGCGCAGAAATTGCCCGACGCGCCCGAGCTGATGATCACTCTGCTCTGCCATGACCTGCTGGAAGATGCCGATATAACCCGCAGCGAATTTGCGGGCGTGTTTGGCCAGCGCTGCGCGACCGGCGTTTACAACATGTCCAACAAGTATCTGGATGAGCAGACCCGCAAGCGCGTGCGTAAATCCAAGGATGAACGGATTGCCGATCTGCTGAGTGATCCACTCTCGCTCATCGATAAATGCATCGACCGCGCCCACAATTTCCGCACCATGGTGGACATCGAGCCGACCGGCAATACCCGCAAGATCGTCTACACCCCCGAGAAGGTGAAGGAAAAGCTGTACGAGGCTTCGCGCTATATCATCCCGGCCTGTATGCCGATCGAGATTATGGGCAATTACGCTGAATCCTATCATCCCTTTATCCAGACCGCGCGCAGCGTGCTGATGGAAGAGGCGGGGGATGTGATTGGCCGCATGGCCAAGCAGGACTTCATGCGCACGCCACATGTGGTGGATAATGTGGAACAGCGCGACCGCCTGATCGAAGCCATTCGCCCGCCAGATACCGCGCAGGTGGGCTTGCACAAAAATCTGGTTGGCCATAACGAGCTGATCGCCAGCCTTGACCGCTTTGACCTGCGCTACATGCCGGGCCGCGTGATCTCGGGCATTGGTGTTAGCGCCCGTTCGCATCTTAGCCTCTGATTTCTCGCTTTTTTCTCTATTCTCCCTGTCATGGAGGGGTCGCCTGAAAATGCCGTATTTTCAGTGGCTTGCCCGTGCTGCCGTTTATGTTAAGCGCCCAGCCTAACCGAAATTTAAGCAAAATCCCGTAGATTGAACGTGGATGAGGGTGGATTCCGCTAAAAAATTTTAATCAGCCGCCACGCGCGCGCACAGGGAGTATGGGCATGAGCGAACAGCAGACCAACAAGGCCGAGTCAAATCCGAACCTGCCGCAATATATGGCGGAAGAGATTGATCGCAACCCCAACGGCGCGCTCGCGCAGGCCTATAAGCAGAGTAACGGCAACCTGCATGACCTGCTGCAAATTGCCGACCGTCAGGGCTTGATCGCTCAGCTCCCCGCCAGCATGCAGGGCATGGTGCAGGAATATCAGCGCGACCAGCAAAAAGCCCGCCGCGATGAGGAAGACTTCCAGCGGCGTATGGCGGCAGCCCTTGCCGGCTCTGTTTTTGCGATGGGTGAGGCCCGCAATGCCGAGGCCAGCCAGCCGCAAGTGGAGCGTTCATCTTATTACGCAGGCTCTGGCTTCGTGAGTGATAAAAACTATAGCGAAATGACCAGAGATGAGCGTTATGGCTACTTCAGCAAGATGGAGACCATCACCGCGTCTGACCTTGAGAAAATGTCGCCGCAAGAACGTCAGAAGCTGATGGACAGCCTGAAGGATGCTGCCGCCGAGCAGGTTGCCAAGTCTGGTGAATCTATCGCGCAATACAAAGCGAATGCCCTGACTGATATTCGTTTCGGTGATACGCCAGCTGAACGGCAGAAGATGCTTGCTCTGGTCGATAAGAAAACAGACATCAAGCTTAGTAATCAGGAGTTTGAAGACGGTATTAAAGATCTTCCGCCGGATCAGCGTGCGCTTATGCGTGAAATGCGTGATCTCAAGCGTACTGAATATTATGCGCAGAAAACTGATGAAGAGCGCAAACTGGCCGAAGATTGCTTGAAGAAAGGCGATTTTGCAGGCGCTGCCAAGCATACAAAGGAAGCCGCCGACTACCAGAAAACATCAATCGAAAAGAACATCTCGCAGGCAGCCGCAATCGATGAGGAATTGGACACGATCAAATGTACCAAACTCTCGCCCGAAAAAGCGATTGCTTGGGAAAAAGCCATGAATGAACGTGCCGAGAAGGCAAGAGAAATGGCCGGAGAACAGCTTAAAGACCTTAAAGATATGGGGCTGCTCTCCAAAGAGGAGATCAATAAATACACGCAAGAGCTGAATGTTAAGGATGAGAGCGCTGTTGGCAATAATGCGAATGTGCGAGCTGCTGCCCGTGATGGTCTGATAAAAACGGAAATAAAAACTGACGCCAAATCCGTAGGGCTCGGTTTAGATGTGGATGAACCTGCGGTTGCTGCCGCTACTCCAGCGCAGCCGGTAGCTGCGGCGCGGGCGCCCAGTATTAATGTGGGGGACCCACCCAAAATCGGCCCCAATTCATCTTTACTTGCGCAGCTCGGCGCGCCGGAGGGGGCCGCCCCGGCTGACCCTGCCGTGCAAATGCAGCGCAAAGCCCCCTCTGCAGGCATGGGTGCTTCGGCCTAGGCTCTGTACCCAATTAAAGATCATATGTATCAATATGATACGCCGTCACCCCGGTGAAAACCGGGGTCCATCTCCCGCCATTTCAGCTTGTTGCACTATTGGGAGATGGATTCCGGCCTTCGCCGGAACGACGATTGTTAGGCTTTTCTTTAGCCTGAGCAAATTGAATTGAGTCCAGACCCTAATATGGTGTGAACCCATTTGAAGCAAGGCATATCAACGACTTAATGTGTCATCCCCCCGCAGGCGGGGATCCATCTTCCAATAGTGCAACAAGCTGAAATGGCGGGAGATGGACCCGCGGCCTGTCTTTGCCAAAGACAGCTTTGGCGCACCGGAGTGACGCGCTATCTTCAGAAAGCACGCGCCCCCAGCCAACCCGTTAACCAATTGTAAAAATTTGAGTCGACTCCCCCGGTCAATTTGGCTAAAATTTGATTCATTGAACAGGAGAATAATCATGGCCAACTTAATGCGCCGTCTTGCTGCTAGCTCTGTTGTTGCGCTGGCTTTCTCGCCCTTGGCACAGGCCGGGGATAATGTTCCAGATCGTGATGCTCTTAAGAAATATTATAATCCACTGACTAATGTAATAGCTCAGGCCTCTGGTAGCCCAACAGCGCACTTGTACGTAGGTGGATTTGTTTCTGAGTTGGAAGCTGCGCTTAGATCTCCACCTGAAAGGCCGCGCCCTTTTCTTTCCCCTCAGGAAAACAGCACAAACATGTTGGTGATTGCCGCAGTTGTGCCGCCAAAGGGTTATGAAAGCTTGCCGATCCCGGTTTGCGCCCAGCAGAATAACAAAGTGATTGGCACGTGGCAGATCACCAATAAAGGTGAGGTGCTACCTGTTGCTTGGACTGGCGCTACAACTGGCGAGGTTGTCCCGGGCGTAGGTGTTAAGCCCGCATGTAATGCTTTCATCAAGGTGGCCCGCGCAGATATGGCGCAGCAGATCGCCGAGGCTGAAGCAAAAAAGTCCGGTCAAACCGCCGGGCTGTCGGCAGCGCCGGTGGTAGCCAACAGCAACAACGGCAGCCTGCGTCCGGCCCTGCAGTAAAGTCTGGGTTGGCAGGTTCTGGGCCTAAAAGCTCAGGACAAAAAGGCTCAAGCCCTAAAAACTCAGGTCCCGTGACCAGCTGGCGTTATTAGTTGGCATCATTCAGTTCAGATCAGGCCGTATCTTGTGATGCGGCCTGTTGAGCTAACGGCGCGCACTGTTCGCGTCTGCACGCGGGCACGCACCGTCAACCCTCAAGGGTCTTGCAGGGCGGGGGCGGGGTTGCTAGAGTGAAAACATCCCCCTGCGAAAGGGACGCTCTCACGAGCGCAAAAGGCCACTCGGTTCATCCGCGTGGCCTTTTCCTTAAACTGATTTTTGTATTTTGTGGGGGCTCAATCGCCGCTCCTCAACCCCGCTAAATATTTGACCAAATGAACGGGGGAATAATCATGGCCAATTTCTTTTGTTGCGCTTCTTTTGCCCCGTTTCTTTTGTCTTTAGGGCCTGATGACCCTCAGACCTCATTCCTCGCGGTAAAGCGCGGCTGGTAGCGGGAGATATCGGCACAAACCGGGTAAAAGTGTGGAATCTGTGCGGGTTTAGTTGAATTGGCCCGCTAAAACAGGTACATAAACCCCAGTTATCGGGTTTCTGCAGATTTTTGCAGGTCCGGCTGACATTTCGGTTCTTATGAAGGTGGAGAGCAACGTGCGCGGCATGGGTGGCAAGTCATCCGGTCCTAATGGCAGCGGTCCTAACGGGGGCGGCGGGTCCAAAAAGGGCGGTAAGCAGGGGGGCAGCAAATATGCGCCCACCACCCGTAACCTTGCCGTGCGTGTGAAAACCGCACACAAGCGCTCCAACAGCTCAACCCGCTGGCTGCAACGCCAGCTTAACGACCCCTATGTAGCCGAAGCTAAAAAGCAGGGCTGGCGCTCGCGCGCGGCGTTCAAGCTGCTGCAGCTCGATGAGAAATTCCATTTCCTCAAACCCGGTCTGCGCGTGGTGGATCTGGGCGCGGCGCCGGGCGGCTGGACGCAGGTAGCCGTGCAGCGCGTTAAGCCCGAGCGCGGCAAAGGCATTGTCATTGGCCTTGATCTGCTGGAGATGGAGCCGGTCACTGGTGCCACTGTTTTTGTGGGTGACTTTACCGTAGCCGAGGATGTGCAAAAGCTGCGCGACCTGCTCGGCTGCGGTCAGGCGGACATTGTCATGTCGGATATGGCGGCCAACACCATCGGCCACACTCAGACCGACCATCTGCGCATCATGGGGCTGGCCGAAATGGCGGCCGACTTTGCCTGCGATGTGCTGGCACCGGGCGGCGTGTTTATCTGCAAGCTGTTTCAAGGCGGTGCAGAAAAGACATTGCTGGACGTGCTGCGCAAGAATTTTGCCGTGGTCAAACATGCCAAGCCGCTGGCCAGCCGGTCAGATTCAGCTGAGAGCTATGTGGTGGCTACCGGCTTTCGGGGTGGCAAGTAACCAGCTTTTCATCAGCACTGGCGTATAAAGCCGCCCGCGCTGAACTGTCATTTTAAAAACGGATTTTTCAGGAGATAAAACCATGAGACCCGCGGGCCGAATTCAAACCGCTATCGAAGTGCTTGGCGCCATCTATGCCACGCCCAAACCGGCCGACGCCGTGATGAGCAGCTATTTCCGCAGCCGCCGTTATATCGGCAGCAAGGACCGCGCCGATGTGGCCGCGCAGGTTTATGCAGCGCTACGCCATCATGAGCGCATCGGCTGGTGGCTCAAGCGTGTGGGGCTGAGCGAAGATGCGCGCAACTCGGTCTTGTGCTGGGCCATGCTCGACGGCTTGTCGCATGATGAGCTGGAGCGTCTGTGCAGCGGTGGGCAATATGCGCCGCCGGAACTGTCAAACGATGAGCGCGACAAGTTCAAGAAACTGGAAGGCCGCTCGATCGAGCATCCGGAAATGCCGGTGAGCGTGCGCCTTGAATGTCCGCCCTGGGCCGAGCAGCAGCTGCGTGACCATTTTGGCGATGCCTTTGAGGCCGAGATGCGCGCCATGCAGCAATCGGCGGCGGTGGATGTGCGCGTGAACGCGCTGAAAGCCAGCCGCGAGATTGCCATGGAGACATTGGCGGCAGAAGGTATCAAGACCGCACCAACCAAGCATTCGCCGCTCGGCTTGCGGGTTGAGGGCCGCCCTAATCTGGCCGCCAGCAAGGCCTATAAGGAAGGCCTGATTGAAATTCAGGATGAGGGCAGCCAGCTGGTGGCCCAGCTGATGGATGCCAAACCCGGTGAGCAGGTGGTGGATTTCTGCGCCGGTGCCGGTGGCAAAACGTTGGCAATCGCTGCGCAGATGGCCAATAAGGGCCGCATCATTGCCTGTGATGTGATGGCAGGCCGTTTGGAGCGCGCGCAGGAGCGTTTCCGCCGCGCTGGTGTTCACAATATCGAAACCCGCGTACTGACAAGTGAGCGCGACCCCTGGGTCAAGCGTCACAAGGGCAAGTTTGACCGCGTGCTGGTGGACGCGCCCTGTACTGGTGTGGGTGTATGGCGCCGCAACCCGGATGCGCGCTGGCGTCTGCTCGGCCCCGGCCTTGAGAATTTGCTGCGCACGCAGGAAGATATTCTGGTCAGCGCAGCGCGTCTGGTGAAGCCGGGCGGGCGTCTGGTCTATGCTACCTGCTCATTGCTGGCCGAGGAAAACGCCCAGCGCGTGGAAGTTTTCCTCAACAATCACGGCAACGAGTTTGAGTTGCTGCCCTGCGGCCTGAACGGTCACCGCTATCTGGAGCTGACTCCCGCCCGCCATGATACCGACGGGTTCTTTGGCGCAGTGCTGGTGCGCAAGACGGATGTACCGGCGGCTGCCAGCGTGCAGGATGAAGCCGAATAACTAAAGCGCCGCGCGGGTGAGGCGGGCATGAATGCGCAGGTCAGTAATGCGGCCGGCGCGGTCGTAGCTGAGCGCAACAATCCAGAAAATGCGGGCTTGCGCGCTTTCGCCTTGTGCCAAGGGGTGCGGCAAGGCATGGCCATAGGTGCAGGTCACCGTGCGCTCGGTAAAGACGCGCAGGCCCGGCATACTTAAGCAGCGCTGGCGGGCGGCCAAGGTGGCTTCATCTGTACTGCCAGCGCGCTGCATGACCTCACCAAAGAAGCGCATGAACTGCACCGCTGGCGTGCCCGGCGGGTACCATTCCTTCATGTAATGTTGTGCCACCTGACTGAGTAGTTGCAGGTGGCCGTCGTCACTGCGGCGGGCAAACAGCTCGAAGCTGAAATTGGCGGGGCTGAGCGCCACCGGCCCGGTGGGGATGGGGGCGGTCTCGGTGACCAGGTCCTCACTGGGGGAGGCGTCAATAAAGTCGGCAGCCGGAACTGGCACACTGTTATCAATATACGGGGCCACCGGATCTTCCGGCGGAAAAAGGTGGCTGAGCGTGATGAACAAGATCAGCGGAATCAGAAAGCCGCCGAACAGGCCAAACACGGCCAACCGCTTGTCCTGCTTTTGTTTGATGTCCCGCCATTGCCACAGGCTCCAGCCTTTGAGGTGAATGAGCAGGCTGTGCAACGCGCGGGCGAGTTGCGCGCTGCGCTCTCTTATTTCCAGCTTGCTGGGCAGGTGCAGGAATATAAAGCGGCCGATGGCAAGGCTCAGGCGGATCAACCCGGCAATCACCCAAACGCTCAAATTGATCAGGCGTGGGCGTAGCCAGCGGCCAAGCAGGCGCAGGTTCCAGCTAAGCGCGCGTGCTGTACTTGGTGCGGGGACACGGGCGGGGGTGGGGGCAGATGGCGGCAGCGCGGCAGCGGGGAGCGGCTCTGCGCTGCCTGCTGGTGAGGCGGCCGCGGTTTCCTGCTGAGCCTGCAAGGCGGCTTGCCGGGCCGCCAGTTTGCTGGCCAGCTTTTCGGCAATGGTGGGCTCAGGCAGGGGCGTGGGTACGGCGGGCGTCGCTTGGTCTAAAGGCAGCTCGTTGGGCGCATCTTCAGGCAGCTCATCAGGAAGCTTTTCAGGCACTTCCTCTGGCATTTCCCCCACTGGCTGGTTGGGGGCGTTATGTGGCGGCGACGGCGCGTTCATGGCAGCCGCTATACTACGCATGAGCCGGCTTTGCCGCGATTATTTGTTGGGCGGTGTTTACCGACTCGCACACGAGAACAAAGTGGCAATTTTATTGCGCTAAAAAATATCTAATTAAATCAATGCGCGAATCGGCTTCGACTCGGTGAACAAACCGCGAAAGAAACCCCTCAATTCGCCCCTTGACGTTCTTGTTCTGTTCTGTCATAACCGGGTCTGTGGAATAGAACATAGGGGGAACAAATGCATACGATTGAGTTTGGCTGGAAGCAGATTCGTGAAACCCTGGCGATGAGCCTGCTGTTCGCCTGTGTGTATGGCTGGATGTTGGCCCTGTAGGGTGGGCTGCGCGTTGAGCCTTGCTGGCTATTTGTCGATCTGTAGTGTGGTGCCGTCTCAGGTGGGGGACCCGGTGCTGCGTGCAGTTGGTGGTTAGTCTGGTGGTGCCAACGCTGACGCCTGAAATGAAAAGAGGGGGCAAGTGCCCCCTCTTTTGTTTTGAGCAGATGCCCAGCCGGTTATTGCTGCAAGCGCAGCATACGCAGTTTGATGGCGATTTCCTGGAAGGCGGCGTCAAGGTCGGCAGAGTTGGCGGCATCAAACACGCCACCCTTAGTACCAACGCAGGTCTTGAAGGAAGCAATTGCGCTATCCTTCACAGGATTGTTGGCAACATCAAACAGGATGAAGAAGATGCGCACATTGTTATTACGCATCGCCGTACAGGTCTTGAGCAGGCGCGACATCAGCTCGTCATAATACGGCCCGCTCATGGCAGCTGCAATTGTACGATTTTTCGAAAACTCATTGTTGTTTGAGTAAAGCGGCTGCGGGGTGGGTTTGGCGTTGTTACGGATCATGCCGTCATATTCGCGGCACCCCCATACGCTCAGCACTGGCTCAAACCCGGCGGCCTGACGCAGCCGGCAGAAGGCGACTCCGGCTTTCCAGACCTGAAGGCCAGCTGCGTACGTATTCAACTCACCCGGCCCATCATTGTGGCGCAGGATGCCATAGGCTGAGTTATCGACCGATGGCCAGCCATTATCGTCAAATGCGGTTGAGCCAGATGTTTTCCATAAATTGTTATCAGTCACTGGCGCAAGGTTAATACCGGTGCGCTGGAACCAAGATTGGCCGTCACTGCGCTTGGCATACCAATCCTGCATCAGGTTGAGGCCGTCCGTCATCACGACCACAGCTTTGGAGCCGCCAAATTTGTTGTAGTCCAGCGGCAGGGTGGCATCGATATCGGTGCCGTTGCTGTTCTTCCACCAGCCGCGCCAGTTGGGCGACAGGGTACGCCAACCCCAAACCAGCCCCTGATTGATGATGGTGCCGCCATAGGCAATCTCTTCCGACGACGGGATGTCCATACTATCAATTTTAGCGACCAAGTCTGACTTCTTGGCGGTCAATGGCATCAGAGGGAGGCCGCAGCCGGAATTACCCCAGCCACCAAAAATCGGGTTCGTGGCATTTGGCCATGGCGCAATCCAGCGGCCGTTGATGGTCCAGCTATCGGTTCGGGGATAGGTTGCATAGGTCGGAACTGCATCAGCATTACAGCAGACGCTGTTGGTATCCGGGCGGATGATGCGTACCGCATTGATTTTTACGCGGGCCGTACCAGCATCAACCGGGCTACTGCCAGTATCTCGCACGATGCGCACATAACGATACATCTTCGCATTGCCCCAAGGCAAAGCTAGCAGGTTTTGTGAGGTGGTTGAGAAGTTGTAGCTGGTTGTCACAATATCGGTCCAGGATAGAAGGGTGTTACTGCCCTGAATCTTGAAGCCGTTGACGGATGTAGCCGTCGACGGATTGGTAAGCGTGACACCAGCTAGGTAAACTTTCCAGACCGGGTAGTAATCACCCAGATCGTAAACGCCATAGACATAGGGGATTGTCGTGCCCATGGGGATTGTGGTTGCGCCGCCGGAATTACCATTTGGATAGAACGCGGTATACGACGCGGTCAGGTCAGACGGTTCCGGGCGGTTGGTTGCCAGAGCCGGATAGGCTGCGTTGTAGCCAGTTGTCTTGATACCATCCGGAGAGGGGTACTGAACCGTAAAGCCTTCAGCCGTCTGGTAACTCAGAGCAGGCTTGTAAATAACCTGATCTTTGCCAATCAATGGGTTCCAGCCGTATGAGGCAAGCTGCCCATATTGGCAGGATCCCATATTGGACTGCGCGGGAATGATGGCGCTATCAACCGGAGCGGCAGCAGCAGCCTGTTGCGGCAGGTTGATTGAATTGTCGAGAACTTTACAGGGAACCTCAGTGCCATTATCGCCAACCTTTGTGCATGGGAGTGCGGGAGGTCCAGGTGGCGGTACCGGCGCTGGAGGACCGGGCACTGCCGGTGCCAGAAAAGACGGCGTTAGTTTTGCGGTGCAGCCGGTGTAAGTTTCGTAGTGCGGCAGGGTAACGTGATAGGGCCAGAAAGCTTCAACTGCGGGGTTATCGTCAGTCATATCACGGCCCGCATAGCCGCCTTCAATATAGAATGAGCGCTCAAACAAGCAGCCGCGCCAGCTGTTCTGGCTGGTTGTATTCTTGGGGTAATCCCATACAATATTGTTGGTAGAGTTAGGCGCGAGGAAGGATGTGTGCTGGTTGCCTACATTGACCATGGACGTAAAGGGAATCAGCGAGACCCACATTTGGGGCACCACTTCTTCACCGTCATACAGGGTATCAAGAAAGTTCTTCGCTGCCTTTTTCATGGCATCAATGCGGCGTTCAGCGCCAATCATCGTGCTCATGGAGGCGGTATTATCAAGCGCAAGGGCTACTTCCAGATAGGTCAGACCCGTGACCGAGCTGGTGAGTGCACCAACCTTGACGTTGTCGATCTTGAACATGCGCATGAACAGGGTAGGCATGGTGACCGACGCGGTTACATTAACCTCGCGCGATGCTTCAACCGAGTTAAAGACCAAGGTGGGTTTTGCTGTTCCCATATAGCCATCACGCCAATTGGCGTAGAAGTAATCCTTGATCATCTGGTCGCGGTGCGGATCATTAAAGTTGCGGCCAGCGACAAGTGCAGCTGCGTCGATTGATTCTTGCAAACGCTGTTTGACCGAATAAGCGCGGGCTGAGTCAACCGCAAGGCCCACAATCCCGATCAGGGGAATTGCCATCAGTGAAAAGATCACGATGATGTTGCCACGGTCATCCAGAGGGCGCCAGAATTTCATTTTTTTCTATCCCGCACATTAAGAGTGTTGATTGCTCTTATATTTAACATTTATCAGAAAAGGATAAAAATAGAATTTACGTTGAGGGATATTGAGTGTGCGTGGAGAACGTGATTACCGATTCGCTGATAAACGCCAAATTTTAGATGAATTTTTGCTAACCATAACGCCTGAGGGTTTGATTGTGTGAGGGGTAATAAAAAACCCTGCCGACCTTGATATACGGGGCCGGGCAGGGTTTTAAAGACTTGGGTACCGATTTGTCGCGGTCAGGCGATTTCCGGCATACGCGGCGCGGCAGCTTGTGGGGCGCTGAGCGGCATCATCTCAATCTTCAGTTCAAGGCTGGCCAAAGCGCGGCGCACTTCGTGGATGGCATCCTTGGCCATCTTCTTGCTGTTGTTGTCGGGCGCGGCTTCAAAACCAACAAAGCTGACGATGGTATTGGAGGTGGCGTCAAACAGGCGCTTGCAGGTTTCGTTGGTGAGCATGGCATTGGCCTGCTCTGCCATCTTTTCTACCTGCGAGGGCTGAGCGGGGGCGGTAACGTCGCGCACCTTGCGGCTGGCCCATGAAAAATCATTCGTCGCACGCTCGCTGATTTTTTCTCCGGCGGTTTTCTCACCAGTAACCTTTTCACCGGCACGGGCGGCGCGCATCATGTCTTCGCTTGGGCGCTCCAGCGACGGTTCAATTTCGCGGTCACGGGCCTGTTTAACGACATAAAAGACGGCGCTGGGGGTGCAATTGAACTCGTCACCGATTTCCTGATAGGTGCGGCCAGCCAGCTCGTATTGGCCGCGTACATAAGACCAGGCACCTTTGGGAATGCGGCCACGAACTTTGTCGCGGCTGTCCTCATGCTGAACCGTTTCCGGCAGGCCAGTTTCATTTTCGTTCATGATGCACCAATATCTCGTTTTAAAGTTGCCCAAATTCCGCTGTTGTTGATTTTTTAGAAGGTCGGCAGCGGTTTGGTAAATTGGCCAGAAATCGCCGCCAAAGTAAATACAATTTTTCCTAATTTTGATGTTTCTGATTTTTGACTCTTTTCGGCGCAGGGCGCCCCCGGCTGGCGCGTAAAAAATATACAGCAACCCACTAAGGAGGGGAAAATGCGTAAAATCATGGCATTAGCAGTTATTGGGGCCACATTGGCCCTGGCGGTTCCGGCTCAGGCTGAAGAACAGACCCAGCAGCGTCCGGGGGCAGGCCAGATGGAGGGCCGCATGGGGAGTGGCCGTATGGCTGGCCATCGCGGCGAGATGATGAAGCGGCTGGATACCAATGGTGACGGCGCGGTGAGTAAGGACGAGTTTCTGGCAGGCGCCAATGAGCGCTTTGCCAAGATGGACCGCAATGGCGACGGGAAACTGACACAGGAGGATCGTCCGCAGCGCCCTGAAGGTGGCGGGCCCAATGGGGGCCGACAAGGTGGCGGCGATGCCCCGCCTGAACCGCCGGCCGATGGTGGCGGCGAGTAAACGCATGAGCAGGGGCTGGTCATGAGAGGCAAAGCAGGTCATGTTAGCGCGTCAACCCGATACGACGAGCATGATGTCTGTCGCTTCCATGGCCGCCCCCACTTGCCCCAATCATCTCAACTCGCCCCTCAACTCGCAAGAGCTGGCCGCGCGGGTCAGTGCGGGAGATCGGGCCGCTTTTGCGCAATTGGTGCAGCTGCACTTGCCGCGTACGGTTGCCGTGGCCCAGCGAATTTTAATGCGCCGGGCCGAGGCCGAGGATGTGGCGCAGGACGTGTTTATCAAATACTGGCAAAATCCGCAGGCCTATCAGCCGGGCAAAGCGCTTTTTGCAACATGGCTGTACCGGGTGACGGTCAACCGCGCGCTGGATGTAGCGCGCAAGGCCAAGCCGCTGCCATTGGACGAAAATTACGATCAGGAAGACCCGGCGCTGTCGGTAATCGAGCAGCAGGCCCAGAAGCAGCGGGCGCAGGCGCTTGCGCAGGCGGTAGCGTTATTGCCCGAGCGCCAGCGCGCAGCGATTGCTCTGTCCTACCAGACCGAGCTGAGCGATGTGGACGCTGCCGCCGCTTTGGATATTACTGTCAAGGCGTACGAGTCATTATTGGTGCGGGCGCGCCGCACCTTGCGCGAGATGATGCTGAAAGGAGGGCACCATGACGCAGGATGAATTTTCGGATCTGCTCGATCTGTATGGTGCTGACCTGTCGCGTTGGCCGCTCGATCAGCGCGTGGCTGCGCAAGCCTTGCTGGCGTCCAAGTCAGGTGAGGTCTGGCAGATCTATCAGGCCGCGCAGTTTATAGATCAGCAACTGGCTCAGCCGGCGGCGGCACCGTCGCGCGCGTTGCTTGACCGTATCTTGCTGGCAAGCACGGAAGTGGCCGAGCCGCCCTTTAATTTCTGGGCCTTGTTTGCCGGTTGGCAGCGGGCCATGGCAGGCGGGGCCATTTGCGCTTCGCTGATGGCGGGCTTATATAGCGGCTGGAGCACGCAGCTCACGGCTTATAGTACAGTGACCAGCACAACATCATCCATAACAACAGACGATATTCCGGGGCTGACCTACGCGCCGGGCGAGGTGGGGGAATGGCAATGAACGGCATGAAAAAAACCGTGATCGGGCTCAGCGCGGCGCTGGCGCTGTCGCTTAGTGCCAATGCATTTTTAGGTGCCGAGCTGGCCGCGCGTCATATGGGCCCGCCGCCATTCATGGACCGCTTGATGGATCATGGGCCGGGCGCGCCGCCCGATGGGCCGCCAGAGGGGGAACGTCCAGCGGGACCGGCGGGTGAGGCTGGCCATGAAGGGCCAATGCGCGGCGGCATCCGGGCTTTTTTACGCGGTCTGCCGGATGATGTGCGCGCACCCATTGCCCAGTCGATGAAAGATCATCGCGATGAAATGATGGCGCAGATGCAGCAGGTCATGCAGGCGCGTAAGGACGTGCAAGCCGCGCTGCAGGCCGAGCCCTATGATGCCGAAAAGCTGCGCGCTGCGCTGGCCAACCAGCGGGCCTTGCAAAGCGGCATGCAGGCCAAGGTGCATGAGCAGATGGTGGATGTGGTGGGCACTCTATCGCCCGAGCAGCGTGCCAGCCTGAGCGAGAATTTCCGCAAACTGTTCCGCTAATACGTTTGACTGGTCGGTGTTAGCCGCGCAGCAACCATAGCGCGGCGACACCCAAGAAGGCCACCATCAAACCGCCCATGCGCAGAATGTCGGCTGGCATATCCTGCAGGCTGCGGGCCATACGCTTCATCTGTTCAGGGGCCATGGCATAGACCACGCCCTCAAACACCGCCATCAGCGCCAAGGCGCGCCAGAGATCGTCCAGCGTCATGGTGCGCTTATGGCTTGTCGGTTGCGAAGAAGTGCAGGAACGGGCTGTCCGGCGAGAGAACCATCGTGGTGTTCTCACCCTTCAGCGCGGTGCGGTAAGCCTGCATCGAGCGATAGAAGGCATAGAACTCGGCATCCTTGCTGGTGGCGTCGCCCATCACGCGGATGGCCTCATTATCCGCTTCACCGCGCAGCTTCTGCGCATCGCGCTGGGCATTAGCGAGGATTTCGACCCGCTCACGGTCAGCCGCCGCGCGGATAGCCTGCGCACGCTGCTCACCTTCAGCCAGCGTCTGGGCGGCAACGCGATCACGCTCGGAGCGCATGCGATCAAATACCGCCTGCAGGGCGCGGTCAGGGAAGTCGGCCTTGCGGATACGCACATCAATGATCTCGATGCCGTATTTGGAGGATTTGGCCACTTCATTCACACGGGCGGCAATTTCACCAACAATGGCGGCGCGCTGCTCGGACAGTAGCTGGCGCAGGCTATAACGGCCCAGTACGCCGCGCACGGCATCGTCCACCACCGGGCGCAGCAGGCTAACCAAACGGTCCTCGCTCTGCGCGGTGACGACAAAATCACGCGCATTGGTAATGCGGTAACGCACGAAGCTGTCCACCACCAGACGCGGGCGCTGATCGGCTTCGTCATTGCCGGGCGTACCCGGATTGGCTTGTGTAGTAGCGCTTTGCTTATCTTCACCCATCAGCACTTCGGTGGAGGGCGGGTCAAGCGCCAGCACGCGGCGGTCAAGCCGGACCAGTTCCTGCACGAAGGGGATCTTGACCTGCAGGCCGGGGGCGTCATGGCCCGGCTCATTAATTGAGCGGACATATTCACCGAACTGGCGGATCACAACGATCTCACGCTGGTCGACCACAAACAGGGCATTGCTGCCCACAACAAACGCAACACCAAGTGCAACCAGTGAGGCTATCAGGCGGGGAGTCATGTTCATCTCTCCTTAGTTGTTGCCAGAGTTGTTATGGGTAGACGCAGCGGGCGCGGCAGTAGTAGCCGGGGCGCGGCGCAGCGTGTCCAGCGGCAGATAGGGCAGAGCCTTGCCAGCGGTGGCACCATCGAGCACCAGTTTGTTGGCGCCGCCCAGTACCTGCTCCATCGTTTCCAGATAGAGGCGGGTGGTGGTGGTGGTCTGCGCCTGCTTGTAGGCGTTATAGACCTGCGTGAAGCGGTCAGCGTCACCTTGCGCGCCAGCAACCACCTGCGATTTGTAGGCGCGGGCTTCTTCCAGCATGCGGTTGGCTTCGGCGCGGGCCTGCGGCAGCACCGAGCTGCGATAACCTTCAGCAATGTTGACAGCCTTGTTGGCATCCTGCTGGGCGTTTTGTGCCTTGATGAAGGCATCAATCACCGGGGCTGGGGCTTCCATGCGCTGCAGCTGCACGCTGTCAACGTTGATGCCGGCATCATAAGTGGTCATCAGCTCACGCAGGCGCTTTTCAACATCCTGCCGGATGGCTTCGCGGCCGGAGCCAATCGCCGTCATGATCTGGTTCTGGCCCATCACTTCGCGCATCACGCCTTCGGCCGCCATTTTCAGGGTCATGTCGGGGTTGCGCATGTTGAACAGGAATTTGACGGCATCACTCACGCGCCACTGCACGGTAAACTGGACGTCCACCATGTTGGAATCGCCGCTGAGCATCATCAGATTGTCGTTGCTGCTATCGCGATTGCGGGTGCTGGTTGTCTGTGCGGGTACGCCCAGCTCCACGCGGTTGATGCGCGAGGTGGACACCGCCGTATATTTTTCAGCCAGCGGCACCAGCCAGCGCAGACCGGGCGGCTCTTGCCGCACCACGGCGCCAAAGCGCTGAACAACGGCAACTTCGCCGTCATTGATCCGGTAGAAGCCAAGGAAATGGCCCTGTGTCATACCCTGCAGGGCAATAACCGCCACCACGGCGAGGGCAACGAGCAGGCCCGAGCCCTTGGGGCTGCCGCCGCCAAAGGCGTTACGAAAGCGCTCCTGGCTCCGGCGCAGCATTTCATCAAGGTCAGGACCATCGGGGCCGCCATTGCCGCCACCGCCGCGCTGACCCCACGGATTGCCCTGATTATTGCCACCCTGATTCCCGCCTTGGTTTCCCCAGGGGCCGCCACCTTGATTCCAGGACATGCAATTTCCTTTCCTATAGATTCTGGCCAACTGACGCTGGCAGGCATATATACGTCTGGAATCAGCTCTCGACTAGTCTCCGTGACCCTTTTTTGGGGGAATAAAATGACCGAAAACGATATCCGCGCCGCCCTTGACCGTTTGCAAGTCCCGCCCAGCATGCTTGGCGGGGTTCATATGAAGGATGGCGTGGTGACCATTGTGCTGGAGGTAGAGCCGGCGCGCATTGCCGCCGCCGAAAGCCTGAGCCGCGCGATTGAGCCTGAAATCAAAGCGCTGCCCGGTGTTAGCCGGGTGCAGGTGGTGGTTACGGCAACCAAGCCCGCAGGCGCCAAGGGACATGGCCAAGGCGCTGCACAAGACAAACCGGCGCAAAAGCCTGCCGCGCCGGGGGTGAAGGCAATTATTGCGGTAGCGTCCGGCAAGGGCGGGGTGGGTAAGTCCACCATCGCGGCTAATCTGGCCGCGGCCGCCATGCAGGCCGGTCTTAAAGTGGGCCTGCTGGATGCAGATATCTATGGCCCGTCAGTGCCGACCCTGTTTGGCCTTCATGCCGGGCAGCCGCCACTGGATGAGCAGCGCAACATGATTCCGCCGGTGGTGCAGGGCATCAAGGTGATGTCGATCGGGTTTATGGTCAGCCCCGATCAGGCGCTGGTCTGGCGTGGGCCGATGGTGCATTCCGCCATCAACCAATTGCTGCGTGATGTGGCATGGGGCGAGCTGGATGTGCTGTTTGTGGATATGCCGCCCGGCACCGGTGATGCGCAGATTTCGATTGCGCAAAATGGCCGCCTGGCCGGGGCGGTGATTGTATCCACCCCGCAGGATCTGGCGCTGGTGGATGCGCGGCGCGGCGTTGAAATGTTCAAGAAGGTGAATGTGCCCATTCTTGGCATCATCGAGAATATGAGCGTGTATCAATGCCCCAATTGCGGCCATGAAGCGCATATCTTTGGTCATGGCGGCGCCAAGACAGAAGCAGCCAAACTGGGGGTGCCGTTTTTAGGTGAGGTGCCGCTGGATCTGCGCGTGCGTGAAACTGGCGATGCGGGCCTGCCCATTACACTGGCCGAGCCACAGGGGCCGCAGGCCTATCTGTTTACGCAGATCGTAGCTCAGCTGAAGCACAAGCTATAGTTCCTCACTAATTAGAAATGCATGTGCTTCAGTATTTTGAACAGTGTAAACATTTGTACCACTTGCCAAAGCAGTCGCAATTGACCCAGCACTAAATTGGTTAAACCCATTCGACTGCATAGGTCCGACGCCACCACTATATAAAAGAAGTGTGCCATTACCTACGGACGCGCTGACATCACTAGCTAGCGATCGGAGTTGTTCGACGGTCATGCCTAGACGTTATGCTATTAATTGCTTCTAGAGCCGTCGTCATTTATATCCCCATTGAGTTTTTGAGAAGTCGACTGTAACTGAGTTAGTTTTTTCTGGCTGGCCGGAGCTACCCCTAACTTCCAGTGCATCATTAACAATATTGGTGATTTCCTCCCTCATAGGCATCAGATCGTCTCCGATATGCACTTGTAAAATCTTCCATACGACATCTCTTTTGGGGGTACCGTAAAGTCTAGTGTCATCCAGTACATCAATCATTATTTTCTTATTTCCCCATATCATTTCCATCTGATGAGGGATTTCTGGAGACCCTGGTCGATATATAAGCTGTATATCTCTCGACGCATCAACTGTGACTAGGCGTTTCAGCCCCTTATCATTTATCCGCCACTCATTTACGAAAGCCATATTCTCTCTCCTGCTAGCCGAACGGTAATTCATTGCCCATAGGAGTCAACGCGCGATAAAAGTTGCGTGTTAAAGCAATTACATCCTGCTGCTTTGTGGATATCAGTGCGTGAATATAGCCAAAAGAGTATGCATACTCGAATTGAGTACACACTCTAATGTTATGTCCGGCGTTATTTAACGCGAAATCCAGATGCAGGTGAGATCGTCGCCCAAGGGCGGGCGGCGGTAATTGGCGAAGAATTCTTCGGTCAGCAGCTTCATCGGTTTGTCCGGCTTGCCGGACACGATGTGCTCAACAATCACCTTCAGGCCTTCTTCGCCTAATGCTTCCTTGCGGCCATCCACCACTTCTTCAATCAGCGCGTCCGAGTAAGTGAACAGGAACGAGCCCGCGGGGAAGGGCTTGGTGCGGTCATCATAGGTCGTGCGCTTGCTCACGCCCAGGAACAGGCCGCTGGTATCAAGCAATTCAACCGTCCCATCCGGATTGCCAAAGACCGGGCTGGGCGCACCGGCACCGGCATAGGTCAGCATGTTGGTAGCGGTATCAAAAATGCCGACAAAGGCGGTAGCAAACTGGCCCATGGGTAGCACGTCTTTCAGGGCCGAGTTGATCTCGGTCAGCCATTCACCCGGCTGGCGGCCTTTGATGGGGGTGCGGTCGATAATGGTATGCAGACGGAAGGTGTTAATCGCGGCACCAATGCCGTGACCGGAGAAGTCGACATTGATAACGGCCAGCGCGGTATCGCTGTACTCAAACACGTTCCAGAAGTCGCCGCCCATTTCAGACGAGGGCTCGAACAGATATTCAATGCCGATCCCGCGCGGATCAAACAGCTTCTTCACCTTGCGGTCGTCAGGCACCAGCGACATCTGCATCGAGCGGGCCAGCTTCAGTTCGCTTTCGATACGTTCGCGGAATTTCTTCATCTCGCGGATGAGGAGCAGTTTTTCAAGGTGCAGGCGCACGCGGGCCATACACTCGCCGGGGTTCACCGGCATGGACAGAATGTCCGTCGCGCCCGCCTTGAAGCAGGCGACACGCTGCTGGTCAGAGTTGAGCGTGGTTTGAATGAGGATGGGCATGTCCACCAGCTCCGGGCGCTGGCGCAGCTTTTGCGTCATCTCAATGCCGCCCATACGCGGCATGCCAAAATCAACCAGAATGAGGTCAGGCTTGAAGCTCTCGACCTTTTCAAGGCCTTCAACACCATCGCTGGCGAATTCAATTTCCGTCACACCGGCCCAGCCGACAAAGCGGGCGAGGATCTGGCGGTTGAACTTGCTGTCATCAACAATCAGCACGCGTGCATGGCGCAGCTGCAGGTTCATGTCCCCGGCGGGGGCCATGCTTTCTAATGCAAAGCCAGCCTCGTTCACGTCAGGAAGCGCAGGGTGGTCACGCGCCCTCCGTGTGTCACGTTCATGGCCAAAGTCAGCGAACGGATAATCGCCAGACCACGGCCTGCCGGAGCAAACGGATCAATGTTGGCCGGAAGCTTGGTCTCGTCGTAACCATCGCCTTTGTCCATCACCGAAATATCGAGGAATTCATGATCCCACGAGGCGATGACGTCCACGCGCTTCTTGGCTTCGGACGAGGCCATGCGCTGCTGCAGTTCCTGGGCGAATTTGGCAAAATTGCCGATATCGCCCTTCATGTTGCTTTGCAGGGCCAGATTGCCGTGAACCACGGCGTTGGAAAGACATTCGTGTAAGGACAGCTCAACATCCGGCCGGCGCATAGGGCTGAGGATGCCGCGTGCCGCTAGCGCGTCGCAGATCATGGCGGCGCTATCCATCTGATAGGCAGTGTCAGTTGCGAGCGAAAAACACAGTTTGCCGTCTTTCAGGCCGTCCGTGGTTTCGGCATTGAGCTGGGCACCGTCCCCGATCAGTTCGATATAGGCGTCATATGGCGCGGACAGGGCGGGGGCGAGATGCGTGGCATCCACCTTGCCCATCATCAGGATATTCTGTGTGGCGTGGCCATTGGGATGCGTGCCAGCGGGAGCCAGCTCCAGACCATGCTGGGCAGCAACCTTCTGCAGCGTTTCGGGCGGAACGCCGTCGCCGTAGAGGAGGGCAACGGAGGAAGCCATGGGCTGGCTCCTCAGTCTTCGATATTGAAGATGGTGCCGAATTTCGCGATATCGAGGATGCGACGCACCTGATTATGCGCACCGCGCAGAACCAGATTGCAATCGTTACGCTCGGCGGTATCGCGGGCGATCAGGAACATGCCCAGGCCGCTTGAATCCACGAATTCAAGGCCGGACAGGTCGAAGACGAATTTCTGACCCTTCACCGGCTCATCAAACAGGGCCATGACACTGCGGAACTGTTCGTGATCCGTAAATGTCAGACGCCCGCTGAGCAGCACTTCAGTGGTGGTGTCTGTCTTGCGTACCTTGTAATCCATAAAACTCCTCCGCATTGAACCGGCAGTGAAAATATCCGGCAAACTGAAAACGTACCAGTCCTGAAAACCGGTTAGAACGTCTCCCGCAACTACATAAACCATCACAACTAAGTTAGTGAGTGATTAACGTCGCCCTCTTTCAGGTAAGAAAGTTGGAATCCTTGGGAGCGGTGCAGGCTTGCATCGGTCGGGTGAGATGCAATCTGAGGATCGGCGTAGGTGCTTTTTGGCCGGTGAGGCGAGGTGATTTGGGCTGACCAATAAGGAAAGTTGCAAAAAAAGGCCGCGACTAGCGCGGCCATTAAAGTTTTTGGGGAGGAAACGCCCTCAGAATATCCTGAAAGCGCTTGCAGCAATCGCTTGCTGCAATGCATATACTATGGTGCGCTGCGGTAGCGGTCAATGCCTTTTTGCTAAATGATAAGCGAATTACGCTACGTCATGTATTGATATATATAGATTCGGGTTAGCCGCATATGTTTATGGCTTGGCTGGCGGTTTATTGGCGGTTTATGGCCGGTCGGTTTGCAGGACGCGGCGATTCTCACCTTCTAAGACAATTGCCGACAGGCGGCCACTGGCATAGGCGCCGGTATCAATACCGATGCGGTGGGGGCGAATCTCAATCTCGTCGCTGATGGTGTGGCCGTGGACCACCACCTTTTCAAGCATGCCGGTGTAATCCAAGAAGGCATGGCGGATCCACAGGCGGTCGCCATCGCTCTGCGCGTCAAGCGGATGCTGCGGGTTTACCCCGGCATGCACAAAGTGATAATCGCCATAAGTGAGATGGGTGGGGCGCTGCAGCAGCCATTCCCGGTGATCGGCCGGAAAATGCGCGCGCAGCTGTTCTTGCACATGGTTGACCAGCTCAGGCGTAAAGCCCCCGACCGGAATTTGAATATTATAGCTCAGCAGCGTCTCAACTCCGCCATAGGTCAGCCAGGTGGCGCCTTTGCGGTCTTCCTCAAACAGGCCGAGCAACACCTGCTCATGATTGCCGAGTAGAAACTCACCATCCAGCCCGTCGCCCAATGGCTGCATCAAGCGGTCGATCACACCTTTGGAGGCCGGGCCGCGATCAATATAATCGCCCAGACCAATCACGATTTTGCGGCCGGAATAGTCAGCTGCATCAGCTTTGATGCGGGTCAGTAAATCCTCCAGGCAATCCAGACGGCCATGCACATCGCCAAACGCATATATGCGTATGCCGCTGGGTATATGGGCGGGCACATGCGCGGGCGTATGGACGGGCATGGGCGCCACAGCCGCCGATTTGCGTTTAAGCCAGGAGAACATAACCTATTAGATAGCGCAGCGCCCGCGCCAGCGAAAGGCTAGAGTGCCCGCTTAGTCTAGAATAAGCTTGGCGTTGCGTGCCGCAGCGGCAGCTTGGCGGTGGCGTTCCCGCAGCAATTCGGCATCAATCCGGGCGTTCATTGGCGCCATGATACGCGCGAGGGCCTGACGGCATAGCGGCGGCAGCGCAATGGCTTGGCCGGGATTCTCAAGTGTCTGAACGCGCAGCTGCTTGAATGCGGCTTTTTCATCCGCGGTCAGATGGGGAAACAGCACCTGACCCAGGCCGTCCGTCTCAATACGGGTTTGTGCGCGGCAAGCGGCGCTGGTGGCAAATTTGCGGGCGATGGGGGTTCCACGGGGTGGGCGGAACAGCATGGCAGCGACCTTTCAGTACAAAAGATTATGCAGTTACGGTGTGGGTGCAACAGTGGGGGTGCCGGTGCCATAGCTGGCCACCAGTGAGCCAGCCAGCATGTGCCAGCCATCAATCAACACAAAGAACACAATCTTGAAGGGCAGGGAGATCACCACCGGCGGCAGCATCATCATACCCATGGCCATGAGGATGGAGGCGATTACCATGTCAATAATCAGGAACGGCAGAAACAGCAGGAAGCCGATTTCAAAAGCGCGGCGCAGCTCGCTGATCATGAAGGCGGGCACCAGTGCAACGAGCGGGGTCGCTTCAGGTTTGATCTGGGTAGCGTCATACTTGCCCATATCCATGAATAGGATCAGGTCTTTCTCGCGCACATGCGCCATCATGAAGGCATGAAAAGGTGTGGAGGCCTTCTGGAAGGCTTCCGGCGCTTCAATATCCTCGTTCATATAAGGGGCAATGCCGTCCGTCCACGCCTGATTGAAGGTAGGCGCCATGATGAAGAAGGTCAGGAACAGGGCCAGACTGATCATGACCTGATTAGGCGGGGTTTGCTGCACACCCAGTGCCGAGCGCAGGAACGACAGCACCACGATGATACGGGTAAAACTGGTGACCATGACCAGCAGGCCCGGTGCCAGCGAGAGCAGGGTGATGAGCGCCACCAGCTGCACGACACGGGCGGAGGACGAGCCACCTTCACCCAGATCCAGTGACATTTGCTGCGCCAGCGCCGGGACGGCGGCGGCGCAGATCAGGCCCAGCACAATCACGCAGCCCAGCATTTTACGCAGCAGCGGCAGATGGGATTTAAGGTTGCTCAGAAAGGTCATGGTGCAGCAGCTCCGTTAGCGGGCAAAGCAGGGGGCGTAATATCGCGTTCAACTACAACCGGACGGGCATGGCCGGAGAGAATAACCAGATGTTCGCGCCCATCACGGCGCAGCAGCACCAGCTGGTGGCGGCCATCAATCAGGCGGCGCTCCAGAACAGACAGGCGCTGGCCTTTGCCCTCCGGCAGCAAACCGGGCAAGGAGCGGCCATAGCGGCCCACCAGCCAGGCGACCAGCCCGATCAGACTAAGGGTGAATGCAAAGGCCAGTGCGGCGCGCAGATAATCGGCAGCTTCCATGGCCTATGGGTATCCGCTGTTTGCGCCATCCGCAAGGGCGGCTGTCAGCGCGACTCGGTTGCCGCTGCCGATTTGGCGTAAGCGGTGGCGGCTTTGAAACGGTTGTTGATCTGCTGCAGCCCCTCAGCGGCGCTGGTCTGCTGGCGGTGAAAGTCGCTTTGCAGTTCAGACAGGCTTTGCCCCAGCTCTTGCAGGGCTGCGCTATAGGCCCGGCCCACATCCTGCGGGGCGGCTTTGAGTGCGCTCATCAGGGCGGTCAATTTGGGGTCGAGAGTTTTGATATCGCTTGCCACGCCTTCGCTCAGGCGTGTGCGCAGTTGCTCAACCTCGTGGGTGGCGTCAGTCAGCAGACGGTCAATTTCAGGGTGCATCGGAGTCCTCCGGGAGGTGGGGTTTGCCATTGGCCTGATAGACCCGGCTGAGAATTTCACTCACGGCATAAAGTGCTTCCAGCGGCACATCGGTGCCAACATCCAACGCAGCCAGAATTTCGGCCAAGTCAGCATCTTCACGTACGCGAATGCCGTTGGCAAAAGCCAGCTGCACAATCTCTTCCGCCACAGCGCCATAACCGCTCGCGACAATGCTGGGCAGCTTGCCCGCGCTTTTGATGGCGGCGGCAACTTGACGGCGAGGTTCGGGCGTATCAGTCATCGCAACAGACTCACGGTAAGAAGGTGCGCAGGCCAGCATTCATCCATTCCGGCCGTGATAGTGGCCAGACCAGCAGACCAATACAGCCCGCCAGCAACAGACTTGCAAACAACAGGCCAACAAGGCCGCCGCCCGCGCGCAGACTAACCGGCGTGGGCACCAGCTTGCGCAGTAAACGCTGGCCGATCAGGCTGATGACAAACCAGATATTGAGGCAGAGCAGCAGCGCCAACCCGCCATCCCAGACAAAAATGGGGACTTGCTGGGGCAAGACGTCTGGCCGGGGATTGATCAGCCACAGATAATAGGCACCCAGACTGGCCAATGTTCCCACACTGCCAGCCATCATGCGCGGCACCAGCGAGACACCGCTAAACACCTTTTGCAGCTTGCCCGCCAACTCAAAAGCCAGTGGCGCAGACAGACCAAACGGATAACGCTGGCTGAAGAAGCGGGCCGGGGGCTGGCCACGCGCCAAGGCTTCGGCCAGTTCGCGCACAATGCGGTATTTGCGGGCATGACCGGCGAGGGTGATCGCGCTCAGGCTCTCCACCATAGGCTTGAGGATATCATCCAGCAATGTGGGGAATTCGGCCAGCAGGGGCTTCATGCCTACAGCTTCAATGGGGAGTTCTTGTGTGCCCAGCTGGAGTGTGAATTTGCCATAGGGGATAATGGCGCTGTAATACAGGGCGTCCTCGGCAGCGCGGCCCGGCGGCGTATCCGGTACGATCAAGGCATGACCTTTGCCAATGCCAATCGGGCCGAGTTGATCGACAATCAGCATCAAACCACGCGGGACCTTGCCTAGATCCCCCGCTACAAACCGGCCATGGGCCTGACAGGTAATGCTGGTTTCTTCAGTCTGAAAGCCGTGGCCCTGACAGTCCCGACATTCGATCTGGCCATTTCCCTTACAGGTCGGGCACATCACTTTCTGGCGGCCCTGACAGCGCAGACAGGGGATTTGCCGGCGGCCCTGACAGCGTGGGCAGGGCTGGCCCGGTTGTGCCGGATTGCCGCCATTGCCATAGCAGCCGGGGCAGGTCATCAGCCCGCCGCCATTACAATCCTGACACATGATCTCACGAAAACCGTGGCACACATCGCAGTTCTGCGTGCGGCGGCCCTGGCAAAGATCGCAGGTCATCTGCAGGGCAATACGCTGCGAAAGGCGCGGCAATGGCCAGCTGCCATCCTCCATGCCCCAGCCACCGCCGGGAGTTTTTTCGATCAGGCTGCGCACTTCATCCAGCCAGTTTTCCTGCCCCATCTGTTCGCGGATGCTGGAAATATAGGTTTGTTCATCCGCGCGGTTGTTAAATACGCGGGCTTCGCCCCCGCGCGCAGGGCCAAACAGTTTTTTGGTCTGGTGTTTGACTTCCAGCTCTAAAATCAGCTTGCCGGGGAGTTTGTAATCGGTGTTTTCCAGCTGGCGGATCTGGACTTCTTCCAGCTTGTACCCGTTACCGACAAACAGGCGGCGCAGCAGCGACAGGGTTTTGGCGTATAAATCGCCACCCTGGCCGGTGGGCACCTGCTCGTCACTCATGGGTCTCGTCCTCATCGCCAGCGCCGGTTGAAGGCGTCGGCGGGGGCGCCAGCGGGGTGAGCGGCAGGGTGAGGGTGGTCAGATCGGGGGCATTTTCTGCCGCGGCACGATTTTCCGCCTGCACGCGGTCGAACACTTCCTTGCGCAGAACCGTGGTTGTGGGCGGGAAGCTGAAGCCCAGTTTGACCGTTTTGCCGGAGACGGAAATGACAGTGATTTCAACATCTTCGTTGATCACAATGGTTTCGCCGGGTTTACGCGTCAAGTACAACAACTTCTTGGCCTGCTTCCTGCATAGCTTGAGGTGGGCCACTGGCCCGCTAGGTAATTACTAACAGGCCCCGGGCCACCTGACAAAGGCAAAAAAGCCTGCAGGCTCCGGGGGAAGGGTTGGAAAATGCAACTGAACAATCTTACCTTGTTCCGTCAGATGGAACAGAAGATGCACTGGCTCTCCACGCGCCAGTCCGTTTTGGCGGAAAATGTCGCCAATGCCGACACCCCCGCCTATACGCCGCGCGACCTCAAGCCGTTTACCGGTGCTAGCTCGACCCAGCTGGCCGCTCCGCTGATCATGGCCTCGACCGATGGTGGCGCCTATATGAGTGGCAGCAATGGCGCCTCGATGATCCCGGTGGTGCAGAAGGACCGCGAAGCGGTGGAAACCAGCCCGAACGGCAATCAGGTCTCGCTGGAAGACCAGCTGACCAAGGTTGGCGAAACCGGCATGGACTACCAGATGCTGACCAATCTGTATCGCAAGCAGCTGAGCATGATGAAGACGGCCCTGGGCCGCAACACAACAGCGTAAGGGAGGATTAGGCTATGTCAGATCTTTATACCTCGCTTGGTGTTTCCGCTTCCGGCATGAAGGCGCAGAGCCTGCGTATGCGTGTCATCGCCGAAAACATTGCCAACGCCGATTCAACTGGTGACAGCCCCAATGCGCTGCCCTACCGCCGTCAGGTGGTGACCTTTGCTGATGAGCTGGACAAAGCCAGCGGTGCCCGCAAGGTTGAAGTCAGCAAAATTACCAAGGATCCCAGCCAGTTTGTCCGTAAATACATGCCCGGCCACCCCAACGCTGATGCAGATGGCTATGTGCTGTACCCCAACGTCAACACGCTGGTCGAAACCATGGATATGCGTGAAGCGCAGCGCAGCTACGAAGCCAATTTGAATGTTATCGAAGTTTCGCGTATGATGATGTCACGCTCGATCGATCTTTTGCGTGCCTAAGCCTGAGGGGAAGCTGACATGGTTAACATGAATCAAGTTGCAGCCGCCGCCTACGGTGCCACCCAAAAGCTGCCCGCCCTTGAAGGGCAAAATGCCAGCGCCAGCGGCGATACCAGCTTTGCCGGCATGGTGGAAAAGGGCCTGAATGAGTTCGTGTCCACCCAGCAGCAGGCTGAAAAGCTCTCAAGCGATGCGGCGATGGGCAGGGCTGACATCAACGAAGTGATTTTGGCCGTTCAGAATGCCGATATGGTGCTTAATACTGTAGTTGCCATTCGTGACAAGGTCGTTGCGGCATATCAGGACATTCTGCGTATGGCTATTTAAGCCAACGCAGCTTCAGGTGGTTTCTTTACGGTATAGATAGCTTTTGCCTTGGTGCAGGTACAAGGTAGAGGTCTGTTCCACCCGCAGCGGCTGCCAGCCATCCCCTAAGGGAAATTTGTTGGACATGATGAAGGTGCCCGGGGCGGCCTGCTCATGCAGCTTGCGGCCCAGCACAGTCAGTACAGCCGGGATCAGGAACATGACCACGGCCTGCGCGCCGGAGAAGTCATAGGTCATGAAATCCTGCCGGACATAGCGCAGGTTTTTAAGCCCCGCGCGCCGGGCCATGACAACCGACCACAGCCAGGACAGATAATTGATCTCGATGCCAATAACCTGCGCGTCTGGCATGGCGCGGGCAATCTCGCGGGTGAGGTGGCCATTGCCCGAGCCAATGTCCAGGATTGTGTAACTGGCCAGCTGCCGGGCGGCTTTATCGTTTTGCAGCCAGTCGATCAGGCGGGTGCGGATAGCTGGCGCGGTGCGGATATTGGGCACCCCTTTGTGGAAAATCACAAAATAGCCGTCAATCAGCAGGGCTGTTACCGCAATCCAGAACAGAATGGGGTTGAGGCGGGCAATCAGCTGGATCAGGTCGGTGGGCAGGTCCATGACTTACGGCTTAGCAGCAAATGGCGCGGTGGGCAGCAGGAGAATTGCGCAAAAGAATTTGTCGGCCTCCCAAATGGTGTTATCTTGGGTCAGGTTTTTGATGTGGAGAGAGTGATGGGAGAGTCTGAAGTCATCGGCGTGACACGTGACGCCATCATGGTGCTGATGATCGTCAGCTCGCCGCTGCTGCTCATTGGCATGGGCGTGGGCGTCCTTATCTCGTTCTTTCAGGCGCTGACCCAAATTCAGGAAGCGACTATCGCCTTCGTGCCCAAAATCCTCATTATGTTCGTCGCCATGATGTTCCTGATGCCATTTATGGCCCATCAGCTGATGGATTTTACCAATCGCCTGCAGCCGCTCATCATTCAGACTGGTACGGCGGATTAAGCTTTTTTGCTGATTTTACCTAAGCCTCAGTGGTGCTGGGGCGGCATGACCTTGCCGTAAAACCACCAGATCAGGGTGGTGAGGATAATGGCGATGTAGCCGTCAATCGCGTAGTGCCAGCCCAGATGAATGCTCGCCAGTACAATGGTGATGACAAAGAGTAGCGAGCCAGCAAACAGCCAGCGATTGAGGTTAAAGCAGATACAGGCAAACAAGGTAGCCATGGAAATATGCATGCTGGGAAAGGCCGAAATGCCGCCCACTTCATTGCCGCGTCCGCTGCGCAGGGCTTGCAGCAGTATCTCTTTCAGGCCGACGGCTGATAAGGTGTGATCGCCAAACGAGCGCAAATAGGCTTCCTGCGCTGCGAAGCGGGCAGTATCCCCAGTAAAGACGTCGTAATAGCAGGGGCCGCCCGACAGGAAGAGCCCGGCCAGCACATTGCCCAGCAGGAACCAGCAGGTGATATAGGTGAAATAATACCGATGGCGCAGGCGGCGGCCGTGAATCTGGAAGGTCATGATGAGCGGGAACAGCAAGACCGCGCAAAGCCAGACGCAGGAATATATCAGCTCCAGTGCAAACGTAATGCTCTCATGCCCGAGGATAGGCTGCAGCAATGTCCAGGGGTCGTGCCCGCCATGGATGGCGCGGTCTAGGTCGGCCAGCTGGCGGTCCCACGTAAAATCAAACAGGATCGGCAGCATGGATTTGGCGGTGAGGAACGCCTGAATGAAAATCATCAGCAGCGGCATCATCAGGATGCTTTTGACCATGCCAGGCGTAAATGAATGCCGCACAGCCTGCCAGAACGCAACAAGGGCTGACCCGTCAGGTTTGTGGCGCAATACCTGCGCGCCAGCTGAAATTACAACCCACATCACCAGCAGCGCGAGCAGGAAAGGGCCGTATTGCAAGGTAAAGCTGAAGAAGTCCAGCGGGACGCGCGCTGCCTGTGCGACGATCAGCACCGCAAAGATGTAGAGCAGGAATGCATTGAAAACCAGACGTCCCGCCCAGAGCGTATCACGAATGCCGCGCCAATAGGGGTTGATCCCCTTATGATCATGAAAAGGGTAGGGATGCTGCGCCAGACTATGATTTTTATGCATTATAACCCAGACAATCACGCGGCAATGTGGTGAGGCTCCCCAAAAGTGACGCCTCTCATGTTTATGGCTGGGCAGCGTAAGTTATTCTGGCTTCTGCCGGAAGCGTTTTTTGCCATGTTTGCACGAGCTGGGAAATATTGCCGGGATATGCTGCAGCGGTTGCATAAATATCAAGGCTGCGGTCGATCAGCACCGGTTCATCATCCCGGGTGAGGGTGGCTATTTTTTGCCAGTCGCCGGGAATCGCACCGCTGACCAGCCGCTCATGCACCAGCACAAGTTGGATGTTATGCGCTTTGACATACGCATCAAGACTGGCGGCCGTCCACCCCTGTTGCGTGCTTAGCAATTGGCGGACCTGCTCGTCACCCAGACCATACAGGTCGTACACGGCGGCCGGGCTGCGCCAGCTGAGCAGGCCAATGTCGTTAGCAGCAATCGGTTGCTGCCAGTCCTGCGCGACAAAGTTGGTGATCTGCACATGCTGCAGGTAAATGTCCTGTGCCGCAGCTGGCGTGAGCATGGTGTATTTAAAGCTCGATACACCCAGCAGGAGCAGTACCAGCGCGGGGATCAGCAGCCCATGGCTGGCGTGATCGAGATAGCGTTGCAGCGCCGCGCGCAGTAACCACAGCAATAACGGCAGGTCAAAGGCCATGATATAAGCGTGGTAGCGGTCCATCCAGTCGCAGCGGCTGAGCAGCAGATGCGCCAGTGTGGCGGTCATGCCTAAGGCAGCAAGGCTGGAGCGCTGCGCCAGTGCGGAAATGCCAAGGGTTAGGGCCAATATTGCCAGCACCATCCCGCCCGGTGTTTGCAGATTGTAGAGTAGGCCCGCTTCCTGAAATTTGATGAGCGCCGAGCCGGGCAGCCACGGCAAACCTTGGCTGTGCAGATAAAAAGCATGGGCTGCTTGCAGCAAGCCAATGAGCAGACCAGTGAGCAGCGCCGGGCGCCAATAGCCCGCCCGCAGCAACCAAAGCAGGGCCAAGCCGCTCAGGGCTAAACCTTCAAGGCGCAGCAAGGGTGAGAGGATGAGTGCCAACCACAGCCAGCGCGGCGCTGGTTGGTTTTGTTCAACACGCATCAGGCCAAGCAGCGTTAGTAGCACCATCAGCACATGCAGGCTGTGCTCCATCCCCATGAAGGGCAGCGCAAACAGGTTGCAGGCTGTAAAGATCAGCAGGATGAAGAAGGCGCGGACGGACAGGCTAAAACGGCGGGTAATGGCGGTGTGGGCCTCAATCTCGGTTAGTACCAACAGGCTACCAAGAGTGGCAGCGAGATTGAGCAGAAAGGGCCCCAGCTCAAAACCGGCCTTGGCAAACGGAATGAGCAGCCACGGATAGAGCAGGGAAGAGGAGGCCGCTGCCGGCTGCGTGCTCACCCCATAAAAACCGGGCAAATGCCGCGCCAGCGCCAGATGGATGTAAGGGTCATCCAGCGAATAGACGAACTGGCCGCTAGTGCCCGCCAGCAGTAGGCCTAGCAGGAGGGCGAGGATGAGACTCGCGCCCAAAAGCACGCGGCTGCGCAGGGGCGTCGAGGTGAGATGGGGGCTATCAGGAACGGCAAACACCTTTAATATGTAGCCCATGAATGAGCAGCTGCAAACCCTGCTCAGCACCCAGCTATTTGCCTGGATGCTGATTTTTACCCGCGTCGGTACCGCGTTTATCACGCTGCCGGGCGTGGGCGAAGCTTTTGTCAATCCGCGCGTGCGTTTGCTGTTGGCGCTGCTGGTCAGCGCGCTGATTACCCCGGTTCTGTATAGCCAGCTACCCACCATGCCCACGCAGCTGCCCATGCTGTTCCTGCTGTTGCTGGGCGAGGCGTTTTACGGCGCGTTCATCGGGCTGATGGCGCGCATGATTGTGGTGACGGTTGAAACGGCGGGCATGATCATCGCCATGCAGATCTCGCTGTCTAACGCATCTGTATTCAATCCGGCCATGTCCACGCAAAGCTCGCTGCCGTCCGCGCTGATGGGCGTGGCGGGGTTGACTTTGATTTTCGCGGCTGACCTGCACCATCTGCTGCTCATAGCGGTGACGGACAGCTACAGCGTGTTCAAACCCGGTACGCTGCCGCTGTTTGGTGATTTTGCCTCAGCCTATGCCCAGCTGATATCGCAGAGCTTTGTGGTGGCCACCCAGCTCTCGGCCCCGTTCATCATTCTGGGCTTGGTGTTTTATCTTGGCCTTGGCCTGATGGCGCGCTTGATGCCGCAGCTGCAGATCTTCTTCCTCGCCATTCCGGCGCAGATTTATGTGGGCGTCATGCTGATGGCGTTCTCCTTTTCCACGCTCATGCTGCTGTGGCTGCAATATGCCCAGATCATGATGAATGACTTTCTGGATATCAGGTAGCCATGGCCGAAGAATCAGAAGACGAGTCTGGCAAAACAGAAGAGCCGACAGCCAAAAAGCTTGAAGAAGCCCGAAAAAAGGGTGAGGTCGTCTCCTCCCGCGAACTCAACCACTGGTTCATGATTTTGGGCGGCACGCTCTTTGTCATGGTTATGGCCGGGCCCACCTCCAACCAGCTCGCCAGCGCGCTGCGCGTGTTTATCGAGCGGCCGCATACCATTCCGCTCGGTGATATACACGAGATGGGCAATGTGATGGCCACCGCCGTTAAAACCGGCATTCTGGCCGTATTGATCCCGTTTATGGCCTTTATTGTGGCGGCGCTGGCGGGCACGGTGCTGCAGACCGGCTTTATGTGGGCGCCGGATCTGGCCGCGCCCAAGCTTGATCGCGTCTCGCCCATGCAAGGCCTAACTCGTCTTTTCTCCCGCAAGAATGTGCTGGAAGTTGTCAAAGGTATCGCCAAGCTGAGCATTGTGGCGGCGGTTGAACTGGCCATGATCTGGCCGTTACTACCAGCCTTGGAGCATTCCGCTGATATCTCCCCGGTCGCGATGATGGAGGAGCTGCGCAAGATTTCCCTGCGTGTGCTGGGCGGCGTGCTGGCCATCATGTTTTTGGTGGCGGTGCTGGATTATGTGCTGCAGCGGATCATGTTCATGATGAAAATGCGCATGAGCCGCAGTGAAATGAAGGAAGAATACAAGCAGGCCGAAGGTGACCCGCAGATCAAGCAACGCATCCGCCAGATCCGTACCGAGCGCGCCCGTATGCGCATGATGGCGGATGTGCCCCGCGCCGATGTCATCATCACCAACCCGGATCACTATGCGGTGGCGCTGGAATATAAGCCGCCGGAGCATGTGGCGCCGATTGTTGTGGCTGTGGGTGTTGACCTCATCGCCCAGAAGATCAAGGAAATTGCCCGCGAGAACGATATCCCTATTATCGAAAATCCGCCGCTGGCGCGTGCGCTTTATGCCAGTTCGGATATCGGCCACCAGATTCCTGCCGAGCATTTCAAGGCGGTGGCCGAGATCATCTCCTACGTCTTCAAGCTTAAAAACCGGACGATCAAGAAGCCATGAGGCAATTGCGCTCTAACCAGCAGGGCAGTGTGATGGTGCTGTTTGCGCTCATGCTCATTCCGCTGGTCGTTATGATTGGCGCAGCGGTTGATCTCACCCGGTTGCTGACCATCCGCGATCAGCTGCAGCAGGCGGTCGAGGCGGCGGCTTTGGCGGGTGCGCGCAATCAGCAAACCGAGTCCCGGCGGGAAGAGGCGATTCGTGCCTATTTTGCGGCCAATTGGGATGCCAGCCAGCACAAGGCCCGGCTCGGTCGTTTCTTCGTCATGGCAGACCCACCCACCGGGCGGCTCTATATCGACGCGACCGCCTATGTTCCCTTGTATTTCATGCGGCTGGTTGGGCATCGTGAACAGGAAGTGCATGCCCAGATTTTGGTGAAGCCTGCCCCAGCGCCGTGAATGTAAATCTTTCTTAACCAAATCGGGACCAAATAGTCCGTGCAAGCGGCTGATTCTGTTTTAGAATTGGCCATTCTTTTTTAGCGAATGGTTGAGCAACGTGGTCGATCCTGTGCCGTCATCAGAACCTGTGAACCCTCAAGCAGCCGTGGTGCCGCTGACTGCTGGAGGGGCTGCGTCGTCTTCTGTCCCGTCACCTGTGTTGGCGGCCAAGTCCGAGCCGGTCGTGGTGGCCAGTGAAGGGCATACCCTGCGCTGGGCTGGTCTCATCATCATTCTCATTGCGGTGGCGGCGCTGGGCTTACAGCTGTTTGGCAACAAGCTCGGTCTGAAGGTCAATGACGGGCTGATGCAGGCGCTGCTGGGTAGCTTGGCCATTTGCGCTGCGGTCATTTTGCTGCTGATGGATGGCTTGCAAACACAGATTGAGCGTGAGCGCCTGCTGTTCGCTGAAGTGGTGCATGAGAGCGCTACCGGTAAAGCCGTGTGTGACGCGCAGGGCCGGGGCGTGTTCAGCAATCCGTCCTTCTGGCGCCTGCTGGAGCCGTACGCGATGATGGGCGTTGATCACAGCAAGCCGGAAGCCGTGCTGGAAGGCTACTTTGCTAACGACGCCACCCGCGCGGCTGAATTTGCCCGCGTGCGCAAGGCCGCGCATGAAGGGCATTTTGGTACCTGTGAGCTGTTCCTGAAAGACGCCAACGATATTACCCGCTGCTATCTGGTTGAAGCGTGGCCGTCCAAAAACCTCAGGGGCTATGTGACCTGGCGCATGGAAGATATCTCGCCGCGTCTGCATGTGCAGGAAGCCATCGCCCGTGAGCAGGCGCGCTGGGCCGACTTTATGGATCATGCGCCGGTTGGCTTCTTCTCGGCGGACGCACAGGGCAAAATGATTTTTGCCAATGCCACGCTGGCCAAGTGGCTGGGCACCAGCTCGCGCGAGCTGACCACCGGCACCTATCTGCATGATATTCTCAGCAAGCCGCCGGCTGACTCGGCACTGTATGATATCAGTGTTGAAGGTGGCGACTTCCAGCAGGGTGAGTTTACCCTTAAGGGCCCGGGTGGGCGCGTTATTCAGACCCTGATTGCGCAGTCGATTGACCGCAGCAAGGAAGGCGTCATCCGTACCCGTGCCGTTGTGCATGACCTGACCGCCGAGCGCGAATGGCAAAAGGCTCTGCAGGAAAGCCAGATCCGTTTCCGCCGCTTCTTTGAAGAAAGCCCGATCGGCGTGGCGCTGGTCGCTGAAGGTGACATGCTGGCCGAGTGCAATCCGGCTTTCCTCAAGATGATCGGGGCGGAAGCCCCAGCCATTCTGGCGCAGCCGCTGACCAATTTTGTCGATGGTGGCGCCGTTGATCTGGCTCATTATCTGGGCCGTGTCGCAACCGAAGAAGCGCTGGTGGCGCCGGTTGAAGTAAAGCTCAAGGCCAGTGGCGGGCGTGAGATTTCGGCCCAGCTTTATGCCCGTCGTCTGGGCTCTAGCGATGTGACCGGTGCGCGCCTGATCCTGCATTTCATTGATCTGACCGACCAGAAGAATCTGGAAGCGCGCTTTGCCCAGTCGCAGAAGATGCAGGCCATCGGCCAGCTGGCCGGCGGTGTAGCACACGACTTCAACAATCTGCTCACCGCCATGATCGGCTTTTGTGACCTGTTGCTACTGCGTCATCGTGCGGGGGATCCGTCGTTTGCCGACATCATGCAGATCAAGCAGAACGCCAACCGTGCGGCGGGGCTGGTGCGTCAGCTGCTGGCATTCTCGCGTCAGCAGACCTTGCAGCCCAAGGTGCTGAACCTTACCGATGTGCTGGTCGATCTCTCCAACCTGCTGCGCCGCCTGATTGGCGAGAACATCCAGCTCAGCCTGTTGCATGGCCGTGAGCTGGGCATGGTCAAGGCCGATCAGGGCCAGATCGAACAGGTCATCATCAATATGGCGGTGAATGCCCGTGATGCCATGCCGCAAGGTGGCAGCCTGAGCATTACTACCAGCAATATGTCGCTGCGCGCGCCGCTGCGCCGCGAGCATGAGGAAGTCCCGGCTGGCGACTGGGTAGTGATTGAGATTGCCGATAATGGCACCGGCATTCCGCCTGAGATTGTGGGCCGTATTTTCGACCCGTTCTTTTCGACCAAGGAAGTGGGCAAGGGGACGGGCCTGGGTCTGTCCACTTGTTACGGCATCGTCAAGCAGACTGGCGGTTATATTTTTGTCGATACCGAAGTGGGCCGGGGCACCAAGTTCAGTATCTATCTGCCGCGCCATGTGCGCTCGGCCGCCGAGCAGGCCGAAGTGCAGAAGCAGGAAGCGGCCGAGAAGGTGGCGCCTGATCTGACCGGCGCTGGCGTCATCATGCTGATTGAAGATGAAGATGCCGTGCGCATGTTTGCCACCCGTGCCCTCAAGAACAAGGGCTATACGGTGGTGGAGGCGCGCTCGGGCGATCATGCGCTAGAAGTGCTCAAGACCTATACTGGCAAGATTGACCTGATCGTGTCGGACGTGATGATGCCGGGTATGGATGGCCCCACAGCCATGCGCGAGATCAAGAAGCAGCTGCCCAGCATCAAGGCCATTTTCATCTCCGGCTATTCGGAAGACAAGCTGCGCGAGAACTTTGAAAGCGGAGAGGAAGTCCACTTCCTGCCCAAGCCGTTCAGCCTCAAACAGCTGGCCGAAAAGGTAAAGGATGTGCTGCAATCCTGACGCAGACGATGACGGGTTGATAAAAAGGGCTCCCACCGGGGGCCCTTTTTTATGGGCGCGCTAAGGCTGAAAGAGAACTGTAATATAACTGAGATTGCTGGGGCAGTTCACGCTTGAGGCGTTGAACGGTGGATAAAGCAGCTGATAATTGACGTTAGTGGTGGATGCAATCTGCACACTCATGACGTTTGATGTATCGCGATCAAGTGCAAACAGCTTGCGCACCAGCTGATTGCACTCGGCAATGGTCATATTGGTCGCCACTACGGGGGAGCTGGGGCCGAAAATGGCAATCCCTAGCGCCGGGCAGCTACCTGTCCAACACACCATGAATACACGGAAATTAGCGCCTGACGGGCCGCTGGCAATCTGGGTGGAGGTGTTAATCGCATAATCACCGGGCAGGGCACCGGCCTTGCTGAGCGTATTGGTGATGTAGGTCGAGGTCGGGGCTGTGGTTGGGTAGTTATTGATGGGGATCAGGCGGCGGGTATTGCTGGCAATTTGCAGATAGGCGCTGGCCATATCATTGATTTTGCGGGCTTGTGTGATGCTGGAGGTGGCGATCCAGATACCGCCCAGCACCAGGCCGATAATGCCGAGCACAATAGCCGCCTCAATCAGGCTAAAGCCTATATGCCGGGCGGCTGATTTGGGCATTATATCAGTGAGTTCGCGTTTGGGCAGCATGATCAAGCTATAGGCTGATTTTGCTGTTTTGCAAGCCAGCGCGAGCGGCGAAAGGGAGAGGCCTTGAATTAGCCAAGTCCTGCCGCTAGCTTGTGGGCATAATAAAGAACAAGTCGGGCAGGGATCACGATCATGGGCAAGTCACGTAATCAAAAAGATACAGCGCTTGGGCTGGCCGGGCTCTCGCCGTTGCTGCTTGATATGGCTGAGGTGATTGAGCCGGTTGAGGTGTGGGCAGATATTGCGCGCGCTTATCTGGATGAACGCTATCATCGTGACCCTTTCCAGATTTTGCATTACGCCGATCTGAAGACCAGCGGTTATGACGCGCAGGATATGCGCAAGGACAATCCGCTGGCCGAGTTCAAGCGCGACTTTGCCCGCTGGCTGGTGCTCGACCATCTGGATGGTGTGGGCGAGTTGGCTGCGCGTCAGCAGGCCCTGTTTCAGGAAGCAGCGCAAATCAAATATGATTCCAGCTTTACCTTGGCGCTGGCCCGCGCCGGAGCTGATCTGCTCAATACGCGTCTAGGCGACCGGCAGGATAGCGTGCTGATGCGCGCAGCTACGGTGGCACAACCCGCCGAGTTGCTGGAGCTGCTCGGCTATATTCCAGCTGAGCAGCGCACGGCCCATGTAAACCAGCGCAATAAGGTCGGTGTGAGCGCGGTGCATATGTTGGCGCTGGAGAGCGAGGCGCCAGCTGCTAATGTGGCCGTGCTGCAGGCCGCCGGGGCTGACCTGAGCGCTGTAGTTTTTCATAAAACCGGAACCTCTGCCCGCCTGCAGGCTCTTAATGTGGCGCAGCTGGCAGTGATGATGGGGCGGCCCGCGCTGACCGCAGCCCTGATGGCGCAGGACCGTAGCCTGTTTGTGTCAGCTGCAGCCACGCCCGCGCCAGACCAGATTGGCGAAAAGCTGGTCAGCCGGATGATTGAGGCTATGCATTTGCGCCGCCAACAGCCCGCCTTGGTTTTTAATTATTTTACCGCGCCAGCAGGGGGCGGTGCTCCTCATCCGGCAGCCTCGTTAGCTGCAGATGAAAATGACGGTCTGGTGTTTACCATTCCGCCTGAGCTGGACGATGTCAAAATCGCCACCAATCTGGCTGCCATGGCGCTGGATCGGCAGACACTTCCCTACGGCGATGTGCAGGCCCGCACCTCGCAAATGGCGCGTTTGGCAGCACCCGTTGTGCAGAATGTGCGAATTCTGCTTAATTAGCGGGCATGATGTTGTGACGCAGTTACTATCCGCACACCGCACTTGCAAAAATCGTTAACAACATCCACCTTATACTTTATGAGCGGTGATTCTGTCCCTCCGCTTTCATGGTGAATTATGGTCGATCTGCCCAAAGGTGTTCTGTTTCCCGTTCTGCCGCTGCGCGACATTGTGGTGTTTCCCCACATGATCGTGCCGCTGTTCGTTGGCCGCGAAAAGTCGGTCAAGGCGCTTGAGGACGTGATGAAGGAAGACAAGCAGATCCTGCTGGTCTGCCAGAAGAATGCCGGTCAGGACGACCCGTCACCGGCGGATATGTATTCCATCGGTACGCTGGGCACTGTGCTGCAGCTGCTCAAGCTGCCGGACGGCACCGTTAAGGTGCTGGTTGAAGGCCAGCAGCGCGCCAAGGTGCTGCGCTTTGCCGATAATCCTGACTTCTATCAGGCTTATGCCGAGCTGGTCAGCGAAGATGACAGCGAGAACGAAGAGATCGAAGCGCTGGTGCGTGCCGTCACCTCGCAGTTTGAGCAATATGTAAAGCTCAACAAGAAGATCCCGCCGGAAGTGCTGGTCTCCATCAACCAGATCGACAGTGCCAGCAAACTGGCCGATACGGTGGCCAGCCATCTCGCGCTCAAGCTGCCGGAAAAGCAGGCCCTGCTGGAGCTGCCCACTGTCACTGAGCGTCTTGAAAAGATTTATGGCCACATGGAGGGCGAAATCAGCGTCCTGCAGGTGGAAAAGCGCATCCGCAACCGCGTAAAGCGCCAGATGGAAAAGACCCAGCGCGAATATTATCTGAATGAGCAGATGAAGGCCATTCAGAAGGAATTGGGCGAGGGTGAGGACGGCAAGGACGAACTGGCCGAACTTGAAGAGCGCATCAACAAGACCAAGCTGTCCAAGGAAGCCAAGGAAAAGGCGCTGGGCGAGCTCAAGAAGCTGCGCAATATGAGCCCGATGAGCGCCGAGGCCACCGTTGTACGCAATTACATCGACTGGCTGGTCAGCATTCCGTGGAAGAAGCGCAGCGCGCTTAAGCACGACATTGCCTATGCCGAGAAGGTGCTGAACGAAGACCATTACGGTCTTGAGAAGGTCAAGGAACGCATCCTTGAATATCTCTCGGTGCAGACCCGTACCGACAAGGTTAAAGGCCCCATTCTGTGTCTGGTCGGCCCGCCCGGTGTGGGTAAGACCTCGCTCGGCAAGAGCATTGCCCGCGCCACCGGCCGCAACTTTGTACGCATGGCGCTGGGCGGCGTGCGTGATGAAGCTGAAATCCGTGGCCATCGCCGTACCTATATCGGCTCCATGCCCGGCAAGGTCATTCAGGGTATGAAGAAGGCCAAGACCAGCAATCCGCTGTTCCTGCTCGACGAGATTGACAAGCTCGGTCAGGATTATCGTGGCGATCCGTCTTCGGCGCTGCTGGAAGTGCTCGACCCCGAGCAGAACAGCACCTTTGCCGATCATTATCTGGAGGTTGATTACGACCTGTCGGATACGCTGTTCATCTGCACGTCCAACTCGCTCAATATGCCGGGCCCGCTGCTCGACCGTATGGAGATCATTCGCCTGTCCGGTTACACCGAAGACGAAAAGGTGGAAATCGCCAAGCGCCATCTGCTCGACAAGCAGATCAAGGCCAACGGCCTGAAGGTGGGCGAGTTTGAGGTAACGGAAGCCGCGCTGCGTGATGTGATCCGCTATTACACGCGTGAAGCCGGTGTGCGTAACCTTGAGCGTGAAATTGCTACGCTGGCCCGCAAGGCCATCAAGGAGATCGTGGGCAAGCAGGCCGAGAAGGTTGTGGTGACCCCCGATAATCTTGAAAAGTACCTGTCGGTGCGCAAGTTCCGCTATGGCGAGATTGAGGATACCGATCTGGTCGGTGTTACCACCGGTCTGGCCTGGACTGAAGTGGGCGGCGACATCCTGCAGATCGAAGCTGTTGCGCTGCCCGGCAAGGGCCGCGTGGTGGCGACCGGTAAGCTGGGTGACGTCATGAAGGAATCTGTCCAGGCGGCAGAAAGCTTCGTGAAGTCGCGGGCCCCGGTTTACGGCATCAAGCCCACCTATTTCGGCCGCCGTGATATTCACGTCCACGTGCCGGAAGGGGCGACCCCCAAGGACGGCCCGTCGGCGGGTGTGGCCATGGTCACCTCGATCGTGTCGGTTATGACCGGGATTCCGGTGCGCAAGGATGTGGCCATGACCGGCGAAATCAGCTTGCGTGGCCGCGTGCTGCCTATCGGCGGCCTGAAGGAAAAGCTGCTGGCGGCGCTGCGCGCTGGCATCAAGACGGTGCTGATCCCGAAGGAGAACGAGAAAGATCTGGCTGAAATCCCCAACAATGTGAAAGAGGGGATGGAGATTGTGCCGGTGACCACTGCCGACGACGTATTGGCGCGGGCGCTGGCCAAGCCAATGGTGCCGATCGAGTGGAGCGAGAAGGACGAACTGGCCGAACTCGCCCGCCTGAAGGATGGCGGCGCTGACGAAGTGCGCGCCCACTAATCCTGTTCGGTAAAACAAACGAAAGGCCGGGTTGATGCCCGGCCTTTTTGTTGGGCGCTGTATTAGCGGTCGATCGGCTCAAGCTGAAAGATGGTGATATAGCCGGTTTCATAAGCCGGGACTGGCTGGTAGCCAGCCGCGCGGACGACGGCGGGCAGGTCCGGCGTTTGCCAGTTATGGGGCAGCATGGCCCATGCGCTGGTATCAGCGGCTTTGGCAATCACCAGTGAGAGGCTGCCATAATCCGGGCGGCAGCGGTTTTGTGCATACATCTCGGTAACCCATGGAGTTTTTAGGCCCACCAGATCGGTCAGGTGAAAACGGGTGCCGGTCGCCAGCGGAAAATAACCGGCATCAATCAGCAGCACGCCGCTGCCTTCAGGAATATGCGTGTTGGCCCAGTTAGTGGCATCCACCAGCGCGTTATAGTTATCAACCAACCGGACTTGGGCGGCGGTCAGGCTCAGGCTCAGGCCCAGCGCCGCTGTCAGCAGGGCTAGGGGTTTGAGGGGTGATAACCGGTGCGCGCGCATAAATAGCAGCAGCGCAAAAGCCCAGGCAGGTAGCAGCAGATGAATATAGCGGCCCGCGCCATTTTCAACCGAGAAGGCAGACGGCATGTAAAAGCCATAGGCCGCCAGAAATGCGACTGTGAAAAGAACAATACAGCCATAAGCGCGCTGGCGGGTAGGCAGGAACAGGCCGAGCGAGACTGGCAGCAGCATGAACAGGGCAAGGGCGGCATTGCGGCTCAGCTCCATCAGGCGGGCGGAGAGGGGCACGCAGGTCTCGGCATAAAACAGTTCTTTGGCGCGCCAGGTTTGCGGCAGCCAGCTGCCCATCTGCGCATGTACCAGCAGTAATAGCGGCGTGGCGGCCAGTATGGATATCAGCACCATCAGCAGTGGCACCGGTAGGCCCAGTGCGCGGGCGCGGCGTAAATCCCAGAGGCGCAAGGCAAGGACGGGTAGCGCCAGCGCCAGCAGCTCGGTGCGGACATGCAGGCTCAGCCCCACCAGCAGGGCTGTGATTAATCCGCTGCGGACGGATGTTGCGCCCAGCAGATTTAAAAACGCTAGCACCAGCGCCATGGCCAGCGCGGTATCCAGCCCGTTGAACAGGTGAAGCGGGGTAAAGCCCGCCAGCATCAGGAGGGCAAATCCCCAGATCGCATATCGGCCCAATTGCAGGCGCTGGCAGGTTAGCCAGGCTAAAGCCGCATAGAGCCACGCGCAGAGCAGCATGACCACAAAGCCTGCTTTTGCCGGAGAGAGCAGCAGCGTGAATGGCGCAATCAGAAGCGTGTGCAACGTGCTGGTCGAGCCCGTCAGCGCAGGTGCGTTATAGGCGTTATCCATCTGGCCGTGTGCCAGCAGCCAGGCGTTGCGGGCCGTAATATAACTATCATCAAACGAAAAGACGGCTGGAATGGCGCCCAGCAGCGTCAGTATAATTGCCAGCAGCGCGATCCCGGCAATCAGCAATTGGGCGGGTTGGCGGCGGGCGGCAAGAGTGAGGCGGACGGTCATGTTCATGCGGCTAACGGTCTAACATAGCTGCCAGCGCTTGGGCAGATCCCGCCCTGATTTAGCTCATTAGATTGGGGGCAGGCAAAAGCGCGGCAGGAAAGCCACATTAACACTAACGTCTTGAGGTTAATGGAAAAATGGCAAGTCCGCTGTTGACGTGCAATGGTGTGCATGCCAGCATCGCTCCAAGAAAACAGGCAGGGATATAAGGAGTATGCCATGAATAAAAATGAACTGATTGAACAGGTCGCAGGCAAAATCGGGCTGACCAAGAGCGCTGCAACCGACGTGGTTGAAGCTGTATTAGAAGCAATTACCGGCACGCTGGTGGGCGGTGAAGAAGTCCGCCTGACCGGTTTTGGTTCTTTCCGTATCAGTGAGCGCAAGGCCAGCGAAGGCCGCAATCCGCGCACCGGTGAGACCATCAAGATTGAGGCTGCCAAAAACATCAAATTCCGTCAGGGGACAGACCTGAAGGAACGCGTGAACAGCCGCCGCTCGGCCTGATTAGCTGGGATTTTAGCAATTTAAAGCTGTCTGATGCATGTCAGGCAGCTTTTTGCTTTTTGTTAGGGCTTGCGTCCTACCCTGATCGCGCTAGCCTGAGGGCAATTCCAGGTTTGTACTGATTTGCGGGGAATTGGCATGTCCTTACAACTGCCGCGTGGTGGCAATACGGCGCTGGCCGCCGTTCTGGGGGCTGGTGAGCTGCGCTTGCGCCTGTGGCTGGAATGGGGCGGCGATTCACCGGCCCGGCCAGCGGTTGATGCGCTGTTGTTTATGCTCACCGCCTCCGGTCAGGTGCGCGGTGATGCCGACATGGTGTTTTATAACCAGATGTCCTCGGCTGATGGCGCGGTGTTGCTGCATAAGCCCGAGCTGACTGACGCGTTGAACCGGCAGGCTTTTGACCTTGATTTATCCCGGCTTGATCCAGCGATTGAGAAGCTGGCGATTTGTCTCTCCATTCATCATGAACTGGGCGGCGTAGCGGCAATCAGCCAGCTCAGCCCACTACAAACCTGCCTTGAGAGCGTGAGCGGTGCGCGGGTGCTGCAGGCCGGTCTGGCGCTGCCGGCTTCAGATGAAACCGCCATCATCATGGCTGAGATTTACAAGCGTAATGGCGAATGGAAGATCAAGTCAGTCGGGCAGGGTTTTGCCGCCGGGCTGAGCGCGCTGGCGCAGAGCTATGGCATTGTGGTGGCCGAAGAGGCGCAGGCTGTTCCCAGTAGTGCGCCGGTGCAAACGCCGGTCACGCCGGGCCTGTCCATTGCCCCGGCCGCTTTATACAAACCGCCCCATGATGGCTTTGGCGAGATCTTGGTGAACCTCAATTGGGGCGGAAAAGCCGCACCAGCACCGCCGCCTGCCAAGGCCGGGTTACTCGGTGGCTTGCTGGGGGCTAAACCCAAACCACCCGGTCAGCTCGATCTGGATTTATGCGCGCTGTATGAGCTCAGTGACGGCTATCGCGGTATTGTCCAGTCACTCGGTGGGGCTATGGGCGCCTATAATACGGCGCCTTATATGCAGCTGCTGGGCGATGCGCGCGGGGGTGGGCAAGAGGCCTATCAGGGTGAGACTATCCGTATCAATGGCCGTTTCTGGGGTGAAATTCGCCGTATTCTGCTGTATGCCATGATCTTTGAAGGGCAGCCTAATTGGGCGATTGCCCAAGGTCATGCCCAAATCCGGGTGAAGGATGAATTGCCGGTTGGGGTGCGCCTCAATCAAAATACCAATGCGCACCGGGCCTGCTCGATTGCGCTGATTGAAAATGTGGATGGTAAAATGGCTATTCACAAACGGGTCGAAACCTTCAAGAATCCGAAGGAGCTCGATCAACATTATGGATGGGGTCTGCGCTGGACCGCAGGTGCCAAAGATTAGTCTCTCAGGAAGGAAGCAATATGCCCGTCGCACTCAGTAAAGGTGAAAATGTCAGTCTGACCCGTGAAGATCCCGGTTTAACCCAGATCCAGATTGGTCTGGGCTGGCAGCCCCGCGAGACTGATGGCGATGACTTTGACCTCGATGCCTCGGCCTTCCTGCTCGATGCCGATGGCAAAGTGACCGGGGATGCCGATTTTGTTTTTTATAACAATCTGGTATCGCCCTGCGGCTCGCTGGTGCATGCGGGCGATAACCTGACCGGTGCTGAAGGCGGCACGGTGCAGGATGCAGAAACCGTCAAGCTCAACATTTCCATGCTGCCGTCGGTGATTGAGCGGGTGGCCATTTGCGTGTCCATTCATATGGCCGAAATCCGCCAGCAGAATTTTGGCATGGTGGGCGGGGCGTATATCCGCGTCATCAATGAAAAGACCGGGCATGAGATTGCCCGCTTTGACCTGTCCGAAGATGCCTCGGTTGAAACCGCCATGATCTTTGGTGAGATTTACCGCTATGGCGGTGAGTGGAAGTTCCGTGCAACGGCGCAGGGCTTCCCCGGTGGCCTTGGTGAACTGGCCCGCTATTTTGGCGTGAATGTCGAATAAGCGATCTTAAATTTGAACATAAAAAAACCGCGGCGGGTTTCCCGGCCGCGGTTTTCTTTTCAGCTTCAGCTTAGTGGCTGGCCTGCTCGCGATAGCGGGCAAACTCACCATGCTGTGAATCATCCAGACCTGCTGATTCTTCTTCTTCCGACACGCGGAGCTTGATGAAGAAACCAACAAACTTGATCAGCACAAACGTCATCAGCGCCGCATAGGCGATGGTGCAGGCAGTGGCAATCAGGTTGGTCGAGAGCAGCTCGGTGGTGTGGTCAATCAGGAAGCCCTGATTGGGGATTGCCGGGTTGACCGACTTGCTGGCAAACAGACCGGTGAGGATGGCGCCGCAGATGCCGCCAACACCGTGGCAACCGAACACGTCCAACGCATCGTCCAGACGGGTGGCCTTCTTGACCACGCGCGAGGCAAAGTTGCAAACTACGCCGCCAATCAGGCCCATCAGCATGGCAACCGGAATGGTGACATAGCCAGCCGCCGGGGTGATGACGACCAGACCGGCAACCAGACCAACCGCCGAGCCAACGGCCGAGGGCTTACCTGCAACGATCCAGTCATAAAACATCCAGCCCAGGAACGCCGTCGCAGCCGCCATGAAGGTGGTGGCAAAAGCCTGCACGGCAAGGCCATCTGCCGCAAGGGCTGAGCCTGCGTTAAAGCCAAACCAGCCGAACCACAGCAGGGCCGCACCGAGCAGCACCATGCTCACATCGTTGGGACGGGCGGGTTCGTTGGCAGTCACGCGGCGACCGAAGATGAGCGCCGCAACCAGTGCCGACACACCCGAGCACACGTGCACGACCAGACCACCGGCAAAGTCCAGACCGCCTTGTGTGACGATCCAGCCGCCTTCACCCCATACCCAGTGAGCAACCGGGGCATAAACCAGCAGGCTCCACATCGCCATGATGATCAGCCAGGCCTTGAAGTTGATGCGCTCAACCAGCGAGCCGATGATCAGCGCCGGGGTGATGATGGCAAACATCATCTGGAACAGCACATAAAGCAGCTCGGGAATGGTGTAGGTTGACCCATTGAGGGTGAAGCCCTTATCAACCGCAATATTGTCGAGCATGAAGTGGGTCTTCCAGTCACCCACAAAGCCGCTGCCCGGCGCAAAGCTCAGGCTATAGCCCACCACGGTCCACAGTACGCCAACCACGGCCAGCGCTGCAAAGTTCTTGAACAGGGTGGACACCACATTCTTGCGGCGCACCATGCCGGCATAGAAGAAGGCCAGACCCGGGGTCATCAGCATGACCAAGGCGCTGGACACCAGCACCCATGCAGTATTGGCCTTGTCGATCGGCAGATCAGCCGCCGCGTCCTGAGCATGAGCGAGCAGGGGTGTCATGCACATCCCCAGCATCGCAGCAATAAATGGTAACTTACGCATTGATTTAAGCCTCCTGGCGGTTGGTGATTGGTTTGTGTACCAACAATTAAGTGCCCACAAACTAAGAAGACAGGGTTAATTGCTGGTTAATCTTTGATGCAGATCAAACCAGATTCGCTCGGCTGGCAAGCAAAGTTAGAGAGCGAGAGCTTACAGATCGGTTAGGCAGCGGAGTCGGGCTGCTGAATGATCACACCTGTCCAGCCCAGGCCGTCATATTCCTGATAGCCGAGCGTGCGGGCAAAGGCGATAATCTGGCCGTTGCTGTCGGTGTAATAGCCCTTGTTTTTGCCGTCGGTCTTGAGGTGGAAGGTAGAGAGCATGTCCTTGCCGTCTGAGGCGGCGATGATGCGGCTCTTGGCGTCCAGTAGCAGCACACGGCTACGCTTCCATTCTTCTTCGCTGAGGTTGGGCTCATTGCGGACAATGATTTTGGCCTGTTCCGGCCAGTCAAAGAAAACACCAATCGCGCCCAGAACTTCGCCATGCACTTCGCCGCCCTTGCGCACAGCCGTGGCATAGACGCAGACGGGCTGGTTGTCATGCAGCGGGTCGTTATAGATATCATCTACCACATATTCATCACCGCTGCGGGTAGACATGGCACCGCGATACCAGTGCAGGCCCGCCATATTAGCGCCCATGACACGCGGGTAGCGGTTGGGTTGCGAGCAGGCAATGACGCGGCCGGCCTTATCAACCAGCACCAAATTCATGTAAACCGAGTAGAAACGGTTGATCAGCCCCAGGCGCTTGATGGCGTACTGAATGCTGGCATCGTCCAGCTGTTCCATACATTTATAAAAGGCATCGTCGGTGGCCCACCAGCGGACGTCAGCAGTGCGCTCATACAGGTTGCGCACAATCAGCTGCACCAAAGTCTGGGACATTTCCGACAGGCGCTGGCAATCGCGCGAGACAAACTGATCGGCCAGCTGGCTGGTCTGCTGCATAATGCCAGCCAGCACGCGCGTGCGCAGATCCTTTGAATTTTTAGCGGCTTGGGAGGCGAGGGATTTCACCTCATGCGCCACCACGGCAAAGCCCTTGCCCAGTTCACCTGCGCGCACGGCTTCGATCGTTGCATTGAGCGCCAGCAGGTTGGTTTGGTGGGCAATTTTCTCATTTGTCGCGGCAAAGTGCTGTACTTCAGTCTGGATCGTATTGATGATTTCCTTGATCTGCGTACTAGACATGCGGCAACTCCAAACAAATACAGACTTTGATAATCATCAATTACCATTATTAGGGTTGCTGAATGGTTAATTAACCTTAGGGAAATTAATATGGAATATAGAACTGAATCAAGCCTGTAATTGTGCAGAGATCAGCTTTTCGGTTAAAAATCAAAAGGCAAGCGGCGCGTTTTTAGGCGCAATCTTCGCCTTGACTTATCACCGCTAGCTAGGTAGAAACGCGGCCACCGCTTGGGGGATCGTCTAACGGTAGGACCACGGACTCTGACTCCGTTTGTCTAGGTTCGAATCCTAGTCCCCCAGCCACTCAGTCACCCATTCCCCGAACTCAGAGAATATTCCCGCTCAATGCCCGCCATTGCGGGCGCTTTTGCGCATCCTGCCATTCCGCCGAACTTGGAGAATGGGCGCAGCGGCCCCGGTTCTGCCGGTTTTCTCCAGAGGGGTGTTTTCCAGTTCGGCGGAATACTGGGGTATTCCCTTCTATAGTCAGCCAACCCTCGAGAGAATAACTCTCGATATTTCTTCCAATAATGCAGGCAAAAATAGATTCTATAATTTCAAACGGGAGCCGTATAATCACATCAAACAAAGCCGCGCAGGGATTTTATGGCCGACTCGATTAAACCTACTATCTACCTGATGAAATCCGATGTTGCGGATGCCGATGCCATTTTTAAGGAAGCAGATAATCTACAAAAAACGACCAATGGCGACTTCTCTCTTTACTATAAGGCCAGCCCTATTCACCCACCCAAATGGGCAGGTTTTATTCAATCCCATTTCACTACCGTTCCAGACAACATTTTCAAGAACGCATCCGCCTATGCTGTGATTGTACTGAAAGAAAGCGGTCGTTTCTTCGCAATTCCTTTTGGCATGGGGTCGCACCTTATTGACATGGCGAAGATCGAATACAACTTCGGTCTTAAGGTTGCAATCAACAGCATCCCAAAGGATGAGTTGCGGCAACTAGACTTGACTACGCCTGAAGCAAACTCTCAAAAAACGAAAAAACAGTCCCCTAAAAATTCTGCGCCAGAAGAATTTGGCATCAACAAAGAAAAAGACATTTTGCGTGGTGTAGTTGGGAAACTCCCTAAGGAGACAGACGCCAGTGGGAAGAAGAAAGATCATCTCTTCGGCGAGAAAATCGAAGGCAAGGACAGTGTGCGCCTGTCTTGCAATATTAAAACTTCTGATGAATTAAAGCTGATTTGCCGTACGCTATTAACATACTATGCGCAGACAACATATCAGGAGCATTATCCGTGGCTTGATAATATGGCTATTATCAGCGACCCTGTTTTAGTTGATGCGCTCTTTGACGATCTGATTGCAGCAATCAAGGCTGGCATACTTGATAATATGCAAGTCGCCCCGCCCGAATTTGTAGATGACCTTCATGCCTATGAGGGGTTTATTTTTACTGGCAACAATAAAAGGAAGAAAAAAACTTACCCATTTCCAACAATGAAAGATGTTGTTGATGATTTGGGTAACGAACGTATCCAGAGCTTGGATAAGGACGCATTGACAAAATCTTGCAAAGTTCATCTACAAACTGCCGATGGAGAAAAACGCTTCGGCTGGCCTTTGAGTCGGTGCATCTTCTGGGAAGCGGAAAGGAACGGGTCTAAATACGTTCTCTCGGACGGCACATGGTATAAGATCGCGACAGATTTCCACACTGAAGTTGAACAATTCTTTGCAAATGCGGTTGGCTCCGCTATCAATCTGCCAGATATGCTGGCTACCATGAAAAAAGAATCTGAATACAACGAGCATGTCTGCACGAATGGGCGCAATCTCTACCTGTTTGACCTCGGACATGAAAATTCTAAAGACAAACATTTTTGTAAAGACAAGAACGAAATTTGCGATGTGTACGACGTTGCAGGCAAGCGCTTTATCCACGTTAAAATGGGAAAATCGTCGCCTTCTATCAGCCATTTGCTCCGCCAGGGTATATTCAGCGCGACAGCCCTAAGGCGAAACGACGAAGCTCGAACAAAATTCCGCCAGCATCTGTTTGGCTACGGTTGCACAGGCTCGGGGGCGGCCGCCCCTGTGCCTGATCCGTTTACGCCATCGGACTATACGGCAGTCTTTGTGTGTGTAATTGGCGAAAACTTGGAGAAAGACATCCCCTTTTTCAGTAAAGTAAGTTTCCGCGATGCGGCTAATACCCTTACTGATATGGGGTATAAATACCAATTTGGCTTTGTCAGCAAACAAGCTGCTGCGAATGAAAATGCCGAAGAGGCAGATGATTTGGATGCCGAGACAGGAACTTAATTAAAGCCATTTCGGCACGCTACCTATCAAAATAGCTCTGGATGTCCTGACACACAATGCTACTGTGCCCGTGGATCTGCCACCTGGCAGGTCCGGGGCTTAAGAACCCCTCTATGAACGGTGTCGTGACCGTCATCACGTCGCCCCTCGGCTTATGGCCGGTCTCTAGTTGCGGATGAGTCAAGTGCGACTGGAATATTTTTAAGACAGCCTTGAATGCATTGATAAATCGCGAGTGCGTGCGTGTCGGCATGGCTGTGCACGGGCAGCAGAAAAGCTGCCCCGGCTGCAAAGCCACGGTGTTGGGGTGTTGCGCGCGCCGTCTTGCCCGGCGCTATGGGTTGCTGTCTCTGCGTGGGGTCAGCGGT
>Ga0255212_1000027_pt1 | contig 82806 bp, 84 predicted proteins | sample Miss_Yuk_RepC_8d_FD_188425 | JGI IMG/M metagenome (GOLD analysis project Ga0255212, IMG submission 188425) | Freshwater microbial communities from Mississippi River, Louisiana, United States - Miss_Yuk_RepC_8d | ecosystem: Environmental > Aquatic > Freshwater > River | place: USA: Louisiana...
CCGATAACGTTTGGTTTACAGGAAAGTTGATGATGATCCGCCGCTTGTTGCTGTCGTTTGCCTTTATTCTGGCGCTGGGTTCGGCTGTCGCCAGTCCGGCAGCAGCAGCCACGGATCCTGAAAAAGCCCGCGCGCTGATTGACGGCATGGCGCAGGAAGCCATCTCCACCCTGTCGGCCCCCGGCCGCACCGATGCACAGATCGCTGACAAATTTCACGCCATCCTCAAGCAGAATTTTGACCTGCCTGCGGTCGGCCGTTTTGTGCTGGGCCGCTACTGGCGCGTGGCCACACCTGAACAGCAGGCTGAATATATCAAGCTTTTTGAAGATTATATTGTTGGTATCTATGCCAACCGCTTTAAAGCCTATTCGGGTGAAACCGTCAGTGTTACCGGCACCCGCGCGGATGCGCCGGATGTCTTGGTTAATTCTAAGATCAACCTCACCGGCGGGCAACCCCCGGTTGCGGTGGACTGGAAGGTCAGTGCGGTTGATGACAAAACCTACCGCGTCACGGACGTTATTATTGAGCAGGTGAGCATGAGCATCACCCAGCGCTCTGAATTTGCCAGCATTATCCAGAACAATGGCGGCAAGGTTGACGCCCTCATTGCCCTGCTACGCAGCAAGACCGGCGCAAGCGCTAACGTTGCCCAGGCAGCTTCGCCGCAAAAGCAGTAAGCCTACTGCGATCAATCAGGCCACAATCACTTGGCATGCCAATGCATTTTTTATAACGCACAGCAAACCATCTGGTTTCCATCGCACTTTTCAAGCCCGAATATTTAACCCTCAGACCCTTCAATTAATACCGAGTCTCTTTGCACGCCGGCCCGATCAGATAGGCTGACACCCTTGATGAAGAGGATGTCACCATGACCAATGTTGCCGAGATCAGCCTGCTGGAGCAGCTTCAGTTTACTGAACGGGAAATTGCTTCTCGCAAGGCACTGTTTGGTCTGGGTGATGAAGATGCCGCCAACCTGATGTTCTGCCGCGACTGGATGGCTGAGAACAGCGAACGTATAGCCCAGCAATTCTATCGGCATATTACCCAATCATCGGAGATCAGCCTGCTGATTGGTGACAAGGAAACACTTGAACGTATCCATTACAGTATGAAAGTCTATTTGATCTCATTATTCCACGGCTTTTTTGACAGCGACTATGTCAATTCGCGCCTACGCATGGGGCGCACCCACAAGCGCATCGGCGTGCCGCCTAAACTCTATATTTCGGCGCTTTGGCAGCTGGTGAGCATGATCAATCACTCGCTCGCGGAAATGACGACAAAATTCTCCTGCGAGCACAAACTCAGTGCACTGCAGGAATCGCTCTATAAGGTCATCATGTTTGATACACAACTGTTCTTCGACAGCTATATCAACAGCATGGCCGCTGAAATTACATCGGCTAAAAATGTTGTGCAGCAATATGCCAATGACCTTGAAATTCAGGTAGCAGAGCGCACCAAACAGCTGCATGAGCTGGCCATCAAAGACCCGCTCACGGGTCTGCTCAATCAGCGTGCCTTTATGGAAAATCTGCGCCGCGAGATCAGCAATGCACGTCGGCAGTCCGCCTATCTGGCACTGGTTTATATTGACCTCAATGGCTTTAAATCACTCAACGACAATATGGGCCACAAAGCGGGCGACATCATGCTGCAATACGCAGCCGACTGCCTGCGCACCCGTCTGCGTGAAAGCGACATTCCCGCGCGCTATGGCGGAGATGAGTTCTGCATCATCATGCCCAATACGCGCGCTGAAGACGCGCATAAAGTATGCGAGCGCGTCATTGAGTATTTTGACAATAACAAGACCTACGACATCACCTTTAGCGCCGGAATCGCGCAGGCCAGCCCCAACAACTACCTTGATGTGGACGACTTCATCCGCCACGCCGACGGACTGATGTACCGCGCCAAGCAATTATCACGCGAATCACCCGGTCACCGCATCATTCTTGACGCTGCCTAGCCGTAGAGTGACTCTAGTTCTTGCCTGCCGATCGAATCTTGCTATGGTGCGCGCGCAACCATAAACGCGTTGCCTGCGTCACTTTAGGGAGATTACGCACATGTCACTCGTTCAGGAATTCAAGACGTTTATCAGCCGCGGCAATGTTGTTGATCTGGCGGTTGGTATCATCATGGGTGCGGCTTTTACCGCGATTGTCACTTCGCTCGTGCAAGATGTGGTCATGCCGCCGATTGGCTGGATCATGGGCGGTCTGGACTTCTCCAACCTATTCATTGCCCTGCCGGACAAGCTCACCCTGCCCGGTGTTGATGGCGCTGCAATCAAAACTTACGCCACCCTCAAAGCCGCGCAGGATGCCGGTGTGGTCACCATCAATTATGGTATCTTTATCAATGCCATCATCAAGTTCCTGATCGTATCGTGGGCCGTGTTCTGGCTGGTTAAGCTGGTCAACAAGATCAAGAAGAACGAGGCCGCCGCCCCGGCTGTCAGCAAAACTGAAGTTCTGCTGGAAGAAATCCGCGACCTGCTGAAAAAGTAAAGATACCCGTTAGTTAGAAAATTGACCCGGCGGCATGTGCGAGCATGCTTGCCGGGTTTTGATTCGCTGGTTTAGACTGCCCGTCATAACAACATAACAGGGGCCGGGCATGATAGCTGCGCAACATGATACAACCTTGATCTGGCCTGCTGCCCGTATTGAGATCTGCGGCCCACTGGGCGCGGGCAAAAGCACGCTCACCCGCTTGCTGGCGCATTATGGCGCGACCCCCTTATGTGAACCGGTCGCCGAGCACCCCTATCTTGAGCGCTTTTATACAGACCCCGTGCGTTACGGCCTTGAGACCAACCTGCATTTCGTCACGCATTACCTGCACACCATCAAGGCGCACCTGCCACTACGCACCACCTTGGTCATGGATAGCGGGCTGCCGCTGCGCCAGACCTATCACGATGTCTGTGCCCTGACGGCCGATGAACGGCTGATTGGGGATGACCTGATCAAAGGTGTAGGCGCTCTGCTGCCGCCAGCTGACCTATATATTCACCTGACCGCCACCACCCACCAGCTGATGCGGCGCATTGCCAAGCGCGGACGTGATATGGAAGCAGCCGTGGATATGGATTATGTCGATCGCCTCAACCGGCGGCTGGATCTGAACATGAGCCGCATTGCCCCCACCAGCCGCCTGCTCACCTTAGAGCTGAGCGCATTGGAAGGCATGACTGACCCCGTCAGCGCTAAACCTGTGATTGAGAAAATCCACCGCGCCCTGCTGGCAGCCCAGGAAGCCACCAGCCGCGCCAATAATGCACAGGCCCGGCTGCCACTGAGCCCAGCCGCCTGAAATCAGGCTGCGTTCGGCCCGCGCATACCTAGCGAGCGCCTAACTGCGCCCGACACGGCCTCAACTTTTTCTTTGGCATACACATCATAGGCCATTTGGGCCAATGCCAATGTCTCGCTACGCGGGAATGGTTTACGGTCTGCCGTCAGCGCAGCTATCGTATCAAAGCGGTCACTTGCGCCATCTATAATCTTCTCGGCCACTGCATGCCCCAAGACCTGCGTCAGTACATTGCCCTGACCCGAGAGGCCGGAGATGGCATAAAAACCGGCTGCGACTTGATTAATCTTGGGAAGCGCGCTCGGACTGATATCGCAATAGCCGCCCCATACCCGCTCCAGCTTGATATCATGCTGCTTGAGCTGCGGAAAAAACTTGTGCATATCGCGCTCGATCTTACCCGCTTCAAACGCATGTAGCGCACGCAACTGCATCAAGGCATCAGCACCGCCAAAAGCCAGTCTTACCCGGCCCGAACCATCCGGCTCATCTGCCATACGAAAATAATTCATCCCGATTGAACGAGTATCGCAACCGCAGGCGTCCCCCGGTGCGATTTGTTTAGCCAGTTCACGCGACATGGGCGCGGTTGCCAAGATCATGGTCTGCGCCTTGATGAACTCACGCGGCAGCACTTTATAATTCACGCCATCCGGGCGGGTCATATCGGCGCCGGTGGCCATCACAACATGATCAGCAATCACCTGACGTGGGCCTGCATTCACCGCATGAAACTGCCCCAACTTTCTGATCGCATTGACCGGCGCATCCTCAACAAGCGTAACGCCGAGCTTGCTCGCCAAATTAGCGAGCGTCTGCACATAGAGCGCCGGATTGACATGGCCATATTGTGCCTTGGAATCATCGCCCTGATAGAGAATGCCCCCGGTAAATGCGGTTGTATTAAACAGCTTGTCCTTAATGGTCTGGGCGCTGACATAGTGGGCAAAACTGAACCCTGCTGAGGTCAGCGCAGCCGCCTCATCCCGGCACCATTGATCATCAGCTGCATCCATGGCCATCAGGGCAACGCCGGGCTTGAAGTCACATTTGCGCGGATGTGCATTCAGCCGCTGGTGCACTTTAGCCAATCCCTCATGCACATAATGCCAGGCTGATGTTGCCAGATTAGGCCCCTGCTGGGCCTGCATGTCAGAGAACATAACATCATAGCCCGGCCAGAGTTGCCCGCCACTGCGGCCGGAAGGGCCAGCGCCAATTTTACCTGCCTCGAACAGCACCACACGTTGGCCGCGTTCGGCCAGTTCTATTGCAGTATGTAAGCCTGTCAGGCCACCGCCGATCACTGCGGTATCATAATGAAAAGCGTGCAGCGGCCTGACATTCACCAGCCGCACGTCACCATAAATGGTGGCCGATCTGTTGATGTCGGTGCCAAAAGTCTGACTAAGCGCGCGCATGCAAAATTCCTGAAATCTGTTTTAAAATAGAAGATCCGCGTCTGCAGATCAATAAATCCGCAGAGAGTTAAGGTTAATGCAGCTTAGCTGGAATAAAATGCTTACATATCAACGCGCCATGCAACGCATCATGATCTCGTCAGCATTGGGCGTGCCGGGATAGCGGCGGGTTTCTTCCAGCATGCAGCGCTGCTGAACGCGCCGGGTGATACTAGCGGGCTGCGGTGCCTGTCTAAGCGTTTCATAAAACATGCGGGTAATGGCGGGCACGCCGAGCGCGGCAATAATCTGCGGACCACCAACAACCTCACCCGGGCCGGGGCGATGCACCTTCAAATAGGCCTCTATCACATTTTCAGAGAGCCGCCCCTGCACCTGCTGCTTGAGCCGCTGCAGCCAGGGCGAATCCGGCGCACCGATCAGTGCGTAATAGCCAGCGCAGCGGTCAGCCATCTGGCGGGCTTTGTCGGCATCCAGCACCGGCTTGCTCCACTGCGCCACACAATCACCATAGGTGGCGGGCCAGCCTGCCGGTGGTACATCACGGTACTGCACCATCACAATATAGGCGGCAGCGCCAGCCCAGACCATGAGCGAGACTAGTGTGAACCAACCGAACAGGCGGCGAATCAGCCTCATGCCGCGATCTTGCGGTACTTGATGCGATGCGGATTAACCGCGTCTTCACCCAGACGGCGCTTCTTGTCCTCTTCATAGGCTTCGAAGTTGCCCTCAAACCATTCCACATGGCTGTCGCCTTCAAACGCCAGAATGTGGGTGGCCAGACGGTCGAGGAACCAGCGATCGTGCGAGGTGATGACAACGCAACCCGGGAAGTTGGCCAAAGCCTCTTCCAGCGCGCGCAGTGTATCAACGTCAAGGTCGTTGGTCGGTTCGTCAAGGAACAGGACGTTAGCGCCACTCTTGAGCATCTTGGCCAGATGCACACGATTGCGTTCACCACCCGAGAGCATGCCCACCTTCTTCTGCTGGTCCGGTCCCTTGAAGTTGAACGAGCCGACATAAGCGCGGCTGGGCATTTCGCGCTTGCCCAGCAGGATCATGTCATTACCGCCGGAGATTTCTTCCCAGACAGTCTTGTTAGAATCAAGGCTGTCGCGGCTTTGGTCCACATAACCCAGCACCGTGGTATCGCCATAACGGATCTCACCGCTATCCGGCGCTTCCTGCTTGGTCAGCATCTTGAACAGGGTGGTTTTACCGGCACCGTTAGGGCCGATGACACCGACAATACCAGCGGGCGGCAGGCGGAAATTAAGATCTTCAATCAGCAGGCGCTCACCAAAGCCCTTGTTGAGGTGATTGACCTCAATGACCAGATCACCCAGACGCGGCGGCGTGGGGATGATGATCTGGGCGCTGCCTTCCTGCTGGTTCTGGCTCTGGGCCAGCAATTCTTCATAGGCCTTGAGACGGGCCTTGCTCTTGGCCTGACGGGCCTTGGGAGAGGCACGCACCCATTCCAGTTCCTGATCCAGCGCCTTCTGGCGGCTGGTCTCTTCGCGCTCTTCCTGCTCCAGACGCTTCTTCTTCTGAACCAGCCAAGCACTGTAATTGCCTTCATACGGAATGCCCTGACCGCGATCCAGTTCCAGAATCCAGCCGGTCACATTATCGAGGAAGTAGCGATCGTGCGTAATCATCACGACCGAGCCCTTGAATTCGCGCAAGGTACGTTCCAGCCAGGCCACGCTCTCGGCGTCGAGGTGGTTGGTCGGTTCGTCAAGCAGCAGCAGGTCCGGCTTACTCAGCAGCAGGCGGGCCAGCGCTACGCGGCGCTTTTCACCACCTGACAGCTTTTCAACGCTACTGTCACCCGGCGGGCAGCGCAGCGCATCCATGGCCACTTCTACAGTGCGGTCGAGATCCCATGCATCGGCGGCATCAATCTTGGCTTGCAGCTCGGCCTGTTCATCGATGAGCTTTTGCATCTCATCCGGATCTTCAACTTCACCCAGCAGGTTGGACACTTCATTAAAGCGGTCAAACACTACTTTGATCTCGCCCAGACCGTCCATCACGTTTTCGGCCACAGTCTTGCTGGGGTCGAGCTTGGGCTCCTGCTCCAGATAGCCAACGCGGGCGCCATTTGCCACCCAGGCTTCGCCGTTATAATCCTTATCAAGACCAGCCATGATCTTGAGCAGGGTCGACTTACCGGCACCGTTAACACCCAGCACGCCGATCTTGGCATCCGGGTAGAATGACAGCCAGACATTATCCAGCACCTTCTTGCCACCGGGATAGACCTTGGACAGGCCCTTCATGACGTAAATAAATTCGCGTGCCATGGCGTAAAACTCCTTCTTGAAATCCGCCCGCTTTCTAGCACGAAACCAAAAGAAAGAGCCAGCCCGACATTCAGTCGCGCTGGCTCAGGTGATTAGCCGTTAAGTACCTGTATTTATTAGGTCAGTTTACCAATCAGCCCCTAAACGGGTACCACAGCGCTGCACCCACTTGGGCGCCAGCTCAGCCGCTTGAGGCATGCAGCCTTTGCTAAACTCAACCTGATAGCGGCCGGACGGACGCTCGCACTGGCGCACCCAGTCCTTAGCCAGCTGACCGCTGCCCGGCTCACATACAAAGCTGCGCACCTGATAGCCTTGCTCGGCAACATAGCCAGACCCAGCCGCCTGATAACTATGCGCATGGGCATTATTGCTGTTGTTCATCAGCATGTACCAAAGCAGCCAGTTATTGTTGCTCTGAACATGATACGCGCTAGCCCCATGACGCGGCACATAGCCCCGTCCAGAACTATTGCCGCCGCTGTTACCGCCGCCACGGCCATCAGACCCACCCGAGCCACCGGACTTGCTCGTTAACGGCGGCTTACCCGCTCCACCAGCGCCTGCGGCAGCAAACTTGCTACCCGACATAGGCTGAGCTGAATGCGCAGCCTGTACCGGCTTGCTGCCGGGTGATGTGGTGGTTACGGCAGGGCCATATGAAGGCTTGGGCGCTGGAGCTGGCGCCACGCGCACGGGAGCAGGTGCCGGCGGCGGCGCTACGCGCACTGGGGGCGGCGGCGGTGCGACACGCACCGGAGTTGGCATAGGCATCACGCGGATGGGCATTGGTGCCACGCGCACCGGCGCTACAAACCCGGCCTGCGCCTGTCCAGGAACAAAAGCCGCCATCACGGCAAAAGCTGCGGCTGCGGCGACCAAATCCTGCTTCATCATTTCCTTCTCCATCTGCTGTGCCGGTATTGGCATGGAGGGAGAATGGCAAAGAGTGGCGTTAAGCGGGGTTATAGTCTGGTGACAGATTTATGACGGTTTAATGACAAGTAGCCATCAGCGCTGCAGCGTGACAAACGTAAAGGCAGGTTCACCCGCCTGCGGCTCACGCGCGACTTCTTGCCACTGAGCGCGATCAAAAGAGGGGAAGTGCGTATCGCCCGCCGCATCCACCTCAACCTCGGTCATATAGAGTTTATGTGCCAATGGCAGCGCTTGCGCATAAACAGTGGCGCCACCGCCGATAAATACTTCTGCTGCATCGGCGCATAGCGCCAGCGCCGCCTCTAGCGACGGCGCCACCTCTACCCCCTCAGGGCGATAATCAGACTGACGCGACAGCACAATTACGCGCCTGCCGGGTAAAGGCCGCCCGATCAGCTCCCACGTGGTGCGGCCAAAAATAATGGGCTTATCCATAGTCAGCTGCTTGAAGCGCTTGAGATCAGCCGGCAAATGCCACGGCAGGCCAAACTTGCCCTGACTGTTGCCGATGATATGGTTACGCGCAACTGCAGCGATGAGGGAGATTTGCATCATTTTACCGTCATGCCAGCGCAGGCTGACATCTCCTGAACTAAATCCCAACAACAACACAGCGTCACCCCGGCGCAGGCCGGGGTCCATCTCACAACCATGGAGCTTGTTGCGATGGCGGGAGATGGATACCGGCTTTCGCCGGTATGACGAAAAACAATCTTGCCTGACTAAACCGCAATTGGCGCTTTGATGGGCGCGTGGTGCTGGTAGCCGAGCAGCTTGAAGTCTTCAAATTTGAAGTCGAAGATATTCTTCACTTCAGGGTTCAGCTCCATCTCCGGCAGCGGGAAAGGCTCACGGCTGAGCTGCTCTTTCACCTGTTCCATATGATTGCTGTAGATGTGCGCATCGCCAAGCGTATGCACAAACTCACCGGGCTTGAGGCCACATACCTGTGCTACCATCATGGTAAGCAGCGCGTAAGACGCGATGTTAAACGGCACGCCGAGGAAAATATCAGCCGAGCGCTGATACAGCTGGCATGAGAGCTTGCCATTAGCCACATAGAACTGGAAGAACGCATGGCACGGCGGGAGCGCCATCTTGCTGATCTCGCCCACATTCCACGCGCTGACAATCAGGCGGCGGTCATCGGGCTTTTGCTTGATGCGCTCGATCACTTCGCTGATCTGGTCGATGGTGCTGCCATCGGCCGCGCGCCAGGTGCGCCATTGCACGCCATAAACCGGGCCGAGATCGCCGTTCTTGTCGGCCCATTCGTCCCAGATGGTCACGCCATTATCGTGCAGATATTTAATATTGCTCTCACCCTTGAGGAACCAGATCAGCTCATGAATGATGGATTTGAGATGTACCTTCTTGGTGGTAACCAGCGGGAAGCCCTTTTGCAGGTCAAAGCGCATTTGATAACCGAACACCGAGCGGGTGCCGGTGCCGGTGCGGTCGCCTTTATCAACGCCGGTTTCCATCACATGTTTTAACAGATCGTGATATTGCTTCATGGAGTCTCTCCATTCTCAAAGGTTACAGGTTGCCCATTGCAGATGGCCCGTTATGCCTGCCCTGACTCCGCCAGAGCACGCCGATCCACCTGCGCTAGAACATTCTTAGTCTGAAGCGATTCGGCCTTCTGACCAAGCGTCTGCAGCGGCCTACCCTCACGCTGGGCGACGAGCAAATTAGCCCGAAAATACCCCAAAATGCAGCGACTCGCGCATTGCATTTTAACTATCCAGCGCCTATATTGAATATGTCAGGGCAACCTGACTATGGCGATAAACGCGGCGTGGAATAGACGTAACGGACCCGGGGGCGGTACCCGGCAGCTCCACCATTTATCCGCCTGCACTGATCTAAAAACCGGCTTGCGCCGGAGGGTTAGTGTGGCGGCTCCGGCGCAAGCCGAAGATCTGAGGGGCTGAACTAGGATCGACGTGCGTAATAAAGACTGCTGTTTTTGCTCGGGATGGTTCCGTCGCATCGGGCCGTAAACTTAGGTGCCAACGATAACGTTGCTACCACCGCTGATGTTCGCCTAGCGGCGTAATGTTAAGCGCGGCTCGGGGGGCGCCGGGCAACAGAAGCCCCCCAACTTATTTTTCTCTCCTTCGGCGCGCCCCGATTTGATTTCTCTGGGGGCGCCGGGCAACAGAAGCCCCCCAACTTATTTTTCTCTCCTTCGGCGCGCCCCGATTTGATTTCTCTGGGGGCGCCGGGCAACAGAAGCCCCCCAACTTTATATAATCTCACCATCAATGCCCAATAAATCGGCCATAAATCGGCCCAGCCGATCCACTGCTGAATTTATTAAGATAAGCGATTGCACTTAGCCGCAAGCATGGCTAGTTTACGGCCATGACTGAAGATCTTCTCCGTTACGACAAAATGGTCGAGCGCGCGCTGCGCAGCGTTGTGCGCGAAGCGCTGACCCATGTTGCCAACCGCAAGACCCTACCGGGTGAGCATCACTTTTTCATTACCTTTGAAACCGGCCACGAGGGCGTGTCCATCCCTGACTATCTGCGCCTGCAATATCCGGATGAGATGACGATTGTCCTGCAATACCAGTTCTATGATCTGGAAATGAAGGACGATATCTTCAAGGTGACACTCAGCTTCAACAACAAGCTGGAACGTCTGGTTGTGCCGCTGGAAGCCATCACCACTTTTGCCGACCCCGCCGTCAGCTTTGCCCTGCAGTTCCAGAGCGCATTTGACGAAGACGAGGACGACGAAGAGGCCGAAGGTGACCAGCCCAGCGCCAAGAGCGACCGTCCGGCCGCCCCCAAGGGCATGGCCGAGGTCGTCACCCTCGACTCCTTCCGCAAAAAACCTACGGAATAAGCCATGGTTGATGTGCCCCGCCGCCCCGGTTTTTCGACAGGGACTGAAGAATTCATCTGGGAAGGCCGCCCCGCCCTGCGTGCAACGGTCTATATGTGGATTCTCTCACTGGCGCTGGGCTACGGGTTATCGCTGGTCTGGCAGCGCATTCTAACTGACGGCGCCCTGCTGGCCCTGCTCAGCTACGCCCCTATTCTGCTCAAGGTGTTCTTTACCGGCATCACGCCGAAATGGTGGCTGGCACCGGTGCCGTGGATCATCGCGGTGTTTCCGATTGCTTGGTACACGCTGTCACTGGCCGTCACGTCTTATGCGCTGTCGACCCAGCGCATGACCATCAAAACCGGCGTTTTTTTCCGCACATTCGATCAGCTGGAGCTGTTCCGCGTGCGCGACTTTGTGGTGGATGCCCCGCTCTACTACACCCTGCTCGGCCTTGGCCATGTGCGCATTATCAGCCGCGATGAAAGCCTGCCGCTGCTCACCCTGATTGCCCAGCCCGATCCGTTCGAGCTGGTCAATATCATCCGCAACAAGGTGCAGATCCGTAAGGATGAAGTGGGCACCCGCGAGATCGAAACCACCTCGGCCTAACTCAACAAGAAAGGCAATTACGCAACGCGCTTATGCGCGGGTGCGTACTTTCTCGCGCACTTTGCACGCAGCCTGACCAAGGCCACTTGCCAGGCTTGCGGCCAAGCCAGACGGGCTCTCTTTCAGCTTGCTGGTGAACTGACCGATCTTGAGCACATTCTCAATCCGGCGATCAAGAAACGCCCATGTTTGCGCACTATCTTCACTATCATCCGTCAGCCAGCGCAAGGTAGTGGCCGTCAGCACGCCTGCGAGCAGGCCTCGTTTGGTATAGTAGTTATAATCGTCTGACGTATCGCCAGCCGCAGTCCAGATCGCATCACAACTGGCATAGATCAGCTGCGCGGCCAGCGGTACCTGCCAGGGCTTGGCCAGTTCGCGCACTTCGGCCTGCACAGCGTCCTTATACGGGGTCAGCGCTTCAAGGCGTAGACGCACACCAAGCGCCACCTTATCGCGCACGCGCTTCACGCCTTTGCTGTGCTTGGCATAGCCCGCCAGCATGGCGCGATCAGCCCAATCGGCCAGTTGGCGGATGAGGTCGGCCGGCAGATCCGGGAACATCCCGAGCGCCGCCGATGGCGCAATTTTAGCCGCCCGCGCCCCGGCCAGCAGGGCCTCTTCGGTAAATCCGTGAGTTGCGACGTGAGGGAGGGTTTTGAGCAACAGCGTATCTTTAAGATTTACACCATTGTTTTTGCTTGTTTTTTTAGATTTTTGAGCCATTATTCCCTCCGCAGGCAGAAAAAGCAGCGCGCCAAGGCACTATAAGGCCGATTTTGCCCTTCACAAGCGCCTAACCTGTGTGATAGGAGTCCGGCCCTGTTTGAAGTTTGGTCCCTTAAGGAGTGATGACGGTGCAAATCATCGTGCGTGATAACAACGTGGAGCAAGCCCTCCGCGTGATGAAGAAGAAGCTGCAGCGCGAAGGTATCTTCCGCGAGATGAAGCTGCGCAAGCATTTCGAAAAGCCTTCTGAGAAGAAGAAGCGTCGTGGTGCCGAGGCAGTTCGCCGTGCCCGCAAGATGGCACGCAAGCGGATGGAGCGCGAAGGCTACTAAGCCTGGCGGTAACGCCAATACGTTTCTGGGTGCCGTGGCAGGGCATTGCCTATGCACTCATAACCCGGTGTGGCAACACACCCCAACAGAATGGAGATGAAAATGCCCAAGCTGAAGACCCACTCGGGCGCCAAGAAGCGCTTCAAGGTCACTGGTAAGAAGAAGAAGAATGGCGCCCCCAAGGTACTCGCTGGCGCCGCTAACCGTCGTCACAAGACGTCCAAGCGTCCCCGCGACATGATGCGTCAGAGCCGTGGCACCATGGTCCTGTTCGAGACTGATGGCGTCAACGTCATGCAGCATTACATGCCGTACAGCTTCTAAGAGGGGAGATAAAACATGGCTCGCGTAAAACGTGGTGTAACGGTTAAAGCCCGTCATAAGAAGATGCTGAAGATGGCGAAGGGCTATTTTGGCCGCGCCAATACCAGCTACACAATCGCTATCGAAAAGGTTGAGAAGGCGCTGCGCTATGCGTACCGCGACCGTCGCAACAAGAAGCGTGACTTCCGTGGTCTGTGGATTCAGCGCATCAATGCCGGCGCCCGCCTGCATGGCCTGACCTATAGCCGCTTCATGCATGGTCTGAAGAAGGCCGGTATCGAGATGGACCGTCTGGTTCTGTCCGAAATCGCCTATCACTCGCCTGAAAGCTTTAAGCAGCTGGCCGACAAGGCAAGCGCCGCTCTCAAGGCTGCCTAAGTCGACCTAAATGTTGTAAAAGAGGGGGCGGCATTTACCGCCCCCTTTTGTTTTGTGGTAGATACCAAGCAGCCCGCGCCTGATAGCTAGTCCCGCATAAGCGGAAATCCATGGCAAGGCCGGAACTGATGTCTGAATGGATCCCCGCCTGCGCGGGGATGACGAGTGCGAGGAACCCGAATGTCGACAAACCCGGTTGAGCAACTTCTCGAAGGCGTCAAGCAAGCCGCCAACCTCAATGATCTGGAACAGACCCGCGTGCATGCCTTGGGCAAAACCGGCATCATCACCAGTTGGGTCAAGGATATTGCCAGCCTGCCGCCTGAACAGCGCAAGGAGGAGGGCCAGCGCCGCAACCTGCTGAAGAACGAATTTGTTGCCGCGCTTGAAGCGCGCAAAGCCGAGCTGGAAAGCGCGGCGCTTAACGCTCAGCTGGAAGCCGAACGGGTTGACGTCAGCCTGCCAGCGCGCGCTGAAAGCGCCGGGCGCCTACACCCCATCAGCCAGACCATTGATGAGCTGATCGAGATTTTTGCCCAGATGGGCTTTACCGTCGCCAGCGGCCCGCAAATTGAGAGTGACGATTACAACTTCACCAAGCTCAATGTGCCGCCCGACCACCCGGCCCGCCAGATGCAGGACACGTTCTACATGCCGGACGCCGCAGACGGCAGCAAGCGCGTGCTACGTACACACACCAGCCCGGTGCAAGTACGTACCATGCTCAACCAGAAGCTGCCGATCCGCGCCATCATTCCTGGCCGCGTCTACCGCTATGATTCTGACGCGACCCACAGTCCGATGTTTCACCAGATGGAAGTATTGGTGATTGATGAAATCGGCAAAATCACCATGGCCCACCTCAAGGGGACACTCGAGCAGTTCTGCCGCACTTACTTTGGCATTGAAGATCTACCCATCCGCTTCCGTCCGTCCTTCTTCCCGTTCACCGAGCCGTCGGCCGAGGTGGATCTGGGCTGCAAGCGCGGCGGCGGCGAGATCAAACTGGGCAATCATGGGGACTGGCTCGAAGTGCTGGGCTGCGGCATGGTGCATCCCAAGGTGCTGGAGAATTGCGGCATCGATCCCACCAAGTATCAGGGCTTTGCCTTTGGCGCCGGGCTGGATCGCCTCGCCATGCTCAAATACGGCATTCCGGACATCCGCAATTTCTTTGAAAGCGATGTGAGATGGATGAAGCATTATGGCTTTATTCCGTTTGATGTAGCGTCACTGGCGCAAGGGAGCATCTAATCATGAAATTCACCCTCTCCTGGCTCAAGAAGCATCTGGACACCACCGCCGCGTTAGAGGACATCACCCGCACCCTCACCATGGTGGGCCTTGAAGTAGAAGGGGTAGAAGACCCCGCCGCCAAGTTCGCGCCCTTTGCCGTTGTGCATGTGGCCGAGGCTAAGCAACACCCCAATGCCGATCGGCTGCGCGTGTGCCAACTGGAAACCAAGGACGGCCCGGTACAGGTGGTGTGCGGCGCGCCCAATGCCAGAACCGGTCTCAAGGCCGTGCTGGCGCCCAATGGCAGCCTGATCCCCGGCACCGGCGCGGTACTCAAGGCTGGCGAAATTCGCGGCGAGAAGAGCAATGGCATGCTGGTCTCCGAGCGGGAGATGGGCCTCTCCGAGGAATCTGACGGCATCATCGAAGTGCCCGACCATTTTGCCGTGGGCACCCCGCTGGCCGAAGTGCTGGGCCTGAATGACCCGGTGATCGAGATCAAACTCACCCCCAACCGCTCGGACTGCGCCGGCGTGCGCGGCATTGCCCGCGATCTGGCTGCAGCTGGCCTTGGCACGCTGAGGCCGCTCGCAACTGAACCGGTCAACGGTAGCTTTGCCAGCCCGCTCAAGGTTGCAATTGAAGACCTGAATGCGTGCCCGCAATTTGTTGGCCGCACCATCAAGGGCGTTAAGAACGGCCCCTCACCCAAATGGCTGCAGGATGCACTGAAGGCAATTGGCCTGCGCCCCATCTCGGCGCTGGTGGATATCACCAATTACTTTGCGTTTGATCTGGCGCGCCCGCTCCACGTTTTTGATCTGGGCAAGATCAAGGGTGACACCCTCACCGTGGGCCTGTCGAAGGGCGGCGAAATGCTGCAAGCCCTCAACGACAAGGTTTATGAACTGCAGCCCGGCATGATTGTACTGAAAGATGCCAATGGCGTGCAGGGTCTGGGCGGCGTGGTGGGCGGCAGCAGCACCGGCTGCGATGACGCCACCACCGATGTCTTCCTTGAAGCCGCGCTGTTTGACCCCGGCTTGATTGCCAAAGCCGGCCGTCTGCTGGGCGTCATGACGGATGCCCGCTACCGCTTTGAGCGCGGGGTGGATGTTGCAGCGGTACAAAGCTATGCCGAAGCCGCCACCCGCATGATCCTTGAGCTGTGCGGTGGTCAGGCCAGCGAATTGGTCACCGCCGGGCAGATCCCGCAGTGGGAGCGCAGCTATCAGCTGAGCCCTGATCGCGTCAAAACACTGGGCGGGGTAGATGTGCCGCAAGATGAGCAGCACCGCATTCTCTCCGTTCTTGGCTTCAAGCTGGCTGGCGATAAAGTGAGCCCGCCGAGCTGGCGCCCGGATATTCATGGCGAGCCTGATCTGATCGAAGAGATTTTGCGCATCAAAGGCTTTGACTGCATCCCCGCCATTTCGCTGCCGCGCAGCAACGCCATGCCCGCTGCTGCTGTAACACCACTGGCCCGCAAGCTCACTGCCGCACGCCGCGCCGCTGCCGCCCGTGGCCTGCTGGAAGCCGTCACCTATTCCTTTATTGATGAAAAGGTGGCGCAGCTATTTGCCCCGGTCGATCCGGCGCTGATTATCGTCAACCCCATCGCGTCCGACATGAACGTGATGCGCCCGGGCGTGCTGCCCGGCCTGCTCACAGCGGCGCAGCGCAATGCCGACCGTGGCTATCCGCATGTCGCCCTGTTCGAGATTGGCCCGGCCTTTACCGCCAATGGTGAGAGCGATGTACTGGCCGCCATTCGTGTCGGTGAAGCGATCCCCCGCCAGCCGCAAGGGGGTGCCCGTAATGTGGATGTATTTGACGCCAAGGCCGACGCGCTAGCCCTGCTCGACGTGCTGGGTGTAGCCACCGGCAATCTGCAGGTCAGCACGGATGCGCCGGGTTACTACCATCCCGGCCGCTCGGGCTGCCTGCGTCTGGGCCCCACCATCATCGCCCAGTTTGGCGAGATTCACCCGGCCACCCGCAAGGCACTGGGCCTCAAGCAGGTTGCCGTGGCGCTGGAGATCTTTACCGACCGCCTGCCCGCCGCCCGCAGCAAGGGCACGGCCAAGCCGTTCCTGCATCTCTGCGCCTTCCAGCCGGTGCAGCGTGACTTTGCCTTTGTTGTGAAGGACGACGTCACCGCCGAAAAGCTGGTGAAAGCCATCAAGGGTGCCGAGAAAGACCTGATCAGCGGCATTACCGTCTTTGACGAGTATAAGGGCAAGGGTCTGGAAGACGGTCAGAAGTCACTGGCGCTAGGCGTCACGCTGCAGCCCAAGGACAAGACCATGACCGACGCCGAGATTGAGGCCATCTGCCAGAAGATTGTGGCAGCCGTGGCCAAGGCTGTGGGCGGCGATCTGCGTAAATAATCAGGCATCAAATCGCAGCCTGTTTAAACAAGCACCGCCCTGCCCTAACCGGCAGGGCGGTTTTGCTTGTGCAGTCCAACTCTGCCAAGCCTATTGGTCGCAGGCTCCTGGGCTTGACCCTGCCCGGCCGGGCGTCAATTATAGCAGCAACAGGAGTATCCGCATGACTGCCCCCCGCTCACTTAAATCTGCCCTTTTGCTTTCGGCCGCAATAATACTGGCCCTACCCGCTTATGCGTCTTCCACCACATCGCCGAGCAGCATGCCGATGGATCATTCCATGCACATGCAGCACGATATGAGCGGCATGACCATGCCCAGCAGCGATGCAGCTGATGAAACCGTTGAAGGTGCCGAAACTGATACTCCAATTAATACCCCAGCCACCACCACAGCAGGTGCCAGCGCCGGTCAGGTAGAAGAGCTGCCCGCCCCGGCCACCACCCCCACCCAGTTAGTGCCGCAGGCTGAACCTGCCATGACGCATGACATGACCGCGATGGATCATGGCGCGGCGCCAGCAATGGATCACGGCAGCCACAACGGCCATGATATGGCGCCACTGAACCCGGCCACCATGCCGCAAGCCGCCACCGACCGCATGGGCGGCACACAGCTTGAAAGCACGGATATTGATGGCTTACGTATTTTCAATCTGACCGCCGGTGAGCTGGCTTGGCCGCTCAATGACAAGGTCACCGTGGCTGCCTATGCCTATAACGGTCAGGTGCCCGGCCCCATGATCCGCGTGAAAGCGGGTGAGAAAATCCGTATCAATTTCACCAATAACCTCAAAGAGCCCACCACCATTCACTGGCATGGGGTTGATGTTCCAATTGAAATGGACGGAGTCCCCGGCGTTTCGCAAGAGCCGGTCAAGCCGGGCGCCAGCTTTACCTACGAGTTCACGGTGCCCAATACACCGGGCAGCTTCTTCTATCACACCCATGTGATGGCCGATAAGCAGCAGGCCTTGGGTCTGTCAGGCGCCTTCATCATCGACCCCGCCGTTCCGCCGCGTACCAAGCAGTGGGACAGCGAATATACGCTGATGCTGGGCGAGTGGACGGTCAAGGATGGCGGCAACGTCCCCAGCATGCCGATGGAAGGCATGTTCCCCAACTATTTCACCATTAACGGCAAGAGCTGGCCGGGCGGTCAGGCTCTGCAGGCCAAGGTCGGCGAACGTGTTCTGCTGCGTGTGGTCAATGCGGGCTCGTTTGCCCACCCCATCCATCTGCATGGCGCGCCGTTCAAGATCATTGCCACTGATGGCCACCCGGTTCCTACAGCCGCCCAGCTCACCAAGGACACGGTACTGATTGGCCCGGGCGAGCGGTATGACCTGCTCTGGACCCCCAACCGCCCCGGCAGCTGGATGGTGCATTGTCACATCAACCACCACACCATGGATAACGATCAGGCGGACGGCATGGGCGGCATGATGTTGCCGATTGAAGTAGCCCCCTGATTCCATTACGGCATCTGCTTGATAATCGCCGGCCTTGATAAGGTCGGCGATTATTTTGCATTTATCCTAAATTTAACCCATTGATTATTAACCATAATTTTAATCTTTAGACTTGCATTGCAACACCCAGACCCCATATAACTTAATGACGGAAACGAGATTTGGAGACATCGCTATGTCCAATGCAGCCAAGAAATTCAATGTGATCGGTACTGTTCAGCGCCTGATGGCAGCGACCAGTGCGGCAGCTGTGATGGCGAGTGCGGGTGGCTGTGCAGCCCCGCAAAGTATTGCTGTTGGCGGCAAGGTTGGCGGAACCAACACCACTGTTATCGCTAATCCGGGCGGCACTGCTGTGCGCACGAACGGCAAGGATGGCGGTGTCGGCGTTGAAGTACGCAAGAATGGGTTCTGTGTCGATACCCGTGTGGTCGGCGGCAGAGGCCAGATCTGCTACTAGGTAGATATCTAATCCTATAAGCAAAACGCCCGCATGACGCGGGCGTTTTTGTATCTGCGCCATAACGCATTATGGCTGGAGCGGGCGCTGCCAGTCATGAAGCGCATAAAGAATAGCACTGCTGGCCAGTGTTTGGGTCGGCAGGCCGATTTCATCACTGATCCGGCGCAGCATCTTGCGCGTGTCCAACGTCGTATAACAGGCGGCCATCTGCTTGGGCTGGTCTGGCTGGCACAACGCGTTAAAGGTAGCGCGGGCATGAGCCCAGCCTTTAGCCTGCGCCAATTCATCAAACAGGGTTAGACCAGAACGAAACAGATCACCCGCCATGTCGGCCGGATCCATGCGCGCAGCCTGCGCATATGTCTCAATATCGCGCAGCGCGCCAACCGGTAATTCAACACGTTCATACGTCATGTTTAATCTCCAACCGGGCTGATCCTACTCGATCCAGATCACTGCTCACAGCAAATTCATTTAGTTTCAATTAGTTAACTTAAGCACAAAAACGCGCCAGCCGGTAAATACATACCTGCGGCCAAAACCCACTTTCCCCCATCTTTCAATGTGATAGGACAGTGGCCACCTAAAGTGAGGAACAAGATGAGCGAAAAAATTGCGATCATTGGTTTGGGTTATGTGGGTCTGCCGCTGGCTGTCGCTCTGGCCCCGCATTTCAAGGTGACCGGCTTTGATATTTCAGAGCGCCGGGTCAATGAACTTAAATCTGGCCATGACCGCACCAATGAAGTTGAGTCTGACCGCCTCAAAGCAGCCCCGCTCACTCTAACAGCCCGGCCGCAAGATATTCGCGATCATGATATTTATATCGTAACCGTACCTACGCCGGTAGATCGTCATAACAAGCCGGACCTCACCCCGGTTCTCGCCGCCTGCGACACGCTGGGCCAGCATATTGGCAAGAATGCGCTGATTGTTTTTGAAAGCACGGTTTATCCCGGCGTGACCGAAAAGATCTGCGGCCCGGCGATTGAGCGCGCCACCCGTGGCAGCCTCAAGCAGGGCGTTGATTTTCATCTGGGCTACTCGCCTGAACGCGTCAATCCGGGCGATCGCAAGAACACGGTTGAATCCATCACCAAGATCGTTTCGGCCGATACGCCGGCACAGGCCGACCGTCTGGCCGCGATTTATGGCAAGATCAACGGCAACCGCATTCACCGCGCCAGCTCGATCATGGTGGCAGAAGCAGCCAAGGTTGTTGAAAATGCGCAGCGCGATATCAACATTGCCTTTATCAATGAAATCTCCAACATCCTGCGCCGTCTGGACGTACCAACCACCGATGTGCTGGAAGCCATGGCCACCAAGTGGAATGCCCTGCCGTTCAAGCCCGGTCTGGTTGGCGGTCACTGCATTGGTGTGGACCCGTTCTATCTGATCGATTGCGCAGAGCAGACCGGCTATACACCCAACATCCTCAACAGCGCGCGCCAGATTAATGATGGCATCCCCAGCCGGATTGCCGACGAACTGCATGAAACGCTGATCCGCCGCCTGCCGGAAGGCCAGCGCGGCCGTATTCTGATGCTCGGCCTGACCTTCAAGGAAGATGTGCCGGACCTGCGTAATTCAAAGGTGACCGATCTGGTCAGCACACTCAACCGTCACGGCCATCTGGTCACTGTGGTTGACCCCATGGCCGACCCGGACGAAGCCTATGCCGAGTATGACATTGTCCTCTCCCCATCAGGGATGGACGCCACCCCGTACGACATGGTGGTGGGAGCCGTCGCTCATAAGACCTACCGTGAGCTGAGCCTGGCCGACATCACCCGTCTGGCTGCGCCGCACGCCGTGATTGCCGATATCAAGGGAATCTGGCGCAAGCTGGAAGCGGAGCTGCCGCCCACCATGACCTATTGGCAGATGTAATCAGGCCTGCCGACCGGCCAGCTCATAATTGAGCGCGGTAAGCAGCGCAATGAGCGTCAGCGCCCCAGCCTGATGTGTCACAGCGACATGCAAATCAACATGCGTGAGCAATGTGGTAATGCCCAGCGCAATCTGCACACAGACCATGGCCATTAACGCCAGCCCCAGCTTGCGGGCGCGGGCGCTGGTATTGGGGCTGCGCCAAGCCTCAAAGCCCAGCAGCAGAACAACCACACCGGTAGTAAGCGCCAGCCAGCGATGGGCAAACTGCACTGCTGCATGGTTCTCGACAAAGTTTTTCCACACAGGTGACAGCTTAAACCCTTCTTCCGGGAACAGCCCGGGGCCCATCTTGGGAAACTCGTTATAAATCAGGCCTGCATCCAGCCCGGCCACAAACGCGCCCCAGATCAGCGTAACAAACACCATGATAAAACCAAGCTTGGCATGGAGCCGGATGCCCGGCGGCGCGCGCAGATGGCGGCGCAGGTCAGCCACGCCCAGCCCCACATAAATCAGCAGCGCCATCAGCAAGGTGGCCAGCGAGAGATGCAGGGCCAAGCGGTAGTGGCTCACTGCTGGTACATCAATCAGGCCTGAAGCCACCATATACCAGCCCACAGCGCCCTGCAGCCCGCCCAGCATAAACAGGCCCAGCAGCTTGAACAGCAAGCGCCCCTGCACCCGGCGGGTGACTGCAAACCACAGGAATGGCAGGAAGAACACCAGACCGATGAGGCGGCCCCATTGGCGATGCACCCATTCCCACCAGAAGATCCCCTTGAAGTCGCTCAGGCTCATGCCGCTATTCACGGCCAGATATTGCGGCGTCTGCCGGTACTGGTCGAACAGCACCTGCCAGTCGGCCTCACTCAGCGGGGGCAGCGCGCCACCAATCGGGTTCCAGCGCACAATCGACAAGCCGGATTCAGTCAGGCGCGTAATGGCACCAATCACCGCCATGATGAACACCATCGCCGCGCAGAGCAGCAGCCAGCGCGCCACCGGGGTGAGTGATAGCGCTGGGTTAGGCGTCGCCTTTGGGGAGCCAGCGGGGGACGTGGCGGCAATAGTCACGATAGGTATCTCCAAATTTAGCAGTCAGATAGGCCTCTTCACGCAAGATGACACCCACATGCAGCAACCCGATCAGCACCGGTAACAGCAGAAAAGCCGACCCGCTGCCCGACATGATGGCACAGCCAATATAAACCAGCAGCAACCCGATATAGATGGGATTGCGGCAATAACCATAGGGGCCAGCAAGGACAAGTGCCGTCGTGGGTTTCCACGGCTCAACCGGGGTGCGCGCCGCGCGCAGGGCCTTGATGCAGGCCAGCACCAGTAATCCGCCCATGCTGGTAACAATCAGGCCCAATACCAAGCCGGGGCCGCTGTTAACGGCCAGATGCCAACCGGTCAGCCAGTCCAGCAGCCAGCCAACAACCAGCAAGCCACCAGCCAGTGCAGGCGGCGGCGCCAAAACACCCGGAACATCCGGATGCGGGGTGGTTTGGTCCTGTTTCACAGCATCTTTCTAGCCCATGCGCTTTTCTGCTACAACACCCCTCATCATGACTTTACAGCTCGCGCACGGCTTTACTTTTGCCGACCTTTACGACGATACCGCTCTGGCCCGGCTGGATGCCACTTTTATGGCCAGCCTGCCGCCCGAGCTAGCAGCGCAGCTCGCCACCGCCCGCACCACCCCGCCCGCCGGCAAGGATGCCAGCGCCCTCATCACCGCGCTGGCCCCCGCGCTGGAGCAGTTCATTGGCCAGCTGTTTGGCATTGAAGCCGAGATCGCCACACTGGCGCACGCGCATGCCAAGCTCACGCCGCTATATAGCTGCAAGCGTCTGTTCGTGCAGCGCAAAGCCGCCAAGGCCTATACGCCCGAGCAGGCCGCTGCCTTTGACCCTGCCAGCTTTGCTTTTACCAGTGAGATGGACTACGCCACGCAGGTCCTGAGCTGGATGGATGATGAAGCCGCTCATGCCGACTCCCTCACCCGCGCCGCGCAATATGCAGCATGGGCGCTCTATACGCCTGCAGGCCGTGCCAAACATGGCAGCGGTGTGCTGTTTCAGGTGCCGCATAAAACTGACACCGCCAATCTGGTCAACTTCAACCGCGCGCCAGATGGCACCATCAGCGGCCCGCACAGCCGCGAACGCAAAGGCTTTGCGCTAACCGACCAAGGCACTGACCTGACCGGCGCGCTGGACGAAGCCAATTACTGCATCACCTGTCACAAGCAAGGCAAAGACAGCTGCAGCAAGGGGCTGCGCGATAAAACCAGCGGCGCCTTCACCAAAAGCGCCCATGGCGTGACGCTGGCCGGCTGCCCGCTGGAAGAAAAGATTTCCGAATTTCTGGAAGCCAAAGCCCAAGGCACACCAATTGCCTCACTCGCTATCATCTGCATTGATAATCCGATGGCTGCAGCCACTGGCCACCGCATCTGTAATGATTGCATGAAGTCCTGCATCTACCAAAAGCAGGAGCCGGTAGATATTCCGCAGGCCGAAACCCGCACACTCAAGGATGTGCTGGCCCTGCCCTATGGCTTTGAGATTTATTCGCTGCTCACGCGCTGGAACCCGCTGAACTTCAGCCGCCCCACCAGCAAGCCCAGCAGCGGCAAGAGTGTCCTGGTGGCTGGTATGGGCCCGGCTGGCTACACACTGGCACATCACCTGATGAATGATGGTCATCACGTTTTTGCCATTGATGGCCTGAAGGTTGAACCGCTGCCAGACGCGCTGCTGACCACGCCGATCAAAGACGTCACCAGCCTGTATGAAGAGCTGGATAACCGCATCATGGCTGGTTTTGGCGGCGTGGCGGAATACGGCATTACCGTGCGCTGGAACAAGAACTTCCTCAAACTGATCCGTCTGCTGCTGGAGCGCCGGGCGCGCTTTGCCTATGCGGGCGGTGTGCGTATGGGTGGAACCCTCACCTTGCAAAGTGCATTTGAGGCCGGGTTTGACCATATCGCCTTGTGCATGGGCGCGGGCAAACCGACTGTGATTGATATGCCCAACAATCTGGCGCGCGGTGTGCGTCAGGCCAGCGACTTCCTGATGGCTCTGCAGCTCACCGGCGCTGCCAAGGCCGACAGCCTGGCCAATTTGCAGCTGCGCCTGCCAGCGGTGGTTATTGGTGGCGGCCTCACCGCAATTGATACCGCAACCGAAGCGCTGGCCTATTACCCTGTGCAGGTTGAAAAGTTCCTGCAGCGGGTTGAAGCGATTGGCCTGCCCGAGCGGTTGAGCGCTGAGGAGCAGGACATTGCCAATGAGTTCATCACACACGCCAAAGCCCTGCGTGCAGCCGCCGACTGGCCCGCCAAGCTGAGCCTGCTGCGCAGCTGGGGCGGTGTAACCATGGCCTATCGCCGCGCGCTGAGCGAAGCGCCGAGCTACACCCTCAACCATGAAGAAGTGGCACTGGCGCTGGAAGAAGGCATCTTCATCCTCGATCAAGCCACGCCGCTGGCAGTTGAGGTTGACGCATACAAACACATCTCCGGCCTGAAGGTGCAAACTTCGCAGGGCGAGCGTGTCCTGCCCGCCCGTGCCTTGCTGGTTGCTGCTGGCACCCAGCCCAACACAGTACTCGCCCGCGAGACTGACGGGCTGATGCTGGATGGCAAATATTTCCGCGCGATTGATGCTGCGGGCATGCCCGTCACGCCGGAGAAAATCAGCAAGCCCAGCCAGCCTGCCGTGCTAATGCACCAGCATAGTGACGGCTGCTTTGTCAGTTTCTTTGGTGACCTGCACCCCAGCTATGCCGGCAATGTGGTTAAGGCCATGGCCAGTGCCAAACAGGGGTATGCTACCGTCAGCCAAATCCTCTCCAACAAACCGGCCCAGAGTGAGGCACCGGCCTTGCTGCGCCAGATGAAAGATGAGCTGTCGGCGCATGTTGTACAAGCGCACAAGCTGACCGGCAATATTGTGGAAGTAGTGGTCAAGGCCCCGCGTGCCGCGCGCATGTTTGAACCGGGCCAGTTCTACCGCCTGCAGAATTTTGAAAGCCGCGCCGCCTTGCGTCATGGCACCCGCATGGCCATGGAAGGTCTGGCCCTCACCGGCGCCTGGGTCAATAAAGACAAAGGCGAGATCGGCCTGATCGCATTGGAAATGGGTGGCTCCTCCAGCCTGTGCATGCAGCTGCAGCCGGATGAACCGGTTATCCTGATGGGCCCCACCGGCGCACCGACCGAGATCCCCGAGAATGAAACCATTCTGCTGATTGGCGGCGGTCTGGGCAATGCCGTGCTGTTCTCCATTGGTGCAGCGTGCCGCGCCAAGGGCAACCGCGTCATCTACTTTGCCGGCTACAAGAAAATGGCCGACCGTTACAAGGTGGCCGAAATTGAAGCCGCCGCCGATGAAATCATCTGGTGCTGTGATGAAGCACCCGGCTTTACCCCCACCCGCCCGCAAGATGCCAGCTTTACCGGCAATATGCTGCAGGCCCTCATTGCACATGGCGAGAAGCTGCGCGCCGTTGACCGCCTGATTGTGATTGGCTCTGACCGCTTGATGGCCGCTATCGCGCAGGCCCGTACCGGCGCCTTGGCGCCCTTCCTTAAGCCGGGGCACCGCGCGATTGGCTCCATCAACTCACCCATGCAATGCATGATGAAAGAGATCTGCGCCCAGTGCCTGCAAAAGCAGGTTGATCCGGTGACGGGTGAAGAGAAAGTGGTCTTCACCTGCTTCAATCAGGATCAGGAACTGGAAAAGGTGGATTTTGGCTGTCTGGCCGAGCGACTGGGGCAAAACAGCGTGCAGGAAAAACTCACCGCACGCTGGATTACCCATTGCCTAGAAAGCGGGACGCTGGGGTGAGCGCGTGAGCGCCAACTCCTCCTTAGGCGCATCCACGGCTACATCCGGTAACGGCTGAGCGACACGGCGATTATGCTCAAGCTGCGCCCGCGCGGCAGCCAGCTGTGCTGTATCCAGCTCGGCCGCACATTGCTGGGCGCGGGCTTGCTCCTGCTGCTGCCATTGCGGCGTGTTGAGCGGATTGTACGATGCCAGACGCTGGGCCGACGCTTCTTTATGCCCAAGCGCCCAGAGCTGATCCTGTGCATAATGGCGCACACCGCTGGGGGCATCATCAGGCAATTGCTGCGCGAGCTGACGAACATAATACGGCTGGGTCAGTGCCTGAACCCGCTCCTGCAGCAATGGTGCCATCTGCAAACTTCCCAGTTCTTGCTTTTTGAACGCATCAATCTCTGCAGCCTGCTGGGCGGTTAGGGCGGTGCTGGCGCTAATAGTTTTGGCGACCTCAAATAACTGGCGCGGATTCTGCGTGGTCAGGGCCTGCGGGTTTTTGTCTATCCAGTCAAGCGTGGCCCGGATTGTCGATGTGGTTAAATGCGCCGCATCTCCCAGTGGATGGGCGCGCATCACCGCCATTTGCTCGACAAAGGCACGGCCCTCACCGCCCAGATTACGCACCATCATCAAGGTCATCCAGCTATCGGCCAGCCCCTCGCGCGTGGACTGAAGATCTAGAACCTGCGGCGCACGCACGGCCTGTATGGCCTCAAAGCCCCCACTATGCAAATCACCCAAATGTGCCAACTCATGATAACCGCCAGCCAAGCGGCCAAGCTGACCACGGCGCACCTGATCGGCGCTGGCGGACGCACAATCATCCGCCAATAAGGCGATCGGCTGCTTCATGCAGTGCGAACAGCTTCCCTCATTCAAGCCCAATGCGTGTAATGTTTTGGAGCTGCCATCTGCCGCCTGATAATTGAAGAAGGCCGCCATGCCATCGAGCGACGTCTTGGCGTCCTGCTGCATCAGGGCATACCCCAAACGCTCATCATGTGTCTGCGCGCTATAACTGCGCAAGAACTCGGCTATGTCACGGCGATCCTGACCCGACATACCAGCGAGCGCCGGATTGCTTGTAGCGGCCTCATCCAATTGCTGAGCAAGTTGGGCTTGAGCAATATGCCGCCCAGATGCTGCTGCAACTGCGCAGCACTGCCCTGCAGGACAGATTCAATATCAGCGGCGGGCTTATTAGCGTCAGTCACCCAGGAAGGATCGCATATGACCCTCAACAAGCCCTAAAAAAGCAAATTTATATTAAAAATCAGTCCGCTACACGGTCGCCAGGCGCATTGACCACAGCAGTAATGGCGGTATAGCGGGTGCGCAGGCTGCCATCACTATCCGGTTCGCGGTAAGCGATGAGAGCTGCAATCACTGCATCATCCCCGCGCGACTTGATAAAGCCGCTGGCAAAACGATAGCTGACCGGACAGCCACGGCCACGCGGAATAACCCGGTCGTTATGGATAACCTCAACCGAGGTCGGCCGCTGCATGGTCAGGTGGAAACCCACCAATGCGCCACGCGCCACCTTAACCCCCAGCGGGCAACCCGGGGCGCCCAGATCATTACGGGCGGTCAGCTGCAACTTCACCCGCTCACCCCAAGGCAGATCCAACCACATCTGGTCACGGTATTTGGGCACAAAGGCCACGCCCGCCAAGGCCCGGCGCAAGCCTAGCCGCTGCAACAAGCGGGACGATTGCGATTCAAGCGCCGTACGTACATCTGTGAGCGTGGGCAAATTGGCAGAACTGACCACGCGCATGGGCGTGCCCTTCACCGCTTCCCGCTTGGTGGTATCCATCACAAACAGATCGGCAAAAGAATCGCCATTTTCATCCAGCAAGCCAGACTGCTTATACGCAAAGAAGCGGCCATCGGCAGAAAAGCCCAGCACATCCAGTCGCGGACGCTCAACAGCGGCCTGCGCAGCACCAGCCAGCAGCAAACCAGCTGCTAAAACCAGAGAAGATAAACGGATGCGGCTCATGGCGCGCAGTTTACCGGGCAATCTCGCCTTTGCAACCTTTAGCTGGCAAATGCCGGTTTTATCAGCGACTCGAGCGGTTCCGGATTCGTAACCACCACATTTGCCGTAAAAAACCGCAACTTCATGTAAGTGGTGAACGGACGTGTGAGATTGGCGGTGAACATGTTCAGCGCCCAGCTCATACAATTGAGTGCGCACAGCACCAGCGCCGAGCCATCATAACGCAAGCTGGTCTCGCCTAACTGAAACGCTGCAAAAAAACGCGCCCACCAGCAATGCTCATACCAGGCCAGCGCCAGTTTCTGCCACAGCAGCACAGCCGGTAGCACTATAAAGCTGAGTGTGAGCGCGTTCATATAGGTGCCCATTTCAGCCAGCGTTGCCTGATCGGGCGCGCCGCCCATCTCCCCGCTGAACATGGCTGGATCAACCGCCTGCGCCATAGCAGGGTCAGCGGCACCGCCCTCAAGCAGCAACCGCAGCGGCACCAGCGCCACCCGCCAATAATAGACCAGCCCGATGGCCCAGCCCAGCCATGAGAGCGCCCAGCCCAGCAGATACGGCACCCATAAATCATCACCGTTTAAATGAAAGCGCACCTGATGACGGCCATAATGCACATCGCCATATTGCAGCTCGGCCAGTGCTGTACGCCGGCGCGGGGCCAGTACGCCCAAGGTCAGCATATTCAGGCAGGTTCCGGTGAGCGCACGGCGCATATACGCAAAGGCCGACCCATTGAGGGTAAACCCATAGCCACGCCAGCTGATCTGGCTAAGCTCATACTGGCGGCCCAAAAAAGCCAGATACTGGTAATAAGCCATAATGCCGACCAGCTGCAGAACGCCAATGAACACGGCGCTTTGCCAATCGACCCATATCTGCACCACGCCGGGCACCAGCAACATGACCAGAAACGCCAGTGACGGATAGAACGTCACGCGCGACAAGCTGCGCGCATCTCCCTCATACGCCAGCGGATCACGGCCTACATAAATCTCACGGTACAAAGCGCGTCGCGCGCGGGTCACACCGTAAGGCTTATAAAGCCCGATAGTCAGCAGATTCAGTAAAGCAATGCCAAAGGCCAGTCCCACATAACCCGGCCAACGAGCGGCCAGAGCGACAGGCAATATCTTGGGGCGGGGCATACGCATGACTGCACTCTAGCGGCTTTCAGGGCATCTGCCCATATCTGCTAGCTCAAGAGCGGTAGATAGGCCTGACAGTCAGCCAAAATCTGCGCGGCGGTTACACCTTGCGCGCGCAGATCACGCAGCGCTGGCGCATTATCTCGCTTAGCTAGCCGCTTACCTTGCGCATCAAGCATTAACGGATGGTGGTGATAATCTGGTACCGGCAAATCCAGCAGGGCTTGGAGCAGGCGGTGAATATGCGTGGCACTAAACAAGTCCTGCCCGCGTGTAACCAGATTTACCCCTTGCAAGGCATCATCATGCACCACACACAAATGGTAAGAAGCGGGCATCAAGGCCCCCGCCCCTTTCACACCGCGCAGGCTGCGCGCTAGTACCACATCCCCGAATAATTCAGGCTGCGCCTGCTGCCAGCCTTGGCCACGATCATGCCAGCGCAGCGCGCTGCCCACTTGTACCAATGCGGCGGCCAGATCCAGCCGTAGGGCATAAGCCTCGCCGCGCTCAATCCGCTCACAACGCAGGGCAGCTGGCAGCTGGCGGCAAGTACCGGGATAAATCGGGCCATGATCGCTAACCCCTTCGCCTTGTGGGGCGCCCGCCGCACGAGCAATATCCGCCCGCGTACAAAAACACGGATAGAGCAGGCCCCGCGCTTGCAGCTTGTGAAGAGCAGCCGCGTAATCGTCCATATGCGCGCCCTGGCAACGCACTGGCTCTTGCCAATGCAGGCCCAGCCAGCGCAAATCCTCATAGATCGCTTCTGTGTATTCAGGCTTGCAGCGCTGTGCGTCGATATCCTCAATCCGCAGCAGAAAGCGTTGCCCCAGCCGTGCCGCCCACAACGCCGACAGCGCATGGCCTTGATGCAGATAACCGGTTGGCGAGGGTGCAAAGCGGGTGGTTAACAACATTCCCCATATATAGCAGGGACTTAGAGCATATGCCCAGCCCTCATTCCCGCGCCGTGCCTTACAGCCTTCGCGTTAACTTTGATTCATTTTGACGATCCCCCCGGCAAAACGATATGGTAGCGCCATATCAGCGGCCGGTATGGCCCGGGAGATTTTCAAAATGGCTAAATTTGCTCATCTGATTGCTGCGACCTCGGCCGCATTTACTGTACTGGCCCAAGCGCAAACTGCGCCCACACAGCCTACGCCGACCGCGCCCACCACCGCCAATACCAATGCCAGCATCAATCGCTATGTCCCTGATAATGTGCTGCCCACCATCACCGTCACTGCGCCGCGCCGCGAACCGCTGATTGCGCAGTGTGAGCCGGGCGTGGTGAGCACCATGCCGGTCCAGGACAATTCGGCCCTTGGCCGCTTTGGCATTAAGGTCTGTCTGGATAATGTCGACGCTGAAAGCTATTTCGCTGGGGAGCGCACCCGCGCCCGCGCCGCTAACCAGCTCTACACCGCCTTTATGGAACTGACCGGCAAAGCTGAAATGGGCAAGCCCACGCAGAGCGGCGATCTGGACACGGTCAAGAACGTGTTCGTTGCCCAGAATGTCGATGGCGGTTACTCCTTCACCTGGACTGTGCGCCGTCCGCTCGCTGAAGTGAGCGAGGCCGACCGCACTCCCAGCGATATTGTTGAAGGTGCAACGCTGATCAGCACAGTCACCGGCAATTTCGGCAAACCGCGCTTTGAGCCATTCAAGCCGGCCAACACCCAGCCCGCTGCTCCCGCCCTGCGCTAATGGCGCATGACACAAGCTACGCTAATAGCGCATTTACAAAAGCGGTGCCGGGCGCTATCGCACAGGGATGACTGACACCAATCTGTGGGACGGCGCCCGCCGCTTCCAGCCCGCTTCCAAACCCACCAGCGCCGTCCTGCTTTTGCATGGACTGGGCAGCAATGCCGATGACCTGATCGAGCTGGCGCCCCTGCTGGCAGGCCAACTTCCGCAAACCGTCTTTATTTCCCCCAATGCGCCATTTGCCTGCGATATGGCGCCGTTTGGCCGCCAGTGGTTTTCGCTGATCGACCGCACCCCGTTCAATATGTGGCAGGGCGCCTGCAGTGCCGCGCCGTACGTTGAGCGCATGATTGCCGATATTCGCGCCGAGTTTGAGCTGCCGCTCAGCCGGATCGCACTGGTTGGCTTCTCGCAAGGCGCCATGATGAGCCTGCATGTGGCCCCGCGCCTGCAAGGGCCGCTGGCGGGCGTGGTGGGCCTGTCGGGCGCGCTGGTTGGCGGTGAGCACCTGCCCGCCGATATCACCAGCCGCCCCCCGGTTTTGCTGGTGCATGGCCAGATGGATCCGGTGGTACCCTATGCTGCACTGCCAATGGCGGCCGCAACCTTAACGACATGCGGCATTGCGGTAGAGACGGAAACCCGCCCGTTTCTTGGGCATAATGTGGATGATGAAGGTATTAACCGCACCGCCAGTTTTCTGGCCGCCCGCCTTGCTTAATTAGCCGAGTAAAACTGGCGTTCCCCACGCTTGTTCGCTACACTGGTCCCAACAAAACAACAGGGTGGCCTATAAAGGTAGTTGGGCGCGTGCGGCATCACCATTTTTACATGAACGGCTTTCTGGCTGGCAGCGATGCGGCAAAGCCTGCTAGCGCGCCCCCCCCAACGCCTGACACCCTTGCCACCTCTGCGCCAACTTCTGACGCCGGGCCGGAAACCACACCCGAGCAACCCTACGAAATGCCAGCGCCGCAAACGCTGTCCTATCACCGGGCGCTGCCATTGACCGGTAAGCCGGAGAAGATCATCATCCTGCTGCATGGTATGAGCCATTCTGCCGCCGCCATGATGCGCTTGGCCCGGGGCGTCATTCGCGAGGAAGAACCGCAAGCCGTTATCTATGCGCTCAACGCGCCATTCTTTGCTGATCCAAAGCAGCATCCACTCGCCGTCAAGCTGCACCCCAGACAAGATGAACTGCGCAAGGTACAGAACAGCCGGGTCTGGTATGAACTGCCCAAGAGCCGGCGCAACCCACGGCCGGAGCTGCGCGAGCCTTTGAGTGTCGGCATCAGCCATCTGCATGAAATGATCAACCTGGCCAAGCGCGAGCATGGCCTGCAGGAAAAAGACGTTCATCTGCTGGCTTTCTCGCAGGGCTGCGCCCCCGCTTTTCAGGTGGCACTGGAGCGGCCTGACCTGGCAGCCGTTGCCCTTCTGTGTGGCAGCACCTATGACCCGGAGCTGTTTGGCAAGGGCAACATCACGCCCACCACTGCGCCAATCTTCTATGCCGCCATCAATCAAGACGATACCGTGCCCGGCCTGCTGCAAGAGCACACCAAATTCGTCATGCGTCGCCTTAAGCTGCCGGTCACATTGCACACCACGCCAGCTGCTGCGGCAAGCCACAATCAGGCCGATGGCAGCCTGCTGCGCAGCGTGCAGTACAACAAGCCCACACAATTACGCTTCAGCCTGACACATCTACATCCCAAGAAGCTGGACAAGCCGCTGGGCCCGCATGACCTATTCAATCCGCGCTCCTTGATCCGCCGGGGCGATGACGGCTTTGGCAATCTGATGGTGACTGGTATTGAAATCCAGCCGCAGGCCAGCTCGCACTGGGTGAATCCGGCGATCGGGCAGGCGCTGCGCATCTGGCATCATCATCGGCTGGTCTTGCCGGAATTTGGTATGACCCATCTGCAGGATGAGCATGTAGCCCGTATCAGCATCGGCCTGTTTGAGCGGCTCTGGGCCCTCAAGCCGGTGCGGCTTGATGCGAACAAGCCCGCGCCAGCGCCAGTATGGCATCAGCCGCATCAGACCTTCGGCTCACTGGCCGGGCGCGCGCTGCATCACCTTAAAGATGGTGCCACCCGAGCCATGTGGCTGATCAGCCGCCCGCTGCACCGCTTTTTCACGCTGCTGCCAGAGCCAGCCGAACGCTTGCTCAGCCAGTCCCTGCCGCAAACCAGCCGCAGCAGCCGCACCCGCTGGAGCCCGGAGCAACGTGAGCGCGTGCGCATTGCCCTTGAGCATCTGCGTAAAATGGAAAAGGCGGATGCCGACCAGCCCACCCCTCCCAAAAGCGCCCCCACCGCGCCAGCCCATTGGCCGGAGGATAAAAAGCAGCGCTTTCTGCACGGCCTGCGGCATCTACGCGCCTTGGACTAATTCAGACAAAAGCCCCACATTATCAGCACGTTATCTTGGTGCCTTGCCACAACCTGCCCGGATGGCCTGAACGTTACCATTTTATTAACCAATAGCCTATTTAATAGGCATAAGACCGGTTTGGCACCCGGCACTCGCGGAAAGGTCATCATGGCGGCGCCCGCCCCTGAACTCTGTCCAGCCCTTGTGCTCAATGCGGACTTCCGTCCCTTGAGCTACCTGCCGCTCTCACTGTGGGGATGGCAGGATGTGATCAAGGCAGTGTTCCTTGACCGCGTGAATATTCTCTCCGAATACGAAACTGAAGTGCATTCGCCCGGCTTTTCCATGAAGTTGCCGAGCGTGATTGCGCTCAAGGATTATGTTGCCGTCAGCCGCAGCCCGGCCTTTACCCGCTTTAATGTGTTCCTGCGCGATTCATTCCAGTGCCAATATTGCGGGGACGACTTCCCGGCCCATCACCTGACCTTTGATCACGTTATTCCGCGCTCACGCGGCGGCAAAACCACGTGGGAGAATGTGGTGGCCGCCTGCTCGGACTGTAATGTCACTAAAGGCAACAAGCTGCCCCACCAATGCGGTATGCATCCGCTGCGCGAGCCTTATGCCCCCAGCGCGTGGGAGCTACAGGAAAATGGCCGTTTCTTCCCACCCGGCCACTTGCATGAAAGCTGGCGCGACTATCTCTACTGGGATACCGAGCTGGGCGAGTAAACAGCCGACCTAACCCACCAACTGATACATCAACGCTTCGTTTGCGATAAACCGCAGAGAAGGGCCGCGATCTTCTTCTGCAAAACCAAAACCGCGATAGATTGCAACGGTCGCCGCATTATCCTTACGGGCGCCAATCCTGAATTCAGCACACCCAAGCGCCAACCCCTCGCGCATGATTGCTCGGGTCAGCTCCTTGCCAACACCACGACCGCGCAAACCTTTCTGTACATACAAAAGATCGAGGTTGATTATGCGGCGCGCATCAACAAAATTGACAAAGATATTATAATCGGCAAAGCCGGCAACCACACCATCCAGCTCAGCGAGCAAAAATACGTACTCTCGCGGATTGAGCAGTGCATATTCGATTAGGTAGTCGGCACTCACTTGCGCGTGATCGCCATGATGAGCAGCCAGCGCCGCGATCATCTCCACCAGCAGCGCGGCATCAGCCGGCATAGCGCGACGGATGATTATACTCATTGGGCCAATAAGCTCCGGCGCAAGCCAAATCCGGCCCAGATCGCCATGGCCAGACTGATCAGGGCATTCCACCCCGCCATCGACAGCCCCAGAATGATCGCGGCCGGTTTATCGCACGCCACCACATGGCTGTTAAAAATCAACTCCCGCGCTTCTTCCAAGGTGCGGGTAATGGCTGTGGGCGCCGAGCATGTCTTCAGCCCTTCCCACCAATGATACTCCACCCCTACATGGAAGGAGGCGATGCCGACATTGGCCAGCGCCGCCAGCACAATCATCCCCAATACAGCCGCCCGCCATTTGGGCGCGCGCACCAGAAAGCCCAAGATACCGAGCGCAACAATCACCAGATGCGGCTTGCGCTGCCAAAAGCACAGCTCACACGGCAACAAACGCAGCACATATTCTGAGTACCACGCCATGCACAGCAGCGCCAAGCTACCGGCGGCGTTACACAAGGCCGCGCGGCGGCCGTCACCCTGCAGAAATTTCAGAAATGAGACGAGCATATTCATGCCTTAAAATGAGACCTAAACCACCACTCCGTCAAGCCTGCGCCGGGCAGTGCGGCAGCGTGGCTCAGCACAAAATCAAAACGTGGCTCAGCACGAACAAAATAGGTGGCTCAGCACGAATGAACGTAACTTGGCGCTAACGCCACGCCATCAGCCCAACCGCAGGCTGTCTTTCATGCGGGCCAGATGCGGCTGGTTTTCAGCGGGTAAATGCAGCTCCAGCTTTTTAAAGAGCTTTTCCACGCGCTGATGCATGGCCGGGTGGTCTGCCATCGCCCAGATGGCATGGTCTGGCTGGGTTAGCAGATTATAAGCCTCTGGGGCGGGCAACGCCGTCATGCTACGCAGCCAGATATCACCAATCACCGGGGCCACACCATTCAGGCGTGTCTCACGGGACCGCTCCGCAATGCCCGGCGCGCCACTCATACTGGCAAAAGCCAACGTGCAAAAGGCAGCAAACCGGGCTGCCTGTGCGGGCGGCATGCGCGTCGCCTCCAGCGTCAAATGCTGGTGAAACTGGACATCAGTAGCCAGCTTGTCATGAGAAAGTAGCGCTATACCACCATATACGCCCAAACCCTCAAATCCCGTTCCCTTGAACGAGCGCGGCGCAACGTCATTAGGCTGGGCTGAAGACTCTGCCGAGCTAATCTTCAAAAACGCACTACGCAGAAAAACCGCAGCACCACGGCCGGAGATGTTGGCAAACCGCTGGACGACCGCCATGGTTTTGTTGGCCCCTGCATCCACCGCACAAAAGCCATTCTCTTCATTCTGCGCCATCATAACCTCCAGCAAATTTGTTGCGGAATCATTGCTACGCCAATTCTACCAACTAACGCAAGGGAATGTAGTCCATACAGGCTGACTTTCCAAAGTCCGAAAAAATCAGCCGCTTGCAGCGCAAGCAGATGTCTAGTTATTCAGGAAAATCATGATCTTGGTGGGATTGTAGTAACTGCAGTCCGGGCTTGAGATGCCGCTATTGGTATCCCCTACCTCGCCCACCCAGATTGACTGAATGCTATTAGCGCGGCCCATCCCCTTAATCAACGCAGGTACTATATTGTAGCAATCCGCCTGATCTATATTGCTCAGCTCCAACACTCACAAATTGGCGTAGGCCCCGCCCCAGCCGGTTGCACCATAGTCGAACATAATGGGTTTACCCCACGGGTCATGAATTGTGCTGCCACTCACCCAGTTACTTGGAAATATCCCGGCCGAAATCGCATACGCATTATAGTTTCCTAGTCCTGGCGTACTCCCCGCAGCGCCGGGTGAGGCCCCGGCGGGCCAGCTTTTGCGAAACATCTCGATTGCCTGTAATACGCCACGCGTTGTTTCACTCTGACGTTGTTTGGCCATCACGGCACTGGCTGCCACCCAAATACCGCCAATGACCAAGCCCACCACGCCCAGCACAATCGCCGCCTCAATAAGATTAAAGCCGCGCTGGCGCTGCCGGAAGGCGCACCTGAAAGAACGGATAAAACCTAAGCGGAACTGCCGGAACATGCGGCTAGCATCAGGGAACAACTTTACCAATTGGCTAATCCAGCGAATGAGTTTCAACAATTGAGTAGCCGCATGACTTTTTTCGGCCCACACGACAGGATCACCCGGCTTTATCTAAAATTTGCCTGAATTTACAAACGATTATATCGAATTCTGAGCGCTATTCAATTGCGCCCACCCCACCAGATCGCGTACACATTCTCACCGAAACGGCGGTCACTTTTCACATTTTAAAATTTGAAAGGCAGTACATGCAGCCCTTTTCCATTACCAGTCAAGATTTGCAATATTTTGCCAGCAACCATCGCGGCTTTCAGGCAACGATTGCCGCTAAAGCCAATATGCTGATGGGCCAGCCGCCCAGCGTTGCGTTCAGCAACCATGCACAAGGCGGTGTGAAGGTGAATGGACAGGACATTCTAATCTCAACCATGCGCGTCTATGCGGCCAGCAATCCTCACGGCCCCGCGACCCCAGAAGAGAAGGCAGTGGCCACGGCCATCGAGCAGACCGTCAGCAACTTTAAGTCGCAAGGGAGCGGGGCGTTTATACAGTCCAAGACCCAGCCTAACGGCCCCCCACTCAACGGCTTGTTCCAACGCGCCCGCATCCGTCTGTAAGACGCACGCACAATCAAGATCATGACAACATGACGGGCTGATGACACCCTCTCATCAGCCCGTCTTTAATGTGAGCGATCAATCACACCAATATCTGTCCATTAAATGTGCAATCTGCTGCTGATAAAAAATTAATCGCCAAAAATTTTTTTAGCTAAAAAACCCCTTGCATCATTGATCAATTTGCGCATGAGCCCCCCTGTGGATAAGAGAGCTTATCCACATAAAAACAGCATATGCAGCTCATCAAAAAACGCAGATTCATCCCGTCGAATCAGATTGATTCGCGAATCAACCTTCAGCTCATTTTTGTGATTCATTTTTGCTATATCTGAGCTGCGCTGTGACAAACGAAAAAGAGAGTCAAGTCAGCGAGTCGGTCACAGCAGTGGCAGTCAGAAAAAAACGAGTCTGATCGCGCTTGACGAGAGGTTTTCCACAGGGCTATAAACCGCCCACTGAATTCAACAACAGCGTGCCGCTCACCAGCAGCACCAACAACAAGCAAGAGGGTACAAGTTCCATGGCCAACCATAAGTCAGCCGTTAAGCGCGCTCGTCAGACGGAAACAAAGACTGCCGTTAATCGTAGCCGCGTCAGCCGCGTTCGCACATTCGTCCGCAAGGTCGAAGAAGCGATTGCCAGCGGTGACGGCAAGGCCGCCAAGGAAGCCCTCAAGGCTGCCCAGCCGGTTATCCAGAAGGCTGTTGGCAAGAAGGTCGTGAAGAAGAACACGGCTGCGCGTAAGATCTCGCGTCTGAGCGCCCGCATCAAGAAGATCGACAAGTAAGAACTCGATCCATCTAAAAATTTAGTCTGAACAACCGGGTTGTGCTGGCGCGCGCCTTCGTGCGCGCGCGGGAGAGGTTTGCCATGCGTCAAACTGAGTCATTTTCGTGCGTTCTTTTTTTGGCTGGGGCTTCGCTGTGGACTTCCCGCGCTGCACTTCCTACAGTTCAGGCAATCAATACAAATAAGCGCAACAGGGTTATGGGCATGACCACTCACTTTACATCTGCGATTGCAGCTCACATGAGTATGAGCACGCACCGTCCGCCAGGCTGTAGCAGCCCCCCGCCGCGTCTGCACTGAATATTCAGGCAGTGCGGTTGAACAAAGGGTTGGGTTTCTCACATCAGCATCTGGAGTTTGGCGGTTATGGTTGATCTGGCAGTACTCGAACAACAATGGGCCCGCGTCAAAGCTCGTCTGAAAGACGAAGTGGGTGAAGCCGCCTATCGCAACTGGCTGCGCCCGCTGACGCTGGCCGACATGGAAGGCAGCGAGCTGGTCATGGGCGTGCCCAGCCGCGTGGTACGTGATTGGGTACGCACCAATTATGCCGATCGTCTGCGCAGCCTGTGGAACGCCGAGAACCCGGCCATCAAGTCGGTAGAAGTCACACTGCTGCAAAGCGCCAGCACCCCCAGCGCCCAGAGTGTCGCCGCTGAAGCCGCTCGTGAAGACGGCACCAAAATTGCCGCCAAACCGGCGCTGGCCCCGGCCATTGGCACCAGCCTGCCCGAGCTCAACGCCGCCAAAGACCCGCGCGATGAGCTGTCCACTACACTCGACCCGCGCTTTACCTTCGACACCTTCGTCGTTGGCAAGCCCAACGAGCTGGCCTATGCCGCTGCCCGCCGCGTGGCTGAAGCTACCACGGTCACCTTCAACCCGCTGTTCCTGTATGGTGGCGTGGGCTTGGGTAAAACCCATTTGATGCACGCGATTGCCAATCATATCCGCGCCAAGGACCCCAGCCGCCGCGTGCTGTATCTTTCGGCCGAAAAGTTCATGTACCACTTCATCAAGTCGGTACGTTATCAGAACACCCATGCCTTCAAGGACCTGTTCCGCTCGGTTGATGTCCTGATGATTGATGACGTGCAGTTCATCATCGGCAAGGACGCCACGCAGGAAGAGTTCTTCCACACCTTCAACGCGCTGGTTGACCAGAACCGTCAGGTCATCATCTCGGCTGACAAGAGCCCGTCCGATCTTGATGGGATGGAAGAGCGTCTGCGCTCGCGTTTGGGCTGGGGCCTGGTGGCCGACCTGCACCCGACCACGTATGAATTGCGTCTGGGCATCTTGCAGAGCAAGGCCGAGAAGCTGGGCCGTCCGGTGCCGCCCAAGGTGCTGGAGTTCCTCGCCCACAAGATCACCAGCAATGTGCGCGAGCTGGAAGGCGCCCTCAACCGCATCCTCGCGCATTGCGAGCTGGTGGGCCGCCCCATCACACTGGAAAGCGCACAGGAAGTGCTGCAGGACCTGCTGCGCGCGCATGACCGCCGCATCACTATTGACGAGATTCAGCGTCAGGTGGCCGCGCATTTCAACATCCGTCTAGCCGATATGGCCAGCGCCCGCCGCAGCCGCGCCATTGCCCGCCCGCGCCAGATTGCCATGTATCTGGCCAAGCAGCTCACGCCGCGCAGCCTGCCGGAAATCGGCCGCAAATTCGGGGGCCGCGACCACACCACCGTCATGCATGCCGTGAAGGTGATTGAGGAAATGCGCCAGAGTGATCCCGCCTTCGGTGAGGATGTCGATTTGCTCCGCCGCATGCTGGAAGGTTAAGGGTTCACGCGAACCCTTTTCCCCGGACATTCGCCTGCTAGGCTAATACACTTTTCTTGTTTGCGTTAGGCCGGGCTGTTTTCTATGCTGGGGCATGGCCCGCCCACGTCCTACGCCTATTCCGCCCCCTCTTCTTGCCTGGCAACAGATGCTGGAACAGCAGCAGCGCCAGTCACGCCCGCTTGAGGCACTGCCCAGCCCGACCGAACAGCTTAAATCACTCACGCTCAAACTCGGGCAACAAACCGGGGCCCTGCTGGAGCAAGGCGCGCAGATCCGCCGGCCCATCTTCGCCCTTACACTGTCACATGCCCTGCACACCAGTTTGCAGATGGCCAATGTGATGAATATCAATGTGGGCACCCGCCTGCTGAGCTCCCCGCCGTTCAACAATCCACCTCAATCCGGACAGGACACTGCTTTTGCCATGAGCCCCATTTTAGGCCGGATGGGCAAGGCCATGGAAGCCACCGACCATTTTGAGAATTATCCCAGCCGTCAGGAAATGGAGCGCGCCTGCGTTGACATGGCCGCCCTGCTGCTCACCACCGCACACACCCACCGCCTGAAGTTCAAGTCGCCCGCACTGCCATGATCGCGCTTTCCTACAATAACGCAGCCCTGCGCCCAATCAGCCTGCGTGACGCTGCCGACGTCTTACAGCACTGCGTAGATGCCGAGTTAGCCGCCAATGTCGGCGACAGTTTTCCCCACCCATATACGCCAGCCCACGCACAGGATTTCTGCCGCCGGCAAGAAGCACTCATCGCGCCTTACACTAATCTTGGCATCGTCGTTAACGATAGATTAGTCGGGAGTATTGGCATTGTTGAGCCAATCGATCAGAACAGCACGACCGCCATGCTTGGCTATTGGGTTGGCGCCTCAGCACGCGGTCAGGGGCTGGCTCCACAGGCCTTGATAGCCTATGCCGATTATGTCCTTACAAACTGGCCCCGGCTGGAGCGTCTGGAAGCACTTGCTTTTATCCACAATAACGCCAGCCGCCGTGTACTGGAAAAAGCCGGTTTTAGCCATACCGCAACCCTGCCGCAAAATGGCCGTTTTAAAGGGCAACCGGTTGATGACGTCGTCTATAGCCGGCCGCGTCACCTCACACCCGCCCTCTGATTTTAACTGATTTATCGTTGCGCTGGGCAGGCGAAAAAGCCTAGCCTGCGGCCATCATGACAAAGCCGACCACTTCCGCCGATCCCGTCATTTCCGTTTCTTATGCACACATGCTGTCGCTGGTGCCAGAAACGCTCGATCTGCTCCAGGCCTCTGGCGCGTTCAACCGGATTGCCGATCAGCTGGACCGCCCCAATATGCTGCGCGCCTATCGCTGCATTCTTGACCAATCACGCGCAGCCTTGCGCCCCGGCCCGACCGATGATGAAGCCACCAGCATTCTGCAAGCGCATGCATTAACCCAGCTGAGCGTACAAAGTTGCAGTTACATGTGCGCTGCCGCTCACGCTGCTGAATATAAAAATGAACCAACTCAAGCCCGGCAGCTGGCCAAGACGGCCACGCTTATGTATAAGCGTGCTTTTAGTGATGAGCGCTATCTACGGATGAGTGCATCTCTGTGGCTACCCAGCGTGGCGGACTTCTACACTAAAGTTTCGCATCTGCAGCCGATTCAGAGTGATACGCTTGTTAACCGGCTCTATCGTGCTCTGCCAGGCAATCCGCAGGTGGCGCAGATTTATGGAGAGATCAATCAACATAACTTCAAGCCGGTCGGAAGCAACACACTGCAATAACCTGCATCTGCCACACACAATACCCGCGTATTAACCAGATTTTTTGCCATATTTTTTTGCCATTTTTTTTGATAGCAATCGCCCGCACAATTACCTATGGTCAGGCCGCGTTTACATAGCGCCTCACAAAATGGAGATCTACATGCGTCATTCCCTTTTCATTACCCTGCTGGCTACCACTGTGTTGGCATCTGCTACGGCTCACGCCACCCCTGCAACACCTTCAGACAGCCGCGAAGTTCAGCTGCTCAAAATTGAAGGCCAGCCCATTACCGAGGACACGCTCAACAGCGCCTCGCTGCGTTTTACGACCGCAATGAACAGCGGCGAATGCTTTCGCAAGGAAACGCTGAGCAAGCTGAGCGATGAACAGCGTACTGTCTGCAACATCATCAATCCAATGCAGGATATTGCGGATAACGATGCCAAGTCGCTCAACCAGATTGCTCCGGCCGCCGGTGATGATGGTGGTGATGATGCCGCGCCTGACAACAATGAACCAGAAGTGACCGAAACTGAAGAGCCCAGCCAGCCGGATGAAGTAAACGATCCTGCGCCGGAAGAGCCGCCGGTTGTAGAAGAACCCGCCCCGGAAGAGCCGCCGGTTGTAGAAGAGCCGCCGGCTGAAGAAGAGCCGGTTGACGATACGCCGCCTGAAGAGCCGCCGGCTGAAGAAGCACCAATCGATAACAATCAGCCGGCATAAAAACAGCCAATATCAACCAAACCCCCGGATTCCTCCGGGGGTTTTTCTCTTATGTCGTTAATTAAAACCGACCATTAGAACCGGGGCCGGGCCGGTAAAGCAGGCAGCTGTTGCGCAGCCGCAATCTCAGCAGGCGGGAAATGCGTCAGGCTGCGGCCGGTCACGCTGATCTCGTTAAACAGGCGCTTGGCATAGGGGCTGGCCTGCGCCAACCGCGCCCGGTAGCGTTCTTCCCGGTCGCAGGCAAAATCACTCACTTCACGTTTGCGCGGGCGTTGCTGATCATCAATCTGCTGCATTTTTTTCTGATAATCATCCTGCGCCCCGAATGTCATGGCCGTGGCAAATTTTTCAGGGCCAATAAAATAATTCAGCACCTGCGAGAGGATATTGTCACCACCAGTCCAGAATGTGAGTGCGGCCTCACGATTACTCTTAAACTCGTCGAGCCGGATTTTTTTATCTTTATTCATGCCGTCGAGCTCGGCGCGATAGATCTCACGCATGATAAGGGCAGAGGTCAGCACCCGGCGCTCACGGCGCGATAGGGCCGGCGCAGTTTTCAGAAACGTCATTTCCGGTGCCACCGATAGCGATTGTTTGGTGTCCGGCGTCTGCGGGGCCAGCCCGGTCTGCACAGTGGCGGCAACCTGCGCGCAAACCATTTCGGTCGGCATATCCACCCGCAAGGCCGCGCAGCCATTGAACAAGGGAGAATTGGAGGGGCTGACAAATCGGTTACTGCGTAATCTCATAGCCACACCCTAGCAAACCTGCCCCCCGTCAGATCAAGCATATAATCCTTAAAAACGCCTCTTTCAGGCCATGAAATGTAATGGCAAGATGCGCGCCATGAGCCAGCCTACCCCCACGCCAATATTAACCCCGGCAGTCCCCCCGGCATTAACCTTTGTTATCCCTTGTTATAACGAGGAAGAGGTTCTGCCGGAAACCGCCAAGCGGCTGGCCGCTCTTATGGATGAGCTGGCGCAACAAGGGCTGGCGCGCGACATCCGCACGACCTTTGTTGATGATGGCTCTAAAGACCGCACCTGGGCCTTAATTGCCGCGCAAGCCGCTGCCGACCCCCGCTTTCACGGCATTAAACTCGCCCACAATCGCGGCCACCAGAATGCCTTGCTGGCCGGGCTGATGAGCGAACCCGGCGAAGTTCTCATCAGCCTTGATGCTGACCTGCAGGATGATCTGGGCGTGATTCCCGCCATGCTGGAGCAACACCGCACCGGCGCGCAGATAGTCTATGGCGTACGCGCCAACCGGGAGAGCGATACGCCATTCAAGCGTGGCACCGCCCGGATCTATTACCGCTTGCTGCAACTTCTGGGGGTTGAAGTAATCCCCGACCACGCCGATTACCGCCTGATGAGCCGGGCAGCGCTTGACGCGCTCGCCCAATATGGCGAAGTGAACCTTTATCTGCGCGGCATCATCCCGCAGCTGGGTTTTAAAACGGCACGGGTGCCCTATACCCGCCAAGCCCGCTTTGCCGGCACCACCAAATATCCGCTGCGCCGCATGCTGGCGCTAGCGCTGGACGGCATCACCTCGTTCTCGGCTGTACCGCTGCAGCTGATTACCTTTGCCGGCTTCCTCATCTCGGTTATTGCGCTGTTGCTTGGTTTCTGGACCATCTTCCAGAAACTGTTTCTGGGCGGCACGCAACCGGGCTGGGCCTCCACCATTGTCTCTATTTACCTGCTGGGCGGCATGCAGCTGATGGCGCTGGGCATCATCGGCACCTATCTGGCCAAGATCTATGCCGAGACCAAGCGCCGCCCGCGCTTCATCATCGAGCAGCAGCTGTGAATGATCAGTTGCCATTTCGCCTGAGTGTACTGGCTGCGCTCGGGCTGATCTGGGGTTTTTGGTATCTGCCCCTGCTTGATCTGCCCCAGCACGCCGCCCAGATTGCCACCGCACAGGACCTGCTGCGTGGCATCTCCCCCTGGCATGAGCTGGTGCGCCTCAACTTTTTCTCACCTTATTGGCTGGGCTATCTGCCTGCACTTGTGCTGAGCTTTCTCATGCCGGTGGCCTTGGCCATTAAATGCGTCATGACGCTGGGCTTTCTCGGCTACATCCATTTTGGCACGCGCGCGCTGGCGCATTTTCGCGCGGCCCCCTATCTGCGCTGGGTGCTTATTCCCAGCTGGTTTGGCTTTGCCTGGCAATATGGCTTTTTCACATTCATGGCGGCGACCGCCCTGGTGCTGGCGCTACTGCCTCTGATCGACCGTTATGCCGCCACCCCCAATGTTAAAGATGGTCGTCAGCTGGCGCTGGGCCTGCCGCTGCTCTATGCCGCGCACGGGCTGGCCTTTTACTTTACCATTCTGCTCACCGCATTATTTGGCCTATTTTATCATTATAGAGACATCAAGCGGCTGATGCAGGCCGCGCTGGCGCCGCTGGCTGGCGTTTTACTACCCGCGCTGCACACAATTATGCTGCTAATCCTGGACCCGCAGCCCGATGCTGGTAATATCACCTTCAACTTCAGCGGCCGTTTTGAGCGCATGATGAAAACCATGACCGGCGCCGGGCCGGAGCCACTGGCTTTTCTTGGTGTTCTGATTGCCCTGCTTTTACCACTGCTGGGCCGCCGCAACCGCGACCACCACGCCGCCGCCGTGCCGTTTATTGCGGTTATGCTGACTTGGTTTGCGGTGCCCAGCGGCTTTGCCAGCGTGGGCTTTGTCTATCACCGCTTTTCAACCTTCATCCTGCCCTTTGCTGCCCTGCTGCTTGCTCCCGCGCCCGAACGCAAGCGCAGCCAGATTGCACGCGCCGCCCTGATGGCGCTGGTTTGGGCTCATCTGGCCATTCAGGCCCAGCGCTATTGGGAGTTTCAGGCCGAAATGGCCGACTTCAAACTCGCCATGGCCCCGGTTCCCAGCGGTCAGCGCATCCTCAACCTGATTGATGGCCAATTCACGCTCAGCGAATGGGGCGGCTATCGCCTTGAACAAATTCCCGCCTGGTATCAGGCCGAGCGGCAAGGCTGGGTTGACTTCAACTTTGCCGTCTATCGCCCCATGATGGTGCGGTTTGCCGGGCCGCTACCGGCTGACCAGCTGTGGAAAATGAATGATGATTACCGCAAGTTTGACTGGCAAACGCTGGACGCTGGCCTTTATGACTATTTCGTCATCATGCACGCCAGCCCTTTACCGGCTGACCTGTTTGCCTCGGCCCCTTGCGGCGTGGATGTCATCAGTCAGGCCGGCTGGTGGAGCGTGATTAAACCCCGCCGTTGCATAGCCCCCTAACCGCAGAATATGCCGCCTACTTAGCTGCACAGCAAATAGGCGACAGGCCATTTGCCAGTCCCTGTTCGCCAAGCGCGAAGGTCAGCTCAGACAATTGAAAATCCCGCCGATTCGCGTGGCGAATCTCCCTTTACACTGGCGGAATCGTGCTATATCGGCCACAGGTTCAAATCCGGAGGGAAAACCATGAAATTGACGATCGATCGCGGCGCCCTGCTCAAAGCGCTGGCCCATGTTCAAGGTGTGGTTGAACGCCGGAATACCATTCCCATTCTCTCCAATGTCCTGATGAAGGCTGACAGCGACGGCCTGCACATGACCGCCACGGACATGGAAATCGAAATCGTCGAAACCGTTACGGCTGACGTCAGCACGCCGGGCAGCACCACCGCTCCGGCGTCGATGCTGTATGACATTGTGCGTAAGCTGCCGGAAGGCGCGGATGTTGAGCTGGATTGCCCGGCTGGCAAAGACCAGCTGACCATCAAGGCGGGCCGCTCGCACTTCAAGCTGGGCTGTCTGCCGGTGGATGATTTCCCGGTCATGGCCGCTGGTGAGCTGCCGCATGCGCTCAAGCTCAAGAGTGACGCGCTGGCGCATCTGATTGATCGCACCAAGTTTGCCATGAGCACCGAAGAAACCCGTTATTACCTCAATGGTATTTACATCCATGCCGCCAAGTCGGGCGGGGCCGATGTTCTGCGCGCAGTTGCCACTGACGGCCACCGTCTGGCTCGCATGGAAATGCCGCTGCCCGCTGGTGGCGAAGGCATGCCGGGCATCATTCTGCCGCGCAAGGCCGTGGGCGAAGTGCGCAAGCTGCTGGAAGAAGCCGATGGCGAAGTGAGCTTCTCGCTTTCCGGCACTAAGGCGCAGGTCAATCTGGGCAGCATCGTGCTGACCACCAAGCTGATTGACGGCACCTTCCCGGATTATGAACGCGTCATTCCGCAAAACAACGACAAGACCCTGCGCGTCAACAGCCAGATTTTTGCCGCAGCGGTTGACCGTGTGGCGACCATCAGCTCGGAAAAAACCCGCGCGGTCAAACTGGCGCTGGATAAAGGCGCTCTCAAGCTCTCGGCCAATTCGGCGGATGCCGGTGGCAGCGCTGATGAAGAGCTGGAAGTAGCTTACGACAGCACACCGATGGAAATCGGCTTTAACAGCAAGTATCTGTACGAAATCACCCAGCAGATCGAAGGCGATGCCGCTGAGCTCAAGCTCAACGATTCCGCCTCGCCGACGGTTGTGCGTGATGCCGCTGATGCCAGCGCGCTGTACGTTCTGATGCCCATGCGTGTGTAAGAGGGTCTCATGTCCAGCAAACCCGCCGCCATGACAGCATCCAAGCGCCGCCCGGCGACAGAGCTCAATGCACAGGCCGCACGCGATCAACGCCTGCTGAGCCAGCTGATGGTCGACTTTGAAAAGGCTGGCATTCTCGTGACTGAACAGATGCTGGATGTGGCCGATAAAACCAGCCGCAACTTTGCAAAAACCAACCCCTAATCCGCTCCAGGTGTTTTGATGTCCAGCAAGAACAGCGCCGCCCTGATGACCAAAGCCCGCCCGGCCAACATGCGCACCTTTGGTCGCCTGCTGTGCCGCGCCACCATCGCAGCTGGCAGCTATGACAAAGGCCGTGCCTTGCTGATTGATGATCTGCTCAAGAACGGCAATCAGCGCATGGTGCAGGTCAAGCTCAAGCCCCGTCTGCCCGAGCGCGCTTGGGCCCTGCTCACCTTGCAGCCGCAGCCGCAAACCACAATTAAAAAGCTAGTGCGCAAGCGCTGGAAGCTGGACGAGATCAAGCAGGCGATTGACGAGAAAGGTGCCGAGCTGCGCACCCAGTATCGCGCACACTAAATCCCTAGTTTATTCATTCAACAAAAAAATCGGCCACAAAAAAACCCGGAAGATTCGCTTCCGGGTTTTGTTTTGCGTTTAGGCTAAGGTGCACGCAGCGCCTATACCGTCAAATCAGCGCGGGCGGTAGCCGTACTGGATAACACCTTTCACAACATCACCGCATGTCATGGACTTCACGTCACCTGTAAAGTGCTTGACGCCGTTACTCCCCGGGCTGGTCAGATCAACGTTAGCATCCAGCAGGCTTGCGGGTGCCTCAGACAAGCCATGGAGAAAATGTCGCTGAAATCCGGTTGACCGTTCGCCAATAAACGTCTGATTGCCGGCCAGCGTACGCGTGCCGCGCTTGTGGGCGTCATATCGATCGAGATAGGGGCCAATCTGATTAAAACAGGCTTTAAGGGTAACCGTGGCGGCAACATCCGGCGCGGCCGACTGGGCCAACCCATTCTGACTCACGCTCATAACAGCGACGGACGCCAAGGCGGCAAGATTTTTTCGCAAAGTCATTTTTGATCTCCAAGAATTTTGAAATTCACAGCACCCTATGAAGATAAGCTCATAAAATCAAGGATATTTGGCGATAGCTGAATTGATATTATCTAAAAACTCATGCTATTAACCTGCTAAGGTTCTCATTTTTCTACATAGTCTTAATGACGTTTATCAGCTCGCTCACCCTGACATCATTTCGCTCTTACCCACAGCTGGCGCTGGCGGGTGAGCCGGGCTTTGTCATTCTCACTGGCGCTAATGGCGCTGGCAAAACCAATGTGCTGGAAGCGATCAGCCTGCTCACCCCCGGGCGCGGCCTGCGCAAAGCCAAATCAGCCGAACTACAGCAGGTCAACAATCCGGCGCCGTGGGCGGTGAGCGCCCTGATCAACACCGCAGACGATGATGAACTGCGCATTGGCACCGGGCGCGACCCGTCCGATCCGGATTCATCCCGGCGTGTGGTCATCATCAATGGCCGCAAAACCCAGCAGGCCGGGCTGGCTGAACATCTGGCCATTTCATGGCTCACGCCAGCCATGGACCGTCTCTGGCTGGAAAGCCCGGGCACGCGCCGCCGCCTGATGGATCATCTGGCACTCACACTTGACCCCGGCCACGCCACCCGCCTGAACCGTTATGAAGATGCGCTGGCCGAGCGCAACCGCCTGCTCAAGGACGGGCGCTATGATGCCAACTGGCTGAGCTCCATCGAACATACCTTGGCCACAGAAGGCGTAGCCGTTGCTGCCGCCCGGCGTGAATTGGTGCGCGAACTCAACAGCTATGTACGCCAGCTCGACCCGCATGATTTTCCCACGCCCATTCTCTCACTCAGCGGGGTTGAAAACTGGCTGGATGACGCCAAGGCCCTGCAGGTAGAAGACCGCCTGCGCGATGAGCTGGCCAAAGCCCGCGCGCTTGATGGCGTCACTGGCATCACCTCCATCGGCCCGCATCGCTCCGACCTTTCCGCCCGGCACGCGCAAAAGAACCTGCCCGCTGATCTGGGCAGTACCGGCGAGCAAAAAGCGCTGGTCATGAGCCTTGTTCTGGCCCATGCGCTGCTCGTCAAAAATACCCGTCAGCAGGCCCCGGTTCTGCTGCTGGATGAGGTGGGCGCGCATCTGGATGAAGCCCGCCGTCAGGCTCTTTATAACCTGTTGATTTCACTAGGCTCTCAGGTCTGGCTGACCGGCGCCGATTCTGCACTTTTTACTCCCCTGCTCGGCCGGTTTCTGTGCTATGAAATAGCGCCCGGAATCGCCCGGGAAATCACCCGGGTTTAACCCCCGATTACAAAGTTCAACTCATGGCCAGAGAAGCATTGCAGATGACCGCTGAACCCGCCCACGATACCCCGCATCAGACCGCCGCCGAAGCCGCCTATGGCGCCGACAGCATCAAGGTGCTCAAGGGTCTTGATGCCGTCCGTAAGCGTCCGGGCATGTATATCGGCGATACTGAAGACGGCTCGGGTCTGCACCACATGGTGTACGAAGTGGTCGATAACGCGATTGACGAAGCGCTGGCTGGCCACGCCGACCGCGTAGAAGTCATCCTCAATGCCGATGGCTCGTGCACCGTGACCGATAATGGCCGTGGTATTCCGGTTGATATTCACAAGGAAGAAGGCGTATCAGCAGCCGAAGTCATCATGACCCAGCTGCATGCCGGCGGCAAGTTCGACCAGAACAGCTACAAGGTTTCTGGCGGTCTGCATGGCGTGGGTGTGTCGGTGGTCAATGCGCTGTCCGAGCGGCTAGATCTGCGCATCTGGCGTCAGGACAAGGAATGGTTCATGCGTTTCCAGCATGGCGAAGCGGTTGCCCCGCTGCGCGTGGAGAAGGAAACACCGGGCCACCGCACCGGCACCGCCGTTACCTTCATGCCGTCGATTGAAACCTTCAAGCAGCGCGAGTTTGACTTTGCTACGCTTGAGCACCGCCTGCGCGAGCTGGCCTTCCTCAATTCCGGCGTGTTCATTGTCCTGCGCGATCTGCGCGGGGTCGAGCCCAAGGCCGTTGAGCTGCGCTATGAAGGCGGCCTTGAAGAATTCGTGAAGTTTCTGGATCGTAGCAAGGTCGCCGCACACAAGCCCATCAGCTTTGAAAAGCAGATGGAAGGCGGCATTACCGTCGGTCTGGCGATGGAGTGGAACGACGGCTATCATGAAAACACGCTGTGCTTCACCAACAACATCCCGCAGCGTGACGGCGGCACCCACTTGCAGGGTTTCCGCGCAGCGCTGACCCGCTGCATCAACAAATACGCGGATGAAACCGGCCTTGCCAAAAAGGAAAAGGTCGAGCTGACCGGCGAAGACGCGCGCGAAGGCCTCACCTGCATTGTCTCGGTCAAGGTACCGGACCCCAAATTCTCCAGCCAGACCAAGGACAAGCTGGTCAGCTCGGAAGTGCGCCCGGCGGTTGAAAATGCCGTGGGTGAATATCTCTCGCAGTGGTTTGGAGAAAACCCGCAGGACGCCAAGAAGATCATCGGCAAGATCGTGGAAGCCGCCGCCGCGCGTGAAGCCGCGCGCAAGGCCCGCGAACTCACCCGCCGCAAAGGCGCGCTGGATGTCGCCAGCCTGCCCGGCAAGCTGGCCGATTGTCAGGAACGTGACCCTGCCCTGTGCGAATTGTTCATCGTCGAAGGTGACTCCGCGGGTGGCTCGGCCAAGCAGGGCCGCGTGCGCGCCACGCAGGCCATCTTGCCGCTCAAGGGTAAGATCCTGAACGTGGAGCGCGCCCGCTTTGACAAGATGCTGAGCTCGGCCGAAATCGGCACGCTCATCACCGCACTGGGCACAGGCATTGGCCGTGAAGAGTTTGACGTAGGCAAGCTGCGCTATCACAAGATTGTCATCATGACCGACGCCGACGTCGACGGTGCCCACATCCGCACGCTGCTGCTCACCTTCTTCTATCGTCAGATGCCGGAGATCATTGAGCGCGGCCACCTCTACATTGCCCAGCCGCCGCTGTATCGCGTGGCCAAGGGCAACAAGAGCGAGAAGTATCTGCTGGATAACCGCGCCTTTACTGCATTCCTGGTTGATAACACGGTGGAACATGCCACCTTGGGTCTGGCCAGTGGCGCCAGCCATAAGGGTGAATCGCTGCGTAAGCTGATTGAAGATGCGCAGGCGCTGGAACATTCACTTGAAGCACTCACCCAACGCGTCGGCCGCCGCGATGTGGTAGAGCAGGCAGCCATTGGCGGCGCGTTCATCAGCGCCATTCTGACCGATGCCAATGCCGGCACTGCCGCCGCCCAGCGCATTGCCAGCCGTCTGGACGCGCTCGATCACAGCACGGATGAAAGCATCCGCTGGAAAGGCACCTATAGCGCGGAAGACGGCTTTAACTTCAGCCGCAGCCTGCGTGGTGTACCGCAGCAGGCCCGCATTGAGGCCGAGCTGCTGCGCAGCGGTGAAGCCCGCAAGATTGAGGCCCACACCGCCGAGCTTACCGCCGCGTTTGACGCCCCGGCCCAGCTGTCGTTTGGTGACGGCAAGCCGCGCATCATTGGCGGCCCGCTGGAACTGCTCGACGCCGTGATGAGCGAAGGCCGCAAGGGTCTGACCGTTCAGCGTTACAAAGGTCTGGGCGAAATGAATGCCGAGCAGCTGTGGAGCACCACGCTCGACCCCACCAAGCGCACCCTGGTTCAAGTCAAGGTCAAGCAGGCCGAGCAGGCCGAAACCGTGTTCAGCACGCTGATGGGCGATGTGGTTGAACCGCGCCGTGACTTTATCGTTGAAAACGCCCTGAATGTGAGCAACCTCGATGTCTGATAAATCCCTCAAAATCCCGCAGGACTGGAATCTCGTTGGCGGCAGCAAGCTGCGCCGCAAGCTGGAGTTTGCCGACTTTGCCACCGCTTGGGCCTTTATGACCCAGGTTGCCTTGCAGGCTGAAAAACTCAACCATCACCCGGTCTGGACCAACGATTATAACGAGGTCACCATCACCCTCTCCACCGCCGATGCCGGTGGCGTGACGCTCAAGGACCTCAAGCTGGCCAATTACATCAACACACTGGTGTTTGATACCGAGCCGGTTGAACTGTAAAAATACAACCTGCTGCCAGCCCGGCTGGCGGCAGGTTTATTGATCTGTTGGAGGCAATATGACTGACCCGCGTTTTGATGGCCGCCCGCCCCCGCCGCCGCTGGACCTGATTGATGCCGATGACCGCATCATAGGCCAGCTTGATTATCTCACCATTCACCAGCAAGGCCTGCTGCACCGTTATGTGCAGGGTGTTGTTGTGAGCAGCACCGGGCAGATATTGCTGCAAAAGCGCAGCCTGAAAAATCGCAATTATCCGCAGACATGGGACGCCTCCATCGGTGGGCATGTAGATGCCGGTGAAAGCTACGAGAGCGCTGTACTGCGTGAAGCCATGGAAGAAATCGGCCTGAGCCTGACACAGGCTGACCTCATCCCGCTTGGCCGCATCAGCAATATCGACCCGCCGATTGAAAACATGCTCGGCCAGCTCTTTGTCATCCGGCATGACGGGCCGTTTCAAATTGACCCGCACGAGGTTGAAGAAGTCCGCTGGACGGATGCGGCCAGCTGCTTTGCCAGCTTTGCCCGCGCCCCCGCCGACTTTTGCAAAAACTTTCATGCCTCCCTGCACTTGATTGAGGCGTGGCTGAAGGAGCATGTGTGATGCCGCGTTTTATCTTCAACAAACTGGTGCGCGATAAAATCCCCGCACAGCTTAAAGCCAAAGGCCTCACGCTGCACATGCGCAGGCTTGAAGGCGCTGATCGCCTGTTGGCTTTGCAGCAAAAGCTGGTTGAGGAACAGGCCGAATATGCCGCTGCCCCCACAGCACAAGCGCGCATAGAAGAGCTGGCCGATATAGCTGAAGTGCTGATAGCGCTGGGCACACCGGGTGGCGCTGGCAGTAAAACGGTTGAAGCGGCCCGCATGGCCAAACGCGCCGCGCGTGGCGGTTTTGATCAAGGCTATTTTATTGATTCAGTGGACGTGCCGGACGGCCACCCTGAGGCGGCCTATTTCCGCGCACGCCCCCAAGATTTTCCGCAAGCCAAGTAGCAGCCCACACAAACGGGATAAATCCCGCCAACTCAGCCCAATATGTCTGAAATTATGGGGCTGGGTTAGACCCAACTTTGCGCGGCAGGCGCGTAGGATTAGTCTGCACCTCATGCACGGTGTGCTGCCACGCTGCATCACGTTCAGCGCCGGTCGGGTGGGTCGCCAGCAAGCCTGAGGTGGCTTTGTTACCGCCCAGCACACCAAGCGTAGTCCACACCTTGCCACCTTCTTGCAAGTTGTAGCCCGCTGCGCTGGCAATATAACCGCCGACATAATCGGCTTCTTTTTCCTGTTCTTTGGAATAGCTCACCACCGCGCCAATCATCCCGCCCTGCATGCCGATGGAAGCCCCCAGCTTGGGATCTGCACCAGCGGCCTTGGCCAGCAAAGCGCCAGCCAGAGCACCAAGGGTTGCGCCTGTAGATGCACGCTGCTGGGTTTTCTGATTGTGTTTGGCTAAGTGGTGGCCCATTTCGTGGGCCATGGCTACGGCTAGCTGCGGCTCATCCACATAGCGCATCAAACCGGCCGAAATTGTAATGTTTTGACCATTAGAGGCAAAAGCATTGACCTGCTTGCTCGGGTCGTAAGCAATTTTGAATTTGCTGCAATCAACACCGGCATCAGCGCAAATCGGGCGGCTGCTCGTCACCAGACGGTTAAAGACCTTGCCGATCATCTGCTTGTTCTGCTCATCAGTCCGGTTATATTCCGGCAGGCGCTTGTTAGCCGCCTGTGCCTGATTGGCACGGTACGCCTCATCTTCGCTGATCCTGGGCGCTACATAGGTATTGCTGGCACAGCCCGTTAGAACAGCCAGCGCAGATACGGTTGCGAGCAGTGCGCTTTTTCTCTTCATTGGTCTGGTTCCTTTTTAAAATGTGCCCGCACTTTAGCGCCAAGCAACAGCGTAAAACCACAACAATTGGTTACAATTGCAACTATCGTGTCCAGCCTATCACAGCCCGGTTAATAAGAACAAACCAGTGCAAAAAGTGACGCATAAGCCCTTGTTATGGTTAACGCAGAGTAATAGCTTTCGCTGCACTGCACGCCGGGCAGATCGACCTCATCTATTCAATCAGGCAATATACACTAGCATGCCGAACAAAAAAGCAGCCGCTTCCGCACCTTTGCCACCAGTCACACCGCCTGACTGTCTTTACGTATGGCAAGCCGGCCGCCTGATGGGTGAGCTGCGCCGTGTCGGCGATCAAGTTGCTTTTTGCTATACCAGTCAGGCCACACAGCCCTTAAGCCGTTCACTGCCGCTGCAACCACGCCTGAATGTGGGCGAGCCGGTCTCCCGTTTCTTCAGCTCCCTGTTACCACCGGGCCATAGCCGCGCACGCTGTGCCAAGGCGCTCGGCTGCCTGCCAGACGATATCATTACCCTGCTCGCACATATGGGGGCGGATGCCGCTGGCGGTATTGCTTTACTGCCAACGGACACGCCGCCCAAGATTGGCACGCAGGCTGCTATTGACCAGCACGAGCTGCATGAGCTGCTTTTACAGCTGACCGATCTGCCCATGCTCGCGGGCGTGCCGCGCATCAGCCAGACCCTGTGCGGCGCACGGCCCAAGCTCGGCCTCATCCGTCAGCCTGATGGCCGCTTTGCCCTACCGCTGGATGGCGCACACTCAACCCATGTCATCAAGCCGGATCTGGCCCCATGGCAGGGCGCAGCGCTGACTGAAGTCTTTTGCCAACAGCTGGCGAGCCGCGTTGGCGTACCCGCCAGTCAAGCGGAGCTTGTCATGCTCAGTGACCTGCCCTGCAGCGTCATCGCCCGCTATGATATTGAGAACGGCACCAGCATCGCCGCCGAAACCTTTGCGCAAGCGCTGGGCTGTGGTGACCGCCCGCGGGAGAGCATGGGCGGCCCCTCACTGGCCGCCTGTTTTGGCCTGATCGAAACCTTTGCCGATGATGTGCGCGCCGAACAGCAAGTGTTGATGGATTATGTGCTCTTCAATGCACTGATCGGTAACGCCAACGCTGACAGCAGCCTGTTTGTTATCATTCATGCAGATAACGGTACGCGCCTGGCCCCGCTGCATGGGGCCTTATGCGCGGCGGCATTCCCGCATTTACAGCAACGTCTGGCCCTGCGCATCGGCAAAGCAGCTGAACTAGGCGCGCTGCGCAGTCAGGACCTCAGGCAGCTGGTTGCGGCCACCCAGCTTGACATGCAGGACGTGGCCGGCCGCGCGCAGGAAATGGCGCAGCAGCTACGCCAGCACAGCCGCACACTAGCGGATGATTTTAGCCACTATCCAGCCGGCCCCACACTCACCCGTACCATCATCGCCACGATCGAGCAGAACAGCACCCTGCTCATGCAGACGCTGCGGAACATGCGCCAAACTGCCGCTTGAGTTGACATAAGGCAATCATCTTGCCACCTCGTTGGCTAGTCCCCATATCTCTGGTATAGTCGCCGGAAATTTGGAGAGTACGCCATGTTACCGCAGGATACACTTAAAAACGTTGTTGATCTGAGCATGTCCGCCACGGATGTCAGCGTCAGCTCGGCCAATATCCTCTCCGGCGTACGTGACGTACAGTCAGCCGCTACCTCCATGGCCAGCGCGATTGAGGAGCTGGCCGCCTCCATCGGCGAGATCGAGAAATCAGCCCAGCGCACGGCCACCTCGGCCCAGCAATCCAGCCACCTCACCCGTGACGGCACCAATGAAGTGCGCCAGCTCGGCAAGATGATTGGCCAGACAGCCGGCACGTTTGATGTGGTCGCGTCCGAAACCCAGCGCCTGCAGCATATTGTCAGCGGCTTGAGCAAAGTGGTAGAGCTGATCTCCAGCATTGCCAAGCAGACCAACCTGCTCGCGCTCAACGCCACGATTGAGGCCGCGCGCGCCGGTGAAGCGGGCAAAGGCTTTACCGTTGTCGCCAGTGAAGTGAAATCACTCTCCCGCCAAACGCATGACGCCACCGCCACTATCAACCAGCAAATCGAGCAGCTCAACGAAACCTTCACCAAGGTCCTCGGCGGCATTACCAATGCCCGCAGCGTGATGCAGACGGTGGAAGATAAATCACAAAAAGTGATTTCCGATTTTGACGAGATCAACCGCAATGCCGGTGACATCTCTGGCCAGATTGACGAGCTGTCCGGCATCATCGGGCAGCAGCGCGCCGCTATTGGCCTGCTGTCGGAGAATATGCATATCGTCAAGAACAAGAGCGATAGCAACCTCAAGGCCGTTGAAAGACTGGCCGACCAGACCGATCACAACATCCAGCTGATCGAGAAATGGCGCGCTGAGTTGGCGAACGAAGATATCACCAACAAAGTGGTCTATCTCGCCAAGGCCGACCATGTGCTGTGGAAGAAACGCCTGCTGGATATTGCGCTGGGCCGCAGCCAAACCAAGGCGTCCGAACTGGCCGACCACACCATGTGCCGCTTAGGCAAATGGTATGGCAGTCAGCGCGGCACCCCCATGGCCATGCAAGCCGCTTTCCGCGAGCTGGAAGAGCCACACCGCCGCGTCCACCAGCATGGTATTGAAGCCGCCCGCCATTTTGAAAGCGGTCGTCTGGATAGCGGCATGGAACAGTATCGCCTGTTGGAAAAAGCCTCGCAGGAGGTGCTGGTCTGTCTGGACCGCCTGCTGGCCAGTGCCGCCTAAGCATGCCGTTTAACTATTAGATTAATACTGCAGCCTAAAACTGTGGCCAAAAAACTGCGGCATGATGGCAAGCGCCCGGCGCGCCGGGTGTCTCGCCTTGGCGCGGTCTTTCTGCTAAAAAAGCCGCACCATGCCCCGCAAGAAAAACAGCGCCGCCAAGGCCGGCTTCTCCTTCTCGTCCCTTTTTAACCTGCGCGCACTCCTCCGGCTGGGCGTGTTGCTGGGCATCTGGGTTGGCATTATCGGCGTCATTATTGTGGGCTGGTTTGCCGTTCAGCTGCCGCGCATGATTGATACCGCCGCCATGAGCCGCAAACCCTCCATTACCATTCTGGCGGAAGACGGCTCGCTGGTGGCCCGCTATGGCGATATTACCGGCGCCATTGTCAGCGTGGAGCAGCTGCAGCCGCATACGGTCAACGCCGTGCTGGCGGTTGAAGACCGCCGCTTCTACCACCATTTCGGGGTCGACCCCATTGGTCTGCTGCGCGCGTTCTATGTCAACTTCACTGCCGGGCGCGTGGTTCAGGGCGGCTCTACCATTACCCAGCAGCTCGCCAAAAACCTGTTCCTCTCGCCCGAGCGCACCTTGGGCCGCAAGATGCAGGAAGCCATGCTGGCCTTGTGGCTGGAATGGAAGTTCAGCAAGAACGAAATTCTGACCGCTTACCTCAACCGCGTTTATTTAGGCGCTGGCGCCTATGGCATCGATGCGGCGGCCCGCGTTTATTACAACAAGAGCGCGCGTGAGCTGACCTTGAAGGAATCTGCGGTGATTGCCGGTCTGCTGCGCGCCCCCTCGCGCTATTCTCCCGCCGCCAACCCCAATCTGGCTGAAGCGCGCGCCCAGACCGTACTGGAAACCATGGTAGATGCCGGCTTCATGACGCAAGATAAGCTCAGCCGCATGCGCGCCGCCACCCCGCTGCCGCGCCGCCGCCCCGGCACCAATGATTATGGCCGTTACTTTGCCGATTATGTGCTGGATCAGGTTGAGGATTATGTAGGCGACGATCATGGCGATATTGTGGTGCAAACAACGCTGCGCCCAGTCATTCAGCGCGCAGCTGAAACCGCCATCAAGGATTATGTGGCCCAAGGCGCCGACAAGAAGGTGGGTAATGGCGCGGCCGTTGTCCTCTCGCCTGATGGCGCCATTCGCGCGCTGGTGGGCGGTGCTGATTATGACAACAGCCAGTATAATCGCGCCACGCAGGCCAAGCGTCAGCCGGGTTCATCCTTCAAGCCGGTCATTTATCTCTCGGCCATCGAGCATGCAGGTTATACGCCCGATACATTGGTGGAAGACGCCCCGTTTGAAATGGCCAATTACAGTCCGGATAATTACACCGGCAATTATGAGGGCTGGATTCCCATGCGCGAAGCGCTGGCCAAGTCGCTCAACACTGTGGCCGTGCGCCTGCTGCAGGAAACCGGCCTGAAAGCCGCACAGGACACCGCCCGCCGCCTGGGCCTGCCCACCCCGCGTGATACCGGCCTGTCCTATGCGCTGGGCACCGCTGAAGTCAGCCTGCTGCAGATGTCGGGCGCCTATGCCACGCTGGGCAATGGCGGCTATGCTGTGCGCCCCTATGGCATCCTTATGGTGCGCGGTGGTGATGGCCGCCTGCTCTGGCGCCGTCAGGCCCCGCAGCCGGATCAGGTCATTGCGCCCGAGCATCTGGCCATGCTGGTCGACATGATGAAGGGCGTAGTGCAGTTTGGTACCGGCACCGCCGCCGCCCTGCCCGACCGCCCGATGGCGGGCAAGACCGGCACCTCGCAGGATTTTCGTGATGCGTGGTTCATGGGCTTTACTGCCGACTATATCGCGGGCGTCTGGATGGGGAATGACGACAACACCCATATGCGCCGCGTCACCGGCGGCGGCCTGCCCGCCCGTGCCTGGAACGCCATTATGCAGCGCGCCGAAGCGGGTCTGGAGCCGCGCGGCCTGCCCACCGATGGGGTCTATTACCATTCCAGCAGCGAGCGCCGGGGCAGCAGCGAAAGCAATCCGCTGGCCGAAGCCGGGCTATTGCCCAACGATACAGCAGACGGCAGCAGCGACCGCCCCGCGCAGGACAACAATTTCTTCAGTGTTTTGCGCAATTTAACCGACGAAAACGAGCCGCGCTGACCGCTGTTAACCCCCGTCTGATTTTCTGAGTCTTTTGGCTTGCGTTATCAGGCTGTTTTGGTTAGTGTGCGGCCCTGTTCAGGCAAGCACCCATAGCTCAACTGGATAGAGCAACGGACTACGAATCCGTAGGTTAGGAGTTCGAATCTCTTTGGGTGCGCCACTCTCCTTGTGAGAGGCCTGACATCACAACGCCCCGCTTGCCGGGGCGTTTTGTTTTTTAGACATTTTATCTTCGGGTCATGTTTTGCCCTCACGCCACGCGCTCAATTGTCATCTTGAGATGAGTGCCCCCGCCCGATAAAAACTGACCATGAGCAATATTTCCGACAGCCCCACCCCGCTGGATCAGGCCGACCTGTCCGCCCCCATCAAGACCGTGCAGGATACCGCGGCCGATTTTTCGACCGACATCGTCAAATGGGTCGATCAATCCAACGAGCATGCCATTCTCATGCTGTGTGCGCTGGTGGGCGCGGGTATTGTGCTGGCCTTGCTGCGCTTTGGCCTGCTGCGCCTGATCAAACGCGGCAAAGAGCTGCCGCGCCGCGGCTTGCGGGCAGTCGCCTATCGGCTCGTCAAAAATACATCAGTCATGTTCCTGCTGGTGCTGGGCAGCTGGATCATTGAGCAATATGTCAAACTGCCCAAGGGTGTGGTCAACGGCATTGATCTGGCCCTGATGCTAACCGGCTTTTTCCAGGCGGGCCTGCTGGCACGCGCCATCATCCTGATGCTGATTGAACACCGCCTGATCCGGGGCGGCATGAGCGATCTGCCCGTGCATAACGCGCTGGGCGTATTAGGCTGGCTGGTCAATCTGGTGGTCTGGTCAGTCACGCTGCTGCTCCTGCTCGACAATATGGGCGTGAACGTCAATGCCCTGGTTGCCGGTCTTGGCATCGGTGGCTTGGCATTAGGTCTGGCCGCGCAGGGAATTATCTCGGACCTGTTCTCGGCCCTGTCCATCGTGTTTGACCGCCCGTTTGTGCGCGGCGATTTCGTCACCTTTGGCGACAAGCAAGGTACGGTTGATCATATCGGCCTCAAGACCTCGCGCATCCGCGCCCTGACCGGTGAGATGATCGTTGTTTCCAACAACAAGCTGCTGGGTGAGATCATCCATAACCACCAGATGATGCTGGAACGGCGCATGATCTTTACCATCGGCGTGACCTATGACACCCCGCCCGACCAGCTTGAAGCCATCCCCGGCCTGATCCGCGAGCTGGTGCAGGCCCAAAATCTCTGCCGGTTTGACCGCGCGCATATGGTGCGGCTGGCCGACAGCTCGATTGATTTTGAAACAGTCTATTACTTCAAGGGCCGTGAATATGCCCCGGCGCTTGACGCGCATCAGGCTATTTTGCTTGGCCTCATGCGGGCATTGGCAGAGCGCAAGGTGCAGTTTGCCTATCCCACGCAAACACTCTATCTGGCGCGCAGCAAATAGAATATAATGAGGGACGTCCACTGAGCTGCCCCATAGGTCATCTAGCTAAGCTGGCGCCACCAATTATACTGCAAGCTGCACATTCAACCAGCTTTCGGCCCCATATTTATGCCCCCACCCAAAAAATCAGGCTTCAGCCTAATTGAGGCCGCAATTATTATGGGGGTCATAGGCCTCGTCATAGGCGGCATCTGGGTGGCGGCCAGCTCGGTCATGCTCACACGCGCAACAAATGAGGCCCAGCAAACTATTCTGACAATTGTGTCGAGGTGGCGAGGTAACTACCAGAATATTTCCATGCAAGCTCTAGTAGACGCCGGCACCCCTTATATCACCGGAGATCCCGCCCTCTTTGCAAACATCCCCGGCGTTCATTATCAGGATGCCTATCACATTACCTACGACACCAACATAGCGTTAGGTGGCACCTTCGGCGTCGTCTGGGACGGCTACTGCGGATACAGCCCATGTGAAGTGATTGATGTTTACCTAACACCCCCCTCAACAGCGATGTGTGAGCGACTAGTCGCGTTTTTTGCTGCCAACAGCACAAACCTAGGTATTGTCCGTATGATGAATCCGGGCGAATGCCCAACATACAGCAATTACATCTCACTTCTATTCAAGAAGTAAGCGGCGTGTCATCCTAGGTTATTCATTCTATTTAGGCAGGCGGCCGCGCAGACCGTCAGGCAGACCAATACGCTCAAACAGGAACGTGCGGATCTTGCTGCCCAGCAAAATGCCGGGCGCGCTCAGGCTGTATTGGCCATGGCGGCGAATGAACACCCAGCCCTTATTGGAATACCAGCGGCGCAGCCAATAGGTGGTGAAAATGCCAAAGATACTACCCACAATCACGTCGGTCGGGTAGTGCGCCGTAATCACAACGCGGCTGCAGGCAACCAGTGCGGCCCCACCCCATAATGGCAGGCGCAGGCGCGGAAAGAAAAAGCCCAAGGCGGTGGCCAGCACAAAGGCGGTATCACTATGGCCGGACGGCATGGAATTATAAGCCGAGTTAGCAAAGGTGAATGGGGCAAAGCCATACATGTCCTCATGGATCAGTAGGCGCGGGCGCATGCGGCCAATAATGCCCTTCAGGATGTTGACCAGAATGCCCGAACCCGCAATGGCCACAAACACAAAGCCCACCGCCTGCGCCAGCCAGCTAAGCACACGGCGCAGCGAGCCATCGTCCAGCGCCTGCCGCGCGGCCAGAATGAACGGCAGAATCAGCCCCAGCGGCACCAGATAATATTTGGAATCACCAAATTTGGAGACCGTGTGGAAAAAATCATACACACCTTGGCTTACTTCACCGACCATAAACAGGACCACCGGGCGGTCGACATAAGTAAAGGTGAGATCAAAGATGACAAACAGCACCACAGCCCACCACCAGCGGCGGTCACGCCAGCTGGGTAGCTGAATGGTCAGCGTACGTGACGGCTTGTCAAAGCGGATCACGGAATCTCCTTGCGCAGGAACAGGTACATCTTGAGATGCTCACCTTTTGAATAATTAAAGCCGGTGAAACTGGCAAGCGCATCCGCTGCGGCAAAAGGTGCCGCCAGCTTTTTCTCGCTGATGAGGACGAGCTGGCAACGCTCCGGCAGCTCAGCCAGCGGCGTTAACATATCAACGCTATCCCGCAGCTGGGTAGCGGTTCCCACCAGAAAAACCAGTGATGGCTCGGCATAACCCACACTAGCCACCGGCGATGCCGGGCAAAGCGGGCGGGCCAGTTCCAGCGCCTGCGCAGCCGAGCGGCTCACCCACAGCGCGTCCAGACGCGGCAGCATCTGGCCAAACGACACTGCGTAGAAATTAAGCAGCGCCGTCAGCGCCACCGTCCCCGCCAGCACCGGGCGGCGGCTGCGCATGGCCAGCGCCACTACTACAGAGGCCACAAGCAACAGGCCAGAAGCCAGCGCCAGCATGCTCACCGGCGTATCCCCCAGCAGCTTGAACCATTGCGCCATACCAGTGCTACGCTCAGCAAAGATGGCAAGCGGCGCCAAGGGCACCGCCAGCGCCACCACGACGATCAGCAGCACAGCAAGGCCCGTTACCCCCCCACGCCACCAGCGCGCCCGCGCCGTCAGCGGTTGCCATACCTGCGGCTGGGTCAACGTATAAGCCAGCAACAGCGCAACAGCCGGGAAGGTCGGCATGGTGTAATGCATCAGCTTGGTGGGGAACAACTCAAACGCCAGCCAGAACGGCACCAGCCACAGCAGCAACACCCGCACCAGCGGCACGCGGCGCTGCGCCCAGATAACCGGCAGCGCCAGCAGCATGAGCGGCGCCCATGGCCAGAAGGTCAGGAAAAACGTGCCGATATAAAAACCGGGCGGCGCGCCATGGCCCTCTTGCCCGCCGGCCACTTTAGCGGCCAGATCATGCCCGACAGATTCCGCCCAGAACGCACCGCCGGTTTTAACGGTAATGGCCACCAGCCACGGCAGCACCAGCGCCAACAGCAGCGGCCCACCCCAAACCGGCTGCAAGCCGCGCAGCCACTGCGCCGAGCGATTGGCAAGCGATACCCCCACCGCCACCGCGACCAGCGGAATCAGGATGATCGGCCCTTTGACCAGAATGCCCAGGCCCAGCGCCACCCAAAAACACGCCGCCTGCGCCCGGCTCAGCCCGCCATCCAGCGCGAGGCGCAGCAGCGGATACATCATGGCGGTAATACAGGCCAGCAATACCGCATCGGTCTTGGCCATGCGCGCTTCAACGCCCAGCAGCAAACAAGAGGCCAGCAGACCACCCGCCATCAAGCCGCCCAGCGGCGAAATATAACGTGCGCCCAGCTGCGCCGTCAGCAGCACCGCCAGCAGCGCGCCGAGCAGCGAGGGAATGCGATACGCCCAGATCTGGTCAGACGCGCCGCTCAGCTTAGCGCTAGCACTTTGCATCCAGTAAATGCCGATCGGCTTTTTGTGACGGGGCTGATCCTGAAAGCGGATATCAACGTAATCACCGCTCTCCACCATCTGGTGCGAGGCTTGGGCAAAGCGTGATTCATCGCGGTCAAACGGCGGTAACGTCGTCAGGCCCGGCAGCCACAGCACCAGACACAGCAGCGCCAGCAAGCCCAGCCGCACGCTGGTGGAATGCAGGCTCACACTCACGCGGCACCGGCCTTGGCCGCCTTGCGGTCACGCAGGACGAAGTAGAGATTGCGGAAGTAAATGAACAGACCCAGCCCCTGCCCGAAGATAAACACTGGGTCACCCTTGTGAAGGGCATAGACCAGCAAAGCCGCGCCGCCGCCGATGGAGAAGAACCAGAACAGATCCGGGATCACGCTCTTTTTGGCCTTTTCCGAGGCAATCCACTGAATGAGAAAGCGCATCATGAACAGCGCCTGACCAAAGAAGCCAAATACCACCCACCAGAACTCGGTTGAGCTCCAGAGCGCCAGCAACGAGTTTTCAGCACTCGCCAGACGTTCAGCAATAAATCCACCCATGATCAGCTCCAACAGACAGGTTACAGCCGGTTAAAAGCCATATTGCCCGCCGCAACGCAACAGCTTTGCGAATTGCCCGGAAAAACGGGTTTTTCTGCGTCTTTTCGGCCATGAACACACCAGCACCGGGGAGTATCCTGACCAAAAGCGCGGCAGCCGCCACGCCGCTGGCCGACGGACCCCCTTGACGAAACTCAAGCTTTTAGGTCTGCTACCCCTCCAATAAGAGAGAAGAACAGGATACGGGCATGATCGGGACACGCGACGACAAACGCGCCAAGCACGACTATTACACCATGGGCGACCGGGTTTTGCATTTCTATGACAATGCCGATGCCTATCACCATCTGGTTGCCAGCGACACGCACACCCCCGCTGACGCGCCGATTGAGCCCCATTCAAAATATCAGTCGAAGTACGTGCGCGCTAAAAGCTGGTTGCTCGCGCATTCAGCTCTGGCGCGCGGGGCGCAGCAGGTTGGCCGCACCATTGGCGGGTCGCTGGCCGCCTACAAGCACAGCTTCAGCCGAAGCAAAATCGGCAAATCCCTTAAGGTACGCGGCGAGAATGACAGCCAGCGCGACTTTACCGTGGCCGTCAATCATGCGCGTGAGCAATTGCGTGCGGGGATGCTGCCTGCCCTCATCGTCTGCGCGGCGTTTGATATCTGCATGATTGTGGGCACCTCTGGCGGCATCCTGGTTGCAGGCCCGCACCTGAACAGCATGATGATTGCCACCATGGTGATCAATCTGGCGGGCGGCATGGGCATTCAGCGCTACCGCGAGATGAACCGTACCTTGCATGACATCACCAATGATTATAAACGCAGTGGCGAGCCTTTTGTGCGCCTGACAGTTAACCGCCTGCGCAAAGAGCTGACGCATGAACCGCCCAGCCGCACCGCCCGCTTGATCCGCCGCCTGACCGGCCAGCGTGAAGATGCCCCCACCTATCAACCCGCACTGGAGAGCGATCCCGAGCGGCAATATGCCAAATCTGCAGCTCAGTCGGTTGAAGCGTCGCCGCAGGCGACAGAACCCGCTTTATCACCCGCCCAACTCAGCCGCCCGACCCAGCAATTTCTGGCGCTGGCGCAGCGCCTGCATGATCAGACCCAAAGTTATGAGCAGCGCGGCCTGATGCCAACTATAGCGCTGGATGAAGCCCACCGTTACTTGCAGCAAAAAATTGCCCGGCAACCACGCGTGCGCCTACGCAACCTGTTTGCGCGGCTCTCTCCCATGATTGAGACGGACAAGCAAAGCGATATGCTCAAACTGGCCCATACGCTGTACCATGACAGCCTGACCCAGCCCGGCCATCCCGGCTTCCTGCCGATGCTCGTGCATTTTGCCAAGCGCCAGCGAGAGAGCGAACCGGCTTAAGCCGCGTTGACGTCGGCCTTATCAGCGCTCACAACCGAGGCCTGCACAATGCGGGCACGCTTGCGCAGCCATGCCACGCCCAGCAGGTCAACAATGCCCACCAGCGCGCGCTGCAGATTGTTGTATTTAGACACGCCGCGTTCACGCGGGCGATGATTGACCTCGGCATAATCACACACCCACCCGCGCGAGATCATCAGCGCCGGGGTAAAGCGGTGCAGCGCATTAAACGCGGGCAAATCCAAAAACGCCTCACGGCGAAACACCTTGATCCCGCAGCCGCTGTCACGGCAGCCATCCCGCAGGAAGAACTGGCGCACACCATTGCCAATCTTGCTGGCTATCTTTTTCCAGATGGTATCCTTGCGCTTCAGGCGCAGGCCGCCCACCAACCCCAGCGTAGGGCCACCTGCCAGCGCCAGCGCCAGCAGCTTGGGCAGATCGGCCGGATCGTTCTGGCCATCGCCATCGAGCGTGCCTACCCACTGGCCCTGCGCGGCCTTCACGCCGCTGCGCACGGCAAAGCTTTGGCCAGTGCGCATGGCATGGCGCACCACGCGCAGCTCAGGCACGCTGCGCATCTGGGCTTTGAGCACATCAGGCGTGGCATCGGTGCTGCCATCATCGACATAGACAATTTCAAAGCTGTGCCGGCCACGCAGTGCCGCCACAATCTCGCTAATCAGCGGGGCGATATTGTCCTGCTCATTCAGAACAGGCACAACCACAGAAATCAGTGGGACAGAACCCAGCGGGGCGGCAGATGCAGACATGATAGAACTCCTGCCCCTTTCATATCGGGCGAGCCGGGCAACAGCAATATCTGTTTGCGCTGCTTAAGCGCGCACCCGCGCAAAAGCTGGAAAAACGGCGTTTTTAGCGCGGCAGCAGCGTATCGGCCGGGACATGTAGATAAACCGTGGCGGTTTCTACCCCAGGGTTACGGTCGGCCAGACCGCCGTTGCTGATATGGGCAAACGCGCCCGATACGCGCCAGCTGTTTTCAAAGCGATAGCCCAGCTCAATCTGGCTGCGGAACTCAATCGCCGAGCCCAGATCCTTGCCTGACCCGCTCGACCACAGCCCAGCGGCAAAGCTCGGCGTGACGGTGAAGCGGTCCTGGATCATCCAGTCAGCCGCGATACCGGCAAACGCGCCGCCCGAGCCGTCGCTATTGGCTTCAAGCGCAATCAGCGGCTTGAACACATACCACAGCGGCTCGCCAAAGCGGTATTCCACCCGCATATCAGTGGCAATATCACGCTCGGCATTATTGCGCACATCAAAGCCGCCTACACCAAAGCTCAGCAGCGGTGTGGTGTCTGTCGACAGGCCATTGCTATTGGTGTGACTGGCCGGAACGGCAACAGCAATCGCGGCGGCGGCGGCAATAACGACGGGAATCACGGACATAAAAAGCTCCTGCGGCATATAACGCGCGGCGACGTGCCATAGCGTCATAACGGATCAAATGATGGGCGCACTCTGGCGCAAAAATCTTTTTCTTTCAATCGGCTGCGGCAAAAAGCTCACAAAGCCAGCCCAGCGTTGCAGCTAGGTGACAATATGGCGGCGGATAAAACCCGCATTAAGATTTGGGCAAGCGCCAGGCAATTGCTCTAGCGCAAACCATTGGGTGCGCAAAATTTCCACACCATCAGCCTTAGCCTGGCCAGCGGCGGGGCCAACCTGCACTTTATATACATGTACCGTCACCGTCGCGCCCCATTGCTGGCCGGTATAAATCTCGCAGGGAACCAACTGGCTTTCATCCACCTGCAAGGCGGTTTCTTCCAACAATTCGCGGCAGGCTGATTGCGCGGGGGTTTCACCGCGATCCACCCCGCCACCGGGCAATTGCCAGCGGCCCGGCAGATAGGAATTTTCCACCAGCAGCACCGCCCCCGCTGGATTGGTGACAATCACCATGGTCCCGGTCCGGGTCGGCCGAAAAATTTTCCACATCACCACGCGCACAAAATGCGCCAGCCGCCATGCCCAGGGGCCTAATGCGTCCAGAATGACCTTGTGATCCACCATGGGGCTCCCCATATACCTTTTGTGGGCCTGCCAGTTGGGGGTATCACAGATTTAGGTTAATGTCTGCCGGGCGCGCCAGATGGGCGACGGCTTACAGGGGGAGCGGGATTATGGATTTCAGCAATTACACCGACCGTGCACGTGGTTTTATTCAGAGCGCGCAAACGCAAGCGCTGGCCCGTGGCCATCAGAAACTCACCCCTGAGCATGTCGCCAAAGTGCTGCTGGAAGACAATGAAGGTCTGGCCAGCAATCTCATCCGCGCTGCGGGTGGGCAGCCTGAACTGGCCTTGCAGAAGGTCAACGCCGCGCTTGATTTGCTGCCGCGTGTAGAAGGCTCGGGCGCGGGCAGTCTCTACCCCACACCAGAGCTGGCCCGTTTCTTTGAGCTGACCCAGCAGATCGCCAAGAAAGCGGGAGACAAGTTTGTCACCGCCGAGCGCCTGTTGCTGGCGCTGGCCATGAGCGAGGGCACCCCAAGCTGTGATGCGCTCAAAGGTGCTGGCGCCACGGCCCAGCAGCTCAATGAAGCTATCAACAAGATCCGCAAGGGCCGCACCGCCGACAGCGAAAATGCCGAGCAGCAATATGACGCCCTCAAGAAATATGCGCGCGACCTGACCGAGGCCGCCGCCAGCGGCAAGCTCGACCCCGTGATTGGCCGCGATGAAGAGATCCGCCGCGCCATTCAGGTGCTTTCCCGCCGCACCAAGAATAATCCGGTGCTGATTGGTGAGCCGGGCGTGGGTAAAACCGCGATTGCCGAAGGGTTGGCCCTACGCATCGTCAATGGCGACGTGCCGGACAGTCTGCGCGGCAAAAAGCTGCTCTCGCTTGATCTGGGCGCCATGGTGGCGGGTGCCAAATACCGCGGCGAGTTTGAAGAGCGCCTCAAAGGCGTGCTGCAGGAAGTTGCGTCAGCCGAAGGCGGCATCGTGCTGTTCATTGACGAGCTGCACAACCTGATGGGCGCCGGCAAAGGCGAAGGCGCGATGGACGCCGCCAATATGCTCAAACCCGCACTCTCACGCGGCGAGCTGCATTGCATTGGCGCCACCACGCTCGATGAATACCGCAAGCATATCGAGAAGGACGCCGCCATGGTGCGCCGGTTCCAGCCGGTATTTGTGGGCGAGCCGACTGTGGCAGACACCATCTCCATCCTGCGCGGCCTGAAAGAAAAGTATGAGCTGCATCATGGCGTGCATATCACCGATGGCGCTATTGTAGCGGCGGCAACTCTGTCTAACCGGTACATTACCGACCGCTTCCTGCCGGACAAGGCCATTGACCTGATCGACGAAGCGGCCGCGCGTCTGCGCATGGCGGTCGATTCCAAACCCGAAGCGCTGGACGAGCTAGACCGCCGCATCATGCAGCTCAAGATCGAGCGCGAAGCCCTGAAGAAGGAAAGCGACAAGGCCAGCCGCGACCGTCTTGAAAAGCTCGACAAGGAGCTGAGCGACCTGACCGCACAGTCCAACGCCATGACGCAGCGCTGGCAGGCCGAGCGCGACAAGCTCAGCGATGCGCAGAAGATCAAGGAAAAGCTGGATCAGGCCCGCATTGAGCTGGAAAAAGCCCAGCGTGACGGCGAGTGGAGCCGCGCCGGTGAGCTGACCTATGGCGTTATCCCCACCCTCACCAAGCAGCTGGAAGACAGCCAGGCCCATAGCGACCGCATGCTCAATGAAGAAGTGCGCGATAGCGATATTGCCGCTGTCATCAGCCGCTGGACTGGCATTCCAGTCGACAAAATGATGGAAGGCGAGCGTGAGAAGCTGCTGCGTATGGAAGAGGTGCTGCACAGCCGCGTAGTCGGTCAGGATGAGCCAGTCGTAGCTGTCAGCAACGCCATTCGCCGCGCCCGCGCTGGCCTGCAGGACCCCAATCGCCCGATTGGTTCCTTCCTGTTCCTCGGCCCCACTGGTGTGGGCAAGACCGAGCTGACCAAAGCTTTGGCCTCCTTCCTGTTTGATGATGAGAGTGCCATGGTGCGCATCGACATGAGCGAGTTCATGGAAAAGCACAGTGTCTCGCGGCTGATCGGCGCGCCTCCCGGCTATGTCGGCTATGATGAAGGTGGTCTGCTGACCGAGGCTGTGCGCCGCCGCCCCTATCAGGTGGTGCTGTTCGATGAAATCGAGAAGGCGCACCCGGATGTCTTCAACGTGCTGCTGCAAGTGCTGGATGATGGCCGCCTGACCGATGGTCAGGGCCGCACGGTGGACTTCAAGAACACCCTGATCATCCTCACCAGCAATCTGGGTGCTGACTATCTGGCTGAGCTCAAGGAAAACGAGCCGGTCGAAAAAGCCCGCCCGCAGGTGATGGATGCCGTGCGCAAGGCGTTCCGTCCGGAATTCCTCAACCGTCTGGATGAGATCCTGCTGTTCAACCGTCTCTCGCGCAGCCATATGGGCGGCATTGTCAAAATCCAGCTCGGGCGGCTGGAAAAGCTGCTGGCCGAGCGCCACATCACGCTGGCGCTGGACAGCAAGGCAATCGACTGGCTGGCCAATGCGGGCTACGACCCGGTCTATGGCGCCCGTCCGCTCAAGCGTGTCATTCAAAGCGCGCTGCAAAATCCGCTGGCCCAGCATCTGCTGGCAGGTGAGATCCATGACGGCGAGACCATCAATGTGACCGCCGCCAGCACAGCCGCCGACGCCCTCACCCTGACCAACGCCGCCGGCAAGGAATTTACCGGCACCACCGCCCACACCGGCATCTCATCCGGCACGGGTGATGGTAAGGTACGGCGGGTGCATTGATGAGTGAGAGGGATATTATACGGGAAGTGCTATGCTCTAATCCCTTGATCAAATTTTCTGTTTATACGCACATTCACAGCAAAATTACGATTGAAGCAGGAGATGATATAATATCACTTCTTGATAAAATGCGTGCACACACAAATAGTGTCGCGGATCAAATATCCTTAGACAGCACTATTGTTAATGAAGCGTATGGAAAGTTCTGGATGTGGACTCTTGCCGCCTATGAAATTACCAGATCGATGAATGAATGCCGTTTATGTTTTAGCTCAGATGTTCAAAGTAGTGTTTCCACTTATAAATATAAAATTGAGCGTTTGCGCATGCCTTTTGCCAAGCAACAGCTTAAAAATCAGCCCACCATAATGAATGAAAGCGAAGCATCAATATACAGCTTTAGGCAAGGAGATGATTTAATTTTCAAAATTAACGAACAAGAATATTCAGCTAGAAATCTCATTAGGGACTTTAAGGACATGATCTTTTCGATCAAAGAGGATGACATACTGAACAAGATGGAAACGACAGCTAAACGTAAATAATATTTATGTTTCCAACCAAAGCAAGCAGCACTACCGACCCAACCCGCAATCGTCATGCCAGCCTCCGCCTGCGCTGGGGTGACGTTCTCTGAACACGATAAAATAATTCCCTCCTCCGTGAGGGGGAGGATGGGTGGGGAGCGGATGAAAGCGTCCACAAGCAGTACTTCTCATTTCAGATATTCAAACGCACCCACCAGCTCACGCGCCTTTGCCAAAGGCAAAGCATGTTCGCCGCCCCCCTCACGGGGGAGGAATAATAAAAGTCACGTCCTGAAAGCAGCACCCTGCTCATGAGGTGTGCAGTTAACAGTTAAACAGCTCCCGGCCCCACAGCCAACAAAGGTTGTAAATCCCGAAACCGTATGATACACGAAGGCCAATTGGCCATGTGTGCAACACGTGGTTTGCGTATTTACGGATCACGCAAGTCACGACGCGGCAACGCGCCCGAGTGGTGAAATTGGTAAACACACGGGACTCAAAATCCCGCACCGCAAGGTTTGTCGGTTCAAGTCCGACCTCGGGCACCACCCTCCCAAATTCGTGCAGACTGCATACTTTTTACAGGCATGCGCCGTCGCGTTATTAACGAATTAGCCCGAAATTCAGGTCATACTTTTTATACAACTGCCTGTAATTAAGGCACTTTTTAGAAATTTCCTGTTGCCTGAATTATGCGCAATTTGTTAGTCTAGACAATTGATAGATACAACAATATATGACGTAGCGAAATGCCTGGGAACCTTGCACCGCTTCACATCCTGATTGTCGATGACAGTCTGCACATCCGCCGCTTGGTCTTGACCATGCTGCGCGCCATGGGCTGCGTGCATATCCATGAAGCCAAGAACATTTCGCAGGCGCGAGATATTCTGGCCCGCAAGCCGATCGACCTTGCCCTGATTGACTGGATGCTGGATGACCCGGCGGGTACCGGCATGGATCTGGTCACCTATATCCGTAAGTCAGGCACCAATGACATGGTGTATCTGCCCATCATCATGATGACCGGCCATACCGAGCGTGAGAACATCGAGCTAGCCCGCGACATGGGCGTGACCGAGTTTCTGGCCAAGCCCTTTACCGCCCGCAATCTGCATACCCGCCTGGCGATCCTGATTGATCAGCCGCGCCCGTTTGTTAAAACCCGCAGCTTCTTTGGCCCCGACCGCCGCCGCCGTCATACCGGCCCTGGCATAACGGGCGAGCGCCGCCTTCACCTTGCCAAGCGTACCACCACATGAACATCTCGCCTGCCCCCACCTCTGCACCGCCTGCATCCACCGAGCCGATCATCATCGAGCGCAAAAACGTGCTACGCGAGCGCGTGGGCGGCAGTCTGGATGATGGCTTGGCGCACCGGGCCGAGGCATCGGTCAACAATCTATCCGGTAATTTTACGCAATGGCTGGAAGAAACCGTGACCCATCTGCTCGACGCCCGTCAGGCCATGGGCGCCAGCCCGATCAACCGCCAGACCGGCAGCGCGCTCTATACGGCGGTGCTGGAAACCAAAAGTCTGGGGGAGACATATGGCTATCCGCTGGTCTCGCGCTTCAGTCATTCGCTGGCGCGCCTACTCGTCAAGCTGCCAGAGAACAAGAACGCGCCGTGCCAATTGGTCGATGCGCATATCGATGCCATTCGCGCAGTGCTGCGTACCGGCATGACCAAGGCCAACGATCCGGTTGGCGTTGCACTCGCCAGCGAGCTTGAACAACAGGTCGCCGCCCTGCTTGGATGAGGGGTATATACCCGACCTCGGCGTAAGCGTGCCATTACAGACAACTCTTAGCTATATGCTGCTCGCTGGCATTCGGCAGGATGTGCAGAGAATGGGCATCCCCATAGCTAATCCCTGTACATCTGCGGGGCCGGATACTGATAGCGACGACATCCCTGATATTGTAGAGGGATACCGACGGAGACGGCCTTGCTGATACGTATGAACTTGAGAATGAAGCTATTGGCTATAACCCTCTCGTATTCAACCAACCTCTTCTCAAACAGGCGTATCTAAGATCAGTTGAGGCAGGCGCGCAGGCCTTTAAGGGCGGGTTGTGCGGAGATGTTTGCGAGCTGAATACCATCCCGGAGCTGGTTGGAGCGATGGCGATGAGCGTTATGCCCGTTGCCGGCACCGCCGCCGATGTGCGTGATGTCTTTGCCAACACCATCAAGGGTTATTACGTAGACGCCGCCATGTCTGCTACTGGCATTATTCCGGTTGGGGGCGATGCAACACGCATTGGTAATATGGCCGCATCATTCCTGCGCAAACACCCACAGCAGCTGGAGCCAGTGCTGCAGATCATCAGCAAGGCCGACTTCATTCCAGACAAGATGCGTGCTAGCGCCCTCAGGCGCGCATTTACTGGCGCTGCTGAGGCAACTTTTTATGGCCTTACCAGTCGGCACGGCATCTCGGAAGAAACCCTGCTACGCCTCAGTCGCAACACGCGCAACATGAAAACCGCTCACCTGCTCAAGGTGCTCGACGAATGCGGCGGCTGTATCCGCCGCGATGTTGCTGGCTATTCAAAAAATGGTTGGATGGAATTTGATATTGATGCGGAAAAATTTTTCCGAGGCAATCGTGCACGACCAAAAGGACTGCCGCCCATAAGAGAGAAACGTAGCGATATCAGGTTCTATGATGACTTGAATCATGGCATTGCATATGAAACAAAAAGTGGATATGTCGCGGCAAGCAATGAGATACTCGATCAAATTAAAAAAGACTGCGATATGCTACAATCAGGAAAGAGGTTTTTATCCCAGATAGAGTGGCATTTCTTTGCCAGCAACACATCAAGTTCGATTGGCGCGGCACCCCCAGTCATTCAAGCCCTTAAGAACTGTAAAAACGGCCCCATTCCTTTCTACTTTCATATACCCTAGTATAACTTCATGTTCGCGACCTTAGACAAAAAAACGCCAGAGCTTTTTTCGATCTCTATATGAATCGGAAAGAGCCGGTACTGGCCGAGTTCAAAGCCCGCAGCGAAACCACTGGCGGCCCCAAGGCCAGCGCGCTGAATTATTCAATAGAATCACTAACGCCATTATGGGCGTGGCTGCGCAAGAATGCCCCTTTTGCAACCGAGCCGCCCACACTGGAGCTACGCCCGCCCTGGTATGGTTTTGAGCTGATAACCAATCCACACAACCCCGGTTTTCATCTAACCCCTATGGCGGCCGCGAATGCAGATGGTTTTGCCTATTACTGGGGTGAGACGCTACTTAGATATATACCGGATACCAAATGGGATATCGACCCCTTCCCCAAAGACTGGTCCTATTGCAAGCCAGTTATACTGAGCGAGTTCTTTGTCGATGATCCCCTCATATTCAGTACAGGGATGATTGCCGGCAGTAATCGCGATTTCTCTGACGACCGCTACGGACCAGATGCCATAGCCAACGAACTCTCATCCAGCATTGAGAATGAAAAAAGGTATCGCAAGATGTGTGAGGATGCGGGTGGGCATGTTGACCCGCGCGTAAGAAAACCAACTATTTTTAAATAGCAGCTGCATTCTTTTCGGGAAATGTTTCAAGCTCAATATCAGAGCCTTAAAGCCTGCTCTCACCGCCCCGGTGAGAGCTATATACCCCTGCAACAGCCGGGAAACTCTCAAGTTAGGGAAAAACCGCCGCTGCTGGCGGTAGGAATGATGGGCAGAGGAGAGTCGAACTCCCGACCTCGACAGCACGATTGTGCTCAGAAACAGCAGTTTTTCATCCTGTTATGGCTCAAAACCCCATATTTTCAGCCATTTTATGACAAGAATGGCGCTCAGCAACATCGCGGGATAGCGGTTGCATGACTCTCCTCTGCTAGGCACGCAGTCATGAGATAGCGGCATCTTTAATAACGAATTACTATAAATACGTTACTTATTATCTTGATAGTAACGCCCATGAGAGCTATTCTGGCTCTAGTAATAAGAAGCTGTATTTTCGTTACTAGAGGTCAATATGGATAAATCAGGGCGAATTGGCGAGAGAGTCCCCTGCTCAGCTGTAGCGGGCGAGCATTATACCGCCTATGTGCCGCGCCCGCTACCGCCAGAGCCTCCGCTCGACCTGACGAACATCTACCCTCTGCTCGATCAGGCCAACGCCGCCATCGGCCGGCTGGATGGCATGAGCATGGTGCTGCCGGATCCATCGCTCTTCCTTTATATGTATGTGCGCAAGGAAGCGGTGCTGTCGTCACAGATTGAAGGGACACAGTCATCGCTGTCGGATTTATTGCTGTTTGAAAGTGCTGAAGCACCCGGCGTGCCGCTTGATGATGTGACAGAAGTTTCCTGCTACGTCGCCGCTATGAATTATGGTCTTGAACGGCTGAAAGAGTTTCCACTCTCGCTGCGGCTGCTGCGAGATATCCACGACAAGCTGATGACTAATGCGAGGGGCGGGAACAAGCAACCCGGCGAGTTCCGCACTTCGCAAAACTGGATTGGCGGCACCCGCCCCGGTAATGCCCGCTTTGTGCCGCCGCCACCTGAACGGCTGATGGAAACACTCGGTGCGCTGGAAAAGTTTCTGCATGACGAAACGGTGACGCTGCCTATTCTCATCAAGGCTGCACTGGCGCATGTGCAGTTTGAAACCATCCATCCGTTTCTGGATGGCAATGGGCGTTTGGGGCGGTTGCTTATCACCTTTATCTTGTGTGCCGAAGGGCTGCTCAAACAACCGATGCTCTATCTCAGCCTCTATCTCAAGACCAACCGGCAGGCTTATTACGACCATCTGCAGAATGTGCGTGAGACAGGTGACTGGGAAAGCTGGATCAAGTTTTTCCTGCAAGGCGTGATTGAGACGGCCAGTCAGGCAGCCAACACAGCACAGGCATTAGTAGCGCTCTTCACGAAAGACCGCGCTATCATCCAACAATCTGACAAAGCAACAGCGACGACACAAATTGTTTATGATGCCCTGCTTCGGCAGCCCGTCACCAACACACGTCGCCTGCGTGAGTTAACCGGCAAGCCGCTTCCCACTCTTCTGCGCGCGCTTGATGGCCTGCAACAGCTTGGCATCATCACCGAAACGACGGGTAAAGAACGCAACAAGGTGTTTGCCTATCGCGCTTATTTGGAGATTCTGAATCAGGGGACGGAGCCGCTACCGCGGTGACGAAAGGAGCTGAAATGAACTACTTTATTATGGAACTGGAAGTTGAGAAAACGACTCTGAGGAAGTCAATCCCGGAAGAACAGCATGAAGACTTTCTGACCTTCATGCATCAGCTTAACGATGGGAGGGCTTTCCCTGATAACTATCGCATCCCTTGCGATTTTACAGTCGGATCAGAACATAAAGTCCCATCCGATGCTGGTTTGCTGGATGGCTCTCCGGCCCTCTCTCCACGCGCCCAAGCGGCCATCAATGCGGTGGCTGCCAAGGATGTACAGTTTATCGGATTTGACTACGCACCCTCCACCAATCCGGATTATCCGTTCCCGGTTGAGCCCGGTTATGCGTGGCTGAATGTACTCAACCGCGCTTCGTGCCTTGAGCATATCTATGGTGATGTGCGCCCGCGCAAGCCCGAATGGTCAATGACGGAAAAACGGCATATTCCGCGTGAGCCCGCCCCCATCCTGAAAGAAATCCGCTTCCATCCCGAAAAAATTAGAGGCCTGAACATTTTCAGGCCAGCTGAATTCTTTCCGATTCTGGTTGTAACAGAACCTCTGAAAGAGGCTCTTGAAATGATTAAACCCATTGGGCTTGCATTTAGACCACTTGAGGATGATCTTGTTCAAATCCGATGGACAAGAAATAATCGGCAGGGTTTCTGGCCGGGCGAGTGCTGATTTACCTAGGGTTAACTCAGCCATGATATTCTGGCCGCATGAATTTTGCGGGATTAAGTGATATTGAAAAACAGGCGCATGTACAAAGTCAACTGCTGAAGCAGATTGAGCTGTCGTGCGAGCCGGGCCGCAGCCGAGAATATCACCATCTCATTCCAGCAGAAGTGTGGAAAGATAATCCGGTCATCGAAGCGCTTGGTTTGCAGAATAACCAAGCCGCCTATAACGCCCCACAAAACCGTATACTGCTACCGTCCACTCATTTGGGTGCTGTGGCCAGTGGCCTTGCCATGCACCGTAGCCAGCACCCTGCTTATACTGCAGAAGTTAAAAGAGAACTATTCGAGTTGAATAACGAATATCACCTCCACCATAATGGTGATAAAGCGTGGCTTGCGCAAAATTTCTCAGCTCTTCAACTACAACTGCGCAAATCATTGGACCGGGCTTATGCGTTGGAAGTACCGCAAAACTATCTACGCGCAGATGATCCGCTGATGCCTGTGGTCGCTGGCTCACGCTTATTAGAAATGATTGAGGGGCCAAAGCTGGAAGATGAAATCCGCAAATATGAAACCGATCCCAGTCGCGGTTATCCGCGCCAGTCGATGGCAAGCATGGGATGCAGCAATGAATTTGCGCCTGCTACAGAAGCACAGCTGAAAGCAATTGGCACTGAAATAAAAGCAGGCGCATGGGCTGGGGTAGATCGGCCAGAACCAATTGCCACTCCTGTCGCCCGCACACAAGACCCATCGCTAATTCAGCGTATCGGCAATGTCATTCAGGCTACGATGGATTTTACTACGGCCCATCAAAATGAAATCATCCAGATGGGTATTGCCGCTTCCGCACTGGCAGCCAGCACTGCAGCTGTTGCGCTAACAGCTGGTGCAGCCGAACCTGTGGCCGCACCTGTTCAAGCCAAATCCATCCGCACACTAGCTGTTGCCGGTACAGTGCTGGCAGCATCGACTTTGACCAGCAGCGAGGCTGCTGCTACACCTGCAACCGAAAAAATCATCGAACGATTACCTTCTCTGAGTCAACTCAACGGTCAGGCTGACATCATGGGGCCACGTTCGACCGTCGATCATATCAGCTGGAAGTTTACAGGATTACCTTCTGGAGACCCGAACAACGCATTGGCTCGTCTGCATGCGCGAGATACCGATACGGCGCGCCCCGGCGGACCACTTACTGATACGGGCGCACATTTTCTACTTCGCGCAAACGGACAACTGGTCTTTTCTGAAAGCGACAGTCGCCCACTCACCAGCAATCCCCAGCTTGCTGCAGGTCGCAATGCCAACGCGATCGGCATTTATGTTGAAGGAGATCACCAACTGACGTCAGCACAGCGAGTGAAACTTGAGTCCCTCAATCAGCAGCTTGAACAGGAGTGGCGCGCACAGGGCCAGAGCGTCGACACAACATTACAAGCTGCGGGCTATACAGAACAGCAAGCGTGGTCACCCACTATACCGTCCGCAAATCAACCAGTTTCACCAACACTGCGACAAACTCCGCGCATGGCTATAGGTGGTATGTAATCTAAGTCTGGCGCTAACGGGTCGGACACAATCGACAGCGGAGAAATACCGATAGAATAAGGCTAACTCACGCTATCCCCGACCCGCACTTATGCGCACCAACATGCAATCCAAAACGACACACAAAATTCGCCTACAGAGAGAAGTGCAGAAATACGCGCCGAATGGGCATAACTACGCTGTATCTTGTGTCGTTTGAAGTGAAAAAGGCCACGGTTACGCGGCATAACTCATAACAAATTATCGTTATATATCTATAACTTAGATAATGGTGGTGGACCCGCACCTGCCCTTTCCGCTATCCGGCAGATATTCCCGTATTTAGGGAATTCTATAGGGAATTTCCCCAATTATCCCCCAGACACATCCAGCGTTAAAGGCCCTAAGTGCACGTGGCGCCTAATATTTTAGGTTCGACAGATTCTGCGTTCAGAAAACTCAACGGGAATTTTCATACCACCTGTAGGGAATTTTACCCCGCTCTATAGCGAACCGCTCTGCACGGCACAGGCAATTTCTAATAGTGCTTTTTATCTTGCTGAATTTTGTAGGAACAACGCGCAGCCATTTTTTCCTCTTTGTATTCGGCGACACAGCAAGAGCCATAATTCAGATTCAGATTATAGTTCTTGCATTTTAATTTCGGCGCATGGCATACGTGAATAGTCGAAAGACAAGGCGACGCAATCCAGAATGCGAACCCTTCAGAAAGTAGAAAGACAACTTACTTTTTGAACGAACACCGTTCGAGCGGTGTGGAGGGGGACTAGTATGGATGGAAGCGTTGATTATAAAGATAAGGTTGTTGTTCAGCCTCTGGCCCAATTGCGGCCTTATGCCAAAAACGCCCGTAAACATTCGGCGCGGCAGCTGCATCAGCTGGCGGCCAGCATCAAACAGTTCGGGTTTGTAAATCCGGTGCTGGTTGACGAATCCGGCATGATTCTCGCAGGTCACGGCCGAGTGAAAGCTGCCCAGCAGATGGGGCTGACCGAAGTTCCGACCCTGCGGATTGAGCATCTGACCGAAACCCAGAAGCGGGCCTATATCCTGGCGGATAACAAACTGGCCGAACTCGCAAGCTGGGATAAAGAGCTGCTAACCCTGGAGCTGGGCGAGCTGTCGGTGCTTGAGTTTGAAGTCGAGACCACGGGCTTTACGACGGCCGAGATTGATCTACTGCTGGACGCTCCTGCCCCTAAAACCAACCCGGATGATGTCATCCCGGAGCCGGAAGCTGAGGCTGTCAGCCACCGCGGCGACCTCTGGCAGCTCGGTGATCACCGGCTACTGTGTGGTGATTCGACCCAGGCTGCAGACTATGCCCAGCTCCTTGGTAATGAGCAGGCACAGATGGTTTTTACTGACCCGCCTTATAACGTCAAAATAGATGGCCATGTCTGCGGCCTCGGCAGCGTCAAACACGAAGAGTTCGTGATGGCGTCGGGGGAGATGTCACAGGAGCAGTTTACCGAGTTTCTAGGCTCCATCTGCCAGAATATCGCCAAACACCTGATACCAGCCGGTATTGCCTATCTCTGCATGGACTGGCGCCACATTACTGAGCTGCTAGCCGGGGCGCAGCCGCACCTGGGCGCCCCCAAACAGCTCTGTGTGTGGAAAAAAGATAATGCCGGCATGGGTGCTTTCTACCGCTCCCAGCACGAGCTGGTGTTTGTGTTCAAGAGTGGCGAAGGCAAGCATATCAATAACTTCGAGCTGGGCCAGACCGGGCGCTACCGCACCAATGTCTGGGAATATGCGGGGGTGAACACTCTGCGCCCCGGCCGCATGGATGAGCTAGCCCTGCACCCCACGGTCAAGCCGACTGCGCTGGTGGCTGATGCCATCCGCGACTGCTCACGCCGTGGTGGAATCATCCTCGATCCATTCATGGGTAGTGGCACCACCATCATTGCCGCTGAACGCTGTGGCCGGCGGGCCTATGGCCTGGAGCTCTCCCCCAAATTTGTCGACGTCGCCATCCGGCGCTGGGAGCAGCGGACCGGTAAGGTTGCCTATCTCGCCGGCACCGAGAAGAACTTTGAAGAAGTTAGAAAGGAGCGAACCACCAAGCAGACCGAGGGAGGCAGCCATGAGTGAGCAGGATGAGGATAATCAGGCACCTGAGAATAATACTGCCGACTATGAGGTTGGCTACAAACGCCCACCAAAGCATTCGCAGTTCAAGAAGGGGCAGTCTGGCTTTGCCGGGCGGCGCCGGAAAGACACTCGTAAATTTGAAACCATTCTCACAGACGAGTTGGCAAAACCGATTACGGTGGTTGAGAATGGGCGGCGCAAGAAGATTACGATGCGGGAGGCTATGGCAAAACGTCTAATTAACGCCATTATGAATCATGCAAAACCCAGAGAGATACTCAGGTTTCTGTCGGCTCTACCGCAAGAGGTTCTGGACCAGCCCAATCAGGAGGTGCGAGCCAGTGAGACCACTAGAATATATATTGAGCGGATGGCCGAGTTTGGGCGCGACCGTGAGCGGTTTAGAGCGCTTAAAGAAGAAGTTGGCGTAGACCCCTACCTTCTCATTGAGGCTATGTGCCAGAGACTGGGGATTGCTAAGGGCAACCTCACTAGCCTGAGTGAAAACCTGGTTTCTGCCTATCTGGCCACTATCAAGACCGAGAAGACCTGAGCCAGCGGATGGGATTCTGGTTGGAGGGTGGCATATAATTGACTACTGACTGATTGAGATATTTCTCGGTCAGCTTGCGGTCGAGCTCGCCCCGAAAGCCCCAGCGACCCGGCTCCTTGGCACTCTTATACCAGCTGTCAATTTTATAGACGGCCTTAATCAGTCCATCCTTGATGGCATAGGCATGGCTGGCGCTATGCCGATCAGGACTGCAGACCCAATATTTGCGGGTGGCGTCATACAGCTCTTTCTCGGTCATGCCGGGGTGATAGGCCCGACTGATTTTAATTAGCACAGCGTCACCCTTAATAATGGCCTTCTTGGCCTTATAGGTCGCAACCACTTCTGAGAGTTCGCGCATACCAACAGCGCGGCTATGATGGCCTGACACCTCATTATCCGTCTCGATTCGGCCGCGCTCGCGGTAAACATCAATCAGCGCCGCTTCAACCTCGAAGGCTTGCTCCTCAGTCAGGCCATGACGGTGAATGACATAACGCACCTGCTCACCCCGGCGCAGGATTTTACGGATACGCTCAAACCGTGCGCCATCTGCCTCACCCTTTCGGGCCAAGACCTCGTGCTCAAACAGGCGATTGCCCTTCCCCTTACCGATATAGAAGGTCTTTCCATCCTTCGGGTCGACCAGACGGTAAACATAGTACTTTAGCTGTGAGCTAACTGATGGGTGCAGCTTTTTGATAGGTTTTGTTGACATCATAATCTCCTCATTAAGGTTGCGGCACCATCACCGCTTGCTTTAGAGAGCAAGTCCAGCAAATTGTGACTAGTCGTCACAATTAGATATTTACGAGCTGAATGTGAGGATGCAATATATAAAGTGACTAAGCGTCACATAAGGCGGGCTGGATGTATTTTAAGAAAACAGCAAACCCCACACTCGATAGCCGCCTTGCGCAGATTGCAGCCTATATAAAAGGCACAAGGTGTGGCCAAAACGAACATCCCATCCCCGGCCACAGTATCATGCCGGAGACAACGATCATCAGGCACTGGCGCAATCGTAATTACGTTATCAAGGTGACCACGGATGGTTATATATTTGAGGATATCGAATATAAAAGCCTATCGGCTGTGGCCCGGCAGATTACGGGCACCCACTGGAGCGGAAACCTCTTCTTCGGCTTAAGTAAAGGCCTAAAGCTGGATGGTGCTGATGAATGAGCCCAGGATTCAACGCTGTGCTGTTTATACCCGCAAGTCCACTGAAGAGGGACTCGAGCAAGAATTTAACTCAATCGACGCTCAGCGCGAGGCTGGAGAGGCCTATATCAAAAGTCAGGCGCATGAGGGCTGGCGGCTCATTGATAAAGCCTACAATGATGGCGGCTTCACAGGCGGCAACATGGAACGCCCAGGGCTGCAGGAGCTGCTGAAGGATATAAAAGCAAAAAAGATCGATATTGTAGTCATATATAAAATTGACCGCCTCACTCGTTCCTTAGCCGACTTCTCGCGGCTGATAGACGTATTTGATAAGTATGGCGTCAGCTTTGTCTCGGTCACCCAGCAGTTTAGTACGTCGACCTCCATGGGCCGACTAACACTGAACGTATTACTCTCATTTGCCCAATTCGAACGCGAAATGACCAGTGAGCGGATTAAAGACAAAATACTGGCTGCTAAGCGCAAAGGCATGTTTACCGGTGGCTGCCCACCGGTCGGGTATAAAGTGGTCGATCACAAGCTCGTGATTGATGAAACCACAGCCGGAATTCCTAGGCTCATATTCAGCAAATATCTTGAGCTAAAGAACACCATGGCCGTGCGCCGGTACCTACTGGAAACTGGCGTCAGAACGCCTCCACGCAATGGCCGTCATGGCCAAGCTCTTGGTCGAGCTTGCTACTCACATGGTCATGTCCTGAAAATTCTCCGAAACCGTGTCTACAATGGAGAAATATTCCACAAGGGAATAGCCTATACGGGTCAGCATGCTGCCATAATTGAACCTAAAATCTGGGATGACGTCCAGTTACAGCTCGAAGCCAACTCTCGCCGGCATTCTATGACTAAAACAAAGAATATCTGTCTGCTGGCCGGCCTAATCTGGGACGACCAAAAGAATCGAATGAGTCCGACCTATACTAAAAAGAAGGATGCCAAAGGCAGGCCTGTGCGCTGGTGGTACTATGTGAGTGCGCCCCTCGTGCGCAGCTCAAAAGAAACAAAAGCGTCACTGACCAGAATTTCGCAAGGCGAAGCTGATCGTTTTGTCCGTAGGGCTGTCGCCGACCATTTGCGAGGCCGCGGCGAACAGGCGGAGGCTAAAATCCTTGAGAAAAGCGATATTCTGGTCGCACGCGATGTTTTGGATAAGTATGTCGAGAAAGTTATCCTCGCGTCTAGTCGGGTAGAGCTACACTTCTTGCCCATCCTGACAAAAGAGGGTAAGCTTGATGTACTAGACCCAGTACCCACACAAATTATTAAAGTAGACTTGCGCCGACCGCGGGGGTCGGTGTGCTTCTACCATAACGATAGGCCCGAGCTCAACGGTGACGCGGTTGCTCGGCGGGAAGTAGTGGCCCGTTTAGGAGACACTAAAGCTCGCCTGGAGGCAGATCTACAGAAAATGATTGATTCTGCATTTTGGTATCGGCGCGACTGCAAACCAGAAGTTTATAATGCTCCTGGGCTTAACAGCTTATTATCTGATATCGCGGATAAGCGAGGCTGGTAAACTCGGTTTCGTTCAGGCATTCGTCGCGGAGCTTGCCGTTCAGGCTTTCGGTGAAGCCGTTCTCACGGGGCTTGCCCGGCGTGATGTAATGCCACTCGATCCGGTGCGCC